>ERZ761602.191-NODE-191-length-149858-cov-9.841278_pt1 | contig 149858 bp, 130 predicted proteins | sample MGYA00512165_ERZ761602 | MGnify/ENA primary metagenome ERZ761602 (study PRJEB28899, sample SAMN02445085) | bioreactor sludge metagenome | biome: EBPR sludge; isolation source: Thorneside wastewater treatment plant | place: Australia: Brisbane, Thorneside... | reverse complement strand
CCGGCAGCCCCTTCCTGCTGCGCTGGCTTGCGGGCGCCGCCGCCACCGCGCCGTTCGCCGCCGTCCTCACCACCACCACCCGCCCCGGCGCGGCCGCCGACGAACTGGAAGTTCTCGACGACGACGTCGAGCTTGTTCTTCTTCACGCCGTCCTTCTCCCAGGTCGAGTACTGCAGGCGCCCCTCGACGAACAGCTGGCTGCCCTTCTTGACGTACTGGTTCAAGACCTCGGCCTGGCGCCCGAACGCGGTGAGATCGACGAAACAGACTTCCTCTTTCTGCTCGCCGTTCTGCGTCGAGTACTTGCGGTTGATCGCCATGCCGAACTTCGCGAGGGCCGTGCCGCCCTGCGTGGTGCGGAGTTCGATGTCGCGCGTCAGGTTGCCGAGGAGGATGACTTTGTTGAAGCTGGCCACGGGGATGCTCTCGATGCGTCAGGGTTGCGAAGGGGGCTTGGTCCCGACCGAGGACTGCCGCCCACAGGCATCCTAGAACCGCGTTGCCTCGATCGCTAACGTCGCGGCCGTGACTTCGCCGACCCCCCAGTCCGAGCGCCGGCGCGCGGTGCGCGCAGTGGCCACGTTCCCCGTCCAGATCGGCGCCCAACCCGGAACCGCCGCCGCGCTGCGCGACATCTCCGAGCTCGGGCTGGCCTGCACGGCCAAGGCCGCGATCCCGGAGATGACGCTGGTTGCGCTCGACTTCGCGCTGCCGGGCGCAACCGAACGCCACCACGTGAAGGGCGCGGTCGTGCGCTGCGAGCCGCTGGGCAAGGCGAAGAAGGACTGGGACGTCGCGGTCTACTTCACCGAGCTGACGCCGGTCACGCGCGCGGCGCTCAAGAACTACGTGCAGAAGGCGAAGAAGGTCTGACTCAGGCACGACGCGCGAGCAGGAAGCGGTCGATGCCCTCGTGGTCCTGCCGCAACTGCACCTCGCCGAGGAACGGCTGCGACGCGAGCAGTTCGCGCGCCGGCCCGCTGGCGCCGACCCCGGTCTCGGCGACGAACCAACCGCCCGCGCGCAATCCCGTCGCCAGCCCCGCGACGATCGCGCGGTAGCACGACACGACGTCGCCCTTGCTGGTGAACAACGCCAGCGGCGGCTCGAACGCCCGCACGTCGGCCGCCAGTTCGCCCGACGCGTCGGGATCGATGTACGGCGGGTTGCTGACCACGAGATCGAACACCGCACCCGGTTGCACCGCCTCCCACCACGAGCCGTGCGCGAGCGTCACCCGCTCTGCGAGACCGTGCCGCTGCACGTTCGACGCGGCGACAGCGAGCGCGTTCTGGCTGACGTCGACGCCGAGCACGCGCACGTCGGGGCGCGCCGCGGCGAGGCCGATCGAGATGGCCCCGCTGCCGGTGCCGAGATCGAGCACGGACGAACCGCGCGGCGCGCGTTCGAGCGCGAGATCGACGAGTTGCTCGGTCTCGGGGCGTGGGATCAGCACCGCGGGTCCGACCGCCAGCTCGAGCCCGCGAAAGCTCCACGTGCCGAGCAGGTGCGCGACCGGTTCGCCGCTGGCCCGGCGCTGCACCAGACCGCGCATCGCCGCGCGTTCGTTGCCGTCGAGCGGCCGATCGTGCGCGAGGTAGAGCTGCAGCCGCGTGAGCCCGAGCACCTTGCCGAGCAGCAGCTCGGCAGAACGTCGCGGCGCTTCGGCGCCGCGCTGCTGCAGCCAGCCTTCCGCCGCGCGCAGCACGCTGAGCACCGTGTGCTCGCCGCCAGGCGCGCTCACCGCACGGCTCTCACTTGCGCTTGCGTTCGGCGGCCGCCATCTGCTTGGCCTTCTGCTCCGCCTTGTTGTGCTTGGCGCCGGCGACGATGCCACCGAGGAAGCCGAGCTCCGCGAACAGGGCGCCGAGCGTGGTGTAGAAGTTGCCCGGCCCGAACAGCCGCCAGAACGTCTCCGCGTTGGTGAGGCGCGCAGCGTCGCGCTTGGCGAGGCCGCCGAACATGTCGCCGAGCAGGCCCTTCCAGCCGACACTCGTGGTCGCCGTTTCCGGCAGCCACTTGTTGGTCTTGGCGAGTGCCAGCGCCACTTCGGCGTCGAACGCGACCATGTTCCAGATGCCGCCGATCAGCGGGAACGTGCACAGCAGCAGCCACTTCAGGCTCGCGTTGGTCGAGCGGTTGTTGGCAATCGCCGCCCACCACGTCCACACCATGGCGATGCCGAGCACCAGCACGAACCCGCCGGTCATCGTCTGGTAGCCGGCGCGCGACAGGTCCGCCGACAACGGCATCAGGCTGCCGACGATCAGCAACACGCCGGCGAACAGGAAGCGGTAGAAGGTCTTGTCGCGGCAGTACGGGTTGAAGCCGGGTGCTGGCAGACCCGACCGCATCACCTGCAGCATCGGGTCGCCGCCGGGCTGGCCGCCTTCCGGGCCGCCCGCGTCGAGCGGTTCGAGGGGTTCGAGGGACGCGAGGGCTGGCGCCGGCGAGGGATCGGTCATCGTTCGGTTCCGTCGATTCGAGGGGGTCTGCTGGGCGCGGGATCGTGGCGCAAGCGCGCCCGCCAGTCACGCAGGAACCCGCGCGGGCTTTGCACGGATGCTGCCGCCGTACGGTTCATCGCCGGCGTCACAACGCCTCGATGCGGCGCTCGCGCGCGTCGGCCTGCAGGGCTTGCACGACCGGCTCGAGCTTGCCTTCCATCACCTGCGCCAACGCGAAGTTGCGGTTCAGGCGGTGGTCGGTCATGCGGTCCTGCGGGAAGTTGTAGGTGCGGATGCGGTCGCTGCGGTCGCCGGTGCCGACCTGCTCCTTGCGTTCGGCGGCGCGCGCGGCGTCCGCCGCCCGCTTCTGCGCGTCGTAGATGCGCGACCGGAGCAGGGTCATCGCCCGCTGCCGGTTCTTGAGCTGGCTGCGCTCCTCCTGGCAGGCGACGACGGTGCCGGTCGGGACGTGGGTGATGCGCACCGCGGACTCGGTCTTGTTGACGTGCTGGCCGCCAGCACCACTGGCGCGGAAGGTGTCGACGCGCAGGTCCTCGGGGCGCAGGTTCACTTCGACCTCCTCGGCCTCGGCGAGCACGGCGACCGTCGCCGCCGAGGTGTGCACGCGGCCCTTGGCTTCGGTCTCCGGAACGCGCTGCACGCGGTGCCCGCCCGACTCGAACTGCATCGCCGCGAACACCTGCGTGCCGCGCAGCGCGAACACGATCTCCTTGAAGCCGCCCTGCTCGGCCGGGGTGCTGTCGATCGGCTCGAACGTCCAGCCCATGCGCGTCGCGAAGCGCTGGTAGAGCGTGCACAGGTCGCGGGCGAACAGCGCCGCCTCCTCGCCGCCGGTGCCGGCGCGGATCTCGACGATGCAGTCGCGTCGGTCGTCGCTGCCCTCGGCGAGCAACGAGTCGACCAGGCCGTCGATGGCCGGCTGCACACGCGCGCGCAGCGCGGGCAGTTCGGCGGCGGCCAGTTCGGCCATCTCCCGGTCGGCACCCGCGGCGAGGGCCTCGGTGTCGGCGAGCTCCTGCTGCAGCCGCTGCCAGTCGCGGTAGCGCGTGACGATCGGCGTCGCCTGGCCGAGCTCCTTGTGCAGCGCGGCGAGCCGTTCGGGCCGCTCGAGCACCTTCGGGTCGGCCGACAGGGCGAGCAGTTCCGCCGCTCGCGCCGCCAGGGCGTCGAGCTTCTGCTGGATCTTCGGCCGTAGCGCGGTCATCGACCGTCTCCGTCCGGGGTCAGGGTCCGTGCGCCGCGAGGTCGCACCGCGACCTCACCCCCCTAACCCTTCGCCGCTTCCTTGGCGTAGCGCTTGCGGAACTTGTCGACGCGGCCGGCGGTGTCCACGAACTTCTGCGAGCCGGTGAAGTACGGGTGGCACGACGAGCAGGTGTCGGTGCGGATCTCGGACTTGACCGAGCGGGTCATGAACTTGTTGCCGCACGCGCAGGTGACCGCGCAGTCGACGTACTTGGGATGGATGTCGGCTTTCATGGCGAACGGGCGGCGCGAACGGCGCCGATCGGGGGCGGGGAGTGTAGGGAGGCGCGGCGCCGGGTCAACGGGGCGCGTCCCGCCTGCACCTCCCTCGTTCGCGGGCTCGGTCGCCCGCCCAGGTCCCACTCACTCCCGAACCTTGGCCGAGCCCTCGAAGTAGGCCCGGTACCGCGGCCAGGACAGGTTCGCCACCTGCCGACCCAGCTCGAGCGCGGCGATGTTGTCCGACTGGATGTGGTAGCCGCCCATCACCCGCGAGATGCCCGCCATCTCGGCGGTCGCCGTGAACGTCGGCAGTTCCAGCAGCACCGGCGCGTCCATCGGTTCGTGCGTGATCGAGCCCGGCACGCGCGGCGCCACGAAGCCGAACCAGTCGGAACCGGAAAACAGCTTCAGGATCGTCGACGCGCCGGCACTCACCGTGCTGTGTCCCGACGGATACGCGGGGAACGGCGGGCACGGGAAGTACGCCGGCGAGTAGTTGCTCCAGTCTTCCGCGCGCACCATGCCGACCCCGCGCCCGTAGCCGAGCCAGCCGGGGATCTCCTGGCCCGCGTAGAAGTGGCGGACCAACGTCATCGGCCGCGAACTGTCGTAGGCGTACTTCGCCTCCCAGCAGGCGATGAACGTGTCCATGCAGACGTTGGCGATGCAGAAGAACAGCTTCACGTCCTGTTCGAGGTCGTAGCCGTCGCGCCGCGACAGGTCCTGGGCGAAGCGCAGCCAGTGGCCGCTCTGCCCGGTCGAACGCGGCCCGTCGCGCATGAACTCGACGATCGCCTTCTGCATCGGCGTCATGCCGGCGTGGTAGCGGATCACTTCGTCGACCTCGGCCTTCAACCGCGGATCGCCGACCTTCGGCGGCGGCCCCGGGCGGAACTGGTCGCTGCGGTCCATCGCGAACGTCGTCACCTTCCCCCAGTGCGGAGTGAGCGCGCCTGGCGCGAACGTGCGGCCGTCGGGCGCGGTGAACACCTTGGGCTGCCAGCAGTCGGGGTCGACGACGCGATCCGGCGCGTTCCTCGGGCGGTAGCCGGTGTAGTCGGAGTACGGCTCGCCGCTGCTCGCGGGTTCGTCGCCGTGCTGGTTGGCGCCGTCGCGCCGCCGGTACTCGATCAACGCATCGGCGACCAGGTTGCCGACGCCCGCGGGGCTCGCCGGGTCGCGGCTCGTGTCGTCGGGATCGTGGCCCATCGCGAGCATCGCCGACCGCACGTAGTCGGCCTCGCCGGGAAACACGTAGAGCAGGGCGCGGTGCACGGCGTGGGCGATCGCCTTCTCGCGGTTGGCGGGCGTTCGCTCCCCGGCGGGGCGCCGCAGCGTGCCGCCGAGCCGCGTGCCGACCGCGTGTTCGTCATAGGCAGCCCACGCGTCGTACATCGCCGTCATCGGAATCGCCATCTGTCGCGAGATGATGGTCGGCCGCGCGCCGACCTTGTCGACGTCGCGCGCCGTGGTCTCCTGCAGCACGTCGAGCCAGCGGTAGGCGGCGGTCGCGTTCGGATGTTCGGGGTAGACCGCAGAACCATCGCGCGTGGCGTAGGCGTAGTGCATGCGGGCGGGATCCAGCGACAGCCGACCGAGCGGTTGCCCGTCGAACGAGGCGACGTTGCTGTGTGGGCCCGCGCAGGCGGCGAACATCGCCAGCACGGCCACGATGGCGGGGACGACGTGACGAACGGGAGTCTGCATGCAGTGGAACGGCGTGACGAGGACCAACGGTCCTTCGGCCGAGTCCCGGTGTCAACGCGGCGGCGGAGGGCGCCGAAGCTACGGCACCCAGGAACCGACGAACTGCACCTGCGCCGCCGAGAGCACGTCGTCGACCACGCGCACGCGCGAACGATCGAGGGGTCGCTGCGGCATCCAGACCCCGAGCAGTTCGACGAGCGCGGTGCGCGCCGCGGGCGACCATTCGCCGATCGGCGTGCGCGGCAACACGACGCCGACGTTCGCCGTCGCCACCGGACCCGGCGCCGCCGGGGGCCGCGGCCCGCGGCGCACGAGCACCGCCCCATCGACGGTCACTTGCAGCACCGGCGCCACGTCGGGCGCGAACGCATCGGCGCGGGCGGCCAGCAGCACGGCGCCCTCGATCGTGGCCAGCGGGAACGGCAGCCCCGCGAGCGGCGACGGCGGCGGTGCTGGCCGCGGCGCGATCGCCGGCTGCGCGCGTTCGTGCGCGGCGACGAACGTCTGCAGCGCGGCGATCGCCGCCGCGGCGACGAGCAGGGCGATCGCGACGCGCGTCGCCAGGCTTCGCGCCGCGGGCGTCACCCGGACTCCGCGCGCAGAAGCGCGAGCAGTTCGACGACCGCCGGCACGTGCAACCCCACCACCGTGTCGTAGGCCCCGGCGACCACGCGGAAGAACCCCTGCGCCTCGTCCTGCACGCCGTAGCTGCCGGCCTTGCCGCGCCACTGGCCGGAGTCGAGGTAGCGCTCGAGCGCGCCGGGCGCGTGCTCGCCGCAGGCGACGACCGCGGTCGCGACCCGGCTCCACGAACGACCCCCGAGGCCGAGCCAGTGCGCCGTGTGCACACGATGCGTGCGTCCGGCCAACTCCCGCAGCATCGCCTCGGCCTGCGCGCGATCCCGCGGCTTGCCGAGTTCGCGGCCGTCGAGATCGACCACTGTGTCGACCGCGAGCACCGGCACGGCGGGGTCCGGCACGGTCGCACCTGCGCCCTTGCGCGCCGCGCGCTGCAGCGCCAGCGCCGACGGCTCGCCGCGTTCGCTGCCGTGCTCGTCGCCGCCCGCTGCATACTCGGGGCCGGGCTCGCAGCACGCGAAGCGGATGCCGGCGCGCGCCAGCAGGTCGCTGCGGCGCGGCGACGTCGACGCGAGCCAGAGCTCGGGCGCAGTCATGGCCGCAATGCTCGCCGCGCGCGCCCCGCAGGCAAGCGACGGCCGCGATCTCAGAGGGTGAGAAACAACCGGTTTCGAACCCTCTGCGCGGCCGCGAATGCGGCCGCAGAGGGCAACCTGAGAGCCTGTATCATGGTTCTCTTCTCAGGCTCTCAGTCGCGGCGGCGCTTGCCCGGCGGCGCCAGCCGCAGCAGCACGCAGGCCGGCGACAGCGGGTGCGTCAGGTTCGGCTTCCTGCCCGGCAGGTTCGGTCCGACGTCGAGCGGCAGGCGGCCGTACGGCTTCATCAGCGCGCGCAGTTCGTCGAGGAACTTGCCGGAGACGCCTGGGTCGAGTCCGAGGCGCTGTTGCGCCCGCTGCGTCGACTTGTCCGAGAAGCACAGCTCCTCGAAGGTCAGCAGGTTGGTCAGGAAGTGGACGACGTGACTCTGCAGGGCCGGCACGCGCTGGAAGAACGTGTTGCGATCGCTGATGCCGGCGTCGCGCAGGAACGCGAGGTTCACGCCGTTCTGGTCGTTGTAGATCTGCGCCACCGAATCGCGCACCGCGAGGCAGCGATCGAACAGGCCGGGGATCGGGAGGTCCCGCAGCATGTCCTCGACCTCGAACGCCTCGGTGACGCGGAACTCGTTGCGATCCACGAAACCGTCGGCGATGCGCCGGCGCGCTTCCTGGCCGTAGCCGCACGGCAGGCCGTCCGCGAAGTAGATGTGGAGGACCGCGTCGACGAGGTCGAGCGGCGGATTCGGCTCGGCGCCCTCGGCCGGCGCCGGCGGCGGTGGCACGTCGGCGAGCACGGCGCGAAGCTGCTTGAGCGTCGCCGCGAGATTCTCGGCCGTCGGCGGCAGCGGTTCGCGCGGATCGGGCGGCGCTTCGGCCGCCGCGGGTTTCTGCTTCTTCTTCGTCGTCACGACGGCCTCGTCAACGCATCCACCGGAAACCAGGGCCTGCAACACCACTCGGCACCGCCGCGGCCCGACGTCGCACCGCGGCGTCGGAACGGCAGCGCCCGCGACGTCACTTCTTCGCCGCGGCAGCCGCGCGCTCGGCCTTCTCGGCGCGGCGCTGGGCCTTGGGCTTGCGAACCTTCTTCTTCGGCGGCTGGAACTTGGCAGGCTTGCCCTTGCTCTTGCTGCGCTCGGGCTTCTTGGTCACCGGCACGGTCAGCCCGGTCTTCTCGATCATCTGCGCGACCGTGTCCGAGGGCTTGGCGCCGACCGACAGCCAGTACTGGATGCGCTCGGTGTTGAGCTTGACCTGCTCCTGGGCGCGCGGCATCAGCGGCAGGTAGTAGCCAAGAGCCTCGATGATGCGGCCGTCGCGCGGGAAGCGCGGATCGGTGGCGACCACGCGGAAGGTCGGGTGGTTGAGGCGGCCAAAGCGTTTCAGGCGAAGAATGACTGCCAAGGGAAGCTGTCTCCGTGCGTCAGGACCGGCGAAAGGGGCGAGAAGCAAAGCAGACGCCCGCGGGACTTGCCAGCGGTTTTCTGCAGCCGTTTCAGCGGCGCCGCCCGCCCGGAAAGCCCGGGAAGCCGCGGCCGCCCGGCATGCCGCCGGGGAAGCCGCCACCGCGTGGGCCGCCCGGCCCACCGAGTCCGCCGCCGCCACCACCGCCGAACAGGTCGCCGAGCCCGCCCATCCCACCGAGCCCGCCCTTGCCGAGCTTCTTCATCAGGTCCTGCATCATCTTCCACTGCTTGATCAGCCCGTTCACGGCGTCGAGATCGTTGCCGGAGCCCGCGGCGATGCGGCGGCGCCGCGGCAGGTCGAGCACGTCGGGACGCAGCCGTTCCTGCTTCGTCATCGACAGGATCATCGCTTCGACGCGCTGCATGCGGCCGTCGTCGACGTCGACGTCCTTCAGCATCGAGCCCATGCCCGGCAGCATGCCGAGCACCTTCTTCATCGGGCCGAGCTTCTTGATCATGTTCATCTGCGCGAGGAAGTCCTCGAAGTTGAACTGACCCTTCTGCAGCTTGCGGGCGGCGGCCTCCGCCTGCTTCTCGTCGATCACCGACTGCGCCTTCTCGACGAGGCCGACGACGTCGCCCATGCCGAGGATGCGGCCGGCCATGCGGGACGGATCGAACTCTTCGAGGTCGTCCGGCTTCTCGCCGACGCCGGCGAACAGGATCGGCCGCCCCGTGACCTTGACGATCGACAACGCCGCACCACCACGTGCGTCGCCGTCGACCTTGGTCAGGATCAGCCCGTGCAGCGGCAGCCGCGCGTGGAACTCCTTCGCCGAGTTCACCGCGTCCTGGCCGAGCATCGCGTCGCAGACGAGCAGCGTGCCGTGCGGCTTGCAGACCGTGTGCACGTCCTGCACTTCCTTCATCAACGCCTCGTCGATGTGGAGGCGTCCCGCCGTGTCGAGGATCACGACGTCGTGCTGGCGCGACTTCGCGAACTCGATGCCGGCGCGGCAGACCTCGGGCGGGCGCTTGCTGGTCGGCTCGGCGTAGACGGCGATACCGAGCTGCTTGCCGAGGCTCTGCAGCTGATCGACGGCGGCAGGGCGCTGCAGGTCGGCGGCGACCAGCAGCGGGTTCTTCTTCTTGTGCTTGCGCAGCCACAGGGCGAGCTTGGCGCAGGTCGTCGTCTTGCCGCTGCCCTGCAGACCGCACATCATCAACACCAGCGGGGACATGGGCGCCACCGGCAGCCCCACCTGCTGGCCGCCGAGCAGCTCGGTCAACGCGTCGTGCACGCACTTGACGAACTGCTGGCCGGGCTCGACCGACTCGATCACTTTCTGGCCGAGCACCCGCTGGCGGACGTCGGCGACGAACTCCTTGGCGACCTGGAAGTTGACGTCGGCTTCGAGCAGCGCGGTGCGGACCGCCCGGATGCCTTCGTCGACGTTGGCTTCGGTGAGGACCTTCTGGCCGACGAGTGCGCGGTAGGCCTTGCCCAGCGCGTTGGCGAGCGAGTCGAACATCGGGCCGCAGGATGTTGGCGGACCCCGCGAGGGTCAAGCGAAAGGGCGCGCGGCGCTCGGCCGGAACGCGGTTTGCTTGGCGGCGCGGCCATGAACCGCCCACGCCACCTCGTCGCCGGTCTGTTCCTCCTCGCTGCCGCCTGCGCTACCACCGGGAAGCCCTATCGCACCGAGGTGTCGCACGAGGCGAACCTGCACGAGTTCCAGATCCTGCAGTCGGTGTTTCGCACCCAGTACAGCGGCCAGCATGTCGAGGACTTCCCGGGGCACGGCCGCGTGACCGTTCGCGACATCAGCCTCGATGGCTTCCCCGGCAACACCTACGTGCGGTGCCGCTTCCACTACCAGAACCGCACGTCGACGCCGGTCATGCAGGCCTGGGTGTCCCTCGACGTGCTCGACGCCGACGGCCAGGTCGCCGGCACCCAGTCGGTGCGGCTGGTCATGCCGACGTCGACCGCGATCGCGCGCGGCAGCTACTACAGCGACGAACTGCGCACCCCGACCAACGACGCCCACCTGCGCATCGGCTGGAGCTGGCGCCTGCGCTGCGTGTCGGACGCCGAACAGGCCGACGAGCCGCTCGACCCGCCGGTCCAGGAGTGGCAGCCGCGCGTGAGCACGCCGTTCTTCATCAAGGACCGCAGCTGGCCGTATCCGACCTGGTGGTCCTATCCGGACGGCAGCGGCGGCAACTGGCGCTGACCGTCACCGCCGCGCGATGCGGGCGCGGCCCTTGTCGTTCCACTGCGGAACGGCGTCCCGGTTGGCGAGCTCGAGCGTGACCTCGTGGAGCCCGCGCACGATGGCCGTCATGTGCGCGATGTCGAGCTTGTCGGCTTCGTCGCCGGGCTGGTGGTAGTCCTGGTGCAGCGACCCGGCACTCACCGAATGCGCAACGACGCCGTGTTGCGCGAACGCCCAGTTGTCGCTGGCGGTGAACAGGCGGGCGGCCATCGGGAACTCGACCAGTCCGATGCCGGCGCGCTCCAACGCCGGTCCGGCGATCGCTGCGAAGTCGCTGAGGTCGTCGCCAGTGATCCAGGCCTTGCTCTCGTTGCCCGGGAGCGGCCGCCCGATCATCTCGATGTTCAGGTTGGCAACGATCTTGTCGATCGGCACCGGCGGCCGCGCGCAGAACGCCTTGCTGCCGAGCAGGCCACGTTCCTCCGCGGTGAAGCAGACGAACAGGATGCTGCGCGCGGGCGGCGGCTGCAGCTTGCCGAGCGATTCCGCCAGCAGCAGCACCGCCGTGGTGCCGGTCGCGTTGTCGTCGGCGCCGTTGTAGATGCCGTCGCCCGCGACCGGGCGGCCGCGGCCCACATGGTCGTAGTGCGCACTGACGACAACGTACTCGTCCTTCTTGGCACCGCCGCGCAGCAGGCCGACGACGTTGTGCTGCGCCATGTCGGCCTTCTCGGGTTCCGGCACCGACCACGTCGTGGTCCACGTGACCTGCGAGTCGTCGTCCGCAGCCGGCGGCAACAGGCCGGCGCGCACCAGGAACACCGGCCGCGTGGCCTGGCGGCGACCGCCGAGCACGAAGCGGGAGCCCTTGGCGAGCACCCAACGCTCGTCCTCGGGTGCGACCTCGCAGAACACCGGCCGCCGCGCCGAGCCGGTGGCGAGCATGCGCTGCAGCGCCGCGTCGTCGGCAAGGGCCACCGTGCACGCTTCGTCGCCGCCGGTCGTCGCGTCGGCGACCGTCCACTGCCGCACGTCGACGTCGGGCTGCAGCACGATCTCCTGCGTCTGATCCCCGTGCTTGCGGTGGAGCCGCACTTCGATCGCCTTGCTGTCGATCGACAGTCCGGGCAACGCGAACTCCTGCGTCCAGCGCCCTTCGGTCAACGGCTGCAGCCCGGCGGCCGCGAAGCGGGCGGCGATCCACTCGCCAGCGGCGACGAGTTCCGGGCTGCCGGTGTCGCGGCCGGCGCGTTCGTCGGCGGCGAGCCAGGTCACGGTCTCGCGCACGCGCTCCGCGGTGATCGCCGAGGCTTGGGCTGCGAGCGGAATCGCGAGGGCGGCAAAGCCGATGGCGAACGGCAGCGTCTTCATGGGCGTCCTTCGGCGAGCATGTCGTTCATGCCGCCATGGCGGTAACCGAACAGGTCGAGCGCGACGAACGTGTAGCCCGCGGCGCGGATGCGTTCGCCGATCTCGAGGCGCAGCGCGAACGCGCGCGGCAATTCGTCGGGACCGACCTCGACGCGCGCCACCTGGTCGTGGTGCCGAACGCGAAACTGGCGGAACTGCAGCGCGCGCAACACCGACTCGGCGGCCTCGATGCGCGCCAGCACACGCTCGTCGATCGCGATGCCGTACGGGACGCGCGACGACAGGCACGCGAAGCTGGGCTTGTCGGCGGTGCGCAGGCCGTGCTCGCGGCTGTACGCGCGCACGTCGGCCTTGCTCATCCCCGCCGCGACCAACGGCGCCTGCACGCCGTGCTCCCCCGCCGCGCGCTGCCCCGGGCGATGGTCGCCGAGGTCGTCGGTGATCGCGCCGTAGACGACCGTCCAGTCGGGCGGCGCGAACTCGGCCCGCCGCTGCGCGACCGTGACGAACAGCTCCTTCTTGCAGTGGTAGCAGCGGTCGCCGGCATTCGCGCGGTAGCCGGCGCGATCGAGTTCCTGCGTCGGCAACACGACGTGCCGCACGCCGAGCTCGGCCGCCAACGCCTGCGCCTCGGCGAGTTCGGCCCGCGGCAGCGACGGCGAATCGGCGGTGACCGCGACCACGGCGTCGCCGAGGGCGGTGCGGCACGCGTGCAGCAGCGCCGTCGAGTCCACGCCACCAGAGAACGCGACGACCGCGCCGCGCAGCTGCCCGAGGCCCCCGCGGAGCGCATCGACCTTCTCGGTGTAGGGCAGGGACGCAGCCGCGGGCAGCATGGGCGCCCCTTCTACTTCGCGCCGCCCACGAAGTCAGGGGCGCGATGGCCACGGCAGGCCGCCGAGCGCTGGCGCGGGGCCACCCGGCCAGGAACGCCATGTTCGGCTTGCTCCGGATCGCAGCACCCGCGAAGGTGGCGCCGTCACCATGAACGAAGCTGCAGCCTCCACGTCGCCGCTCGTCGGCGTCATCATGGGCTCCAAGTCCGACTGGGAGACGATGCGCCACAGCAGCGAGACTCTCGCCGAGCTCGCGGTGCCGCACGAATGCGTCGTCGTCTCGGCCCACCGCACGCCCGACTGGTTGATGGAGTATGCGGGCGACGCGGCACGGCGCGGCCTGCGCGTCCTGATCGCGGGCGCCGGCGGGGCTGCGCACCTGCCGGGCATGGCGGCGAGCAAGACGCTGCTCCCGGTCCTCGGCGTGCCGATCGAAACGGGCGCGCTGCGCGGCATGGATGCGCTCATGTCGATCGTGCAGATGCCGGCGGGCGTGCCCGTCGGCACGTTGGCCATCGGCAAGGCGGGCGCGATCAACGCCGCGCTGCTCGCGGTCGCGATCCTCGCCGGCGGCGATCCGCTCCTGCGCGACGCGTTGGCACGACGTCGCGCACGCGTGACCGACGACGTGCTCGCCAACCGCGACCCGCGCGTGGCCCCCCGCTGATGGTCGTCGGCATCCTCGGCGGCGGACAGCTCGCGCGCATGCTGGCGCTGGCCGGCCTGCCGCTCGGCCTGCGCTTCCGCAGCCTCGATCCGTCGCCCGAGGCGGTCGCCGGCCACGTCGGCGAACTGGTCGTCGGCGCCTACGACGACCCGCGGGCACTGCAGCAGCTCGTGCGCGACGCGCAGCTGGTCACCTTCGAGTTCGAGAACGTGCCGGTCGCCGCGGTGCGCTGGCTGCAGGACCACGTGGCCGTGGCGCCTGGCCCCGAAGCGCTTGCCGTCGGCCAGGACCGGGTGCTGGAGAAGCAGCTCTTCGCCAGCCTCGGCATGGCGGTGCCCGCGTGGCAGCCGGCAGCGAGCCGCGCCGAACTGCTCGCCGCCGTGCGAACGGTCGGCACTCCCTGCATCGTCAAGACACGGCGTCTTGGCTACGACGGTCGCGGCCAGGTGCGGTTCGCCGCGGGCCCCATCCTCGACAGCGCGATCGACGCGGCATGGCAGGAACTCGCGGCCGACGCCGCGCGCGGCGGGTTGATCGTCGAGTCCTTCGTCCCCTTCGACCGCGAACTCTCGGTGCTGGCGGCGCGCAGCCGCGCGGGCGAAGTAGCGATCTACCCGTTGGTCGAGAACCTGCACCAGGGCGGCATCCTACGCCGCAGTCGCGCCCCGGCCCCCGACGTGCCGCCGGCGATCGTGGCGACGGCACACCAGTTCGTGCGCGCAGTCGCCGAGCGCCTCGACTACACGGGCGTGCTCGCGATCGAGTTGTTCCTGTGCGGGGATCGGCTGCTCGCCAACGAGATGGCGCCGCGCGTGCACAACTCGGGGCACTGGACGATCGAGGGCTCGGTCTGTTCGCAGTTCGAGAACCACCTGCGTGCCGTGCTCGGCCTGCCGCTCGGCTCGACGGCGATGGCCGGGGGCGGTGTTGCGACGATGGTCAACCTGATCGGGGCGCTGCCGGAGCGGGACGCGCTGCTCGGGCTGCCTGGCGTGCACGTGCACGCCTACGGCAAGGCGAGCCGGGCCGGCCGCAAGCTCGGGCATGCGACCGTGGTCGGCGCCGACCGGGTGGCCGTCGACGCCCTCGCGGCGCGCGTCGGGGAACTGCCGGCCGCGCCGTCCGGCGACTGGAACTTCGTCGGGTGATCGCTGCGCCGCCCGACCGACGCGACGCCGCTACTTCGCGCGGCCGTCGTAGGCCACGCGCCCACCGATGACCGTGAGCAGCACCCGGGCGGTCAGCAGCTGCTCGTCGGTGCAGGTCAGCAGGTTGGTGTCCCAGACCGTGAAGTCCGCGATCTTGCCGATCTCGATCGAGCCCAGGTCGCGTTCGGCGTGCATGCCGTAGGCGGCGTGCCGGGTGAACCCGCGCAACGCTTCTTCGCGCGACAACCGCTGCTCGGGGCGCAGCCCTTCCGGCGGTCCTCCGGCCTCGGGGCGGGTCGTCACCGCCGCGAACAGGCCCTTGCGCGGATCGACCGACTCGACCGGGAAGTCGCTGCCGAACGGCACCACGACGCCGAGCCGGTGGAACGTCCGCCACGCGTAGGCGCGCAGCGTTCGTTCGGGTCCCAGCCGTTCGGGCGCCCATGGCATGTCGGACGTCAGGTGCGTCGGCTGCATCGACGGCAGCACGCCGAGATCCCGGAAGCGCCCGAAGTCCTCGGCAGCGACCACCTGCGCGTGCTCGATGCGGAAGCGCAGCGGCGCGATCCCGCCCTCGCGACGAACGGCGGCGAAGGCGTCGAGCACGGTGCGATTCGCAGCGTCGCCGATCGCGTGCACGCAGAGTTGCATGCCGGCGTCGGCGCAGGCCTGCGCGATCGCCAGCACCGCGCCCTTGGGCATGCCGACGAGCCCACGGTGGCGTGGACGGTCGGCGTACTCTTCCAGCAGGGCCGCGCCGCGCGAGCCGAGCGCACCATCGGCGTAGCCCTTCACGGCGCGGACGACGATCAACCCGTCGCGCGTCTGCCAGGGTCCACGAGCGATCAGCTCACGCTCGTGCTGCGCCAACAGCACGTAGGTGCGCAGCCGCCAACGGCCCTCGGCGTGCAGCGCCACCATCTGCTCGAGCACCGCGCTGCTGACCCCGGCGTCGTGCACGCAGGTCAGGCCGTGCCGAAGGCACTCGTCGTGCGCCGCCAACAAGCGCACGCGGATCTGCTCGACCGCGAGCGCCGGTTCGGGCACCGCCTGCATCGCGGTGTCGACCAGCACGCCGGTCGGCTCACCGTCGGCATCCTTCAGGATCTCACCGCCGCTCGGCGCCACCGCGTGCCGGTCGACGCCGCCCGCCGCGAGCACGCGCGCGTTGGCGATCCCCGCGTGGCCGTCGACGCGCACCAGCCATACCGGGTGGTCGGGAACCGCGGCCGAGAGTTCGCGGTGGTTCGGCATCGCCTTCCCGGGCCAGCGATTCTGGTCCCAGCCGCGACCGAGCACCCAGCTGCCCTTGGGCAGCTTCGCGGCGGCGGCGCTTGCGCGCTCGACGACTTCGGCGAACGACTTCGTGCCGACGAGGTCGACCTCGGTCAGGGCGCTGCCGAGGCCGAGCAGGTGTCCGTGCGCATCCTGAAGACCCGGCACCACGAACGCATCGCGCAGCTCCACCACCGTCGCCCCGTGATGGGCCGGCGACACCGTACCGGCCGCGACGAAGCGGCCGTGGCGTGCCTCGAGGTCGCCACGCCAGAGTTCCGGCGTGCCGGTGTGCACCAAGGCCCCACGCACCACGATCGCCCCCGGATCGGGCGGCGCTTGCGGCCCGGCGACGGCGAGCAGGACGAGCGAAAACGACGCGGCGGCGAACATCGCCGCAATCTACGGTCAGACTTCGTCCGGTTCGCAGCGGATCTCGGCGTCGCTGGTGAAGATCGTGCGCTGCCGCACGCGACCCGCCGGCACCCGGGCGCCGGGAAACAGCAGACACTCGCGCAAGGTGCAGCCTTCGGCGACCGCGCTGCCCGCCATCGCGACCGAACGTTCGAGCCGGCTGCCGGACGCAACCTGCACGTCCGCCGCCCGCCACTCGGACTTGCCACTCTGCTGCAGCAACAGCAGGTTGAGGTCGAGCAGGTCGTGCGGATAGCTGACGTTCATGTCGGCCTTCACGACCTCGGCGGCTTCGACGCGGTAGCCGTCGTCGATGAAGATCTGGATCGAGTCCGTGATCTCGTACTCGTTGCGCATCGCGGTGCGCGGCGTGCGACGCACCGCGTCGAAGAACGCCAGGTCGAACAGGTAGATGCCGCAGCCCTTGAGGTCGGTGCGCGGATGGCGCGGCTTCTCGATCACGCGGTGCACGGCGCCGCGTTCGTCGGTCAGCACGACGAAGTTGCGCCGGATCGCGTCGCGGTCCGGCTCACGCTTGCACGCGAGCACGCCGCCGACACCGCCGGTCGCGAAGCGTTCGCGCATCGCGGCGAGGTTCTCGGTGACGAAGAAGATGTCGCCGAGGAACAGGAAGAACGGGCGATCGACGTGCGGTTCGAGCCGCGACACCGCATGCGCGATGCCGAGCATCTCCTCCTGCTCGACGTACTGGATCTGCACGCCGAAACGGCTGCCGTCGCCGAGCGCGCGCACGACCTCGTGCCCGAGATGACCGATCACGACGATGACGCGCCGGATGCCGAGCGCGCGCATCATCTCGAGCTGGTAGGCCATCAGCGGCTTGCCGAGCACCGGCAGGATCGGCTTCGGCCAGTGCTCCGAGAACGGGCGCATCCTGGTGCCCTTGCCGGCAGCCAGGATCACCCCCATCAGCTCGTCGCTCATGCGCTCACTGCAGCTTCGAGACGTTGCGCACCAGGGAGATCCGGTTGGTCAGGAGGCTGGTGATCATCAACTCCGGACGGTCGTCGCCGTCCATGTCCTGCAGCACCGCGTCGGACGCGCCGATGGTGCCGGGGAAGCGCGGCAGCAGCGGGAAGCCACCCGAACCGTCGCCGACCAGCACGCGGAAGTCGCCGCCGAGCAGCGAAGCCACCAGGATGTCCGGGATGCCATCGCGCGTCAGGTCGCGGCCCAGCAGCGCGGTCGGCGCCCTGCCGGCCGGGAAATCCTGGCTGGTGAAGCCCGACGCGCCGCCGAACAGCACCGTCACGGTGTCGCTGCCGGCGTTGCTGACGACGAGGTCGGCGCGGCCGTCGAAGTTGAAGTCCGCGGTGATCAGGTAGTTCGGCGAAGCGCCGACCGCGATGCTCGAGAACTGGCTGAACACGCCGCCATCGTTGCGCAGCACCACGATGTCGTTGGCGATGCCGCGCGACACCGCGAGGTCCTGCTGGCCGTCGCCCGTGAAGTCCGCGGCCACGAGGTCGATCAGGCCGCCGCCGAGCGCGACGACGCTCTCGGCGCCGAACACGAACGGCGTGTCGGTTCCCGGCAGCACGTGCACGCCGCCGCCGACGTAGTCGCACAGGGCGATGTCGAAGTCGCCGTCGCGGTCGAAGTCGGCGACCGTGATGCCGAACGGGAAGTCGCCGGTGCCGATCGCGACCGGCGAACCAGGCAACAGATCGAACGCGATGACGCCGCCGCTCGACACGTTGCGCAGCAGCTTGATGCCGCCGCTGACGCCGACGACGAGGTCGGTGCGGCCGTCGCCGTCGAGATCGGACGCTTCGATCTGGTAGACGTCGAAGCCGATGTCGACGGTCGCCTTCGGGACCAGGCGACCCTGGGCATCGCTGCCCATGATGACGAGACGCGGATCGGACCAGCTGCCGGTCGCGACCTCCAGCGTGCCGTCGCCGTCGAAATCGCCACCCTCGGCCCAAGACGCGAGCGGCAGGCCACTCGGATAGTTGCGCGCGCCGGCCAGCGTGCCGTCGGCCTTGCCGAGCCAGAGGTTGATGCGGTCGCCGAGTCCGGCGAGCACCATCAGGTCCTTCCGGCCGTCCACGTTGATGTCGCCGACGAACGGCCGCAGCGGCAGGCCCGTGGTGTCGTAGATCGCCAGATCACCCACGCCGCCGCCCGGCTGGCCGGGGGCGATGCAGACGCTCGCCGCACTCGCGAGGCACGCGACCAGGTCCGGGATGCCGTCGCCGGTCACGTCGGCGACGCGCGAGAGCGACGGCGTCGACGGCACGAGGATGTCGAACGACACGTAGGCGTAGCTGGTGCCGTAGCCACCGCCACCGCCACCGCCCTTGCCCTCGGGGCCGAGGATCTCCGTGATCACGACGTAGCGGCTCGCACCGAATGCGGTCACCACGATGTCGTCGAGCAGGTCGCCGTTGAGGTCGCCCATCGACACCGCAGCGGCGGTGCCCGGCACGTACAGCTCGAAGAAGATCTGGCCGAACGTCTGCGTCTGGCCCGGCAGCGGTCCGGGATAGACGACGAGGCGCGAGTTCTCCGGGTCGGCGATGATCAGATCCAGGAAGCCGTCCCGCGTCGCATCGGCGATGGTCGCGGTGAACGCCTCACCGCCGCCGGGCAGCGCCAACGGCATCTGGCCCAGGAACCCGCCGTTGCCGTCGCCGAACGCGACCAGCACCTCGGGCGCGTCGGGCTGGGTGACGACGACGTCGACGTTGGCGTCGTTGTCGAGATCGCCGACCGCGACGGCCAGCGCGTAGGCGCCGATCTGCAGGCTCGCCCCCTCGGTGAACGTGCCAGCGCCGTCGTTGATCCAGATGCTGGTGTTGTTGGCGATGCTGCGCACGATCACCAGGTCGCGGTCGCCGTCTTCGTCGAAGTCGGCCGCGGCCATCCAGATCGGCTGGCCGCCGATCTGCTGCTCCTGGCCGGGCGTGAACGTCGTGCCGTTGCCGATCAGCACCTTCAGTTCCCCCGTCACCGAGATCACCGCCATGTCCACCACCCCGTCGCCGTCGAAGTCGGCGACGGCATAGTCGGCATGTTGGCTGGTGCCGGTCTCGATCTCGATGCGGGTCTCGAAGCGCGGCGTCTCGAACGCGAGCAAGCCGGCGAGATTGCCGCGGTGACGAGCGCAGGACGCGGCGAAGACGAGGGGCAGCAGGAGGTACGCGCGAGAGAACTTCATATCGGGGCGCGGAAGGGAGACGTCCGCAGCGAAGCCTAGCACAGCGACGACCCGCACGCGCTTCGCCGAAACGCGGAACTGGAGTGCGAGAAGGCGAGTCGTCCCGGTTTGGGACGCCGCTGCGCGCGCGGCGTTGCGGCGACTTGCCGGCCGGGCCGGGCGTCGGCGCTGTCGGCGCCCCGTCAGCGACTCTGCGGCGCGAGATAGCTGCGGGCCCGCTGCACGTAGTGCGCGGCGCGCCAACGCATGCCGGCCATCTCCTCGTCGGTGACCTGGCGCACGACGCGCCCCGGCATGCCGAGCACGACCGAGCGCGGCGGGATCACCGCGTTCTCCTTGATCAGGGCCCCGGCCCCGATCAGCGAGTACTCGCCGATGCGCGCGCCGCCGAGCACGATCGAGCCCATGCCGATCAACGCGTAGTCGCCGATCGCCACGCCGTGCAGGATCACGCCGTGCCCGATCGTCACGCCGCGGCCGATGCGCAGCGGGGCGTCGATGTCGACGTGCACGCAGGTGTTGTCCTGCACGTTCGTGTCGTCGCCGATCTCGATCCACGAATCGTCGCCACGGATCGTCACGCCGAACCAGATGCCGACGTCCTGGCCGAGCCGGACGTCCCCCACGACCGTGGCGTTGTCGGCGACCATGGCCCCGCCGCGCCGCACGAGGCGACCGACCATGTCCGGGTGGACCAGGAACTCGCGGTCTTCTGGATTCATCGCGGGTAGAGCAGTTCGAGATGGGCTGGCCACGCCAGTGCCACCACCACGGTCAGGCCGTTGTGGACCGCGTGGGCCAGGATCGACGGCAGCAGGGCATCGTGCCGTGCGCGCAGCCAGCCGAACAGCAGTGCCAGCACGCCGATCGGCAGCGCGTAGGACAGTCCGTGTACGAGGCCGAAGGCGGCCGCGGTCACGACGTGCACCGCCGCGCGTGGCAGCACGACGGAGAGCCCGGTGAACACGTAGCCGCGGAACACGATCTCCTCGAACAGCGGCGCCACCACCACGATCGACACCAGTGCGGCCCAGAACTCGGGCATCGCCGTGCCCTGTTCCGCGAGTTGCTGCAACAGCGGCTGCGGAGCAACCGTCCAGCCGACCGCGTGCATGCCCCGCAGGTAGAGGGCGGTGAACACGACCCAGGCGACGGCGAACGGCACGTAGACCGTGAACACGCTGCGCACCGCGGCCGGCATCCAGCGCACGCGGGCCGGCCAGACCACGGCGAGTCCGATCACGGCGAACGCGGCCCCCGGCCACCAGCCGGCCTGCATCACCACGAACAACGGCACCACCGCGAGCAACTGCAGCAGCGGCTCCGCCAGCCCGGCGCGCCGAGCACTCATTCGCCCGCGATCACGCCGCTGGTCGGCGACGAGGCACTGGCGTAGAGCTTCTTGCCGATGCGGCCGGCGAGGAACGCATCGCGCCCGGCCTCGGCGGCGGCCTTCATGGCGCGGGCCATGCGCACGGGATCGCGCGCGAGCGCCACGCCGGTGTTGAGCAGCACGCCGTGCGCGCCGAGTTCGAACGCGATGGTGACGTCGCTGGCGGTGCCGACACCGGCGTCGACGACGATCGGCACCTTGGCGCGTTCGAGGATGATGCGCAGGTTGTTCGGATTGAGGATGCCCTGGCCGCTGCCGATCGGCGCGCCTGCCGGCATCACCGCGGTGACGCCCACGTCTTCGAGGCGCTTGGCGAGCACGGGATCGTCGCTCGTGTAGCACAGCACCACGAAGCCCTCCTTCACCAACACCTTCGCTGCCTCGAGCGTGCCGACGGGATCGGGCAGCAGCGTCTGCGGGTCGCCGAGCACCTCGAGCTTGACGAGATCGCCGATGCCGAGTTCGCGGCCCAGACGCGCGGTGCGGATCGCGTGCTCGGCGTCGAAGCAGCCGGCGGTGTTGGGCAGCAGCACGTACTTCTCGCGCGGCAGGTAGTCGAGCAGCGTCTTGCCCTCGGGCACGCCGAGCTGCATGCGGCGCACGGCGACGGTCACGCACTGGGTGCCCGACGCGGCGAGCGAGTCGACCATCGACGGCATCGATGGGTACTTGCCGGTGCCGAGGAACAGGCGCGAAGTGAAGCGGTGCGGTCCGAGGACCAGCGGGGTGTCGACGAGCGTCACGCTGGCGATCGTGCGGCGCGCGCTGGCGCCGCACAAGCCCACGCCGGCTCACCCGCCGCCGAAGAAGGTCACCACCTCGAGCCGATCGCCTTCCACGAGCAGCACGGCCCCATGGTCGGCGCGGCGGACGATCTCGCGGTTGCGTTCGACCGCGACCTGCGCCGGCTTGCAGCCGAGCGCCGCGACCAGGTCGGCGACCGTGCTCCCCGCCGGCAACACCCGCGCCTCGCCGTTCACCGTCACCGTGATCGTCGTGGTCATGCGTCGAGCCGCTGCAACAGCAGCACCTTCAGGTACTCCGACTCCGGATGCGTGATCGCCACGGGATGGTCCGGCCCGGCACCGAGCCGCTGCCGCAGCACGACCCGGAACGGCAGCCCCGCGGCGGCCTGCCGCACGACTTCCTCGAAGCGCTGCCAGCCCACGTGGTGGCTGCACGTGCAGGTCACCAGATACCCGTTCGGCGCGAGCAGGCGCAGCGCCTGACGATTCAGGTCGCGGTAGCCGCGCTCCGCACCTTCGACCTCGCGGCGCGACTTCGCGAACGCCGGCGGGTCGAGCACGATCAACCCGTACTCGCCCTTCGCGTCGCGCTGGCTGCGCAGGAAGTCGAACACGTTGCCCGCGTGCGTGGTCAGCCCCACGAGTCCGTTCGCCGCCGCGGCTTCGCGCGCCGACGCCAATGCCGGCTCCGATTCGTCGACGGCCCGCGCACTCGCCGCACCGCCGGCGAGTGCGGCCAGCGAGAACGCGCCCTGGTAGCAGAACAGGTCCAGCACCGCGCGGCCCTTCGCCAGACTGCGCACCAGCGCGCGCGCCGGCCGCTGGTCGAGGTAGAAGCCCGTCTTGTGGCCGGTGAACGGCCGCACGACGTGGCGCACCGCGTCTTCGACGATCGGCACCGACTCGAGGCGGCGGCCGTGCAGCAGCCGCACTTCCAGCGGCAGCCCTTCGTGCTTGCGCGCCGCGACGTCGTTGCGCCCGATCACCGCATCGGCGCCGAGCCGCTCGGCGAGGAACGGCACGATCGCGTCGAGCATGCCCTCGACCGCGGCACTGGTGACCTGCACCACCAGCACCGGCCCGTAACGATCGACGACGAGCCCCGGCAACCAGTCGCCCTCGCCATGCACGAGCCGCACGCCGTCGGCCGGGCCGAGCGACGACGCGCGCGCTTCGATCGCCGTCTGCAAGCGCGCGGCGAAGAACGCTTCGCGGTCCGGCACGGCGTCGCCCGGCCACGGCCCGGCGCGGCGCAGCGCCAGGCGGCCCGGCCCGGTGAAGGCGAGGCCGAGGTCACGGCCGAGTTCGTCGCGCACGCGGACGAGGCGCGGCGGCAGAACGTCGCCCGCCGCAACGTCGTCGGCGTAGAACCAGACCTGGCCGCGGCGCGCGAAGCCGGCGGCGCGCTCGTGCAGCTGCAGATCGGTGCTCGGCGTCGTGCGGGCCTGCTCGGTCATCGGGACCACGCACGCTACGGAGGCTCGTCCAGGTTTTCGAGCGGCGCCCGCGCAGTTCAGCCCGGCGTCATCGCGAACCGCGATCCGCCGGCGCGGCGCGTCAACGAGCGACACCGCCGACCGGTGGGCTCGCCTGCAGCGGCTGCCCGGGCCCGCTGACCCCCACGAGCCAGAGCGTCAGGTCCGCGATGCCAGGATTGCCGGGAATCGGGAACGACATCGAGGCATTGCCCGCAGCGTCCGCGACCAGCACCGCGACCGCGGCCGCCTGCGGGGCGTCGAGCCACGCCGGCTGCTCGAGTTGCGGCGCGAAGTCCACCGTGCCCAGGAACGGGCTGGCGAAGACCACGATGAAATCACCGGGCAGCGCCTTGAACGCCAGCTCGAACGTCTGTCCGACCAACAACGGCGTGCCGCGTTGTACGCCGAGCAGCGTACCGGCCACCGGCTGTGCGCAACCGGGCGTCGCGGTGTACGTCGTGCGATCGAAGCGCACCTGCGAGTCCGCGCTGACCTGCATCGCGCAGTGGCCCGCGGGCGTCCATCCGAGGTAGCTGTCGGCGAACCAGGCCCGCGAACTGCTCATGGCCCGCAGGTACAGATGCACCGTCTGCAAGAAGGCCGCGCCCGCCGCCGTGCACTGGCTCGCGTGGAAGCGCGACCCGATCAGGTCGATCACCGGCCCGGGCACGAGGAACGTGGTGGTCGGTCCGCTGAACAGGCACTGCACCGCCGTGACGTCGGCCTGCGTCGCCAAGAGCGCGGTCGCGCCATACAGCTGACTCGCCTGCAGGTGCAGGCTCGCGTTCTGGACGCTGGTGCCGTGCCGCACGACGCACGCGTCGAGCGAAGCGCGCCCGCTGGTGACCGCCAGCGTCATCATGTCGAAGCCGACCAGGTCCACCGTCGCGCCGACCGGGGCCTGCACGACGACATGGCCGGGCTGCAGAAGGCTCGTGCCGAGCGTCACCGGGCCGAGCGCGCGCACGCGCAGCGACTTGTTCACCGTGAAGCTGAAGTAGGTGCCCGCCTGCACGTGCACGATGTCGTCCGGAGCCGCGGCGTTGACGGCTTGTTGGATGGTCGGAAACCCACCGGGCCCGACGAGATGGACGGTCTGGGCCGCCAGGCCGACGGCAAGAGTGCTGACGAGCGCGAGGGACGCGAGGTTGCGGTGCACGACGAACTCCTTGTGGCGAGTGCGGAGCAACGCCATCTGCGAGGATCGTGCCAGAAGACCGGCGAGGGCACACGCCCGGTCGGGGTGTGCAAGCGGCAACGACGCGAACGCAGTCCATCCAGCCGCGGCTGGGCGGTGAGGGGCAGACATGCGAACGCGAGCCGCCGAGACCGCGGACGCCCGAACGTCGAGCCATCGTCATCCCGCCGACGGCCAGCCGTCGCCGCCGCCACGGCGATCACGAACCCAGGGGCTCCGGTCTGTTACTGGAGCCCCACGACTTCCAGGCGCTGCTCGCGATGCCTCGCGGCGCGCCGACGTGGTCCGCCGCTCAGCGCGCGGGTGCAGCCGCCTCGGCCGCGCCGTTCGGCGAGCGCACGATCGGCACGCCGCTGCGCGCCACCTGGCTGCCGTCGAGGCCCGCAAGCAGCTTCGTCATCGTGAACTGCAGCGCGCGGCCGACCAGCCGGTACGGGCTCGGCGGATTGAGTTCGAGCTGCGACACCTGGCGGTTGGCGTAGACCTCGTCGTGCCAGAGCGGCCGTTCGCCGCCCGCGGGTGCTGGACCGAACACCTGCACCCGCACGCCGACGTCGGCGAACGAGATGCCGCCCGAGATCGCCTCGGTGGTGCCGCCGAGCCACGTCACCAGGCTCGGCACCAGCAGCACCGCGTCCGGCTGCGCGGTGGTCGCTGCCGCCGCGAACAGACCGCTCTTCTCGACCTGGCGCTGCAGCACGTCACCGGCCATCGCCGCGATCGGCCGATCCCAGAAGTCGTCGCCCGAGTAGGTGATCGGGAACCCGCGCTCGCTCGTCGGCAGGCCCGTCGCCACGCGCGCGTCCGCCATCGGCAGCACGCACACGGCGCGGTCGCCGGGCGACTTCGTGGTGAACGGCACGTCGACGTAGAACAGTTCGTTCTGGGCGAGGTCGGCGACGTGGCTCGTGGTGTTGCAGGCAGCGCCGGCGAGCACCGGGAGGAGGGCGGGAAGGCAACGGAGGAGTCGCACCATGGCGCCGTTCGCATCGGCAGTTGCGGGCCGCGACTGAAGCCACAGCGGCGGCGATGCGCGGTTTTTGCCCCCCGGCGACGCCGCGGATAGAACGCTTCGCCCTCGTGCGCGGCCGGTCAGCCGTCCCGAGGCCCCACCCACCATGGCCGTCCGGAATCCGTTCTCGTCCCGCGCCTCGCTGAAGGTCGGCAAGCGCACCTTCACCTACTTCGCCCTGCCAGCACTCGAGCGCGCCGGTCTCGGCAAGCTCGCGCGCCTCCCGTACTCGATCCGCATCCTGCTCGAGCAGGCGCTGCGCAACCACGACGACTACGTGGTGTCGACGAAGGACGTCCAGAACATCGCCGGCTGGAGCAAGGCGACCGCGGGCCAGGTCGAGATCCCGTTCCTGCCGGGCCGCGTCGTGCTGCAGGACTTCACCGGCGTGCCGTGCGTTGTCGACCTCGCGGCGATGCGCGCCGCGATGCAACGGCTCGGCGGCGATCCGGCGAGGATCAACCCGCTGGTGCCGTGCGATCTCGTCATCGACCACAGCGTGCAGGTCGACGCGTTCGCCAGCGCGAAGGCCGAGCAGGAGAACCTGGCGCTCGAGTTCCAGCGCAACCGCGAGCGCTACGAGTTCTTGAAGTGGGGTCAGCAGTCGCTGACCAACTTCCGCGTCGTGCCGCCGGGCATGGGCATCGTGCACCAGGTCAACCTCGAGTACCTGGCGAGCGGCGTGCTGACGAAGACCGAAGGCAAGGACACGCTCGCGTACCCCGACACGGTCGTCGGCACCGACTCGCACACGACGATGATCAACGGGCTCGGCGTGCTCGGCTGGGGCGTGGGCGGCATCGAGGCCGAGGCGGTGATGCTCGGGCAGCCGACCTACATGCTGCTGCCGGAAGTCGTCGGCATGGAACTGAAGGGCCGCCTGCCCGAGGGCGCCACCGCGACCGACCTCGTGCTCACCGTCACGCAGCTGCTGCGCAAGCACGGCGTCGTGAACAAGTTCGTCGAGTTCTTCGGCGACGGCACGGCCGCGATGTCGCTGGCCGACCGCGCGACGATCGCCAACATGGCGCCGGAGTACGGCGCGACGATGGGCTTCTTCCCGGTCGACGCCGAGACCTGCCGCTTCCTCGAACGCAGCGGCCGCAGCCCGGAGCAGGTCGCGCTGGTCGAGGCGTACTACAAGGCGCAGGGCCTGTTCTGGACCAAGGACGCGCCGGTGCCCGAGTTCTCGAGCACGCTCGTGCTCGACCTTGCGAGCGTGACGCCGTGCCTCGCCGGCCCCAAGCGCCCCCAGGATCGCGTGCCGCTGGCGACGATGCAGCGCGACTTCCGCGAGTCGCTGCAGAAGGATGTCGCCGCGCGCGGCTTCGGCCTGCCGGCGGAGCAACTCAGCGCCAGCGCGCGCGTCGAGCTCGACGGCGCGGCGCGCATCGGGCACGGCGCCGTGACGATCGCGGCGATCACTTCGTGCACCAACACCAGCAACCCGTCGGTGATGCTCGGCGCCGGACTCGTCGCCAAGAAGGCCGCCGCGCGGGGCCTGCGCCGCAAGCCCTGGGTCAAGACCTCGCTGGCGCCAGGCTCGCGCGTGGTCACCGACTACCTGCAGAAGGCCGGCTTGCTGCAGGCGCTCGAACAGGTGGGTTTCCACGTCGTCGGCTACGGCTGCACGACGTGCATCGGCAACAGCGGCCCGCTGCCGGCTCCGGTCTCGCAGGCGATCAAGGACGGCAACCTCGTCGCCGCCGCCGTGCTCTCCGGCAACCGCAACTTCGAAGGCCGCGTCAATCCCGACGTGAAGGCGAACTACCTCGCCTCGCCGCCACTCGTCGTCGCCTACGCGCTCGCCGGCACCGTCGACATCGACCTCGGCAGCGAACCGCTCGGTGTCGGCAGCGACGGCAAGCCGGTGTTCCTGCGCGACGTCTGGCCGAGCAGCAAAGAGGTCGCCGACGCGATCGCCCAGAGCATGTCGCCGGAGGCGTTCGTGCAGCAGTACGGCAAGGTCGACCAGGGACCGCCGCCCTGGCGCACGATCACCGCGAAGAAGAGCGACCTGTTCCGCTTCGACGCGAAGTCGACGTACGTCCAGGAACCTCCGTTCTTCACGACGATGGGCAAGCAAGCCGGCACCATCACGCGCATCCTCGGCGCCCGCGCGCTGGCCGTGCTCGGCGATTCGGTGACGACCGACCACATCTCCCCCGCCGGCAACATCAAGAAGGACAGCCCGGCCGGCCGCTACCTGCTCGAGAACAACGTCACGCCGGCCGACTTCAACCAGTACGGCGCGCGGCGCGGCAACGACCGGGTGATGACGCGCGGCACGTTCGCCAACATCCGCCTGCGCAACTTCCTGGTCACGCAGGAAGGCGGCATGACGAAGCACCTGCCGAGCGGTGACGTGCAGGCGATCTACGACGCGGCGATGCGCTACCAGCAGGACGGCGTGCCGCTGTGCGTGCTCGCCGGCAAGGAGTACGGCACCGGCAGCTCGCGCGACTGGGCGGCGAAGGGCACGTTCCTGCTCGGCGTCCGGTTCGTGATCGCCGAGAGCTACGAACGCATCCACCGCAGCAACCTGGTCGGCATGGGCGTGCTGCCGCTCGAGTACCTGCCGGGCCAGACGCGCGAGTCGCTCGGTCTCACTGGCCACGAGACGTTCGACGTCGCCATCGACGACGCCGTGCGGCCGCGGCAGCGGCTCACCGTCACGGCGATCCACCCCGAGACCGGCAAGGTGACGACGTTCGACGCCCAGTGCCGCATCGACACGCCCGTCGAAGTCGACTACTACCGCAACGGCGGCATCCTGCAGACCGTGCTGCGCAAGCTGCTCGGCGCGGGCCGCGGCCCGACCGCTCCCGCACCGAAGAAGGCCGCAGCGCCGGCGAAGAAGGCCAAGCCCGCGACACCGAAGGTCAAGGTGAAGGCGAAGGCCAAGGCCACGACGAAGCGGGTCGCCGCCAAGGCGAAGCCGAAGCCGACCGCGGCGAAGCCGGTCAAGCGTGCTGCGCCGAAGGCCAAGGCGAAGGCGAAGCGGTCGAAGAAGTGAGCCGCCTGCCGCTGAGCTGTGCGGCGGTCGTGTTGCTCGCGGCGTGCGCCGCGCATCCCGGACGCAGCGACCTGCAGCAGGACCTGCGGGCCCTGGTGCAACCGTTCCGCGGCGAGGTCGGCATCTACGTGCGCCACCTCGGCACCGGAGAGTCCGTCGCGATCGCCGCCGACACGCCGTTCCCGACCGCGAGCATGATCAAGCTGCCGCTGCTCGGGGCGTTGCTCGCGAAGGTCGAGGCCGGCGAACTCGACTACCACCAGGAACTCGTCTACGAGCGACGACGGCTCTACCCCGGCGAGGACCTGCTCGGCGCGTTCGCCGACGGCGCGAAGGTGGCGCTGGCGAAGGTCGCGATGCTGATGATCACGACCAGCGACAACACGGCGTCGTTGTGGTGCCAGGAACTCGCCGGCACCGGCACCACCGTGAACGCCTGGCTCGCCGCGAACGGCTGCACGGTGACGCGCGTGAATTCGCGCACGCCGGGCCGCGAGGCCGAACAGAAGCAGTGGGGTTGGGGCGTCACGACGCCGCGCGAGATGGCAGAGCTGCTGGTCAAGGTGCGCGACGGCACGCTGGTGTCCGCGGCCGCGAGCGAGGAGATGCAGCGGTGCCTGGCTCGCATCTACTGGGATGCCGAAGCGTTGTCGGCGATCCCGCCCAACGTGCACGTGCTGAGCAAGCAGGGCGCCGTGAACCGGTCGCGCAGCGAGGTCGTGTTGGTGCATGCACCGCACGGCGACTACGTGTTCTGCGTCATCACCAAGGAACAGCAGGACCAGAGCTGGGGCGCGGACAACGAGGGCTTCGTGCTGCTGCGCGCCGTCTCGGCGCGGCTGTGGCGCCACTTCGAGCCCGATCGGCCGTACACGCCGCCCGAGGGTTTCGAGAAGTACCGCTGAGCGCCGGTCGCGCTGGGCGTCACCGGGCCTTCGTGTAGCCGAGCAGCCAGCCACCGACGTCGACCGGGACCAGCACGACGTCGAGCACGAGATCGAACGGCAGCGAGACGAAGCCCTGCATGGCGACGAACCCGCTGCCGGCGGTGCGTTCGCGCGACGGTGGCGGCGGATCGAACGCCGCCGCGATGTTCTGCACGTCGTGCACGACGGCCTGCAGCGGCCAGGCACCGAACGGATCGGCGCGGCCGCGCGTGTAGACCGTGCCGCACGACGCGGCGATCGCGAGCGGCAGCAGGCGTGCATGCCGACACCATCGTCCGAGTGCGGCCCTGCGTTCGCGCTGGTGTGCGTTCCTCGTCATGCCAACCGCTTCTTCACCAGCATCCCGCGCCGGCGGCGCTCGTCGCCGATCGGCATCGCCGACCGCACCCGTTCGCTCGCCGCCGCCGCCGCCGCCGCCGTGCGCGCGTGTACGAACGCGAGCGCGTCGCCCACGTGCACCGCGTCGCCGAGGCTGTGCACGAGCACGATGCCGACGTGCGGATCGATGCCGTCCGCGGGTTGCCGCCGACCGCCGCCGAGGTCCACCACCACCTGCCCAAGCGCCAGCGGATCGACGTCGCCGACGTAGCCCGGGCGCGCGCATTCGACCGGCACCACGAACGGCGCGCGCCCGAGCCGCTCGGGCTTGTCGACCACGCCAGGATCACCGCCCTGCAGTTCGAGGTTGTGCACGAACACCTGTCGCACCAGGCCGTCTTGCCAGACCCGCTCGAGCGTCGCCCGCGCCGTGGCCGCGTCGGGCGCCACGCCGCCGAGCAGCAGCATCTCCACGCCGAGCGCCAGCGTCACCTCGCGCAGGTCCGCCGGGCAATCGCCGTCGAGAGCCGCGATCACTTCGGCGACCTCGAGCGCGTTGCCGAGTGCCAGTCCCAGCGGATGGTCCATGTCGGTCAGCAACGCCGCCATCTTGATGCCGGCGGCCCGCCCCACCGCGACCAGGTTCTCCATCAGCTCGAGCGCATCGTGCTCGTGCCCCATGAACGCCGCTCGCCCGCACTTCACGTCCATCACCAGCCCGTCGATGCCCTCGGCGAGCTTCTTGGCGAGGATCGAACTGGTGATCAGCGGGATGCTCTCGACGGTGCCGCTGATGTCGCGCGTCGCGTACATGCGCTTGTCGGCGGGCGCCACGTCGCCGCTCGGGGCGAGCATCGCGTAGCCGCACTGCGCGAGCACTTCCTGGAACCGCGCGATCGACAGGTCGGTCCGGTAGCCCGGGATCGCCGCCAGCTTGTCGATCGTGCCGCCGGTGTGCCCGAGCCCTCGCCCGCTCAGCATCGGCACCGCGACGCCGGCCGCCGCGACGAGCGGCGCCAACAGCAGCGACACCTTGTCGCCTACACCGCCGGTCGAGTGCTTGTCGATCTTTGGCCGGCTGACGTGCGGATGCGCCAACACGCGCCCCGAGTCGCGCATCGCCAGCGTCAGCGCCGCCGTCTCCTCGCGCGTCATGCCGTTGCAGCAGACCGCCATCAGGAACGCGCCGAGCTGGGCATCGCCGAGCGAGCCGTCGACGACGCCGGACACCAGGTCGACGACCTCGTCGCGCGCAAGTTCGCCGCCATCGCGCTTCTTCGCGATCAGACGGGCCGGATGGTGATGCATGGAATGCCCTGTTCGACGGGTCGTGCGCGGCGCCGCTTCGCTGCGTCGGTCGTCACTGCGCAACCGGGTGCCAGAGCGTCTTGGTCTCGACGAACGGCTCGACCCAGGCGAGCGAGCGCAGCCGTTCCGTCGTGGCCCATTCCGCGGCGGTCAGTTCGCAGCAGCGCACGCGCTTGCAGTTGTCGGCGGCGGCCGCGGTGATCGCCGCATCGGGCTTGCCTGCGAGCAGCAGGCCGTCGATGTCGCGATGCGCGGCGAAGTGCATCGCCAGTTCGGAGCGCAGCCCGCTGAGCAGGTTGATCGCACCGGCCGGCACGTCGCTCGACGCACAGACCTCGCCGAACGCCAAGGCCGCGAACGGCGCCCGTTCGCTGACCAGCACGACCGCCGCGTTGCCGCCGGCGAGCACCGGCAGCAGCAGCGCCAGCGTGCCGACGAGGGCCGGGGCTTCGGGCGCCAGGATGCCGACCACGCCGGTCGGCTCGACGGTCGAGAAGTTGAAGAACGGCCCCTGCACCGCGTTCTGGCTGCCGAGCAGGCTCTGCAGCTTGTCGCAGAGTCCCGCGTACCAGGTCAGCAACGACAACGAGCGATCGATCTCCTTCGTCGCGGCGGCGGCCGCGAGCCCGCCGAGCCGCAGTTCGTGCTGCATCGCCTCGCGCCGCGATTCGAGCATCTCGGCGATGCGATAGAGGATCTGCCCACGCAGATAGGCCGTGCTGCCGCTCCACGCACCGAGTCCCGCGCGCGCCGCGACCACGGCGTCGCGCAGGTCCTTCCGGCTGCCGCGCGCGACGTTGATGCCTGGGGCGGCCGCCGGCTGGAACGCACGGCCCGACTCGCTGCGCGGGAACTTGCCGCCGACGTAGAGCTTGTAGGTCTTGGGCACCGGGACGGTCATGGCGGCAACGGTGCCGGTTGCTCCAGCACGGCGCAAGCCCTGCTCAACGCGACGGCACGATGCGCAGGTCGTCCGCGGTGTCGGGCTTGCCGTCAGCGCCATCGCTGACGACGACGACACCACGGTTGCCGTCGTCGAGAATCCGGAACGGCCGCTCCCAGCCGTCCAACCAGACCTTCGAGCCCTTGGCGTCCTGACGGCCCACCGCCAGCAACATCTTCACGTCTGCGAACGTCGGCAGCTTGCCGTGGCGTTCCCGAAGGAACGAAGCCGCCCCGGCGACGATCCCGCCGCGAGTCCTCGTCAGCTCCGGGAGCAGGGCGTCGGCCTCGGCACGCGCCGCGTCCGCCTGCTTCCGCAGTGCGCGGGCGAGGTACAAGAACACCGATGGACGCGGCTTCGCGACGTCGTCGCCGACGACGTCGTCCTCGGTGTCGAACGCGCCGTCCGGGCCAGCACTGCGCCAGTGCCACGAACGCTCCTCGTCGCGCAGCGCGAACGCGGCCCCCCAGGGATCGGCGCCAGCTCCGCGCCCAGGCAACGTGCCGCCGTTCGCCCGGCGCAACCCTTCGATCGTCGGCGTGCCGCTGAGGTTCTCGCGCGTCCACGAGTCCAGCAACTCCGTCAACGCGTCGAGATCGGTGCGCGCACGGTAGCGCCGCTGCTGCTCGCCCTTCTTCTGCACCGGGAAACGGCTCGCACGGTTGTCCCAGGCCATCAGCCACTCCTCGCCGGTGCGCCGCCAGCCGAGATCCTGCAGCAGCCGCCGCTCCATGTGCTCCATGTGCGCGGCGCCGTAGTAGATGCCGATGGACCGCTTGCCCGCAGCGAGTTGCTCGGCGAGCACGTCGAGGCAGCGCTCGTTGCGGCCCTCGATCAGCACGGTCGGCCGCTGCCGCGCGGCCTCGGGCTCGGACAGCAGGCGGGCGCCGAGCAGCCGCATTTCGTGCGCACCGCGGCCGCTGCGGAACGCCGCGACGAGGTCCTGCTTCCCCGCCTTGGCCTCGGCGTCGCGGTCGGGCTCCGCCGGCGTACCGGAGAACAGTTCGCCAAGGAGGCTGCTGTTGTTGCGGGCCAACGCCTCCTCGAACTGCTCGGCCGTGAAGTCGGCGTGCACGAAGTGCGGTCGCCGGTAGTCGATGTGCTCCATCTGCATCGCCAGCATCAGCCCCCGCCCCATGCTCGACTGCACCAACGACACGAAGTCGCCGCTGTAGTCGTACTCGAGTCCTGGATGCGGCGGGTCCTCGGGGTCGCCGACCATCTCGTAGAGCAGCACCTCGAAGGCGTCGAAGCGCCGCTGCAACTCGACGTAGTGCTCGGCATCGGCGACGTGGATCGAGCCGTGGAGCACCAGTTCGACGTCGCCCTTGCGGTAGGTCGCCACCAGCACGTCCAGTTGCCCGCCATCGGGGCGCTCGATCAGGCGGGAAAACGGCCGCCGTTCCTCCGCCGGCGCGGGATCCTGGCAGCAGGGTGCGGCGGCGAGCACGACGGCGAACACGGTGCCGAGGATGCGCATGCGATTCGGCGCGATCATGCACCACCGCAGCGCCCTTCGCACGGCACCAACCGGACGCCACCTGCGGTCGGCCGCACCACCGCCCGTGGACCTGCCCCGGCGCGTCCCGGATCGGCGTGGGCGGGCTGCGCGGCCGGGCGGCAGCTAGTAGCCTTCCCGGCCCTGCCTCTGGCTGCTTTCCCCATGCTCAAGAACGTCACTGCCGCGCTGCTCGCCAGCGCCGTCTGCGTCGCCGTTGCCGCGCAGTCACCTTCCCAGGACCTGCGCGCCACCTCGACGTTGCGCCTCGTCGCCGGGTCGTTCGATCCGCTCGCCCAACAGCTCGAAGTGCCACCCGCACTGCGCAGCGGGGCAGCGCAGCAGCTCTGGATCGTGCAGTTCGACGCCGCGCCGACGCAGAGCGGCCGCGACGCGATCGAGGAACTCGGCGGCAAGGTGCTCCGCTACCTGCCCGACCACGCGTACGTCGTGAAGCTCGCGGCGGGCGACGTCGACGCGCTGCGCGCGCAACCCGGCATCCGCTGGGTCGGCGCCTACCACCCGTTCTATCGTCTCGAGACGGCGCTCATCGCCGGCAACGTGTTCGCGGACGCCACGGCGGTGCGTTACCACCTGGTCGTCGCCGACAAGAAGAACGACAAGCCGGCCCTCGCCGCGAAAGTCCGGGCGATCGGCGGCGTGATCGACCACGAGCAGCCGGGCAGCCTGCTGTTCACGGTGACGCTGACCGGCCCGCAGTTGCTGCAGGTCGCGGGCTTCGACGAAGTGGTCTGGATCGACCGCTGGACGCCGTCGTCGAACGACATGGACAACGCCCGCATCCAGGGCGGCGGTAACTATGTCGAGACGCAGGGCGGCTACACGGGCACCGGCGTGCGCGCCCACATCTACGAGGGCGTCGAGGCGGCGCACCCCGACTTCACCGGCGGGGTGACCAACGTGCTGAGCGGCGGCGGCGCCGACGACCACGGCCACGCCACGGCGGGCATCGTGTTCGGCAACGGCACCAGCAACCCGGTGGTGCGCGGCATGGCGCCGGACAGCACGAAGTACTTCACCCAGTACAGCTCGGTCACTGCCGGCTTCTCGCGATGGCAGGTCGTGCAGACGCTGGTCAACACGCACAACGTCAACCACACGACCGCCTCGTGGGGCGACGTGCAGACGACCGCGTACACGTCGATCTCCGCCGATGCCGACGACATCGTGTTCGACCACGACATCACCTGGACGCAGAGCCAGAGCAACACCGGCAACCAGAACTCACGGCCGCAAGCGTGGGCCAAGAACGTGTTCTCGGTCGGCGCCGTGTGGCACTTCGAGAACAGCAACGCGGGCGACGACTCCTGGTCGAATCCAAGTTCAACGTCCAGGGCGAGCATCGGTCCGGCAAGCGATCTCCGCCTGAAGCCCGACATCTGTGCCTACTTCGACAGCATCGGCACCAGCGACCGCACCGGCGCGGCCGGGTACTCGGCCAACAACTGGTCGACGTCCTTCAGCGGCACCTCGGGCGCCACGCCGATCGTCGCCGGGCACAACGTGCTGCTGATCGAGATGTTCACCGACGAGGTGACCCCGGGCTTCGGCCGGTTCGGCAACGCGCTGCGCGTGCCGGGCGGCAGCGTGTGGCAGAACCGGCCGCACGCGCCGACCGTGAAGGCCCTGCAGTGCGCCGGCGCCTCGCAGTACGCGTTCACCGGAGCCAGCACCGCCAACCGGCGAGAGCACCAGGGCTGGGGCTTCCCCAACCTGCAACGACTGTACGACCGCCGCGCGCAGATGATGGTGATCGACGAGACCGACGTGCTCGAGCAGGGCGACACCACGCGCTACGACGTCACGGTGCCGCCGGGCGAGACCGACCTGCGCGTCGTGTTGAACTACGCGGACCAGGCGGCACTGCCTTCTGCCACCAAGCACCTGATCAACAACCTGTCGGTGCGCGTCACGGCGCCGAACGGGACCATCTACTGGGGCAACAACGGCCTGACCCAGGGCAACTGGTCGGTCGTCGGCGGAGTCGAGGACGACACCAACCCGATCGAGTGCGTGTTCGTACAGAATCCGGCGGCGGGTCTCTGGCGCGTCGACGTCAAGGCGACCCTCATCGCCCTGGACTCGCACGTCGAGACGCCGGCGGTCGACGCCGACTACGCCCTCGTCGTGATCGGCGGCACCGGCCAGGTCGGCACCCCGCCGATCTTCGCGTCGTTCAGCGAGTTCGGCGCTGGCTGCCCGGGTTCGGTGCCGCTGCCGTCGTTCTGCGCCCAGCTGAACCCGACCGGCGGCACGCTCGCCACGACCAACATCGCGCGTGAGTACGCCTACACGGTGCCGGGCATCGGCAGCGTGCAGGTGGTCTCGTTCGACATCTACACGCGCTCGACCACCGGTGGAAACGTGGTCGTGCCGGCGCACATCTACGCCCAGTCCGGCAGCGTGCCGGCCCTGACGCCGCTCGCCAGCACGACGATGACGGTCGGGCCGACGGCGACCTTCTACACGGCGACGTTCGCGTCGCCGGTCGCGGTCAGCGGCACGTTCTACGTCGCCATGGACAGCTCGGCGCAGACGGTGCTGCGCTCGCACCTGAACGCCGGTTCGAGCGGCACGGCGTACGCTCGCGTGCCTCCGTCCGGTAGCTGGACGCTGTCGACGGCGGTGACCCGTCCGTCGTGGCGCGTGACCTGCACCGGTGGTGCGCAGTTCGCGACCCCGGACCTCGGCAACACCGGGTTGCCGACGATCGGCACCAGCTACAGCCTGACGCTCGCCTCGGCGCTGCCGAACGCGGGCGCCCTGCTCGTCACTGGCTTCTCCGACCAGGCCTGGGGCTCGATCCCGTTGCCGTGGGCGCTGCCCGACGCTGCGGGCTGCAACCTGCTGGTCGCCGGCGACGTGATGAGCGGCGTCACCGTGTCGGGCACGGGCACCGCGAGCTTCGCGATCACCGTGCCGAACTCGACCGGGTTGATCAGCGCCGTGCTGTTCCACCAGTGGGCGGTCGCCGACACGGTGAACGCGCTCGGCTTCGTGCTGTCGAACGCCGGCAAGGCGACGATCGGCGAGTAACGGCTCGGATCGCCCGCCGGTCGTGCGCCGAGCGCACCGACCGGCCCGAACGACCCGCGTCGCGCGTTCGCGCGGCGCGGGTCGTTTCGTGTCGGCACCAGACCCGGCAGCCGCCGCCCTCATCGCGTGGCGAGTTCGACGTCGAGCACGCGCAACCCGACCCCGCCGAGTCGTTCCTCGACCACTCCCTTCACGACGTACGGCCCGCGCCCCTGCAGGATCCCCCCGCAGCGCATCCAGGTCGCGTGGAACATCGTCGCCTCGACGATGCCGGTGCCGTCCTCGATGGTGACGAAGCACATCCCGCCCTGGGCGTTGCGGTGCCCGCGCATCGCCACGGCGAACCCGCAGACGCGCACGACCTTGCCGAGTTCGGCCGCCACGCGTCCGCACGGCACGCAGTGCGCGAGCACCGGCAGCGCTCCGCGGCGCCACGCGACGTCGACCGCATGCCGGCCGAGCGTGAAGCCGAGCAGGTCGAGTTCGGCGGCCGCGCGCTGCTCCTCGCCGAACTCGGGCAGGGTCGGCCACTCGACCGCCCTCGGCTGGATCGCTTCGGCGAACAGCGCCCCGCGCGCCGCGTCGGCTTCCTGCGCCGCCGCGCGTTGCCCGCGCGGCGTGCTCGCGACCTGCAGCCGCCACAGCAGCTCCGGGCGCGACGTGCCGAGCGCGTCGAGAGCGCCGACCAGGATCAGGTTCTCGGCCTCGTCGCGCGCGCACCGCACGCGCTGCAGGAAGTCGGACAGCGACCGGAACGGGCCGCCGGCGGCGCGCGCCGTCGCGATCGCCCCGACCGTGCGCGCCGAGACGCCGTGAACGTGGGCCATGCCGATGCGGATGGCGTTCGCGGACAACAGTTCGTGTTCGCCCTGCCCCTGCTGCACGCACGGCGCGTGCAGCCGAACGCCGAGGCGCTTGGCCTCCTCGGCGTAGACGCCTGGAGCGAAGTAGCCGGCGTCGTTGCGCAACAGCGCGGCGAGGAACGCCGCCGGCCAGCGCGCCTTCAGGAACACGCAACGCCAGGCGAGCCGTCCGTACGACACTGCATGCGCCTTGCAGAACGAGTAGCCGGCGAAACGCGCCATCTCCGCCCACACCAGCTCGATCGCCGCGCGCGGCAGCCCGCGTCGCAGGCCGGCGACCACGAACGCGTCCGCCTCGGCGGCCGGCGTGCGCGGCCCGGTCTTGCCGAGCTGCCGCCGCAGCGTGTCGCCCGCCGTCGCGTCGAGGCCGGCCACCGCCATCGCCGCCCGGATCACGTCTTCCTGGTAGAGCATGATGCCGAAGGTGTCGGCGAACACCTCCGCGAGCAGCGGATGCGCAGTGGCCACCGGCTCGAGCCCGCGCGCGCGGCGCACGAACGCTTCCTTCATGCCCGACGACGCCGGCCCGGGCCGCACCAACGCAATCGCCTGGATCACGCGTTCCTGCGTGCCGGCGGCCATCTGCTGCAGCAGCGAGCGCATCGCCGGCGACTCGACCTGGAAGCAGCCGAGCGTGCCGCCGCTCTTCACCAGCGCCGCGGTGCGGGCGTCGTCCTCGGCGACGCGCTCGAGATCGGGAACCGGAACGCCGTGCCGGCGCAGCATCGCCGTGCAGTCCTGCACGATGGTGAGCGCGCGGTTGCCGAGCAGGTCGATCTTGACCATGCCGAGCCCCTCGACGAAGTGCATGTCGTACTGCGTGACGACGACGCCCTTCGCCGCGCGTTCGAGCGGCGCATGCGTGCGGATCGCTTCGGGCGTGATCACCACGCCGCCCGGATGCACGCCGAGGTGCCGCGGCGCCGCCAGCAGCCGTTGCGCGGCGGCCAGCAGCAGCCGTTCGCGTTCGGGCGGCAACGCGTCGCCGTCGTCCAGGCCGCTCCGGCGTTTGCCGTGCTGCCAGAACCCCGGCGTGCCCTCGACGACTGCCGCGAGGTCGAGGTCGGGGCGCGCATGCCACGGCAGCAGCTTGCTGCGCCGCGCCGCTTCGGCGACCGGCAGCCCGAGCACCTTCGCGGCTTCCTGGTAGGCGGCGCGTGGACCGCAGGTGACGAAGGTCGCGATGCGCGCGACGTGGTCGCGGCCGAAGTGCTCGTAGACCGCGTCGACGAGTTCGTCGCGTCGGCGCCAGCAGAAGTCGAGGTCGATGTCGGGCAGGTCGCCGCGCGCCGGATTCAGGAAGCGCTCGAACAGGAGCCCGTGGCGGATCGGGTCGGCATCGGTGAGTCCAAGGCAGTACGCAACCAGGCTGTCGGCGGCCGAGCCGCGGCCGAGGAACGGGATCTCTCTCGCGCGCGCAAGGTCGGCGATCGCGACGACGGCGAGGAAGTACGGCGCGAAGCCCATGCCCGCGATCACCGCGAGTTCCCGTTCGGCGCGCGATGCCGCCGCCGTTCGTTCGGTGTCGTGGTAACGCCGTGCCAGTCCGGCGACCACGAGTTCGCGCAGGCGTGCATCGGCCGAGACGCCCGCTGGCAGCGTGATCGGCGGGAAGATCGGCGCTGCCCGGTCCGGGAACGACAGCGTGCAGCTCGCCAGCACTTCGGCGGCGACCGCGAGCGCTTCGGGATGGTCGTCGTGGCCAGCATCGAGCGCCGCCGACAGGTGCGCCGAAGCCCCGGCCTGGACGATGCCGTGCAGATCGGCGTCCGGATCCCCGCCACGCAGTCCACGGTTCCACTTCACGGCGAGGAAGAGCCGGTGCTGCGCGCGCTCCTCGGCGCGCGCGAACCACACGTCGTGCACGGCGCACGACCGCAGCTCGAGGTCGCGTGCGACCGCCACGAGCTGGTGCCGCGGCCAGGGGCGCGACGGATCGGGCAGCTTGCGGCCGGTCCCCGGCTCTTCGATGCCACCCTCGACGGCCGGTGGCGGGGCGTTCGCGGCGGGCGCGAACCGCGGCGGCAGCATCACCAGCAACCGATCCGGCGGCACCCGCGCCGCGAGTGCCGGCAGCAACCGCAGGTCGCCGCAGAGGAACCACAGCCCTTCGGCGTGCCGTTCGCACGCGCGCGGCAGGTCGAAGGGCATCTCACCGCCGATGCCGTTGCGTTCCCCGATCAGCGCACACAACGAGCGATACCCCGCGCGATCGCGCGCGATCACGACCAGCCGCGCCGACGGCGTCACGAGCTCGCAGCCGAACACCGCCTGCAGACCGACGCGCGCCGCTTCGCGCGCGAACGGCAGCAGTCCATAGAGGCCATTCGTGTCGGCGAGCACCAGGTGCGAGTGCCGGCAGCGCACCGCTTCTTCGCAGAGCTCACGCGGCGCGCATGGCGCGGTCAGCAGCGAGTAGTGCGTGCGGGCGAGCAGCAGGACCACGCCTGCGGTATACCTAACGGATACCGAACATCAACCGGGCCGATTCCCACCTGGGTGCCGGGGCGCCGAGGCGCGAACCGACGGGCCGACGCGTGCCGGGCTACTCGTCGTCGTCGTCGTAGTGCCGATTGCCGCGGCGACCACCGTGATCGTCGTTGCCACCACCGCCGCCGCCGCCACCCCGCTTCTTCTGCGACGCGCGACGTTGCTCCATCTCCCGTTCGCGCTCGCGCGCCGGCCGTGCATCGGGTCCGAAACTCCGCCCGCGCGGTTCGCCGCTCGGACCGCCCGGCCCACCCCCCGGCCCCGCCGGCCGTGGACCACCCGGGCCTGCGCCCGGGCCTCGCGGCCCGCCCGGACCCGCGCGCCGTTCTTCCGCTTCCGTCACGCGGATCTGGCGCATGCCGATCATGACGCCATCCATCGCCGCGATCGCCGCGCGCGCATCGTCGTCGGTCGCCATCTCGACGAACGCGAACCCGCGCGGCCGCTGCGTTTCGCGATCGAGGACGATGTGCACGCGCTCGACGGTGCGCCCATCCTGGGCGAACGCCGCGAGCAGCGCGGCCTCGTCGGCATCGTACGGGAGGTTCCCGACGTACAGTCTCTTGCCCATGGCAGTGTGACTTCCTCTGGGTCGCGGTCCCACGCGCCAGCCGTCGAGGAAGCCGCCTCAGCGAGGTGTCGGTCCGGCCAGTGCGTGCCACCGCGCGGGCAGCCCCGCACGGACGGGCCGGATGATACTGGCGACCCGCCGGGCCGGAAGCGCCTCGCCCACATTCCCCCTGTTGGTGGCCGGCAGCAGCGGCCTACTGTGGCGCCCATGCCCAAGCCACGTCCGGCCCTTGCCACAGTCGCCGCGTTGGCCCTCGTCGCCTGCCAGGGACAGGAGTCCGAGACCATGGCGCCGACGCCACCGCCGGTCGTCGCCAACCCCGAGGAGAACCCGACCATGCCGCCCGAACCGACTCCCGCTCCGCTCCCCGCCGGCAGGCAGATCGCGACCTTCGCCAACGGCTGCTTCTGGTGCACCGAGGCCGTGCTCGAACAACTGCCCGGGGTGCTCGACGTGGTCTCGGGCTACATGGGCGGCGAGGTCACCAACCCGACCTACCAGCAGATCTGCACCGGCGAGACCGGCCACGCCGAGTGCGTGCGCGTGACCTTCGACCCGACCAAGGTGACGTTCGAAACGCTGCTCGAGTGGTTCTTCCGCTCGCACGACCCGACGACCTTGAACCGCCAGGGCGCCGACGTCGGCACGCAGTACCGCTCGGCGATCTTCTTCCACGACCGCGGCCAGCACGAACAGGCGCTGGCGGCGATCGCGAAGTACCAGCCGCGCTTCGCCAAGCCGATCGTCACCGAACTCAGCGCTGCGTCGACGTTCTGGCCAGCCGAGGACTACCACCAGGACTACTTCCGCAAGCACCCGAACCAAGGCTACTGCCGCGCGGTGATCGCGCCGAAGCTGCAGAAGCTCGGGCTCGAGGACGCGCGGTAGCCGCGCCCCTCACCGCTTCGTCCAGCGCTGGCGCTGCAGTTCGAACTCCACGCCCTCGTGCGTGTCGTAGAGCCGCACCGCCACCACACCTTCGGCCGACAGGTCGACGACCTGCCGGAACGGGCGCCCGGTCGGCTCGCGGGCGTCCGCGAGCGAACCCCGCAGCGTCAGCACGCCGGCCTCGGGCAGTGCCGGCGGGCCGCTGCACTCGACCGACCACGTGCTGAGGTCGTCGCGCCACGACGACGTCCAGAGCTGGCGCAGCGCATCGAAGCCGAAGATCTGCACGGCGTGCACGGTCGCCGGCGCGATCGCCAGCGTGTAGTCGGCGACGACGTAGCGGCCACCGAGGATCGCCGCCGCGCGCACGCTGCCGCGATCCTCACGCGGTGATTCGCCCCGCAACTGCGTCGTCAGCACGACGTCCCACTCGCCGACGAGCCGCTGCAACCTCGCGTGGTGCGCGTCGGTCTGCGCCACTGCGTTCGCCTTCTGCAGCACGGCGGGCGACGGCGGATCCTGCGGCCAGGCGAAGGCGACGGCGAACAGCGCAGCGACGACGGCGGACTTCATCGCGGCAGCGGAACGTGGCGCGGCGCGCCCCGCAAGGGTCAGCGCCCCGGCGTCGGCAGCACGCGGCCGTTCGCCGGGTCGACGACGAGCCCGAGCCGTTCGGCCGCGGCGACCCAGAACACGAACAGGTACATCATCTCGTCGGTCGTCTCCTGTCCGAAGCGCACGGTCATCGCCGGATCGGGATTGGCCGGGTTCCACGCCGAGTTGTCGAAGTGCGCGAGCGCCTGGATGCGCGTGCCCTTGCCGAACGTCTTCTTGCCCGCGTGCCAGCGGTAGGACTGCTGCCAGTCGAAGTTGTAGTTGGGCACCGACAGCAGCGTCTCCGTCGTTCCATCCGGCGTCGTCGCCGTGGCGATCATGTCGCGACCGCGCAGGTGCATGTGCACGAACATGCCGATGCCCACCGCATCCTCGCGCAGCGTGCGGCTCGCGCGCACCGGATGCGCCATCGCCCCCGGCGGAATCGCGAACCGGAAGTCGGCGACGATCGCGACCTGCATCTCCTTCTCGACCTTGGTCCGCGGAAACCGCAGGCCGACCTGCAGCCGGTCCTGTTCTGGCTCGCCGGTCGCGACGTAGTGCGCCTGCAGCACCAGCGCCGAGCCGGCCGGAATGCGCACCGCGATGCCGGGGTCCATCACCAGCGGGTCGCCGCCCGGCACGTAACCGGTGATGAAGCCGTCCTGCGAGAACTTCTCGCCGAGCTTCACGCGCGCGAGGTTGCAGTGGTGCAGCACGCGTTCGTTCTGCGGGCGGATCTCGATGGCCTCGACCCAGGTGTCGTGCTCGAAGCGGTACGGCAGCAGCAGGTAGTGGTACGGGATCGGGCCTTCGGCAGGCAGGCGCGTCGGCGCCTTCATCGACAAGACGAGGTCCGGCTCGCCGATGCGCCAGCCGCCGGCCGGGCGCTCGGGCACCACGGCGGGCTGCCCCGGGTCGTCGACCGGAGCACCCGCGGCGACCCAGGCCCGCACGATCGCCAGTTCGCGCTCGTCGAGGCCGCGGTGGTTCTCGAACGAACCGTGCTTGCTGCTCGCGTACCACGGCGGCATGCGACCCTGGGCGACGACTTCGCCGATCATGTTCGCGTGCTTCTGCACCTGGGCGGCACTCAGCAACGCGAACGGAGCTTCGCCGTCCGGGCGATGGCAGGTGATGCAGTGGCGATGCACGATCGGGGCCACATCGCGCAGGTAGCTGGGTGCCGCACCCGCAACCGCCGGTGCCGGGGTGATGCGGCAGCCGCTCACCTCCGTCGTCGGCACGGCGATCGGCGTGCCGGCGAGCAGTTCGTCGAGGGCCAGGCGCAGGTCGTCGCGGCTCGGCTGCGGGCGCGAACCCGAGTAGCCGTGCTGGTCGTCGACGCGCCCGCGGTAGACGATCCGCCGTTCCCGGTCGAGCACGACGGCTGTCGCCGTGCGATCGACGCCGCACGCAGCGGCCACCCGCAGGTCCACGTCCTTGCCGAACACCGCCGCCGGCGCCTTGTGCGCGACCTCGCCCACCGCGTCGACGAACGGGTCGCCCGCGCCGACGTTGACGACCAGCACGGTCACGCCGCGCGCCGCGTAGTCGCTTGCGATCTGGCCGATGCGCGGCAGATAGCGCTGCACCAGCGGGCACTCGATCGTCGCGAACCAGACGACGGTCGCGTTCGCTGCCGGCAGTTCGCGCAGCGTGCGCTGCTGCCACCGCAGGTCGACGAACGACGCTTCGGCGACGGTGCCGAGCGGAACGTCGCGCGGCGGGTCCTGCGCAGCGGCCTTCGCTGCGATCAGCAACGGGAGCAGGCGAGCGAGGAGGCCGGTGGCGCGCATCGACATAGCGTGACGTCGTGGCGCGAGCGCGTCCAGGCGCGCTCGCCATGAGTCGCGCCCCCATCACTCTTGACGGCCGCAGCCCGCAGCGGACCAATGCAGGTGTGACCGTCCGCGGCAACGACGCCATGGCGACGAGCCGCTGGCTCGTGCCGACCCTGATCGGGCTGCTGTGCCTGATCTGGGGCAGCACCTGGTGGGCGATCCGCTTGTGCCTGCTCGACCAACCGCCGCTCACGTCGGCGGCGCTGCGCTTCCTGCTCGCGGGGACCGTCATGGTGGTGGTCGCGCGAGGGCTGCGCGCCGTCGATCGGGCGCCGCCACCGCCCACGTGGCTCTGGCTCGCGACCGGCGCCTGCAACTTCGCCGGTTCGTACGGCGTGCTCTACGTCGCCGAGCAGACCGTGCCGTCCGGCGTCGCCGCCGTGCTGTGGGCGATCTTCCCGCTGCTGATGGCGACGAGCGGCGTGCTGTTCCTCGGCGAACGGCTGCGCCCGGCGCAGGTCCTCGGCTTCCTGGTCGCGTTCGCCGGCATCGTCGTCGTCTTCGCTGCCGACCTCGACGCGACCGCGGTGCAAGCGGGACTGCTGCTGCTCGCGAGCCCGGTGATCTCCGCCGTCGGCACCACGCTGGTGAAGCGGTTCGGCGCGAGCAGCAGTTCGGTGGTGCTGAACCGGAACGGCATGCTGTTCGGCGCGGTGCTGCTGACGGCCGCGGCCTTCGCCACCGAGGACGTGACGGCGATCGCGTGGAGTTGGCGCGGCGTGCTCGCGACCGTCTGGCTCGCGCTGCTCGGCACCGCGGTGACCTTCGGCGCATACTTCTGGTTGCTGCAGCGCGTGCCGGCGTCGCGCTTGTCGCTGGTCTCGTACGTCACCCCGGTGCTCGCCGTGCTGCTCGGAGCGCTCGTCGGCGACGGCACCTTCAGCAGCGCCCTCGCGGCGGGCACGTTGCTCGTGGTCGCCGGCATCGCACTCGTCGTGCGCAGGCCGGGCCCATGAGCCGCTCGCCGTTCCGCCTGCGCCTGCCGACGCCTTCGCCGCGACGAGGCCGCTGGCGGCTGCCGCGACCGACGCTGCGGCTGTCGAGCCTGTCCGCACGGGCCCGCAAGCGGATCGCGACCCTGCTGGCGACACTGCTGCTGGGCGTTCTGTGGTGGAACTTCGGTGCAGGTGACCGACGGTACCGGACCTGGCCGCGCGAGCAGATCCTCGCGGCGATCCGTTTCGTCGAGAGCAGCGACCGCGACGATGTCCCCGACGGCGACGGCGGCAAGGCGATCGGCGTCTACCAGATCCACGAGGCCTACTGGCGGGACGCCGTGCGCGCCGATCCGTCGCTCGGCGGCAGCTACCAGGACTGCCGGCGACGCGCCTACGCCGAACGCGTCGTCGCCGCCTACATGCAGAAGTGGACCCCGGCGGCGTGGGCCGCTGGCGATGCCGAGACGATCGCGCGCGTGCACAACGGCGGGCCCGAGGGTGCTGGCAAGGAGTCGACGCGGCGCTATTGGGAACGCGTGCACGCAGCGCTGCCCTGATCGAGCGACGCCAGGGCCGCGAACACGGCGGGCGGGGCGAGCATCGCGAGGTCGTTGCCAGGGGCCGGCACGATCGCGACGCGTGGCCCGGTCGGGCCGAAGACCTGGGCGTCGCTCGGGCCGAACAACGCCACGGTCGGCAGCCCGAGCATCGCGGCGAGGTGCGTGGTGCCGCTGTCGTTGCCGACGAACGCGCGCGCCGTGCCGAGCCGCCGGGCGACGACGCGCAGATCGTTCTCGACGACGAAACCGACGGGTACCGACCACGGCCACTGCCGCGGATCGTCGCGTTCGGTTTCGACCGGCCCGACCAGCACCTCGACCGGCAGCGCCGCGGCGGCGAGCCGCTGCGCGAGCGCGAGCCAGTGCGCGCGCGGCCAGCACTTCGCGCGCCCGCCGCTGCCCGGCGCCAGCACGACGGCCACCCCGCCTGGCGGCGTCCACGTCGCGAGCGCCGCGTCGTCCGGCCACTGCAAGCAGAGGCCGAGCTGTGAACCGACCTGCTGCGGCAGCGGCCGCCGATCGCCGGGACGTGGATCGAACGGCACCACGCGCGGCCCGTGCGCCTGCGCGGCGAGCCACCGCGGATCGTCGGCGACGACGACGTCGTAGTCGCGAAAGCGGGGCGAGCCGCTGGCGAGCCATGTGCCAACGTCTTCGCTCGAGAACGCGGCATCGGCGACGCCAAAGTGCGCCAGCAGGACGGCGAACTCGTGCACGCCCGCAACGTGCACGGTTCCCGGGTGCGCGCGACGCAGCGCGCGCAGCACCGGCGCCATCAGCAGCGTGTCGCCGAGACCGCCGCGCCGCACCAGCAACGTTCGCTCGTGCGGCACGACGGCCCGACGGTCAACGCATGCCGGCGAGCTGGGTGATCTTCTGCTCGGCCTGCGACGCGGCGTGCGTGCCTTCGTACTTCTTGCGGAACTGCTGCAGCGCCTCGCCGAGCTTCTTGCGGCCCGACGTCTTGCTCGCGTCGTGCGACGCGACCAGCTTCTGCAGTGCGCGCCCGGCGGTCAGCTCCTTCTTGATCTTGGCATCGCTCGCAAAGCGCGCCTTCTCGGCGGCCGCAGCGGTGGCGGGCTCCATGCCCTTCCACTGCTTCTCGACCTTCTCGAGCTGGGTCTCGGCCTCGGCATAGTCGGGGCCCTCACCGAGCCGCGCGACGCGCGCCTTCGCCGCCGCTGCGCGCTTGTCGATCTCGGCGCGCTGCGCGGTGAACACGTCCTTCATCGCCGCGTCGAGGTTGGGCGCCGCGAGGTTCTTGTCGAGGTAGTCGCGCACCTTGACGAACTCGCCCTTCTTCCAGAGCGCGCGCAACGGATCGTAGCGCGGGTCGTCGGGCATCTTCGGCGCGAGCGACACCGTCTTGAGCAGTTCCTCGATCTCCTGCTCGTTCGGCATGCGGTCGTCCGGCGTGCTGTGGACCGTGCCGTCCGGCGCGATCACGTAGACGCTGGGGAAGAACTTCAGCCCGTAGGCCGCCTTGTCGGACTCCTTGATCTGCGCGATCGGATACTTCGCGCCGAGCTGGTCGATGAAGACCTTCTGGATCGTGCCTTCCGCTTCCCCGGACACGCCGAGGAACAGCAGCCCCCGCTCAGCAAACTTCGCGTGAAGTTCGTTGTTATGCGGGACGGCCGCCTTGCAGGGGCCTCACCAACTTTCGGAGAACTTCAGGATGACGACGCGGCCGGCGAAGTCGTCGAAGCTCGCGGGGCCGTCGTTCCAGACCTTGACGAACTCGAGCGGCGTCGGGGTCTGGCCCTTGCTGAACTGGGCGGGAAGCGCGCCGACCAGCAGTGCGGCGGCGGCGAGAGTGGTAAGGGAGCGGGAAACCATGGCGCGGCACGATAGCCGGGGCGCCGCCGCGCGTATGTCTCCCGTCTGTACCGGCGCCGCCGCGAAGCAGGCGCCGGTGGCTGGGCCGCCTCAGCCCTTCATCGCCTGGTGCACGTTGCCGACCATCGCCGCGTTCGGCTTCAGCGACTTGTCGCCAGGCTTCTTCCAGTTCGCCGGGCAGGCCTCTTCGGGCAGCTTGCTGAAGTGGATGAAAGCAGCGACCTTGCGGGTCAGCTCCTCCATGTTGCGGCCGACGTTGAGGAAGTTGATCTCGCTGCCGTGCAGCTTGCCGTCCGGGCCGATGATGAACGTGCCGCGCAGCGCCAGCCCGTTCTGCATGTAGACGCCGAGCAGCTTCGACACCGCACCGGTGCGGTCGGCCGCCATCGGGTAGGTGACCTTCGCCAGCTCGCCTTCGTGCTTCTGCCACGCGAGGTGCGTGAACTTGGTGTCGGTGCTGACCGTCAGCACCTCGGCGCCGAGCTTCTGCAGGGCGGCGTACTGGTCGGCGAGTGCGGCGAATTCGGTCGCGCACACGAACGTGAAGTCGGCGGGGTAGAAGACCAGCACCGTCCACTTGCCGGCCTTCTTGGCCTCGGCGAGGCTGAACTTGCCGAAGTCCTTCTTGGCCGGCAGGTAGGTCTCCATCTCGAACTCGGGCACGGTCTGCCCGACCTGGATCGTCGTCACTTCGCTCATGGGAATGCTCTCTCGGGGTTTTTCGGGGCACGAAGGTAGGCCCGCCCCGGCAGCGGCGCCAGTGGCATGTGCGGGCCGGGCGGAACGTGGCACACTGCGCACTCCATGCGCGCACGGAGTTCGGCCGGTCTCGCCGCCATCGCCCTCGCCGCGGGCACCGCCGGCGCCCAGGCCACCGTCGCCGACACGCAGTTCTCGGTGCCGCGCGGCCTGTACACGACGCCGTTCGTCGTCGCGATCACCACGGCGACGCCGGGAGCGACGATCCGCTACACGCTCGACTGCAGCGACCCGCGCACCTCGCCGGTCGCAGCCCAAGGCAGCAGCCCGCTGTCTGTGACCATCGACCCGGTCAGCACCAACGGCGGCCTGCGGCCGCTGACGCCGGGCGTGGTGCTGCGCGCGTATGCGTTCGCTCCCGGCATGACGCCGACCAACGTCGACACCGTGACCTACGTGTTCCCGCAGCGCGTGCTGACGCAGGTCCGGCCGACGGGCTTCACCACGGCGATCGACTTCGCCATGGACCAGAACGTCGTCAACAACCCGCTCTACTCCGCTCGCGTGCTCGGCGACCTGTCGCTGCTGCCGACGATGTCCGTGGTCGCGCCGTACACGCAGATGTTCGGCAGCAACGGCGTCGTGCGCGCCGGCAACGGCACCATCGAGGTTCCGGGCTCGATCGAGGTGGTGCACCCCGACGGCCGCGACGACCAGGTCGACTGCGGGCTGACGCCGCACAGTTGGACGCAGAACAAGCGCTCGATCCGCGTCTACTTCCGCTCGACCTACGGCGCCGACAAGTGGCGGCACGACCTGTTCCGCGGCTCGGCCGAGGGCAATGGCGTCGGCATCAAGAGCTTCGACGGCCTGGTGCTGCGCGCCGGCTTCAACGACGGCCTGCTCTACAACGAACCCGCGCGCGCGGGCCGCTATTCGTTCGCGGTCGACGACATGGGCCGCCATTCGCAGCTGGCGATGACCGGCGTCGCGCCGCGCGGCACGTTCGTCCATCTCTACCTGAACGGGCTCTACTGGGGCCTCTACAACCCGGTCGAGCGCCCCGAGTCGAGCTTCTGGTCGGACACGTTCGGCGGCAGCAAGAACGACTACTTCGCCCGCAACCACGGCGGCACGATCGACGGCAGTGCGACGTACTACAACGGCCTGATCGGCGGCGCGGCGAACTGGGCCACGGCGTCCGCGCGCCTCGATGTCGGCGCCTTCGCCGACTACATCCTCTACTGGACGCACTGCGGCGGCGGCGACTGGCCGTCGTTCAACGGCGCCAACAACAATTGGTACGCCGGCAACCGCAACCTGCCGACGACCGGTCGTGTGCGCTTCTTCGTCTGGGACTGCGAAGACAGCTGGATCAACCTGCCCAACCGCCCCGGTCCCCCGCACGACGGCGCGCGCATCGTCAACGAACTGCTGGTCGGACCGCTGGACGTGTCGATCCTCTGGCGCGGACTGCAGGCCGTTGCCGACTTCCGGCTGCAGTGGGCCGACCGCGTCTACCGCCACTGCTACAACGACGGCGCGATCAGCGAGAGCAACCTGCTCGAGCGTTGGAACCGCATCACGCGCGTCGTCGATCGCGGCACCGTGACCGAGTCGGCGCGTTGGGGTCGCTTCGATCCGCGCGGCATCACCTGGACCCGCAACGCCGACTGGGTGCCGTACACCAACTCCGTGCGCGCGATGTTCGTCGGCAACACGCCGCAGCTCGTCGCGGCGTTGCGCAACACCGCGGTGCCGTCGGTGCACCCCTCGCTGTATCCGTCGATCGAGCCGCCGTTGTTCCAGGTCGGCTCGCCGCCGACCAACGTCATGGTGACCGAGGCCTGGGTCGTCCCCGGCACGACGATCACGCTCGTGCGCGCGAGTGCGGTCGGCAACGTCTGGTACACCACCGACGGCAGCGACCCGCGCGCGAGCAACGGCCTGCCCGCCGGCCTGAACGGCGGCAACGGCACCTCGATCGTCGTGAACGCGCCGTTCGTGCTGAAGGCGCGCACGCTGATCGGCAGCGAATGGAGTGCCTTGCACGAGCTGCGGCTCGATGCGCGCCCGAACCTGCCGCTCGTCGAAGTGCACGAGGCGCTCGCCGAGAACGTCACCGGCCTCACCGACGAAGCCGGCGACCACGACGACTGGCTGGAGCTGAAGAACCGCGGGCTCGTCGACGTCGACCTCTCGGGCTTCCACCTCACCGACAACCCGAACAACCCGACCAAGTGGACGTTCCCGACCGGCACCATGATCCGCGCCGGTGGGCACCTGCTGGTCTGGGCCGACGACGAGCCGGCCGAGGGTCTGCTGCACGCGACGTTCAAGCTCAGCGGGCTCGGCGAATCGATCGGGCTCTACATGCCGGGCGGGCTCACGGTGGTCGACCAGTTCGCGTTCGGGCCGCAGCGCGACGACGAGTCGATCGGCCGCCTCGACCTCGAACCCGGTTCGCTGTTCACGTTCCCGCGGCCGACGCCCGAACGAAAGAACGGCCCGGTGCCCTGCGGTCACCTGCCGTACCAGGCGCAGGACCACGACAGCAACCCGCGAGCCCTGCGCGGGCTCGGTGTGCCGACCGCCGGTGCTTCGCTGCGTTACGAGATGGAAGGACTGACACCGGGCACGTACGCGTTGCTCGGCCTCGCCGAGCGCCCCCAGCACACGATCCTCCCCGGCATCGGCACGCTGCTCGTCGACCCGCTGCTGCTGCTGCTCGAGACTGCCGACACCGACGGCGAAGCCCGCTTCTCGCTCGCGTTGCCGGAGACCGCGCCCGTCTACGGCGCCGTCATCTACGCGCAAGGCGCGGCCGACCCGACCACCGTGCCGCAGCTCACCAACGCGGTGATGTCGCGCATCTGCCGCTGACGCCGAGGCCGCTGTTCCCCGCGCCGGACCGAACGGGCACCATGGGGGCCCCGTCGTGAGCACCCTTCCGCCCGGTCCGTCCACGCCCGCTTCGTCCACCGCCGCGCAAGCCCTCGCCGCAGCCGGCGACGCCGAATCCGCGCGCGACGTCGGCGCGCTCGACGCCGCGGCGAAGCAGGCCGCCTCGCGGCTCGGCCGCCAGAAGCGCGGCCTCGTCGAACGGCTGATCTACGGGCCGCCGCCGGACACCGCCGAACTGCAGGCCGGCGCCACCGGCATGACCGCGGCGACCTCGCGCGGCGAAGCGGTCGTCGCCGCCGCCCTCGGATGCCTGCAGCGCGGCGAGGCGTTCACCGCCGACGGCAAGCTGTCGCACGCGCTGCGCGGGGCGGTCGCTGGCGAAAAGGGCTACGGCTTCACGGTGCCGGCCGAGTTCGGCGGCCTCGATGGCAGCTACGTCGAACTGGCACTGGTCGAGGAGGAGATGGCGGCGAACGGGCTCGGGCCGCTCGCGGTCGAGATCTCCGGCGAACTCACGATCGGCGCGGGCTCGCTGCTCGCCTACGGCACCGACGCGCAGAAGCACACGTTCCTGCCGCTGGTCGCGCAGGGCGAGCTGATGGCGTTCGGCCTCACCGAGGTCGGCATCGGCGTCAACGCCAAGAAGGTGCGCGCCTACGTCGAACCGGACCCGGCGACCGGCGGCTTCCGCCTGTTCGCGCACGGCGACCGCAACAAGCTGTGGATCACCAACGCCACGCACGGCGCCCTCGTCGGCCTCGTCGCGCGCATCGGCCAGGACGGCAAGCAGGTCGGTCTGTTCGTCACGCGGCTGCCGACGAGCGACATCGGACCCGGCGACGGCAAGGACCACGAGTTCTGGTGCAAGCCATCGAACACCGGCGCCTTCACAGCCAACCACAACTCGCGGCTGCACTTCGCCAACTACCCGCTGGCCGCCTCCGAGCAGATCCAGGCCGACGGCGTCGAAGTGCTCTTCTACTGCCTGCGCATGGGCCGCTGCATGCTGGCGGCGATGGCGGCGGGCTACCAACGCATGTTCGCGACCGACGCCACCGCCTACGCGAAGGCCCGCGACGGCGTCGGTGGTGCGGTCATCAAGCACGAACTGCCGCGCCAGCACCTCGGCGCGATGCTCGGCGGCGCCCTGCAGTCGCGCGCGCTCAGCCACCTGTCGCTGCAGCAGGATGCCGACGGCGTCGACCTCGCGGGCCTGCGCGACCTGACCAAGTCGGCCGCGGCGACGTCGGCGCTGGTCTCGCAGATCGCCTGCGAACGTGTGCTCGGCGGCCGTTCCTTCGACCAGGGTTCGCGCGTGCACCAGGCGCGGCACAACATGCACGTCTTCGGCGTCGTCGAGGGCGAGGACGACCTGATCCTGATGGGCATGGTCAAGGACGTCACCGACGCGTTCACGACCCGCTACATGGCCGGCATGTTGTCGGTGATCCAGTCGATCAACGACGGTCCCGACGGCAAGCCGCTGCCGGCCGAACGACGCGTCCTGCGCATCACGCCCGGGATGCTGTTCCGCGAGCCGGTGCGCCTGTGGCAGGCGACGACGCGCCTGCTCGGCAAGGGCGCGTTCTGGCTGCTCGTGCTGTGGATCGTCTGGAACCTCGTGCTCGAAGTGCTGCGGTCGCCGCTGCACCTGTTGCCGACGCGCTGGCTCCCGCGGTACCAGCTGCTGCCGGTCGAACTGCGCGGCCACGCGCGCTTCGCCGAACAGCGCCTGCGCTGGCTGCGGTGGGCGTGGCTCGGCATCAACCTGCACTTCCAGCTCGAGCTGACGCGGGCGCAGATCCCGCTGCAGCGGCTCGGCAAGGTGATCGAGCAACTCGTGACGATGCTGGCGCTCTGCCACCACGCCACGGCGAGCAGCGACGCGAGCCAACGGCGCATCGCCGCCCTGCAGTGCGAGCAGTTGCGCGAACGCGTGCGCGGCACGCGGCTGTTGACCGGGCTGTGGCAGATGGACCGCCTGCGCGCAGCGGTGGCCGGCGTCGGCGACGACCTCGAGCGCGGCACCTGCACGCTGCTCGACGGCGTGCAGCCGCAGGCGTTCGCGCATCCGTTCGAGGCGCGCAGCAAGAGCCGCAAGGCCTGACCGCGTCTCACCGCTTCCGGGTCGAGCGTGCGAGCACGACGATCGCGATCGTGAACACGGCGAGCGCCGCGAACGCCTCCCACGGCGCGCGTTGCGGTTCCTGATGGCGCGTCGCGTTGGTCGCGTAGGCCCAGCCGGCGATCAGCACGCCCGCGAGGCCCTCACCCGCGACGAAGCCCGACGCGCAGAGCACGCCCGACTCGGCGTCGATCGTCTCCTTGCCGCGCCGCTCGACGTACCGCCGCACGCAGCCGCCGACGAACACCGCCGCCAGCGTCGAGATCGGCAGGTAGATGCCGAGCGCGAACGGCAGTGCTGGCAGGCCGACCAGAATGCCGGTGCCGGCGACGAGGCCGCCCATCGCCAGCAGATCCCACGGCAGCCCGGCACCGAGCACCGCCTCGATCATCGTCTTCATCAGCATCGCCTGCGGCGCCTTCAGGTCGTCGCTGCCGACCTGGTAGGTCGTGCACAGCGTGATGACGACCGCCGCGACGACCCAGCACGCGACCGACGCCGCGATCAACTGGCCGTACTGCTGACGCCACGGCGAGGCGCCGACCAGCCAGCCGGTCTTGAGGTCCTGGCTGATGTCGCCGGCCTTCGACGCCGCGACGCAGACGACGGTGCCGACGGTCAGCACCGCGGCCTGCGCGAGCACGCCCTTCCAGCCGAGCAGCAGGAACACGCTTGCCGTGCCGGCCAACGTGATCAACGCCATGGCCGAGGTCGGGTTGGAGGACACGCCGATCACGCCGACCAGTCGCGACGACACCGGCACGAACAGGAAGCCGAACACGCCCACCCCGAGTGCCGCGGCGAATCGCCCCGCCAGCGGCATCTCGCCAGCGAAGATGCCCGGCACGACGACGAGCGCAGCGACCACTGCGGCGAGCCCGCCGATCAGCACGCTGCCCGGCACGTCGCGGTCGGCGTCGTCGCCGCCACCAGCAGCGCTGGTCTGCTTGCCGACGCCGACGAGCACCGCGCGCAACGACGCCAGCATCGTCGGCGCCGTCTTCACCACCGTGAACAGCCCGGCCGCCGCGACCGCACCCGCGCCGACGAACAGCAGGAAGCGGTCCTTCACCGCCTTTGCCGACAGCGCCACGGCGTCGGCCTGTCCGGCGTCGACGAGTCCCGCGAGATGCACCTTGGTCACCAGCGGGTAGAGCACCAGCGACGCGAGCAGGGCACCCGACACCATCACCGCGGCGGCGCGGTAGCCGACGATGAAGCCGACCGCCATCAGCGCCGGCGCGAGAGCGAGCGCGAGGCTGCCGTTCGGCAGGAACGACGGGGCCCACGCCACGGTCTCCGGCAGCGCGTGCAGCGCCCCGAAGAACAGCTTCATCAGGAACGCGACGGCGATGCCGATCACGATCCAGCGCCCGCCGCGACCCGACGACTGCGTCGCCCGCAGCACCTCCGCGCAGGCACGGCCCTCGGGGTACGGCAATTCGGCGTCGGCCTGCACGATCAGCAGCCTCCGCAGCGGCACCATCGCCAGGATGCCGAGCACCCCGCCGGCCATCGCCAGCATGCCCACTTGCCACACGCTCGGCACGACGCCCCACAGGAACAGCGCCGGGATCGTGAAGATCGTGCCCGAGGCCAGCGAGCTCGACGCGCTGCCGACGGTCTGCGCGATGTTGGTCTCGAGGATCGTGCCCTTGTTGCGGAACGCGGAGAACACCAGCGCCGACAGCACGGCGATCGGGATCGACGTCGACACGGTGAGTCCGGCGCGCAGCCCGAGGTAGGCGTTGGCGGCGCCGAACAGCACGCCAAAGCCGAGCCCCGCGAGCACGGCCTTGACGGTGAACTCGGCGAGACCCTGGCGTTGCGTGGTCGTCATCGCGCGCGTTCTACCGGGCCGGGCGTCGGTCAGCCCCGTGCGTGGTGCAGATTCCCGCCCGACGACAGCGGCCACCTCGCCTGCCGCGGACCGATCGCGGCGCGGCGGCCTGGAATGCCGCGTCAGTCGCCGCCGAGCACTGTCGTCGCGCTGGCCACGACGACGAACCCCCACCGCCGACCGACCCGCCGGCGGACGAGGCCGGATCCGCTCACGCGAACCCGACCGCCTCTTCGCCGGCGATGCGCCGCTTCTGCGCCGGGTCGGCGGCGGCGGTGGCGACGGCCTCGCCCTGCTGGAAGCTGTCGACCTGCTGCAGCGACACCGCGATGCGCGAGCTGATGCCACGGCGCTGCATCGTGATGCCGTAGAGCACCTGGCACTCCGCCATCGTGCGCTTGTGGTGCGTGACGATGCAGAACTGCGTCTGCGCGGTGAAGTCGCGCAGCACGCGCAGGAAACGCTCGACGTTGGTCTCGTCGAGCGCAGCGTCGACTTCGTCGAGGATGCAGAACGGGCTCGGCCGCACCTTGAACAACGCGAACAGGATCGCGACGGCGGTCAGCGAGCGTTCGCCGCCCGACAGCAGGTTGATCGACTGCAGCTGCTTGCCGGGCGGCTGCGCCACGATCTCGATGCCGGCTTCGAGCAGGTCCTCCTCGGTGTTGCTGAGGAACATGTCGGCCTTGCCGCCCTGGAACAGCTTGCGGAACAGCTCCTGGAAGTTCTTGCGCGCCTCGTGGAACGTCGACTCGAACAGCGTCTTCGACTCGGCTTCGAGCTTCTTCAGCGTCTCCAGCAGCGAACGCCGCGCCTCCTTGAGGTCGACGACTTCCTGCTCGAGCGTGCCGAACTGGCCCTCCTCGGTGTCGAGTTCGGTGACCGCCTCGAGGTTGACCGCGCCGAGCCGCTCCTTCTGGCCGTGCAGCACCTGCACTTCCTTGCGCGCGGCGTCGACGTCGAACTCCGGCTGCAGCCACGCGCGCTGCAGGCCGTACCACGACCGCACGACATCGGGCGGCTGCGGCGGCCCCTGGATCTGCTCGACGGCATCGCTCGGCGCGATCGGTCCGTGCCAGGCCGCGTCGTCCTCGAGACCGATGCCCTCGATCTCGCCGAGGCATCGGCGCAGTTCGATGCCGGTGTCCTCGCGCAGCCGCTCTTCGAGCCGCACGAACCGGTGCTCGGCGTCGGCGAGGTGCAGCCGCGCGGTGGTCGCCGCGTCGCTGGCCGCGCTGCGCTGCCGTTCGTGCTCCTGCATCTCGGCAGCCACCGCGGCCCGATTCGCGCGCGCCGCCTCGAGGGCGCCGTTCGCCGCGTCCTTGTCGCCGCCCAGCGCCTGGTGACGCTGCTCGGCCTGCGCCGCCAGCACGCCGAACCGCTCGCTCTCGGCGATCGCCCGCACCCGGTCATCCTCGGCCGCATGCAGCCGGTCCCCGAGCTCGTGCAGCGCACGCTCGAAGTCGCGCAGCGCTTCCTCGTGCATCGCGATCGCGCGCACCAGGCCTTCGCGCGCCTCGACGGCCTGCGCCTGCGCGATGCGGGCTTCCTGCTCGGCGCGCTGCTGCGCCTGAGCCGCTTGTTCGGCGACCGCGATCCGCTCGCCGAACTCCTGCTCGCTGGCCTGGGCCGCGTGTTCGCGGCGACCGAGCAGGAACTGGTCGAACAAGGTGCAGCCGAGCCGCGCCAGCGAGGCCGCCTCGCTCGCCGACAGTTCGCCGGATTCGTGGTCCAGTTCGCCGAGTTCGCGCGTGACGTCCTGCGTCCGGGCGCCGAGGCGGGCCTCCTGTGCCGCGACCCCTTGCGCGCTGCGGACCACCGCACCGAGCGCGTCGGCAATCGCGCGCAACTCGCGCTTGAGCCGATCGACCCGGCCGGTCGCCTGCTCCTTGCCGGCGAGCCGTTCGGCGAGACGCGCCTGCGCCGCGACGACGGCGGCGCCGAGTTCCTGGATGCGCGAACGACGCACGACGAGCCCCGCGTGGCCGTCGGCACCGACGCCGCCTTCCATGCGCGGGCCGCACACCAGGGTGCCATCGGGTGTCACGAAGCAGAGGTCCGCGCGCGAACTGTCGGCGATGTCGAAGTCGGCCACGACGACGCCGCGCAGCAACCAGCCGAGCAGCCGCCGGCTGACCGCGTCGTCGGGCTTGCCGCCGGCAGCGACGTGCCGCACGAGCGCGCCGAGCGGCTGCGCACCGGGCGGCGGCGCCAGCAACGTCGAGTGGTGATCGCACTGCGGGGCCTCGCCGAACGACTCCTCGACCAGCAGCAGCACACGACCGAGACGCCGTTCGGCGAGGTCGCGCACGATCGCCGCCGCGTTTTCGCGCGTGTCGACGACCAGCGCCTGCACGTACGGGCCGAGTGCCGCCTCGAGTGCGGGGCCGTGCTCGACGTCGATCTCGATCAGGTCGAGCAGACGGCCACGCAGGCCCGGCGGACGCTGCTGCAGCACGTGGCGCGGCCCGGCGTCGAAGCCCTCCATGTGCGCTTCCATCGCCACCAGGGCGTCGCGCCGGCCTTCGACCTCGTGCAGTTCGCGACGCAGCGTCGCTTCCTGTTCGGCGATCGCCGCCGCCGCGGCATCGGCGCCCTCGAGGTCGGCCAGCGCCTGCGCTTCGCGCTCGCGCAGCAGCCGCTCCCGCGTCGCCAGATCGCCCTGCTCGGCACGCCAGTTCGCGAGTTCGGCATCGATGCGGGCGACCTCCTCGCCGAGCACCGCGCGCCGTTCGCCGAGCCGTTGCGCCCGGGCGCGCACGGCGCCGATCCGGGCCGTGGCGTCCGCCGCGAGGTTGCGGCAGCGCGTGCGCTGGTGCAGCAGTTCGAGGCACGCCGAACGCACCGCCTCGCGCTGCTGCTGCAGCGCGCGCAGCGCCGCATGGGCCTGCTGCGCGGTCTGCCGTTGCTCGGACAGCTGCCGGTGCAGATCGATCAGTTCGGCCTCCTTGCCGGCGAGGCCGTTCTGGGCCGCTGCCAACGCGGCCGCACGCTCGTCGCGCTGCCCGAGCAGGCCCTGGCCACGCTGCCGACCGCGCTCGACCTCGGCGAGGCGGTCCGCGGCGCGGTGCGCCTGCGCCTCGGCGCGCTCGCGATGCGTCGACAACTCGGACTGGCAAGCCCGCAGTTCGTCGTTGACCGCCGCCAGCGCCTGCGACGCCGCCTCGATCTGCGCGTCGGACGCCACGAGCGCTGCCTGCGTCGTGTCGCGCCGGCCTTCGACCGCTCCGAGTTCCTGCTGCATCGCCGCGAGCCGTTCGCCGTGGCCGCGGATCTCCGCGCGCAGCACCTGACCGTCGATCACCGCCAGCGCTGCACGCAGCGCGCACAGCGACGCCTGCAGTTCCTGCCAACGCCGCGCCTTGCCGGCCTGGATGCGCAGGCTGCGGATGCGGCGGGCACGTTCCTCGAGCAGGTCGGTCACGCGCGCGAGGTTCTGGTCGGTGCGCTCGAGCTTGCGCAGCGACTCCTTCTTCTGCAGCTTGAACCGCGCCACGCCGGCCGCTTCCTCGAAGATCGCCCGGCGCGCTTCGGGGTTGGCCGACAGCACCGCGTCGATGCGGCCCTGCTCCATCACCGCGTAGCCGCCGGTGCCGAGCCCGGTGTCGAGCAGCACGTCGCGCACGTCCTTGAGCCGCACTTCGCTGCCGTTCAGCAGGTAGCTCGACTCCTTGTCGAGCGTGAGGCGGCGTGCGATGTCGACCTCGGTGCGTCCGTCGAGCCGGCCTTCCGGATCCTCGAAGGTGATCGTCACCTCGGCCATGCCCATCGCCTCGCGACCCTCGGCGCCCTTGAAGATGACGTCCGTCATCTCGGTGCCGCGCAGGCTCTTGGCGCGCTGGTCGCCGAGCACCCACTTGATCGCATCGACGACGTTGCTCTTGCCGCAGCCGTTCGGCCCGATGATGCCGGTCAGCCGGTTGTCGAACTCGAACTCGGTGCGGTCGGCGAACGACTTGAACCCGCGCGCGACGAGGCGTTTGAGGCGCATCCGCTCACTCCCTCCCGAGCCGCGCCTCGCGCAACGGCGGTGCTGCAGCCACCACGGCGGTGGCGCGCGACAACGTCGCCAAGGACTGCCGGCGGCGCGTGCGTTCGGCCGCGACCGCTCCGAACGACACCGCGGCGGTCGCCTGGCCGGTGACCACCAGCAGGTGCTGCACCGCGTCGGCGATCTCCGCCGTCGTCAGCAGCACCGACGCGTCGGGCGAGCCGCCCTTGCCGCGCTTCTGCCGCAAGGCCTCGAGCGTCACGCTCGCGAGTTCGAGGGCGCGCCAGTCCTCGTCGACGCCGACGCTGTGCAACGCCAGGTGGATCGACCGCGCGAGCTTCGTCGCGCGCAGGAACTCCCGCCGGCCATCACGCTTCTGCACCAGATGTTCTGCCCGCCTCTTCATGACCGCCCTCCCGCCGCTTCTCGAGCATCGGCTTCAGTTCGTCGAGGAACTGCGACACGTCCTTGAACTCGCGGTAGACCGACGCGAACCGTACGTAGGCCACCTGATCGAGCTGACGCAGTTCCTTCATGATGAGGTTGCCGATCACCTTGCTCGGCACCTCCTTGTCGAAGGCCTCCATGCACTGGCGTTCGATGCGGTCGGCGATCACCTCGAGTTGCTCGAGCGACACCGGCCGCTTCTCGCACGCGCGCAGCATGCCGCCGAGCACCTTCTGCCGGTCGAACGCGACGCGTTCGCCGTCCTTCTTCACCACGCGCAGCGGCGCCGTCTCGACCCGTTCGTAGGTCGTGTAGCGGCGACCGCAGTCCGCACACACGCGGCGACGACGGATCGCGAAACCGTCCGCGCTGGCGCGCGAGTCGATGACGCGGTCGTTGTCGGCCTTGCAGTACGGGCAACGCATGGCAGCGAAGGCCCTGCGTGGGCCACGACGGGTGGCCGCGGCAGGGAGGCGTTCGGCGGTCGGGTGCCCGGCTGACCCCGGGAACCTGACCCACGGACGGGCGGACCATACGGCCCCAACATCTTGCGTGTCAAAGGGTCAGGTGGTGGAAGATGCTGCACTCCCAGCCTCGCAGCACCCGCCCGGCGCGCCGCGACGGGTCGATGCGAACGCCTACTTGCCGAGACAGAACCGCGCGTAGATGCGGTCGAGGAGTTGCTCGGGCGAATGCGCGCCGCCGATGCCGCCGAGCGCTCGCAGCGCCGCCTGCAGTTCGACGGCGACGACTTCGGGGCCATCGGCCAGCGCCAACGCCCGCGCCACCGCGTCGTGCGCGGTGTGCAGCGCCGCGCGCAGTGGACCACCGGCGTCGACCACGCTGCCGCGGGCGAGCGTCCCGAGATGCGCGGCGAGTTCGCGCAGGCCGAGGCCCGACCGCGCGCTCGTCGCGAACACCGGCGCGCCGGCCGCGGCCGCCGCGACGGCGGCAGGCACGACGCCGGGTGCGCCGAGATCACACTTCGTCCAGACGATGCCGAACACCGGCACGGCGCCGAGCGAACGCGGCCGCTGCGGCGGCGGCGCGTCGGCGGCGAGCACGACGAGCACACCGGCCGCGCCGCCACCGAGCCGATCGCGCAGCGCCAGCGCGTCGGCGTCGACTCCACGTGGATCGTCGAGGTCGCCAGGCGCATCCCACAGCACGCCGCCGCCCGGCAGCTCGATACGCAGCAGATCGCGCGTGGTCCCCGCGACGGCGTCGACCAGCGCGTGGGCACGGCCGGCGAGCGCGTTCGCGAGCGACGACTTGCCGGCGTTGGCGGCACCCAGCAGCAGCACTTCGCCGCCCGGGGTGGCGGCGGGCACCGCACTCGCGAGCGCGGCGATGCGCCGGCCGATGGCGGCGAGCGGTTCGTGCCACGCCGTACGCGGCACCTCGCCGGTCTCGCCGTCCCCGAAGTCGAGTCCGGCCTCGAGCAGGGCCAGCACGTCCTGCAGGCCCCCGCGGAGCGCCTGCAGTTCGGCAGCAGCACCGCCGCGCAACCACGACATCGCCGCGCCCGCCGCCCGCTGGTCGGCCGCGTGCAGCAGCAGCAGCAGGCCTTCCACGTTGGCGGCGTCGAGCTTGCCGTTCTGCACCGCACGCGCCGTGAACTCGCCGGGCAACGCCTCGCGCACGCCCAGTGCCTCACCATCGTGCAGCAGGGCCCGCAGCAGTTCCTGCACCAGGACGGTGCCGCCGGGCACGTGCAGTTCGACGACGTCTTCGCCGGTGAACGAACGTGGTGCGGGCATCGACAACGCCATCGCCGGGAGCGGCCGACCCAGGACCACGACCTGGCCCTCGACCACGGCCCGCGTCGCGGCCAACGCCGGCGTGAACACTGCCGCCGCGAGCTGCCGCGCGCGCGGCCCGGAGATGCGCAGCACGGCGCGTTCGCTGCCGCCGGCGGCCGACGCGCGCGCGACGATGGTGTCGCCGATCATGCCGACAGCCCCGCGAGGCGGCCGGTCGCGAACGCCGCCTGGAAGTTGAAGCCGCCGATCGGGCCGTCGACGTCGAGCAGTTCGCCGCAGACGAACAGCCCCGGGCAGCAGCGGCTCGCCATCGTGCGCGGGTCGACTTCGTCGAGCGGCACGCCCCCGCGCGTGACCTCGGCGTGGTCGTAGCCGCGGCTCTTCGCCACCGGCACGCGCAGCTCCTTCACCGCGGCGAGCAGTTGGCGCCGGCCGTCGCGCGACCAGTTCGCCAGCGTGCCCGGCCCGCCCGCGAGCTGGCACAACGCGCGGCGCAGCCGTTCGGGCAGCGTGTCCGGCAGCACCGACTCGATCTGTCGCGCGCCGTGGGCGCGGGCCGCGACCAACCACGCCGCCTCGAGTCGGTCGGCGGAGACGTCGGGCGCGAAGTCGAAACGAACGGCGCCCGCCCCGCGCGCTTCCTCGACATCGCCCGCGAGGTCCATCGGCGCCGGACCGGACAGACCGAAGTGCGTGAACAGCACCGGCCGCTGCCGCGCCGTGACGACGCGGCCGTCGCCGTCGAGCGACGACAACGTGATGCCGTGCACGACAATGCCCGCGAGTTCGCGGACCCACGCCTCGGCGACCGGCAGCGGCGCGAGTGCTGGCCAGGTCGCCGTGAGCGAGTGGCCGAGCGAACGCGCGAAGGCGTAGCCGTCGCCGGTGGCGCCGGTCTTCGGATAGCTGAGGCCGCCGGTCGCGAGCACCAACGACGACGCGTGGATCGCGCCGCGCGCGGTCGTGACCACGAAGGCAGCACCCGCCCGCTCGACCGCGAGCGCACCCGCCTGCGTGCACAGCGCGACCCCACTCGTTGCAGCGACGCGCAGCAGCGCGTCGACGACGTCGCGCGCCCGCTGCGAGACCGGGAACAGCTTGTCGAGGTCCTCCTCCTGCAGCGGCACGCCCGCGGCCTCGACGAACGCGCGCAGCGCGGTCGGTGGGAACGAGCGCAGCGCGTGGCGCAGGAAGCGACCGCGACGCGGGCCGTACTGGGCTTCGAGGTCCGCCCCCGCGCGCGTCGTCGTGAGGTTGCAGCGACCGCCGCCGCTGATCAGGATCTTCAGGCCGGGGCGCTGGTTCTTCTCGAGCAGCACGGTGCGCCGGCCACGGCGCGCGGACTGGATCGCGGCCATCAGGCCGGCAGCGCCGCCGCCGACCACGACGACATCGGCCGTGGCGGGCAACGCGCCGTCGGCGGCAGCGTCACGCGGTGCTGTCATGCCAGCACCGCGCGGGCATCAGCCCTTCGCCGGCGTCGCCGGCTCGGTGATGCGCAGCACGGGCCGGCTGGCGCCGACTTGCTTGTGGTTCTCGGTGTAGCCCTTGCCGAGCTTCTTTCGCTTGAAGACGCCGCGGCGGGGACCGCCGTTCTTGGTACGGGAACGAGCCATCGTGGGTTCTCCTGGAATACGTGGTTGGTGGTCCGTGGATCAGGTGCGGCCGCGCATCACTTCTTGCCCTTCGCGGCCATCGCCTTCTGCGCGGCGGCGCGGACCACGAGGCCCGGCTTGAACTCGACCTTGCGCTCGTTCTTCACCGTCTGCTTCAGGGTGAGGTAGCCGTTGGTGTGGCCCGGCACCGCGCCCTTGACGAACACGAGGTTGCGCTCGGCATCGAGCTTCACCACCTCGAGCCGCTGCATGGTCACCTGCTCGACGCCGTAGTGACCGGCCATGCGCTTGCCCCGCGGCACGCCGCTGCTGATCGAGTGCTGGCGACCGAGGCCACCGCCGGTGCGGTGGTTCAGCGAGTTACCGTGCGAGGTGGGCTGCCGGCTGAAGTTGTAGCGCTTGATCGTGCCCGCCCACCCGCGGCCCTTGGTGACGCCGGTGACGTCGATGAACTTGACGCCGTCGAGCACGGCGACGGTCACGTCCTCACCGGGCTTCACCGTCGGCGCCTGCGTCAGCCGGAACTCCTGGACGAAGCGCTTGCCGTGGTCGAGGCCGGCCTTCTTGACGTGGCCGAGTTCGGCCTGGTTGGTGACGCGCGCGGGCTTGTCGTCGAAGCCGAGCTGCACCGCGTAGTAGCCGTCGCCGGCGCGCGGCCGGCTGTGCTTGCCGCGCTTCTTGCCGTTGTTGATCGACGCGGTGCGGTGGCCTTCGGGGTGCTCGGCGGCAGTCGCCATCTTCACCGCCAGGACCTTGCACGGTCCGGCCTGGATCACGGTGACGGGAACGCACTCGCCGTCGCCGCGGAAAATCTGGGTCATCCCGAGCTTCTTGCCGAGGATGCCGAGGGTCTTTTTGCCAGTCATGTACGAACGGGGGAAGGGGCGCCGCGAACGGCGCCGGTCAGGGGCGAAGAGGTCAGGGCCGGGGCGACGAGTCGCCCGGCGCGTACGTTCGCTGTCAGAGGGCGAAACAGGCTACGGACGGCCGTGAGTGGAAGCAAGCGCGCCGCCGACTCGACAGGCCGGCCGCCGGCGGCGTATCCTCCCGCCCCTTGCGACCGACGCCTGCCCCCGGCCTCGGTGAAGGCGCCCGCGCGGCGCCATGCTTCCAAGCCAAGAGCCCCCGATGCGCGTCTTCGCCCTGCTGCTGCTCGCCGCCTGCAGTTCGCTCGCTTCCCAGGAGGCCCAACGCCTCGCTGCCTACCAGCGCAACGCCGCGTTGTTCTTCGACGGCGGCAAGTGGGCCCAGGCGATGATCCAGATCGACCGTGGGCTCGAGCTGGCGCCGGACGACTACAAGCTGAACTCGATGAAGGGCGGCATCCTGCTGCTCGCGGCGAGCCAGGGCGACCGCACCGATCGTAAGCAGCTCGACGAAGCCACGGCCCTGCTCGCCACGCACTTCGAATCGCGCTCCCTCGACCGCCACGAACCGCACCTGCTGCTCAACTACGCGCGGGCGCTGCAGAAGCAGGGACTCTGGCGCCGCGGCGAAGCCGCGCGCCTCGACGGCCAGGCCGGACGGGCGACCGCGGACGCGGCGGCGGCGCTGCGCAGGCAGGCCGACGACGAGCGCGCCCAGTCGAACGATCTGTTGCTGCGCGCCGACACGCTGCTGCAGGCCCTGGTCGAGCGCGGCGAGATGCTGCGCTTCGCCCAGAACCACCGGCTGCAGATCGCCCTGCAGCGCGGCGACGACGCGACGTTCCTCGCGGCAACGAAGGCGTACTGCGAACAGTCGGACAAGGCCCAGCAACTGACGAAGGCGCGCATCGACCAGGCGCAGAACGTCGACTTCGAGCGCCAGGAGCTCGACACGCTGCGCGAACTGCGCGCGGAAGAACTCGAAGTGCGGGCCGTGGCCGCCGAGTTCCACTTCCAGCGCAAGCAGTACGCCGAAGCCCTGGTGCACCTCGACCGCGTGCTCGAGGTCGACCCTCGCCGCTTCATCGACTACTACAACCGCGGCCGCGTGCTGCTCGAACTCGGTCGCGCCGACGACGCCAAGAACGACTTCCGCCGCTTCCTTGCCGATCCGGCGACGCCGATGGCCAGCGATCGCGCGACGTTCGCGCTGCGCGCGCTGGACCGGTGACCGCAGCGGCGAAGCCGGCCGGCCTGCCCGCCAGCGCGCGACTGAAGACGCCGCAGCAGTTCCGCGCCGTCTACCAACGCGGCCGGCGCGCAGCCGGTGCGTGGCTCACGGTCGTAGCACTGCCGCAGCGTCCGGGTGACGCCACCGGGACCCGACTCGGCGTGTCGGTCAGCAAGGACCACGGCGGCGCCGTGCGCCGCAACAAGCTGAAGCGGTTGCTGCGCGAAGCGTTCCGGCTCGAGCGCATGCGCCTGCCGCCGAGCCTCGACGTGGTGCTGATCCCGCGCCAACGACCCGAGAACTTCCCGCTCGCGACGCTGCGTGAGGAAGTGGTTGCCCTGGTCGCGCGTGCGCTCACCGCGCCACAGCCCAGCCGACGAGGGCGGCCGAAGTCATGAGGTGGCTGCTGGCGCTGCCGGTGCACCTCTACCGCTGGCTGATCGGCTGGTGGAAGCCGGCGACGTGCCGCTTCGACCCGACGTGTTCGCAGTACGCGCTCGACGCGCTGCGCGAACACGGCGCGCTGCGCGGGTGCTGGCTCACCGCGAAGCGCCTGTGCCGCTGCCATCCGTTCGGCGAGCCCGGCTACGACCCGGTGCCCAAGCGCAACGCAGCCGGCTGAGCGTCACTGCTCCGCGGACTCGCTCGGCCACGCATCGACCGCGGTCTCGTGCACACGCACCGCACCACCGGTTCGCACGAGACCGTCCGGGCGCTCGGCCGTGCGCAGCGCCGAACGCAGGTCGTCGTCGGACAACCACCATTCCGCGCGCACGGTCGTCGGCACGCGGCAACGGGCGAGCACCGAGGGGTCGGTCGCCACGATCGTCCACCCGGGCACCGACCGCTCCGGTGGTTCGCTGCCGGTGAAGACCAGCCCGACCACGAGCCCGACGACCGCCACCGCGACTGCCGCGCGCGCCGCGCGCCGGCGGCGTCGCCGCGCGCGCACTTCGCCGAGCAGCATTGGCAACGCCGCGGCCATGCGCTCCCGCGCGGTGGGACTCAGCAATGCGTCAATGGCCATGCCACCACTCCCTCGCGCGCTCGCGCAACCTGGACAGCACGCGTCGCAGTCGTCCGTGCGCAGCGTCGGGCGACAATCCGAGTGCAGCGCCGGCGGCCGTCACCGAGCCACCGGGCTCGAAGCGGGCGGACAGCAGCTTCTGCTCGACCAGAGGCAGTTCGCCCAGCGCCGTCGCCAGCCACGCGCGCTGCTCGGCATCGAGCACCACGTCGATCGCCTCCCCCACCTCGCTCGTCGCCGCGACCTCGTGTTCGCGCCGCCGGCGCCGCGACTCCGCGCGTCCACGATCGACGACCGAGCGGCATGTCGCCTTCGCCATCCAGGCGCGCAGCGCGCGTTCGTCGCGCAACGCCGGCAAGCGGCGGCACACTGCGAGCATCACGTCCTGCACGACGTCGAGGCAGAACGACTCGTCGCGGCGGCTCGCCGCTTTCGCCATCGCCAGCGTCGGCGCGAACCAGACGGCGTAGAACGCGGCGAACGCCGCTTCGTCGCCCGCTGCGATCGCGCGCGTCGTCGCAGCGGCGTCGGTCGGCTGACTGGCCTGCGTCACGCGGCGTCGTCACTTGCTGGTTGCGGGGGTCACCGACCCTCCTGCGCCGGGCGGGGGCGCGCCGACGCCAGGTTCTGTTCGAGGCTGCGCAGCACGTCCTTCACGATCTCGAGCTGCTCGCGGGAACCGCGTGCGATCATCAGGCCGGAGTCCTCGTGGTAGAGCAGGCTGGCCAGGCGCCGCAGTTCGCCGCCGACCGCAGTTTCGACCGCGCTGAGCACCGTCGCCGCCGAAACCCCGCCCGCTTCGCGCGGCGTCGCGGTGAGCCGCCGCAGCGAGTAGACCTCGGTGCCCGGCCCGTCCTTCGGAACGACCACCCCGGGCCCCTGCGGCCGTTGCGCAGTGATCGTGTAGACGGTCTCGCCGACGCCGCGCACGTCGTTGACGCGGATCTGGTAGTCGCCGGACGCAACCGCACACGCACCCGCGAGCGCCTGGTCGATCCCGGTGCCCCGCAGCTCGATCGCCGGCAGCACGGCGGTCGCTGCGTGGTCAGCGACGACGATGTTCGCGCGCGGCTCCTTCTGCCGGATGCGCGCAACGAGTTCGGCGACGGTGCCGCCCGGGAACGACAGGTCGAGGATCACCGGGACCTGCCGCCCGATACGCGGGTCGTTGGCAGGCGTTGGATCTTGGGCAGTGAGGGGCAGGGCGAGGAGCAGACAGGAAATCAGGCGCGACGGCAGGTTCATGGGGATCTCGGTGGTCGGTGGCGGTTCGTGCCCCAGAGACGGCGCCGAGCGGCCGTTCCGTCGCGGCCGCGCCGAAAAACTCACCCCGCGACGATGCGACCCTCCGCGGTCGCGCGCAACCGGCCCAGGGCGCGGGTCGCAGGGTGCGCTCACGAAGCACCGGCGAGCGCCCCGAGCAACGCCACCAGGCTCAGCACGTCGAGCCGGTTGTGCTCGAGCACGCGGTCGACCGGTCCGGTGCCGTCGCGGATCCAGTCGAGGAACGCCGCCGGCGCCTCGCTGCCCGGCAGGTCGTCGGTGCGATGCACACCCAGCAGCCGCTGCTCGACCGTCGCCAGCCGCGTGTCGGGCCACTGCTTGCCGAACTGCCGCCGGACCGCGTGGTAGAGGTCGAGGTGCCGCGCCGTGAGCACCGGCGCCTGCAGCTTGTGCAGCGCGAGACGCGCGGCGATGCGGTGGCGATCGTAGCTCTTGCCGACGAACGTCACCGGCACCGGGAACTCGCGCAGCCGTTCGGCGAGATGCCGGAGCATCGCCGGCTCTTCGCCGAAATCGCGCAGGAACAGCTGCTCGACGACCAGTTCGTCACCGCGCACGAAGCCGAGCCCGTAGGCGAACACGATCGTGCCGGCACCCCCGGCCAGACCCGTGGTCTCGGTGTCGAGGAACAGGCACTGCTCGGCGCGCAGTTCTGCCATCGCCGGGTCCTTGGCGAGCGCGGCGAGTCGTTCGCCCACGAGCGAACGGCAGGCGCCGAGCGGGCGCGTGCCATGGCGCGAAGCGAGCGCGTAGCGAAGTTCGCGGCGCCACAGGGTGCCGTTCGGCGTCGCCAACTCGTCGGCCGCGGGCAGCGCCACGGGCTGGCGCGGCGGCGCCGTGAACGCCTGCTGCCGGCGCTGCAGGAACGCGCGCGTCGCCGGCGATGCGGTGGCAGGCGCCGGAGCGGGCGCATCCGGCGGCGCGGCGACGCGGAACGCCCGCCGCAGTCCGTCACGCTTCGGCGCGACCATGCTCCGTCTCCGCTTCCGCCTCCGTCCTCGTCACCGGCCGATCGGCCAGCATCGCCGCCAGGATCGTGCGCGCGACCGTCTTGCTGCGCTTGCCCAGGCTCGCTTGCGGGCCGACACAGCCCGGGCAGCCGCTGCGGCACGCGCACTTCTGCACGAGACGCAGTGCGGCGGCCAGGATCTCGCGATGCACGTCGAAGATGCGCTCGGCGAGGCCGACGCCGTTGGGGATGCGGTCGTAGAGGATCAGGGCTGGCGCCTGGAAGTGCGGATGCCGCGCTTCGGCGAGCACACGCACGTCGCCGGGATCGACGCGCACGAACAGCGGCACGAGGCCCTGCAGCAACTCGCCGACCCCCTGCAGGCAGCTCGCCTCGCCGCCCTTCTGCAGGCCGAGTGCAGCGACCGTTTCCGGCGCCAGCACCAGCGCGCAGGCTTCGGTCTCGAACTCCTCGGGCGGCAGGTTGATCTCGCCGATGCCGACGTTCTCGCGCGTGTAGAACTTGATCTTCTTGAACGCCTTCGCGAGCGTGCTGACGTGCACCTCGCCGCGGTGCGCCGTGTAGTTGGCGTGGCGCTGCTCGGCATCGAGGTGCAGCACCTTGACCTCCGTCTCGGTGTCGGCCTCGGTGTAGTAGTCGGCGTCGATGCGCCGCACGAACGCGCGCCGGTCGGCGAAGTCGAAGCGCTCGACGAGCCAGGTGTCGCCCTGATGGCCGTAGATCGCGCCCTGGTAGACCTCGGTGATCGCCGACGGACGGTCGATCTCGGCGAGGATCGTCTTCCTCTCGACGTCCTGGATCGTGACGTTGTCCATGTCCGCCGCCGTCAGGCTCACGCCTTCGGCCGGATACGTGCGATCCGCGTAGTGCCAGCGCCCGGCCTGGTGCACCAGCACGCCGAGGTCCTGGGCGAGGAACTCGAGCACGTCGGGCAGCCCAGGTGCTTCGCCGAACGACTCGCCGTCGGCGATCGGCAGCTCGAAGGCCGCGCACCGTACGTGGTTGGTGAGAATGATCGCGTTGTCGGGATCGATGCTGACGGCGTCGCGCGGCGCGTCGAACAGGTAGCCCGGATGCTGCATCAGGTACTGGTCCATCGCCGAGCTGCGCGCGAGCAGCACGCAGGCGCTCGGCTGGCTGCGGCGACCGACTCGGCCGGCCCGCTGGAAGGTGCTGGCGACGGTGCCCGGATAGCCGACCAGCACGCAGACGTCGAGGCTGCCGATGTCGACGCCGAGTTCGAGCGCGTTGGTCGACACCACGGTGCGGATCTCGCCGCTGCGCAGCCCCTTCTCGATCGAGCGGCGCAGGTTCGGCAGGTACCCGCCGCGGTAGCCCGCCACGCGCTCCTGGTCGATCTTCTTCGCCGTCGCCTCGTCGCGCAGGTACTTCAGCAGGACTTCGGTCTGCGTGCGCGATCGCGCGAAGAAGATCGACTGCAGTTCGCTGCCGAGCAACATGCCGCCGAGCTGCCGCGCCGCTTCGCTGGCCGGGACCCGCATGCCCGACGCCGCCGACACGACCGCCGGATTGACGAACAGGAAGTGCTTCTCGCCGCGCGGGCTGCCGTCCTGGTCGACGACGCGAACGGGCACTTCGAACAAGCGCCGCGCATGTTCGCCGGCGTTGCCGATCGTCGCCGAGGCGCCGCAGAACACCGGGTCGCTGCCGTAGTGCCGGCAGATGCGGCGCAGGCGGCGCAGCACGTTGGCGACGTGGCTGCCGTAGATGCCCGACAGCGTGTGCAGTTCGTCGACGACCACGAAGCGCAACCCGGTGAACAGCCCCTGCCACTTGGTGTGGTTCGGCAGGATGCCCTGATGCAGCATGTGCGGGTTGGTCAGCACCATCACGCCGTGCTCGCGCAGCGCCTGCCGCACGGGCGGCGGCGTGTCGCCGTCGTAGACCGCGACCGTGAGGTCGGAGCGCCCCGTCGCCCCCAGCAGCCGTTCGAGGTCGGCCATCTGGTCGCGCGCCAGCGCCTTCGTCGGGTACAGGTAGAGAGCGCGCGCATCGAGACCATCGCGCAGCACCGCGTCGAGCACCGGCAGGTGGTAGGCGAGCGACTTGCCCGACGCCGTCGACGTCGCGATCACCGCGTGGCGCCGTTCGTGCAGCAGGTCGGCACACTCGCGCTGGTGGGCGTAGAGCTCCTGGATGCCGCGGGCCTGCACGGCGCGCACCAGGTCCGGGTGCAGCCACTCGGGCAGCGGCCGCATCGCCGCCGGGCGCCCGGACTGCGTGTGGATCGCGTCGACCGTGCCGGGTGCGTCGTGACCACCCGAGCACAGGCGCCGTACGAAGTCGCTCAGGTCCATCGCTGGACCTCGTGCTGGCAACCGCCCATGCCGCGAACGTAGCGGCGACCCGAACAAGAACCAAACGCCGTCAGCGTGGTGGTTCCGCCAACTGCTGCACCAAGGCGCCGTGTTCGCCCGCGGCCGCGGCGACACCCCGTTCGACCACCGCCCGCAGGGCGGCAAGGTCATCGCGAAGCAGTGCCGGCACGTCGAGGCAGAGCCCCGGGAACTGCACACTGCGCAGCGTGCCGTCGGCCGCCAAGGCCTGTCGCACGTAGGCGCCTTCGGCCAGCACGAACCAATCGACCACGCCGTCCTCGACGCGGTGCACGATGTACTCGCGCACGCCGTTCCGGCGGTAGGCGCCGAGCTTCTGGTGCAGATCGTAGCTGGTCGAACTTGCCGCGACTTCGACCACCAGTTCGGGCGGTCCTTCGAGGTGGCCGTCGGCAGCGATGCGCGAGCGGCCGCCGGCGTGCTCTGGCACCCGCAGCAGCAGGTCGGGCTGCGGCTCGTTGTCGAGGTCGAGCCGGACCGTGGTGTTGCCTGCACCACCGAGTCCGGGCGTGAGCGCACGGTAGAACGCGAGCCACGCCGCCCACGACTGTTCGGGCAATCCGTGCTGTTGGTAGCGAACTGGCGACCCCATGTAGACCACCCCTTCGATGAGCTCGGCCTTCTTCACGTCCGGCATCGCGGCGTAGCGCCGCTCGAACTCGTGGCGCGTCAGCACGTCGCCGGCGCGCAGCTCGGGCACCCGAGGAGTCGTGGTCATGACATCGGCCATTCCCCATGGGTGGAATGGCGACCGCGGATCCTAGCCGGAATCCGGCGCCGCGGGTCAGCCGCCGCCGAGCCGCGCCAGCAGACTCTCCGCCTGTTTCGCCGCCTCGGTGTCGGCGTGCTTGGCGACGAACGCCAGCAGATCGGCGCGCAGTTCCCGCTGCCGCGACGACGACGGTTGCGCACGCCACGCATCGAACGCCTTCTGCAGCGGGCGCAGCGCCTTCTCCGCGGCGTCTTCGCGTCGCAACGCCGGGTCCTCGCGAACGCGGGCGACGGCCTTCGCCGCGGCGTCGGCGAGCGCATGGCTCTGCCAGCGCGCCTGCATCGCTTCGAGCCCGGCCCGCCGCTCACGCAGGCTCGGCCAGACCTTGTCCAGGCGCGCGAGCTGCCGTTCGGCGTGTGCTGCCTGCACGTCGAGCAGCCAACGTACGCGCTGTTGCGTTCCGGCGTCGGCTGCAGGTCCCTGTGCCGCCAGCTTGCCGAGTTCGTTCATGGCGTCGCCGAGCGCGTCGCTTGCGAGCAGCGAATGCAGTCGCCGCCACGGCACCTGGTCGGGAACCTGCGCGAACGCATCGCCCCGAACCAGCCGGTACGGACTCGACAACGCCAGCACGGCGAGTGCGGTCGCCGCGACCCGCCCACCGTCCTCGCCCCACACGTCGGTCGCTGGCCACGATCCGGCGGCACTCTTCTTCGTCTGCTGCAGCGACAGCAGCGCCTTCTGCAGCGACGCCTCGTAGCGGCGAGCGCTGGCCCCGCCGGTCATCCCCATCGCCGAGCTGGCGTGCATCCACGCGTAGAGGTCGACAGCGCCGAGCTCGGCCGACGGCGGCTTCACCAGCAGCAGTTGGGCGGCGGCCTGCGCCACCGCATCCGATGGCGGCGTGCCGCACCACAACCTCGCGTGCAGTCCGGCACCGGTGTTGCCAGTGCCCTTCTCCGGTGGAAAGCGCATGCCGTGATCGCCGGGCTTGCGCGCCGACGGCTCACCGCGAGCCACGTATCCGCAGTGCCCGTCGGCCGTCGTCACCACGTCGAACCACGCCAACACCGCGCCGACGTCCGCGGCCGGCACCTCGATGCCGGCGTGGAACGCCGCGCACAGCGCCGCGACGCACCACGAACTCAGCGACGCGTCGCTGTCGGGCTCGCGCGGCATGTAGCGCCACGCGACGTCCGGGCCACGGTGCCGGACCAGATAGCGCACGGCGGCTTCGGCCCCACGACGATGGCGCGAGTTGCCGAGCAGGGCCGTCGCCTCGGCCAAGGCCATGGTCGCGATCGCCTGGCCGTACAGGAAGTCGAACGACGCGTTCGGGACGCGCCCCTCCTTGTCGAGCTGGCGGACCAACCAGTCGGCGGCGCGATGGCACGCTTCGTCGTGCAGCGTGTCGGCCTGCGCCAGCACGGCGAGCAGGGCGAGACCGGTCACTCCGACGTCGTGGATCGGGTTGCCGGGGTCGCGGCACGGGTCGTCGGCAGCGTCGTGCTTCATGAACGCGTCGGCGTCCCACTTCCCGTCCGGATCCTGATGCGCGAGCAGCCAGCCGACCCCCTGGCGGATCGCGACGACGACCTTGTCGTTGCGGAACTGCTCGCGCCGCGCTGCACGTCCCGAGAACAATGGCGAGGCCGCAGCCGCTGGCGCGACGGGCGGCGGCGGATCCTGCCGACGAGGTGCGGTGCTGGTCGGCGCGGCGACGACGAGCGAAGCGACGAGCAGGGCAGGGCACACGGACATGGCAGCGTTCCTCCGCCGGCCACGATACCGGTCGCGACACCAGCGCCACACGCGTTCCTTTCCGCTCACTCACTTCGGCGCAGCGACGCGCGGCAGCGCTCCGGCCGGCACGCGCCGCTGCAGGAAGTCGGCGAGCGCGTCGTAGAGGTGCGCACGCGTGCCGTCACCTTCGCGGATCGCGTGCGTGCGGTTCGGATACGCGAGCATCTCGAAGCGCTTGCCGTGCCGCACCAGCTCGTCGACGAGACGTTCGGTGTTCTGGTAGTGCACGTTGTCGTCGCCGGTGCCGTGCACCAGCAGCAGCGGGGAAGTCAGGTTCTTCGCGAACGTGATCGGCGAGCACTGCCGGTAGACCTCGGGGAAATGCCGCGGGTCGCCGCAGTACCGTTCCTGGTAGATCGTGTCGTAGAGGGCGATGTCGGTGACCGGCGCGACCGACATGCCGGCCGCGAACAGGTCCGGGTAGCGGAACAGCATGTTGAGCGTCATCGCGCCCCCGCCCGACCAACCCCAGATCGCCTGGCGCTGCGGGTCCATCCACGCATGCTGCGTGCGCAGCTTCGTCACCGCCGCATTCCAGTCGGCGGAGCTGCGCACGCCGATCTGCTGGTAGAGCGCCTTGCGCCAATCGCGGCCCTTCGGAGCCGGCGTGCCGCGCGCGTCGATCGACATCACCACGTAGCCGAGCTGCGTCAGCCAGCGGTGGAACAGGTGGTGCGACAGGAACCACGTGTCCTTCACCGTCTGCGACCACGGCTCGCCGTAGACGTGGAACACGACTGGCCACGACTTCGTCGTGTCGAACTCCGGCGGCAACATCACCCAGCCGTCGAGCACGAGGCCGTCGCCGGGTTCGACCGCGAAGAACGCATTCTCGCCGGACTGCACGGCGCCGTAGGCCGCGCGCGCCTTGGCGTTGTCGACCAGCACCCGCAGGCGTTCGTGCGACGGCAGCCGCACCAGGTCGACGACCGGCACGTGGTCGAACGCCGACCAGGTGTGGATCGCGAGCGTGCCGTCGGGCGAGACGTCGTACTCGTGCCACCCCGAGGCACTCGCGGTCGCGGCCAGGCCCGCGTAGCGCTTGGGCGCCCCCACCGGGGTCAACTGCTTGCTGCTGCCGCCCGGCTGCGCTGCGTGCAGGTAGCGCTGCGTGCCGTCCTGGGGCGATGCGGCGATGTACAGCCGATCGGCAGCGAGATCGACGTGCTCGACTTCGATCACGTCGAAGCCCTTGGTCAGCGCCACGTGCGTGACGAGGACCTGCTTGCCGCGCGTGTCCCACTCGATCGTGCCGCACTGCCGGAAGCGCTTGCCCGCGCCCTCGTGGAACGCGGTGTCGCTGGTCCAGAAGAACTTCTCGCCGCCGTAGACCCACCGGAAGTCGTCGCGCACGTCGATGTACGCCTCGTCCTTCTCCTCGTGCACGATGCGGCACGCCCCCGTCTTCACGCCGGCGCCGAGCACGTGCAGCACGTTCTGCGCCCGCGGCAGCCACTGCACCATCAGTTCCTCGCCCGCGGGATGCCACTCCATGCGCGGCAGGTAGGTCTCGCGCGGATCGCCCGGCGTCTGCATCCACACCGGCTCCCCGCTGCCGTCCGCCGCGATCACGCCGACCCGGCACGACGAGTTCGTGGTGCCCGCCTTCGGGTACTGCACCGGCACCACCTTGGCGTAACGATCGGCGAGATTGTCGATCATCAGGAACTCGCCGACGCCCGAGCAGTCGAGCTGCCAGTACGCGATCGCCTTGCCGTCCGGGCTCCAGCGGAAGCCGTCGCGGCAGTCGAACTCCTCCTCGTACACCCAGTCGAACGTGCCGTTGATGATCGTGCGCGAGCCGTCGTTCGTGAGGGCCGTGCGCTTGCCGGTCGCGACCTCCTCGACCCACAGGTTGTTCTGCGCCACGTAGGCGACGCGGGTTCCGTCCGGCGACCACTTCGCGAACATCAACGTCGACTTCGGCAGGTCGCCGCCGAGCCGCCGCGGTGGGCGGTCGCCGCCGAGCGACACGACGAAGTACTCGCCGCGCGTGTTCTGGCGCCAGACCCGTTCACTGTCCGCGAACAACAGCACCTGCCCGCCGCCGGGAGCGAACGTGTAGTCCTCGATCACGGTGGTGCCGCCGAGCACGCCGGCGGCGAGCCGGGCCGCCGGCAGCAGGACCTCGCGCGCGCCCGACGCGGCCTCGTAGCGCACCAGTTCGAGCCCACTGCCAGGGAGCGCCTCGAGCGTCGCGTAGTGGGCGCCGTCGAGCCAGCGCACCGGCCCGAACGCCTGCACGGAGAACTCGCCGGACGTGATGCGTTGCGCATCGAGCCGGGCCGGGTCCGGTTCGACCTGCGCCAGCACACCAGCGGGGAGCAGGAACAGGACGAAGGCAGCGCTGTACTTCATGGCAGGTCCACGACGACGACCGGCGAGCGACGTTCCGCGGCGCTCACCGCGCCCCGACGAAGGCCGGCGGCACGCGGTCGCTCGCGTGGGCTGGCGGCGGCAAGCCCAGCAACCGTGAGAACCAGACCACACCGAAGCCCGGCGTGCACGGTTCGTCGATCGTCGCGCCCGGCGGCGCGCCGCCCCCGCGCGCGATGCCGACGACCTCGCGGTCGTAGAGGTGCGGCGTGCCGTGCGACGCTGGCGTGGCGCCATCGAGCCAGTGCGGCTTCACCACGAACTGCACTTCGCCGGCCCGGCCCGGAAACAGGCCATCGACCAGCGAACGGCGCAGCGCGTCCGGCGCGCCGTCCGGCGCCAGCAGGTCCTCGGTCGCGAATGCGGCGGCGATGCCGGGCCGCGTGACGGCGGCGGCCGCGACCGCACGCGCAGCGTCGCGTCGGACCTCGGCGAGCTCGCGATCGCCACGCACCGCCTGCAGCACGTCGTCGTCGAGATACACCGAGAACTCGCCGACGTGCGACACGAAGCGCCGCCCGGACGGCGGCGGGCCGAGGCGCTTGCCGACCGCCTGCTCGGCGACCGCGCCGACCATCGTCTGCAGCAAGCCGCGGCCGCCTTCGCGCCCCTGCTCGATCTCCCACTCCGGCGTCGGACCGACACCGTGATCGGCGGTGAGCCAGATCGCCCACTTGCCGGCGCCGACCTGCGCGTCGAGGAACTGCAGGAACATGGCGAGGTCGCGGTCGAGCCGCAGCAGACCATCGCGCGCTTCGACGGATTCGGGGCCGAACACGTGGCCCATCACGTCGGTCGACGAGAACCCGACGCAGAGCAGGTCCGGGATCGCGTCGGCGCCGAGTTCCATGCCGCGCACGGTCGCCTCGGCCGCGAGGCGCACCGCGGTGTTGCCGAACGGCGAGGCGTAGACCTGCGCGTAGAAGGCCGATCCGGGAGCGGCGATGCCGCCGGTCATCGGCTGCGGCAGCGTGCGTCCGCCCCCGCCGTTGGCGTGCGGGGTCTCGTACGGACGCTCGTCGACGAGGCCGGCGTAGGCCGCATCCGGCCCGGTCCGCTCCCACACCGTGCCGTGGAAACGATCGATCGGCTTGCCCGCGTTCCACTCGGTGAGCCACGCCGGCATCGCGTCCACCCAGGTGCTGTTGGTGACGAAACGACCGGTGCTCGACTCGCACCAGATCACGAGGTCGGCCTGCGGCCCGGCCATCAGGATCGCGCTGCGGTCCTTCCACGCCACGCTCGCGACCCGGCTCCCGGGCACGCCCTTCTTCATCGCCGCAGCCAGCGTCGGCGCCACCATCGATCCCGGCCCACGATTGGCACCCTCGGGTGCATCGGGCAGCGCGGCGACCACCTCGTCGACGCAGTACGTGGTCGCGCGACGATCCCGCACCCACCACTTGTTGCGCACGATGCCGTGCACGCGCGCCGGCACGCCGGTGCCGATCGTCGCATGACCCGGGCCCGTCTCGGTGCAGGCGTGTTCGTACGCGCACTGCGAGAAGCGCGCGCCTTCGCGCAGCAGCCGCCGGAAACCGCCGTCGTCGGCGAGGTGCGGTTCGGCCGCCGCGAACACCCACTTCGCGAGTTGGTCGACGGCGCACACCACGACGAGGCGCGGCGGCTCCGACAACGGCGGGTTGCCAACGGGTGCCGGCGTGCCCGGCTCCTGCGCGCAGGCGGCAGCGACCGCGACGAGGGCGGCGAGAACGACGGCGGTTCGCTTCATCGAGCGAGGATCTTGGCCGCCCGTTCGATCGTTCGCCACGGCAACAGCCCGAGGTGGTAGATCGCGAGGCTGGCGACGCCGTGCTTGCCGCACAGAGCGCGCAGGGCCTCGAGGTCGGCGTCGCTCGCGAACTGCGGCGCCTTCGGCCAGAGGCAGACGCGCTGGCGCGCCAGCCCGGCCATGCCGTCGGCGGCGAGCAGCTTGCCGATCGCCTCGGGGCCCTCGCCGTAGCACGTCAGCACGCGTTCGTCGGTCGCGGGGAACGCCGCGGCCGAAGCCAGCGCGAGCTGGCTGCCGGTGAACGTCGGGTTCGGATGCACCTGCACGGCGCGGGCGACGTTCGGCGTCGCGGCGACGACCTGGGCCGCGAGCGCGGCGATCGTGCGCGCGCGCGCCGCGAGCATCGGCGCGAGCCAACCGGGATCCGCGGTCGGCAGCTTGGCAGGCGCCATCGCGTCGGCATCGCGCACGTTCTGCTGGACGAAGGTGCGCACCGCCGCGCGCAGACCCTCGGCGTCGTGGCCGAGCGCGCCGAGTTGCGCCGTGCACGCGGTGCAGAAGCACGCCGACAGGGCCGCGTCGAGCAGGCCGCTCGGCGCGAAGCTCGCCTTGTCGTGGTGGCTGCTGTGCTTCCAGCCCATCTGGCCGAGCGCTTCGAGTTCGATCGTGCGCAGGCCGTGGTGCGCGGCGAGGTCCTTCACCATCGCGAGCGTGTACTGGCGAACGGCGGGCTGGGCCGGACACAACGCGTAGACGTAGCGATCGCCGAACGCGTTCTGCACGCAGAGGTCCGGATGGCGTTCGCCAAGCCGCGAGTTGTGCGTGAACACGGTCCAGGCGCGCACGGCGAGACCGTGCCTGGCGGCGTCGGCGCACAGACGCTCGAGCGGCGACGGCCCGGTCGGCGGCACTTCGCCGGACGGCTCGGGCACGAGGCGTCCGTAGTCGCCGCGCGGGCGGAAGTGGGTCGTGCCGTCCTCGAGGAAGCGCACGGCTCCCTCGGGGTTCCAGGGCATGAGCCAGCGGCCGTCGTGGTAGCTGGTCGCCAGCGCGATTTCGGCGAAGCCGAGGTCGCGCACGCGCGCGAGGCCGCCGTGCTCGGCGAGCGCGCGGAGATCGAACGGATGCGCGTAGAGGCAGAGCTGCATTCGGGTCGCGGGCGGGAGCCTACCCGGATCGTTGGCTAGGATCGCCCGCATGTACCGCGCGTCGACGTGGCTCGTCTTGCTCGCCGCCTGCGGCACGACTCCCCCCGGACGCGCGCCAACGCCGGACGCCCTGACCGCCACCAACGGCGCGCTCGTCGCGCGGCTCGTGCACGCCGCCTACGACCCCACCGCGCACGCCGCGACCAGCAAGCCGTGGCACCAGGTGTTCGACGCCACCGGCAAGCAGCTCACCAAGGACCTCGGCGGTTCCCACGAACACCACCGCGGCGTCTTCCTCGGCTGGAACCGCGTCCGTGTCGGCGCGCGCCAGTTCGACTTCTGGCACTGCGGCAACGGCGAGACGCAGCGCGTGCGCAGCGTCGAACGCCAGCCCGGGCCGGGCGAAGCGCAGGTCCTGCGCGTCGATTGGTGTGGCAAGGACGGCCACCCGGTGCTGCACGAGGAGCGACGGCTCGCCGTGCAGAGCCTGCCCGACGCCAACGTCCTGCACTTCACGACCGAACTGCGCGCCGCTGACGACGACGTCGCCCTCGGCGGCGACCCCCACCACGCCGGGTGCCACTTCCGCGCCGTGCAGGCGTTCGCCGAGGCCGGTGCGACGCCAGTGCGGTTCGTGCGGCCGCCGACGGCGCGCGCCAGCCGCGACGACCTCTGGGCCGACTGCCGCTGGACGGCTGCGGTCCTGCCGTTCGCCGACGGCGACGTCACCGTGCTGCGTGTCGAGCATCCGGACAACCCGAACGCATCGTGGTCGACTCGCGGCTATGGGCGCTTTGGCGCGACGTGGTCGGCCACGGCGACCCGCGAACGGCCCGTGCGCCTTGCCGTTGCCTACGTCGTCGCGACCGGCGCGCGCGAGGCGACGTGGTGCGAAGCGACGGCGAAGGTGGTGTTCGAGCGTTAGCTGGAGAGCCGCGCCAGTTCCGCGCGCAGCTCCCGCACCGCGTCTTCGAGCGCCGCGACGCGCGCCGCGAGATCGCCGCCGCCTGGGGCCGGCTCGGCGCGCATCGGCGCGGTCACCACTGGCGCCGACTCGCCGGCAGGCGTGGCGGCCGCACCATCCCCGAGCCGGTGCTGCCAGCGGCGGTCGCGCTCACGTGGACCGAGCGGCAACTGCTCGACGAGCCCCGGCGAACGCTGGCTCAGCCCGCGCAGCAGTTCTTCGATCTGCTCCGGCGTGCCGTGGTAACCCATGCGCGCGACGCGCGGCTTCAAGGCGCCTGGCGCCTGCGGTCCGCGCAGCAGCAGCTCGGCGACCACCGCGAGTTCGTGCGCCGACAGCTGCAGCACCTCGTCGAGCTTGTGCCGGAAACGCGGCACCCGCCCGCCGCCGTCGACCCGCGCGACGACGCCCTTCTCCTGCAGCGACATCACGGCCCCGGCGACCTGGAACGCGACCAGTTCGGTGATCGGGTCGCGGTTGTTCTGCTGGTTGCAGCCGCTGACGAGCGCGTTCTCGCTCATCGGGTAGGTGTCGGGCACCGAGAACTGCTTCTCGATCAGGACGCCGACGATGCGCTGTTCGGTGCGGTCGAGGCGGACCATGGTCACTCCTTCTTCTCGCCGCCGCCGGGGATCAGGCCCTGCAGCCCGCCCGGCAGCTTCTTCTTCGCTTCGTCGAGCAGCTTCTGCTTCGCCGCGTCCTCGGCCTTCTTCTTCTCGGCGTCGAGCTTCGCCTTCGCCGCATCGACGTTCTCCTGCAGACCCTTCGTCGGATCGACGATGCCCTGCAGCGGCGTGCCGCCGAGCAGCTTGCCGGCCTGCCCCTGCACGAAGTTCGCCAGTTCCTGCTGCCCGGCGGCCAGCAGCGCCTGCTGCAACACCTTGTCGTCGAGCGCGACCGACGGTCGCGTCAGCGGCCCGCGCAGGCCGATCGGCACCAGCAGCGAATCGACCTTGGTCTCCTTGCTGCCCGCGAGCGCGAACAGCGTGTCGCGCAGCGTCACCTGCAACGGGGCGTCGATCGACAGCGGTGCACCAGCAGGGCCGCGGAAGCCGCCGTCGAGCGCCAGGTTCATCGTGCCGCCGCGCAGCGGAGGTGCGCCGCCGACCTTCAGCTTGCCGAAAACGGAATCGACCGGCAGCTCGTTCAGCGCGAACTTCAGGCCGAGGTCCGGCAGGCCGGCGCCGTTCGCGGCGCGGCCGGGCCGCAGCAGGCCGAGCGCCATCGCCCCGGACTGGGCCTTCAGGTCGAAGGTGAGGTTGCCGTCGACGAGCGACGGCGCGTCGCTGAGGTTGGTCGCGATCAGGTCGAGCTTGTCGGCCTTGCCGGAGATCGAGTAGCCGATGCCCTTGATCGCGACGTTCTCGATCAGGAAGCGCGGGGCCGCGGTGAGCAGGTGCGTGGCGACGACCTTCGCGAGGCCCGCCGTTTCCTGCCGTTCCCGCTCCGCTCGACGCTGCTCGGGCGTTGGTTCGGCCGTCGGCTCGTCGCCGCGCATCGCCTCGAGCCACTCCTGCGCCTGCGCGAGCCGCTGCTTCCAGACTTCGTACTCGGCGACCCAGTCCTCGATCGTCTTCTCGCCAGCCGGCGGCGGCGGCGGCTCGGGCGGCGGCGTCGGCGGGTCGATGCGCACCCCGGGCGTCGCGCGCGCACTGCCGCTGCGCGCCGTGTCGCTGATCAGGTTCTTCACCACGAAGCGCTTGCGCAGCAGTTCGCCGGTGTCGATCTGGGCAGTGATCTCGTCGGCCGCGAACAGGTCCTTGCCGAGGTCTTCGCGGTCGGCGAGGGCGAGACCCGCGAGCTTCGCCTGCCCGTCGCCGAGGCCGATGCGCGCGGACTTCAGGTCGACGGTCGCGCCATTGATGCTGGCGAGGTTGTCGCGAACGACGCGCGTCATCACCGGCTCGCTGAACCAGGTCTGGAACACCCAGAGGCTCCCGACCAGCACGCCGGCCATCAGCACGCCGATCGGGCGGACCGGCAGGCCGAGCTTCTTGCGTTCGGCGAGTTCCTGCCACGACAGCTTGCCCTTGCCCTTGCCGAGGAACAGCCAGGCCAACAGGCGCACCGAACGTTTGCTGGCGTACTTCTGGTAACGCTCGCTGTTCGCCTCGAGGCCCGCCATGTGCGCGCGCAGCGCGCGCAGCGAACGGTTCAGCAGCATGCCAACGCCGACACCGAACGCGAGGCCGAGCACGAGGCCGCCGGTCGTCGCGTAGTACTCGAGCCCGAACCAGGCGGTGACCTTGCCGTCGATCAGCGCGCGGAACAGACCCTGCAGCGGACCGTCGAGCAGCCAGGTGCCGATCGTGTACGACACCGGCAGCAGGGCCAGGCTCAGCAGCTTGGCGACCAGCGTGGTGAGCCCGAACACGGCGAGGTTCGCGTTCAGGATCAGCACCAGGACCAGCAGCAGCAGGATCAGGCCGGGCGCCTGCAGGAAACCGCCGCCGAGGTCGCCGGGCAGGAAGAAGCCGGGCACGAAGCCGAGCACGCCGCCGAACACGGTGGCGAGCAGTACCTGGAACGGCGTCGCGTTGCCGCGCAGCACCGAGCCGATCTTGCGCACGAGGAACATGCGGGCACGGTAGGCGGTCGTCGCACCGTCCGCCAATCGCCGATCGCCGGCGGCTCAGTCGACGAAGACCGCAGCGAGCGTTGGCGCATCCAGGATGCGGTCGGTCCAGCGGTCGAGTTCGGCGGGGCTCGCCCCTCGGATCTGGGCGGCGACGGCGTCGGCAGGCGGGCCGAAGCGCCGGGTGACCAAACGCAGCAAGGCGTTGGCCTGGCCTTCCGTGCGGCCTTCCGTGCGGCCTTCGGTGCGGCCTTGGGTTCTGCCTTCGTTGCGCAGTTGCTCGGCCAACGACAAGAACTTCTTGGTCATGCGGGAACTGGTGATGCGGCGCTGCAACACACGCTGCACGGTCGCCAACGGCAGCGGTGTGGTCGCCTGGATGTAGTCTAGCACCGCCACGAAGAGCTCGTCGGCCGGGGACGTTTCAGCCAGGCGGGCGGCAGCGTTCTGGACGTCGCTCCACGCATCGACCCAGGCTGCGAACGCCTGCTCGCTCCGAGCGGAGGGCGGCAGGTACTGGAGCGTAGAGAGCGCGCACACGCCGAACACCGAAAGCGCGCGGTGACGCAGACGATCGGGGGACGCCTCGTGCAGGTCGTCGAGCGCGAACTCGAGCGACGGCAGGAACCGGTGCAGTTCGGTCGGGATGCGCGCGAGGTCGAACAGCTCCCGCACCTGCAACGGCGACCGCCACGGCTTCTGGCCGGCGTGCACGACGACGGGCACGACGGGCGGAAGGAACGCGTCCCGAGGATGCGCCCGCCGGTGTCCGCGCAGGACGGCGGTGACCTGTTCGAGCATCTGCAACGCGTCGAACCGCGAGCCCTTCGACTTGTGCTCGAGCACGACGTAGAGCATCAGGTCACCGCCAGCCGCGAGGCGCACCGAGAACAGGACGTCGCAGACGATGCGCGTGCGACGCGCCCGCTGGGCTGGGTTGCGCCGCGTCAGCGTGCTCCAGTCGATGGCCCCGACCACGGGTGCTGGCAGGGCGCTGCGCAACAGCGGGCCAGCGTGCTCGGGATCGGAGAAGACGAGCTGGAACAGGTGGTCGTGCGGCTGCGCCACTCCCATGGTGGTGCGAGGCCCGCGATTCCCGGCCGGAACCGTGCAGCGCGGTGCGCCCGTACGTCGGTCAGGCGCCGCCGTGCTGCTGGCGCAGGTGTTCGCGGAAGCGCCGCCGCAGCGCCGCCACCGTGGGCGCATCGGCGGTCGGGGCGATCGCCGGTCCGAGGCGCACGCAGTTCGCAGCGACGGCGTCCGCGGTGAGCGCGGCCTCGCCGGCCGAGCGGGCAACCACCCACGCCGCCTGCAGCGCGGCCCCGAGCGCCGCTGACTCGGTTTCGGCGAGCACGCGAACGGGCACGCCCCAGACGTCGGCGAGGATCTGCCGCCACAGCGCGTTGCCCGCACCACCACCGGTGAGCCGCACTTCCCCGACCGCGATCCCCAGCGCGCGCAGCCGGTCCAGCCCGTCGGCGAGGTTGCAGGCCACGCCCTCGAGCGCGGCCCGGTAGAGCGTTCCCGGCCGCAGCGAGCCGAGTCGCATCCCGAGCAGCGATCCCGTGGCCGCCGGCAAATCCGGCACACGTTCGCCGAGCAGGAACGGCAGCCAGCAGAGTCCGTCGCTGCCGGGCGCGACGCGCTCGGCGGCAGCCGTCAACGTCGTGTGGTCGAGGCCGGTCAGCGCCTTCACCTCTTCGACGACGCCGGTGACGTTCATCACGCACAACAGGGGCAGCCAGCCCCCGTCGCTGCTGCAGAACGGCGCGATCGCGCCGCGCGGATCGACGATCGGCGACGCCGAGCGCGTGAAGATCGTGCCCGAGGTGCCGAGGCTGCAGACGACGACGCCATCGCGTGTCGCTCCGCCGCCGATCGCCGACATCATGTTGTCGCCGCCGCCGGTGGCAACCGGGATACCGGGCCGCAGGCCCAGCGCGTTCGCCGCTGCGGCCGTGAGCCTCCCGGCCAAGCCGTCGCTCGCGCGCAGCGGTGCGACCATCGCCGGCAACCGCGCGTCGATCGCGGCGAGTGCGCGAGCGTCGTAGCCGCGTCGGACCGGATCGAACCAGCCGGTGCCCGATGCATCGCCGGGCTCGGCGGAACGTTCGCCGGTGAGCCAGAGGTTGGCGTAGTCGTGTGGCAACAGCACGCTGCGCACGCGCGCCCAGTGGGCCACCTCGTGCCGCGCGAGCCACAGCAGCTTGCTCGCGGTGAAGCCGGTCGGCACGACGCGCCCGAGCTTGGCCGTCAGTTCCGCGGCCTCGGCCGCGGTCGCCGTGTCGCACCACAGTTTCGCCGGGCGCACGACCTCGCCTCGATCGTCGAGCACCACGGCACCGTGCTGCTGCCCGGACACCGCGAGCCCCGCGATCGACGTGCGATCGACGGCAGCCAGCGCTTGCGTGGCCGCACTGCGCAGGGCGGTGAGCCAGTCCGCGGGGCGCTGCTCCTGGTGCCCTGGCGGCAGGCCGGCGAGCAGTTCGAGCGGCGCGCTACCGCGGCCGACGACTTCGCCGCGCACCGGATCGACGACGACGGCCTTGCAACTCTGCGTGCCGATGTCGATGCCGAGGAACAACGCTCCGGGCGCCGTCATGCGAAGGTCGGGTGCGGCATGGTCGCGATGCGTCGCGAACGTAGCGACGCCATCACTTCGTGCCGAGCAGTTCCTGCGCGGTCCACGGCTCGGAGCGGTCGCGGTGCGCCGCGCGAAGTGCGGCGACGTCGGCGACCTCGACCGCCGTCGCGGCGTGGCCGAACGCGCGCCGCGCGTAACTCGTCACCTGCGCGACCTCGGCATCCGACAGCTGCGCTTGGGCCGGCATCTCGAGCGTCCACGTCGTGCCGGCAACCTCGATCGGACCGCGCACGCCATGCGCGACGATGCGCACCAGCCGTTCGGGTGGCCCGACCACCCACTCGGAATCGCGCAACGGCGGCGCCAGTCCGGGCATGCCGCGGCCGTCGAGCTGATGGCAGGCAGCACAAGCCCGCGCGTAGACGCGTTCGCCGGCCCGCACGAGCTGCTGCTGTGCGGTGGTCAGTTCGTGCGCCGTCGACGGCGCCGAGGCGCCAGCGATCACCACGGCCGCGGCGAGTTCCTGCGCGAGGGCGGCGACGTCGCGTTCGCCACCGCCGGCGAGCTGCACGAGCGTGCGCGATGGCGAACCGAGCACCAGCCACCCGTCGCGGGCCGCACCCTTCGGCAGCCCGTCGACGGCGCCGCGCAGGAGCGCGCGCGTCCAGTCCCCCGACGCGGCCGCCGCCGCGTCGAACAGTTGCCGCTGCAGGCTCTCGCGCCGCGTGCGCAAGGCCCGCGCGGCGAGATCCCGCACGGCAGCGAACCTCCACTCCGACGCACCTTCGCCGCGTTCCCGCCAGCGGACCAGCAACGCGACGAGGTCGTCGCCGGCAGCCGCGGCGACCGCGGCCCGTAGGCTCGCGTCGTCGCCGTGAGCCGCGAGCAGGGTCTCCAGCAACGCGAGCCGACGATCGTGGTGGCGCGCCGCCTTCGGCTGCGCAGCCACGTCGGCGAGCGCCAGCGCAACGAGCCACCGCACGTTCGCGGGCCCGGCTGCCGCGAGCGCACCCAGGCGCGCCCACAGATGGCCGTCGCCCGCGGCCAGGAACGGAGCGGCGTAGGGCAGCGCGAACGCCTGCACGCCAACGTCTTCGTCGCGCAACGCGGACCGCACGTCGTCGGCGGTCAGCAGTTCGAGCCCGACCAGCACACCGAACGCAGCGATGCGCGTCGCGGGCGTGGCCCCGCCGCGCGCCGATGCGCGCACGGCGGCGGCGGCCGTTCGTTCCTGGCGCAACACGAGTTCGCGCATCGCCAGGTCGCGGCGTGCGCCGTTGCGATCGCCCAGCGCGGTCACCAGGTCCGAAGCCGGCACGTCGAACAACGAGGGGGATGGCCGCGTCGCCGTCCCCGTCGGCGCGATGCGCCAGATGCGGCCAAGTCCGATCGGGCGTTCGAGACCACGTGCCTCGATCTGCCGGCGCAGGAACGTCGTCACGAAGTTGCGGTGCTGGATCACGCCGCGGTACATGTCGACGACGTAGAGCGCGCCGTCGAAGCCGGTGAGCAACCCGACCGGTCGGAACCGTTCGTCGGTCGACGCCAGGAACTCACGACGTTCCGCTTCGTACGGATTGGCGCCGCGCAACTGGGCATCGTGGTCCCGCAGCACGATGCGCCGGACCAGGTTGCCCGCCGGCTCGCAGACGAAGACGTCGGCGTCGCACGGCAGCAGCCCGCCGCGGTAGACGTGGGGCGCGCAGGCCGCCGTGTGGATCGCGAGCACCCACTCGACGAGGCGGCCGACCTGATAGCCGCGGTTGACGCCCGGCGTGATGCGGATCGGCCAGACCGTGCGTTCGGGACAGACGCGCCAGTTCAGGCCCGCCAGGCCGCCGGTGGCCGCCGCGAGCGGGCCGTAGCGGCCGGGCACCAGGTCGCAGCGCAACCAGTCCTCGTTGTAGTTGAAGTAGCAACGCCCGCGGTCGTCGTGGCTGATGCCCCATTGCCCGCCGCCGGCGCCGGTCTCGACGCGGAACCCATCCGGCGTCCAGCGCCACAGCCGCGGGTCGTTGGCAACGTGGATGCGCTGGTCGAGACCCCAGAGCAGGCCGTTGCCGGAGTGCTCCGGGTTGTCGAGGCCGGCTTCGAAACCGCCCGCGAGCGCCTGCCGGCCGTCGGCGCGCAGATCGCCGTCGACGTCGGGGAGCCACACGAGATCCGGCGGCAGAACGACCAGAGCACCGCCACGCAACGGCAGCACGGCGCGCGGCAGCACGAGTTCGTCGGCGAAGACGGTGGAACGGTCGGCGCGGCCGTCGCCGTCGTCGTCGGCGAGCACGACGATCCGGCCATTCGCGGCACGTTCGCCAGTCGCGTCGATGTCGTTCATGTAGCCGCGCATCTCGACCACCCACATGCGCCCGGCGGCGTCGAGAGCGGCGGCGACCGGATCGGCGACCAGCGGTTCGGCAGCGAACAACTGCAGTGCGAAGCCATCCCGCAGCTGCATCGTCGTGGCCTGCTCGGCCGGCGATCGCGCCGGGGCGGGCGGCACCACCAGCGTCGCCGGCAACGCGGTCTGGGTTTCGCCAGGGCGATCGCCCTGCTGCGCCGACAACACGCCGGAGAAGCAGAGCAGCGACCAGCAGCACCGAGCCGACATCACGCGCAGTATGACGCTCCCGCGCGCGCCGGCCACGGTCGCAACCGGGCTTCAGCCGCCGATCGTCGCGAACCCACCACTCGGCACGTCCACGATGCGTTCGGTGGCGCCGATGCGAACCATGTAGCGACCGGGCGGCAGGTCGCCGACTTCCCAGCCGTTCGCCTCGCCGACGCATCGCGACAACGTCGGTGCCGGACCGGGCAGGTACCAGTCGATCGGCTGCATCTCGAGAACCTCCATGACACTCCCGACCGGCTGCTGATGCGGTTGCAGGATCACGCGACCGGTTTCCGGCGCCACGATCTCGGTGCTGGCCTCCAGTTCGCCGGCGCGCACCAAGAACATGTTGCGCCGCGGGGTGATCACCACGACGTCGCCAGCAACCTCGCCCGTGCGGAGGACGCCATCGTCATCGGTCAGGCCCAAGAACTGCGGCACGCGCCGGCCGCGAGCGGTTTCGACGCCCAGCGCGAACACCTGCGCGTCGGCCACTGGCTGCCCGGACTCGGTGCGCACCGTCACCCCGAACGAGCCGCCACCGGCGGCCCCACCGAAGTGCTCGTGGCGGTAGTTGTTCGCCAGTTCGAGCGAAGCGGCCGGCACCTTCTGCATCGGCTGGAACACCGACGCGAACGGCGTCACGGTGCCCGGAGCCGGGCGCATCCGTGGCGTGCCGGCGAGGCTGTCGAACACCATCTGCCGCACGATCGCGGTAGCGGCGCCACCATAGAGCGCCCAGAGCGGTTGCCAGCCGACCTGCGTCAACGGCACCACGCCGGCACCATCGGTGGCGACGCGTCGGCGCACGAGGCCTGCACCTTTGGGCAGCCCCGGCACTTCTTCGAGCATGTCGACGGTCGCGTTGGCGGGCAGCCCATACATGCGCACCCACCGCAGCATCCGCATCGCGATCGCCGGCAACTCGACCCCCGCCAGCAGTCCACCACGTTCGGGAATGACGACGCTCGTGGCGGCGAGTTCGGGGTGGAACAGCACGAGGCGCAGCGACTGCTGCGACGGCAGGAACGCCGGCAGCCGGTCGATGCGGAAGGAGCCGTGGACATCGGTCAGACGCCGTTCGGCGAGCATCGGCAGCACGAGGCCGAACGCTTCGTCCACGATGCACGGCACCACCAGGACCCCTTGCCGCGCGGTGCCAGCTTCGTCGCGCACGGTCCCGTGCACCGGCAGGGAGCGCCGGAGCGTGAACGGCGCGCGGAACGCACTGACGTCGCCGTTGTGGCGAACCGCGTAGACGTCGGGCGCCAGCACGCCGAGTTCGGGCCGCGACGCCGGCGGCAGTGCCAGCACCATCGACCAATCCACGGTGAAGCCGCTCGGTCCTTCGATCTGGAACCCGCCGTCGGCCAGGACCACGCGACTCGCGTGCACCGGACCGCCGTTGACCGACATCGTCAACATCACGTCGGCGCCCATGCACGGCGAGCCGACGTTGTCGAGAACTCGCCCGACCAGACGCGACGAGTCGACAGGCTCGACCACCGGGGACTCGTCGCGGTTCACCTCGTCGCGCGGCGCGGCGGCGATTCCGCCGCCGACGGCCACGACCTTGGTGTCGCCCGAACCCTGCCAGACGCCGATGAACCCGGCTGCGACCAACGTGGCGCCGACGGCCGGTCGCACGATGCGCGCCTGGTCGCCGCCATGCACCTCGACTTCGATCAACAGTTCCTGCGGCAACGACGCAAGCGGGTCGGTGCCGGCATCGCCGAGCAGTTCGGGCGGCGTCGCGACGGACACGGAGTACTCGCCGACGCCGAACTCGACCATGCTGCCGTCGGCCATCGGGATCGTCACCGGGCGGTTCGTCGACAGATCGATCTGGCCGGTCAGCGACGGCGAACCGTCGCTGAGGCAGACCGCGCTGTTGCCGCGCAGCCGCAGCGTGGCCGCCGGCTGCGGGCGGCTCGACGCGTCGTGCCACTCGACTCGCGCGAGGCCGCCTTGCGCCACGCGCAACGCCTCGTTCTCGCCCAAGCCGTCACCGCGACCGAGTTGGCGCCCACCGTGGTAGGTGCCATCGGCGGAGACGACGACGAGGCGTGACAGCCCTTCTGGGCCCGAGGCGTCGTCGGCCAACCGAACGGCGAGACCGAGCACGCAGAACATCGCGAACGCACCGAGCAGCAGCACGACCGGCGACAGTCGCGCCACGGACAGACGCGGCGCTGCCGGGGAAGCCGTTCGCGCCTCGGCGGCCCGGGCGACGGCCGCGGCGACATCCGCCTCGCGGACCATCGACGTCTCGTCGAGCACCAACCGCTCGACCAGGCGAGCGGCGAAGTCGTCGGGCAGCGGCGGCAGCGGCGGCACCGCCGCGCTGCAGACGCGCAGCAAGCGCATGCGTTCGTGCTCGGTCCGCGCCAGTTCGATCGCGCAGGTGCGGCAGGAGTGCACGTGTTGTTCGAGTTCGCGCGAGTGCGACGGCTCGAGGTCCGCGTCGACGAAGTCACGCAGCCAGCCGCGCACCTGGGCGCAGTCCGGCGACGCCGGCGGCGACCGGCGCAGATCGTCGGGATTCGGCGGCTGGTGCAGCGGTTCGCGAATGCTCATTCGCGCACCTCCTGCAGCCGGCTGGCCAACAGGTCCTTGCCGCGCGCGATCTGCACCTTGACGTTGCTGACGGAGATGTCGAGCGCCGCGGCAATCTGCTGGTTCGTGTAGCCGCGGAGGTACTTCAGCTCGAGCGGTTCGCGCACGCGCGGCGACAGCTGCTCGAGGTGGTCGCGAACGCTGCTGCCGAGATGCTCGCGCACGGCACCCGGGTGCCGCGCGTCGGAGAGCTGCGCCATCGCCACCTGCCCTTCCTCGCCGCCGCGCACTCCCGGCAGTTCGGCGACCCGGCGGCGGCGCAGGCGGTCCCGGCAGGCGTTGCCCGCGATCCGCAGCAGCCACGGTTCGAGCGCCCGTTGGTGATCGAACGAGCCGCGCGCGCGGAACAACTTCAGGAACGCGTCCTGCGTCGCTTCTTCGGCATCTTCGGGCCGACGCAGGATGCTCATCGCCAGCGCATGCACCATGGTCTGGTACCTCCGCACCAACTGCTCGAACGCGCCCAGGTCCCCGGCCTGGATCTGCAACATCAGTTCGTTCTCGGGAGGCTGACTCAAGGTTGCTGGGCGAGGGCCCGACGGGAGCGCGGCAGTATGCCGCCCCTACGCGTCCCTGCGGGGCGTTTGGACCGCCTTTCTGGGATCCGGGCGCGGCATCTGCCGGCCCCCACCGGCGTAGCCGCTCCTGGGGCGGGCGGCAGCCCAACCAGGGCATTTCTCCCTGCCATTCAAGGGGGTCGCCGATCCGACCGATGCCATGGGCACCCGGCACCCAGCCGCACCCACCCCGACGCAAGGACCCCCAGACTCCCATGGCCAAGATCCCCGACAAGCAGGGCCTGTTCTTCGAACTCGACGGCGTCGTCGTCGCCCAAGCGCGCCTGACCGCGGACGGCGAGATCCCGTTCCTGCCCAACGCCCTCGAGGCGCTGCGCCGCATCGATCCGACGCGCTTCCAGATCTTCGTCGCCACCAGCCGCCGCGACATCGCCTTCGGCGAACAGAAGGAACGCGACTTCACCCGCTTCTGCGAGGTGTTCCTCGCGCGCATGCAGCAGGAGCAGATCCCGATCGCGAAGATCTACAGCTGCCCGTTCCACCCCAAGGGCAAGGGGCGCTTCCGCAAGGAGAGCGTGTTCCGCAAGCCCGGCCCGGGCATCTACAAGATGGCGCAGCAGGAGTTCGACCTCGACCTGCATCGCTGCTGGATGATCGGCCACACGACGGCCGACGTGCTGTCGGCCCAACGCGCCGAGGTCGGCACGATCCTGGTGCGCACCGGCCACGGCGGACGCGACGGCGAGTTCCAGGTCGAACCGCACTTCGTCGAGGACGACTTCTGGCACGCGATCGCGCGCGTGCGGCAGTTCGAAGCGGCGCTGCGCGTGTAGCGCGGCGTCGTCAGCCGAGCGCCTTGACGCCCGGCAGCACCTTGCCTTCGAGCAGTTCGAGCGAGGCGCCGCCGCCGGTCGACACGTGCGAGAGCTTGGCGGTGATGCCGAGTTTCTCGGCCGCGGCGACCGAGTCGCCGCCGCCGACGACCGTGAAGGCACCCGCCGCCGTCGCCTGCGCGACGGCCTTCGCGACCGCTTCGGTGCCCTTGCAGAACGCATCCATCTCGAACACGCCCATCGGCCCGTTCCAGATGACGGTCTTGCTGCCCACCAGCGCTGCGACGTAGCTCTTCACCGACGCAGGCCCGATGTCGAGGCCCATCAAGCCGTCGGGGATCTGCGCATGCACGCTCGGCGGGCTGTCCGCCTTGAACTCCGCGGCGCAGACGTGGTCGACCGGCAGCAGCAGCCGCTTGCCCGCGGCCTTCGCGGCAGCGAGCACCTTGCCGGCCGCCTCGATGAGGTCCTTCTCGACCAGCGACTTGCCGACCTTCTGCCCCTGCTGCGCGAGGAACGTGTAGGCCATGGCGCCACCGACGATCAGCGTGTCGACCTTCGGTAGCAGATTCTCGATCACGGGCAGCTTGTCGCTGACCTTGGCGCCGCCGAGGATCGCGACGAACGGCCGCGCCGGACTCGCGAGCACTTTCGCGAACGCGTCGAGTTCCTGCTGCATCAGGAACCCCGCTGCGCACGGCAGGCCGGTGATGCCGGCGACCGAGCTGTGGGCACGGTGCGCAGCTCCGAACGCGTCGTTGACGTAGACGTCGCCGAGCCGCTTCAGGCTCGCCCGGAAGGCGTCGACCGCCGCCGGCTCGGCCTTCCTGACGGTCTCGGTGCCGTCCTTGTTCTTCACCTTGACCTTGCCCTCTTCCTCGAGGTGGAAGCGCAGGTTCTCGAGCAACACGACGCTGCCCGGTTGCAGCTTGCCCGGCGCGCACGCCGCCTCGACCGCCGGCCCGACGCAGTCGTCGAGGAACGTCACCGGCTTGCCGAGCAGCTTCTGCACTTCGGCGGCGACCGGACGCAGCGAGTACTTCGCCACGCGCTGGCCATCGGGGCGGCCGAGGTGCGACATCAGCACGACGCTGGCGCCCTGGTCGAGAACGAAGCGGATCGTCGGCAGAGCCGAGACGATGCGCTGCGTGTTGGTGATCGCGAGCGTCTGCTTGTCCTGCGGCACGTTGAAGTCGACGCGCATCAGGACGCGCTTGCCGCGCAACGACAGGTCGCGAAGGGTCGGCTTGGCCATGGCGTTCGCTCCGCGACTACTTCAGGCCCTTGGCGATCTTCTGCGTCAGTTCGACGACGCGGTTGCTGTAGCCCCACTCGTTGTCGTACCAGCTCACCAGCTTGAAGAAGTTCTTGTTGAGCTCGATCGAGCTGCCGGCGTCGAAGATCGACGACGCCTTGCAGTGGATGAAGTCCGACGAGACGACCTCTTCCTCGGTGTAGTCGAGGATGCCCTTCATGTAGGTCTCGCTGGCGCGCTTGATCGCCTTCTTGATCTCGTCGAGCGAGGTGTCCTTCGCGGTCTTGAACGTGAGGTCGACGACCGACACCGTCGGCGTCGGCACGCGGAACGCCATGCCGGTGAGCTTGCCCTTCACCTCGGGCAGCACGAGCGCAACCGCCTTCGCGGCGCCCGTCGTCGACGGGATGATGTTCTGCGCCGCGGTGCGGCCGCCCTTCCAGTCCTTCTTGCTCGGGCCGTCGACGGTCTTCTGCGTCGCGGTGTAGGCGTGCACCGTCGTCATCAAGCCCTCGGTCAGGCCAAAGCCCTCCTTGAGGATCACGTGCACCAGCGGCGCCAGGCAGTTCGTCGTGCACGACGCGTTGCTGATGACGTGGTGCTTGGCGAGATCCATCTTGTCGTCGTTGACGCCGAGCACGACCGTGATGTCTTCGCCCTTCGCCGGCGCGGTGATCAGCACCTTCTTGGCGCCGGCCGCGAGGTGGCCCTTGGCCTTCTCCGCGTCGGTGAACAGGCCGGTTGCTTCGATCACGACCTGCACGCCCATCTTGGCCCACGGCAGTTCGGCGGGCGTCTTCGCCGACACCACGGCGATCTTCTTGCCGTTCACGACCAGCACGTCGTCCTCGGGCTTGTCGGGCGACGACTTCTCGGACGTCACGGTCCCCTGGAAGCGACCCTGGATCGAGTCGAACTTCAGCAGGTAGGCGAGATTGTCCGCCGGCACGATGTCACCGACGGCAACGACGTCGAGTTCCTTGCCGAGCAACCCCTGCTCGACGAGCGCGCGGAAGACGAGACGACCGATGCGACCGAAACCGTTGATGGCGACCCGGATGGCCATGACGAGGTAAGCTCCTGAGTGAAGTTGGCTGCGCGGAAAATCGGCCGAGCAGTCTACCGACGGCAACGCCCCAGCCAATGGACAGTTTCTCGCGCCTCTGCGACGCCGCCGCCCGACGGCTCGCCCGCTTCGAGAACGTCGCGGCCGAGCGCATCGTGCTGGCCGCGGTGTCGGGCGGCGTCGACAGCACCGTGCTCTTGCACGTGCTCGCGCGACTGGCCGCGGACGGCCGGCTGCCAGGGCCGCTGCGCGCCTGCCACGTCGACCACGGCGTGCGCGCCGACAGCCGCCAGAACGCGCAGCACGTCGTCGACCTGTGCGACCGGCTGGCGGTACCGCTCGCCGTGCGCTCGCTCGAACGCACGCCGGGCCACCGCAGCGAGCAGGAACTGCGCGACGGCCGCTACGCCGCCCTGCAGGCCGAGGCGCGCGAGAGGGGTGCAGGCCTGCTGGTGACCGCGCACCACGCCGACGACAACCTCGAGACCGTGCTGTTCCGCATGCTGCGGGGCACCGGACCGCGCGGCCTCGCCGGCATCCCGGAAGCGCGGTGGCTCGGCCGCGGCGAACAGCGCCTGCTGCTGGTGCGACCGCTCCTGCGCACGCGCCGCAGCGCGCTCGAAGCGGTGCTGGCGGCACTCGGCGAACGCGCCTACGAAGACCACACGAACTCCGACCTGCGCTACGCCCGCAACGCACTGCGGCTCGAGACGATCCCGGCCCTGCGCGCATCGCTCGGCATCGGCCTCGACGTCGCGCTGATGACGGTCTGCAGCACCGCGCGCGCCGCGACCGAGATCGTCGAGGCGCAAGGCCTGCGGATCCTCAGCCAGCGCGCGCGACACAAGACCGCGTGGCGCTGCGAACTCGACCTGCGTGGGCTGGACGAGGACAGCGCCCCGTTCGTCGCCGAAGCGCTGCGCCAGATGCACATCGCGCTGCATCCGCTCGGCGAGGCGCCGTCGTCGGCGTGGCTCGCGCGCGCCGCCGCGCTCCAGCATCTCGCCGATGGCAAGCGCGTCGCCGGCCGCGGCGGGTTGCTCGCGGAACGCACGCGCGACGGGCTGCTGCTGCTCGATCCCGAACGTGCCCCGGCACCGCCGACACGGGACGACGGTGGGCAGGTGTTCTGCTGGGACGGCGGCCGACAGCGCTTCGGCGCGACCGAGTGGCGGCTGGAGGCGTTCGAGCATCCGCTGCCCCCGCTGATGCCAACCCCGCTGCAGGCGGGACGGCTGCGCGCGCTGCTCGATCCGCGGCTGCTGCCGCTGCCGTGGCGGCTGCGACCACGGCGTGCGGGCGATCGCTTCTGGCCGCTCGGCCAACCGCACGAACTCGAACTGCGCCGCTTCCTGCAGAGCCGCCACGTGCCGCGCTTCGACCGCGATCGCCTGCCGTTGCTCGTCGACGCGCAGGATCGCATCCTGTGGATCCCCGGCGTCGAGGTCGCCGAGCCGGCACGGCTGCACCTCAACACCCGCCGCTGCGTCGAGGTCGTCGCGCACTGCGGCTGAGTTCCCGCCCAGCGGAAACGGCCCTCGCCCGCGCCGACGACCGCTGCCATACTGCGCCGCCCCCCGGACCGTCAGGAACGACCCCAACGCCCGTGCGACTCACCGTCGAGACCGGCCCGCTCGCCGGCACCGTCATCACGCTCGACCGCGACCAACCGACCACGATCGGTAGCGCCGAGGGCACGGCACTCCGCATCCAGGAAGCCGGCGTGCCGCCGCAGCAGGCGGTGGTCAAGGCGCTCAAGGACCAGGGCTTCGGCATCAAGGCACTCGCCGCCGGCCTGCGGGTGAACGGCGCCCAGGTCGAAGCGAGCCCGCTCAAGGACGGCGACGTCATCGAGGTCGGCACCACGCGCATCGCCTTCGGTCAGGTGCAGAAGCGCGGCCTGCCGACGATCCCGGGCTACCGCGTGCTCGAAGAACTCGGCCGTGGCGGCATGGGCTTCGTCTACCGCGCCGAGCAGACGAGCTTGCACCGCGAGGTCGCGCTGAAGGTGCTGAATCGCGAGCTCACCAAGGACCCGACGTTCGTCGCCAGGTTCGTCGCCGAGGCGCGCGCCGCCGCCAAGCTGCAGCACCCGAACGTCGTGCAGGTGTTCGACGTCGACCACGACGGCGAGACGTACTTCTTCGCGATGGAGCTGATGCACGACGGCTCCCTCGAGGACTGGCTCAAGCAGCACGGTGCGATGCCGGCGGACCGCGCGCTGCGCGTCGTTGCCGACGCCGCCGCCGGTCTCGCCTACGCCGAGTCGCTCGACATCGTGCACCGCGACATCAAGCCCGACAACTTGATGCTCGACCAGCACGGCGCCGTGAAGATCGCCGACCTGGGCCTCGCCAGCACCGTCGAGGAGACCGAGGACAAGGCGATCGGCACGCCGCACTTCATGGCGCCGGAGCAGGTGCTGAAGAAGGAGATCGACCACCGCACCGATCTCTATGCGCTCGGCTGCACGTTCTATCGCCTGGTCACCGGCAAGACGCCGTTCCGCGGCGCGTCGGTGAAGGACATCCTGCGGGCGCAGGTCAAGGACGCTCCCGAGCCCGCGAACAAGGCGAATCCGGCGGTGCCCGCCGACGTCGCCGCGATCATCACCCGGTTGATGGCGAAGGAGCCGGCGGATCGTTACCAGACGGCGAACGACCTGCTCGAGGACCTCGGCGTGCTGCTGCAGCCGCCGGCCAAGAAGGGGCTGTGGATCGGGCTGGCGACGGTCGGTGCCCTGGTGGCCGGCGGAGCGATCTGGTGGGCGGCGACCCGCGACCCGGAGTACATCGAGGTCGAGAAGCGTTACGACGACCCGGAGAAGCAGCAGTTCGCCGACGAGAACAAGCAGCTCAAGAAGGACCGTCGCGAGGACAAGGCGACGATCGCCCTGCAGACGACGCGCCTCTCGGGGATACAGGGCCTCGAACTCGCCGACGCCCTCGATCGCGTCGCGGCGGAGCACGCGAACACCGCCGCCGCCGCCGAAGCTCGGCAACGCGCCGCCCTACTGCGGACCGAAGTCGAGGCCGAGGGCCGCCGCCAACAACAGCGGGCCACGCGCATCGCCGACCACGTCGCCGGCCTGAAGCAGGCGAACGCGGCGCCGCTGGCGGCGTTCGACTTCGCCACGGCATTGCGCGCCGTCGACGCTGCGCCCCCCGCGGAACTGAAGGACGACGCCGAACTCGCGCGGCAACTGCAGGCGCTGCGCGACGAAGTGCTCGTCGCGGCGCGCGCTCGGCTGCGCACGCTGACCGACGACGTGCAGCGGGCCACCGCGCAGAAGGACGAGGCGGCGATCACCGCGGCGCTCGAGGCGCTGGCGACCGCTGCCGGCGCCGACGCGCGCTGGCCCGCGGCGATGAAGGACGAACTCACCGCGGCCAAGAACCAGGTGGCGACGGCGCGCACCGCCGCCAACCAGCTCGCGAGCGCCCGCGGCGAAGCCGTGTGGGAACAATGGCGGTCGTTGCTCGCCGACGCCGCGGGCGTGCGCCAGATGCTCACGCACCACGACTACGCCGCGGCGGCGACCGCCATGACCACGTTCGCCACCACCGCCGGCGACACGCCGGCCAGCGCCACGGCCCGAGGGTTTGGCGCGGCGCTCGAGCACGCCGGCCGCTTCGCCGAGGCGCTGGATCGCGCGATCGCGGCGGGAAGCGTCACCGTGCCGGGCAACAACCTGACGCTGCAGGTGGCGCGCTGGGACCGCGCGGCGATGCAGGTGTTCGCGTTCGACCCGGCGAAGAAGCCACCGAAGGAGACCGCCGTATCGCTGCAGTCGTGGCCGCTCGAACAATGGACTGCGCTCGCCGAGCAGGTCGGCGCCGCCGAACCGGGTTCGCGCGAGTGCTTCCTCGGCTTCGTTGCGCTCGGCGCCCACGCCGAGGCAGCGCGCGCGTTCCTCGGCAAGCTCAACCGCAACGACGACGCGTCGGGCACCGGCGCTTCCGGCTACGCGTTGTCGGCCGGCATGTTCGAGACGCTGATGCGGCGATTGCCGGAACAGGACGAGACGCCGTGGGTGAAGTGCATGCGTGGCGAACTGCAGGCTGGACAACGGCTCGCCGCGGGCCTGCGCGCGTTCTCCGAGCGGCGCAACCTCGCGGCGGCGGGCCATCTCGAGAAGCTGCTCGCCGAGCACGCGCACGCGTTCGCGGTCGCCGCCCTGCCGTGACGCCGCCGCTCTCGCTGCGCGAGGTCGACGGCGCGGTGCAGTTCGCGGTGAAGGTGGTGCCCGGCGCTTCGCGCGATCGCATGGCCGGCGTGCTCGGCGACGCGCTCAAGGTGCAGGTCACAGCCCCGCCCGAGGGCGGCAAGGCGAACGCGGCCCTGTGCGAACTGCTGGCGCAGGCTCTCGGCGTGAACGCTCGCGATGTGCAGGTCGTCGCCGGCGCGGCGAGCCCACGCAAGACCGTCGTGGTGCGAGGGCTCGCCGCCGACGATGTCCGACGTCGGCTCGACGCCAACCGCTGACCCGTTCACTTCGTCAGCGACGGCGTGCGCAGGCGGAAGCCGTGCTTGCCCGCCGGCAACTGCCCGAGCAGCCCTGCTGCCCCACCGACCACCAGCGCGCCGAAGCCATGGCGGGCGCGCACTGCGTCGACCGCCGCGAACAGGCGCCGCCGTTCCTGCCCGTCGTCGCCGAACAACCGGCCCTGCGCAGGGCCTGGCGGCACCAGCGACGTCAGCGTCACGCCGACCAGCCGCACCAGCACGCGCCGCACCAGCAGTTCGTCGAGCAGTTCGCCGGCGAGTTGCATGCCGAGGTCGGTGCGGTCGGTCGGCTCGGGCAGCGTGCGCGCGCGTTCGCCGGTGACGCCGTCGACGTGGCGCAGCCGCACCTGCAGCGTGCGCGCCAGCAGGCGCTGCGCGCGCAGTTCGCTCGTGGCGCGGTCGAGCAGGTAGGCGAGCATCGCGCGCAGGAACGGACGCTGCTGGCTGCCGGCATCGGCGCGCGGCTCGAACGACGTCTCGCGCGAGATGCTGCGCAAGGTCGGCGTGGCGAGCACCGGCGTCTCGTCCAGTCCACGACAGCGCAGCCAGATCTCGTCGCCGCGCGCGCCGAAACTCTGGCGCAGCAGTTCGCGGTCGACCGCCCACAGTTCGCGCACGGTGCGCACGCCGACCTGCAACAGCAGCGCTTCGCTCTTCGGCCCGAGGCCCGGCACGGCCCCGACCGGGAAGTCGGCGAGGAACGCGAGCTCCCCACCGGGCGGCACCTCGCAGATGCCGCCGGGCTTGGCCTTGGTGGTCGCCAGCCGCGCGACCGTGCGCGAGCCGCCGACGCCCTGCGCGATCGACAACCCGGTCTCGGCGCGCACCGCGGCGCGGATCTCGCGACACAACGCCGCGAGCGAACGTTCGGCAGCGAGCGACGTGCCGCCGGCCAACTCCTGCTGCACGCAGAACGGCACGCCGGTGAGATCGACGTAGAAGTCGTCGAGCGAGCACACCTCCACCACCGGCGAGAAGCGGTGCAGGATCTCGGCGACGCACTGGCGGTAGCGCTCGACCAGGCGCGCGTCCCCTTCGCGCACGATCAACTCCGGGCAGCGCCGCAGCGCTTCGTGCAGCGGCATCGCCGTGGTCACGCCGCGGGCCTTGGCCTCGTACGACCGCGACGCGACGACGCCGGTGCCGACCGCGACCGGACGACCGAGCAGCACCGGGTCGCGCAGTTGCTCGACCGAGGCCAGGAAGGCATCGATGTCTACGTGCAGGATGCGGCGGTCCATCGGCTCGAACCTAACGAAACACGAACACTACGTCGATGGTCGAGGTCGCCAGCGGCGAACCACCCTTCCAGCCCGGCTCCCGGACCTTCCACATCGCTCTCCACAGCGGAGCTCGGTTTGCACATCGCATCCACACCCGAACCCCCGACGCCACCGGCGGCTGGAACGGCGGCCGTGAGCCTCCCCACAGCCTTGCAACCCCCATCGACGCCGCCACAGTGCGCGCCCCGATGGAAGGTCAGCTGCCGACTGCGAGCCAGATCGCGAGCCGTTCGTTCGCCGACGAACTGCGGCAGCTGCTGCGCCTTGGCCTGCCGATCGCCGGCGTGCAGTTCGGGCTGCACGCCCTGAACCTCGTCGACCTGGCGATGCTCGGCCGCCACGACGCCGGCTCGCTGCCGGCGATGGCGCTCGGCAACACGCTGGTCTGGATCGCCTCGATGTTCTGCCTCGGCACGCTGGCGGCGGTCGACCCGCTGCTGTCGCAGGCGATCGGCGCCCGCGACCACGCCGCGATTCCGCGCGTGTTCGGCCGCGGCCTCGTGCTCGCGGTCCTGCTGTCGCTGCCCGCCGCCGCCCTGCTGTTGCCGGCGGCGACGTGGCTTCGCTGGAGCGGACAGAGCGAGGAACTCATCCCCGCGGCGGCGGCCTACGCCCGCTGGCAGGCGCTGGCGATCCTGCCGTTCCTGTGGTTCACGCTGCTGCGCAGCCTGCTGTCGGCGCACGCGCGCGTCGGTCCGCAGGTCGCCGTGATCGTGCTCGGCAACGTCGCCAACGCGCTGCTCGACTGGCTGCTGATCTTCGGCAATCTCGGCCTGCCCGAACTCGGCGCCGACGGTGCGGCGATCGCCACCGTGCTGTGCCGCTGGCTGATGCTCGCCGGCCTGCTCGTTCTCGGTTGGCGCGACCTGGCGCCGCATCTGCGCGCGCTGCGCTCGGCCAGCGTGCGCGCGTCGGCGCTGGCCGTCGCCCCGCTGCGGGCCCTCGCGCGGCTCGGCGCGCCGATCGGCGCGCAGTTCGTGCTCGAGATGGGCGTGTTCGCGGCGACCGCGTTGGTGATCGGCGGCATGGACCGCGCCGCCGGCGCCGACTCCGCCGACGGCCCGCGCATCGGCGGCCACCAGGTCGCCCTGCTGCTCGCGTCGCTGAGCTTCATGGTGCCGCTCGGTCTCGGCCTCGCGGCGTCGGTGCGCGTCGGCTGGGCGGTCGGCCGGGGCGATCTGCTCGCCGCACGGCGCGCGACCGCGGCGGCGCTGGTCGCCGCCATCGTCGTGATGACGGGCTTCATGCTCTTGTTCCTGCTGGCGCCGGGAGCGCTGGCGCGCTGCATCACCGTCGATCCGGGGCAGCTCGCCTTCGCCGCAGCCCTGATCCCGATCGCCGGCGTGTTCCAGATCGGCGACGGCGTGCAGGTGGTGTCGATCGGCTGCTTGCGCGGGCTCGGCGACGTGCGCTCGCCGGTCTGGGCCAACGTGCTCGGCTTCTGGCTGCTCGGCCTGCCGCTCGGCTGCCTGTTCGCGTTCGCCGGCAACGGCGGCCCGACGGGCATGTGGTGGGGCCTCGTCGTCGGCCTGTTCGTCGTCGCCAGCATCCTGCTCGCAGTGCTGCGGCTCCGCCTCCGAGACCATCGCGAACGTCTCGCCGCGTGACGGTCGACGCCGGCCGCCATCACGCCTACGCTGCCGCGATGCGACGCGCTGGCGTGGCGGCCCTCCTGCTCGTGCTGCCAGGATGCAGCACCTGGTTCTTCTCCGGCGAGCACCACGTCGATCGCGATCGCCCGGTCGCGCTGGTCGAGACCACCGGCGGCATCGAGTTCGGCGCGACGACCGAGTTCGGCGTGCTGACGCGCGGTCGCACTGCGACCAGCGGACCCTGCCGCGTGCACTACTTCCTCGGACCCACGCCGCTGATCGAGACCGGCGAACTGGTCGCCGTCGGCGGCGGCTGGACGCGCGCCGAGATCGACCTGAAGACGCAGCACGCGCGCGTTCTCGATCGGCCGCCGACGCCCGACGACGAACTGCGCGTCGTGTGGACGCCGGACGGCCAGACCATGCAAGAAGTCACCGTCGTGCTCGCGCACGGCCCGGGCGTCGAGGGCGACGCGCTGCGCGATCCCGGCCAGGCCGTGCCGCCTGGCGCCACGGTCCTGTGCCGTACCACCGACGGCACCTGGGCGTTCGTCGGCCTCGTCACCGGGCACGCACGCGTGCAGGGCGGACCGGCAGCGGGCGACTACTTCGTGTTCGCCGGCCTCGACCGCCTGCGCGAACTGCTCGCCGTGCCGGGGCGCTACCCGATCGAGACGCGGCCGAAGTACCGCGGCGACGACATCACGGTCGACAAGCCGGTGACGCCACCGGCGGCCAAGTAGCGCGCGACGCGGGCGTCAGGAGTCGGGTTCACGCATGCGCGCGACCATCGCCTGCGCGACCGCCGACGGACCCGCGCAGAACGGCTGCAGGCCGAGTGCCACGGCGAAGTGGACCAGCATGCCGATCGCGCCGATGCCCTGCGGGCCGATGCCGAAGCACCATCGGCTCATCCCGAAGTAGACCGTGCCGATGATGTAGCCGCCGGTGAACAGGATCCCCGCGAGCATGCCGGCGATCGCCGGCACCGTGCCGATGCGCGCGCTGAAGATGCCGAGCACCAGCACCGGGAAGAACGACGACGCGGCGAGCCCGAACGCGAACGCCACGGTCTCGGCGACGAAGCCCGGCGGGAACACGCCGAACACGCCGGCGACGATCACCGCCCCGCCGATCGCCCACCGCGACACGCGCAGACGCTGCGCTTCGCTCGCGCTCGGCCGCAGGATCCGGAAGTAGAAGTCGTGGGCGATGCTGCTGCTGATCACCAGCAGCAGGCCCGACGCCGTCGACAACGCCGCCGCGAGCCCGCCGGCTGCGACCAGGGCGATGATCCACGCCGCGAGCTGCGCCATCTCGGGCGTCGCCAGCACCAGGATGTCGGCATCGGGACCGGACAGCTTCTTCGCCGTCAGCACCACACGCCCGTCGACGCCATCGCGTCCGCCGCTCGCCAGCCACGCGTCGTGCGCGCTGCGCACCCGCGCGAGTTCGTCGCTCGGCAGCCCGCCGATGCGGAACAGTTCGTTCGCCGCCTGCTGCTGCGGGCCGTGGTACTCGAGGCGGCCGTCGCCGTCGTCGAGCCAGACCAGCAGGTTGGTCTTCGCCCAGGTGTGGTACCAGCCCGGCAGTTCTTCGGCCGTCTTGCCGTGCAGGCCGTCGAACACGTAGTAGCGCGCGAACGCCGCCGTCGCCGGCGCAGTCAGGTAGAGCAGGGCGATGAACAACAGCGCCCAGAACCCCGACCAGCGCGCCGCCTGCACGTTCTTCACCGTGTAGAAGCGGACGATCACGTGCGGCAGTCCGGCGGTGCCGACCATCAACGCCAACGTCGTGCACAGCACGTTGACGCGATCCCACGACCCGGTGAACGGCTCGGTGTAGCTCGGGAAACCCAGGTCGCGATGGATCTGCTCGAGGGTCGCGAGCAGCGGGACCCCCGTGGCGGCGACGTTGCCGCCCATGCCGAGCTGCGGCAGCGCGTTCCCCGTGAGCTGCAGGCTGATCGCGACCACCGGCACGACGTAGGCCACGATCAGCACCCAGTACTGCGCGATCTGCGTCCAGGTGATCCCCTTCATGCCGCCGAGCGTGGCGTAGACGAAGACCAGCGCCATGCCGGCCGCGACGCCGACGTCGACGTCGACCTCGAGGAAGCGCGCGAACACGATGCCCACGCCGCGCATCTGGCCGGCGACGTAGGTGAAGCTGATGAAGAGCGCGCAGCAGAGGGCGACAATCCGCGCGCCGTTGCTCTCGAAGCGGTCGCCGACGAAGTCGGGCACGGTGAAGTGGCCGAACTTGCGCAGGTACGGGGCGAGCAGCAGCGCCAGCAGCACGAAGCCGCCCGTCCACCCCATCAGGTAGACGCCGCCGGCGTAACCGAGCAGCGAGATCGTGCCCGCCATCGACAGGAACGACGCCGCCGACATCCAGTCGGCGGCAGTCGCCATGCCGTTCAGCGGTGCGGGCACGCCGCGGTCGGCGACCCAGAAGCCCTCGGTGTCGCGCACGCGCGCGCGGAACGCCAGCCACAGGTAGAGGCTGAAGGTGAGCCCCACCATCACGAACGTCCACGCCTGGACGCTCATCGGCCGAGTTCGCGACGGTGGCGGCGGTCGAGGCGCTGCATCGCCAGCGCATACACCAGGATCAACACCACGAAGCCGACGATCGCGCCCTGCTGCGCGAACCAGAAGCCGAGCGGGAAGCCGCCGAGGGAGAAGCCGTTGAGCCAGTCGGCGAACCAGACGCCGCAGCCGAGCCCGAGCGCGGCCCAGACCACGAGGAGGGCGACGGTCAGGCGAACGGCGGCGCGCCAGTAGCGGGCGTCGGCCGCGCGCCGGAAGTCCGCGGCAGCGGGAACGTGCATGCGGGCCCGTTGGTTACGCATCCGTCCGGCGGGTGCAAGCACCGATCGGCGGCACGAAGCGGGTTTCGTTGAATAGCCTGTGCCGATCCATGGCATCAGACGGCATGCCGACGAGCGCTGCGACGCCGATCGAGACGCCTCCGCCGACCGCGGACGCGCTCGTGCGCGACCACGTGCCGGGGCTGCGCCGCTACCTGCGCATGCACGGCGTCGGACCGCACACGGCGGACGACCTGACGCAGGAGGCGTTCGTCATCGCCCTGCAGAAGGGCGTGCTGGCGCTGCCCGCTGCCGCGGTGGCGACGTTCCTGCGGCGCACGGCGCGCTTCCTGGTGTTGCGCCATCACCGCGACGATCGAGGTGCTGTCGCGCTGGCCGACGCGGTCGACGAACTCTGGCAACGGCAGTGCGGCGGTGACGACGGCGAGGCCTTGCTCGCGGCCTTGCGCCAGTGCCTGGACGCGCTGCCCGAACGCGCGCGGCAGGCGGTCGTGCGCAGCTACGGCCTCGCTGCCGACGCCCCCGCGGCGCGCGAGGCCGCGGCGGCAGCGTTGGGCCTGCAGCCCAACGGCCTGAAGACCCTGTTGCAGCGCGCCCGGCAGTCGTTGCGCGCGTGCATCGACAAGAGGCTCCCATGACCGACGAAGTGGACCCGCGGCAACGCGCCGCCGAACTGCAACTCGAGGCCGCCCTGCACGAACTGCACGGCGACGTTCACGATCCGGACCTGCCGCACCGCATCGCCGCATCTGCCGCACCACCGCGTCGCGCGGCCGCGAACTGGTGGATCGTCGGGCTGGCCGCCGCGGGCGTCGCTGTCGTCGCCGTGATCGCCCTGCAGGGCCAAGACCGCGACGCGAACGCACCCGCGACGCCGACGCCGGTGCCGACGCCGGCGCCGCCTGCCGTGCCCACCACGTGGATTGCCGACTACTCGGACAACCGCGTGCTGCAGATCGACGCGTCGGGCGACGTGCTGTGGGATCTCGACGAGGTGTTCGGTGTCTGGGACGTCGAGCCGCTCGCCAACGGCAACGTGCTGCTCACCGAGTTCTCGGTGAGCCGGGTGCGCGAGGTGTCGCCGAGCGGGCAGACCGTGTGGTCGTTCGAGGACCTGAAGAACCCCTACGACGCCGACCGGTTGCCGAACGGCAACACGCTGATCGCCGACGCCTTCGGCAGCCGCGTGATCGAGGTCGATGCCGCGGGCACGATCGTCTGGTCGTTCGCCGAGTCGATCCGGCCGTTCGACGTCGACCGGCTGGCCAACGGCCGGACCCTGATCGCCGACGTCAAGCACGACCGCGTGATCGAGGTCGATCCGCTCGGGCTGGTCGTGCGCGAGTTCACCGGGCTGCCCAATGCGCACGACGCTGACCGGCTGCCCAATGGCAACACGCTGGTCACGCTGCGCAACGAGGGTCGCGTCGTCGAGATCGACTCGGTCTACAATGTGGTCTGGGAACTTGCGGGGCTGCATTCGCCGAGCGATGCCGATCGCCTGCCGAACGGCAACACGCTGGTGGCGGAGAACCATGCGGTGCGCGAGTTCAATGCGGTGGGCACCGAGGTCTGGCGGCACGAGACGACGTGGGCGGTCGAGGTCGCGCGGCGGCCTTAGGCGCGCCGCAACCGCACGCCGACGAGCCGCTCCACCACCGCGAGCAGCACGAGCAGGGCGATCAGCCACGGCGCGAAGTCGGCCGCAGTCGCGGGTTCGCGCACCCAGACCGGGGTCGGTTCGGGCCACGCGCTCGGCGTGACCGGCGCAGCCCCCGCGAGCACCGCGAGCGCTTCGGCATCGCGCGGCGTCGGTGCCGGCGGCGTGACCAGGTGCTCGACGAGCAGCGGCACGGGCGCGCTCGTCAGCCGCGACGGCAAGAGGTGCTGGACCCAGCTCGCCAGGCGCGCCGGGAACGCCGTCTCGCGGCGGAACTCGGCGCCCGCTTCGCCGGCGAGATCCGCGGCGAACGCGCCGACGCGCCCGAGACCGCGGTTGCTGAACGCGAGCAACGGCCAGCCGTCGTCGCCCGCGATCAACAGCACTTGCGCGTCGAGCGGAGCGGTGGCGGGCACCGCGTCGCCGAGCGTCGGCCACGTTGCGGGCTCGGGTATGAGCAGTGCGGACTGCGCAACGGCGCGCACGACCAGCCGCGGCCGTTCCGTCGTCGGCGGCGACGGTGCTGGTGCAGGCGACGGATCCGGTGCGCCACGCGGTCCGTCCGCCCCGGGTCCACCACCGTCGCCCGACTTCGGGGCGCGCCCGGCGCGCGTCAACGAGCGCGTGACTTCGGCACTGACCAAGGCGGGTACCGCAGTCGCGTCGCGCACCTGGAAGAACTGGCCGCCGCCGTCCTGGGTCACCCGTTCCGCGACCACCAGGAACTGCGAGTCGGTGTTCTGGTCGACGATCGAGATCATCGACAGCGTCATCCCGTTGCTTCGCATCTGGTGCGCCTCAGCGCCCAGCGCCACGTCCTCTTCGATGCGGAACTCGCCGTCGGTGATCACGACGACGTGCTTCACCGCGGCCTTGCTCGGCTGCAGCAGTTCGTGCGCGCGCCGCAGGCCGCCGAGCAGGAACGTCTGTTCGGCGGAATGCGCGAGCCGCTCGATGCCCGCGCGCACCGTCGCCAGATCGGCGGCGTCGGTCATCGGCAGCACGGTGACCGGCTGGTTCTTGTTGCCGAAGGTGACGACCGCGACGGCATCGCCTTCGCCGAGTGCCTGCGCGGTACGCAGGGCACTGGTCTTGGCGAGGCTCATCTTCGTGACGCCGCCGCCGACGCGTTCGCCCATGCTGCCCGAACGGTCGACGACGAGGACCATCGCGATCGCGCGTTTGTCGACTACGATCGGCTCCGCACTCGGCGTGGTGCGGGCGCCAACGTCGCCGCGCGGCGGCCCGTCGGGCGGCTTCGAGCCCGCATCGCCACCCCCGACGCCGGGACCACCGGCCGTGGGCCGCCCGGTCCCGGTCGCCCGCGGCAACGGACGCACCGGCAGCAGTTCGGCGAGCGGTTCGCCCGGCGCGGGAAACGCGGGCCCGAGCACGAAGGCACCGCGCCCGTCGCGCACCGCGTTGGCGAGGATCAGCTGCTCGGCGGCGCCGAGTGGCCGGCTGACGACGATCGCCGCGAACGGCTCGAGCGACTCGGGCAACGTCTCGAGCGAAACGACGTCGACGCCCTGCACCTGCAGTGCGGCAGCCAGCGCCGCATCGCCGCCGACGACCAGCACCGGCGTCGCCGGCGCGATCGCCAGCGTTCCGACCGCGCGCAGTTCGTGCCCGGCGACGTTTGCAGCCCACTCGAGGCGATGGACGCCGGCGGTCTTCGGTACGAACTCGAGCGTGTGCGCGCCGTCGCCCGCGCCGATGGCGCCCCGGGCCACGACGACACCCTCGGCGAGCACGCGCAGTTCGCCCGCGATCGGCGTCGCCAAGGCCGGCGACACGAACTCGAGCAGCACGGGCCGCCCCTGGCTCGCGAGCCCGAGGCAGCGCACCTGGATGGCGTCCGGCTGCAGCGGCAGCGGTTCGGGCATCGCGACCAGCGCGCCGAGACCACGTTCGTCGGCGGGCACGGCCCCGCGTTGCCAGTACAGGCGCACGTCGCTGGCCCGCGGACCGGCAGCGGCACTCGCAGTCAAAGCACGCGTGCGCATCGCCGGCACCGTTCCGGCGAGTTCCGAGCCCGCCGGGGCCGCCGTCGCGGAGCGCCACGTCGACTCGGGCAGCAGCAGGCAGGCCGCCGCGAACGCGAGCGCCACGCTCCACGCCGTCCAGCGCGCGGGCGCCGCCAGCTGCCGGCGCAGCAACAGGCCGCCAGCGGCGACGACGAGCAGAACCAGAACGACGACGATCACGGCCGGCGCGAAGCGGCCGGCAGGAACACCGGCAGCAACCAGTTGATGCGATCGCCGAGATCGCGCCCGCGGCCCGGATCCACTTCGAGCGTCACCGTGCCGCCGCTCCGCACCGGCAGCGGACCGATGTCGAGCGGCACACCGCCCGCGGCGTAGTCGCGGCGCTCGAACACGACGCGGTCGTCGACGACGACGCGCAGATCGACGTGCGGCTCGAGGGGCAGGCGCAGGGCGCTGTCGTCGAAGCCGACGCGCGTCCAGAACCGCGCCACGCCTTCGGGGACCACGAAGGTCAGCCGGCTACGCGCATGCACCCCGAAGCCCTTGGCCGCCGTTCGCCCGGCCGTGACCAACGGAGCGCCGAGCACGCTGTGGTCACGACGGAACGGGTGCACGACCTCGCCGTCGTGGCCACTCTCCTCCACCTTCGTCGTCGGCAGGTCGGCCAGGAAGACGACATCGTGCGCGAAGGCGGCGGCCGCCAGATCGGAGGCACGCAACACCGTCTCGACGCCCCCTTCTAGCCGGCAGCGCACGCCGTCGCGGGTCCACTGCAGCGCATCGACGAGCACTCGGTCGCCAGCGCGCGTCAGCAGGCGCGTGCCCGGCCCGGCGTCGCGCGCGGCGCCATCGCGCAAGCGCAGCGCCGCGAATTCGTCGAGACGGTACCACCGCGCCGCGTCCGCGCCCGTGGGTTGGAAGCGCACGCCCTGCTCACCGAACTGGTGCAAGGTGCCGGCCACCACGTCGAACCCGGTGCGCGCACGAACGAACAGCGCCTCGTCGACCCCGGCGGGCAGCGGCACGTTGGCCGCTGCCGCAGCACCGGAGGGAACGAGCGCCGCCAGCCGATCCGTGGTGATCACGACCGGACCGAGCACCGGCGAAAGCAGTTCGAGTCGGTTGCCCGTCGGATCGCCACCGACCAGCGCGCCGAACACGACGTCGCCACCCGCGAGATGCACCGCAGGCAGCGCCGACGCCGCGGCCGGCACCCCGAGCACGGCGATCACTTCGCCCGCTGCCAGGCGTCGCGTGGTGGTGTCGGTGGTGATCTCGAAGCCCGCGTCGGCGGTGCCGACCATCGACGTGGCGCGCACCACCGCGCCGTCGCGCAGCAGCAGTTCGCAGTCGTGCGTCTGCGCGGCGGCCGGCGCAACCATCGCCGCGACCACCACGAGCGGGGCCATGCCAGAATGACGCGAGCGGCGAACCGGGCCGAAAGCACTGCTGCCAGATTGTCGCGGACGTCGCCGCGCCGAGGCCCCGGAGGACGCGCGCTGACAGGTCTCAACCATTGATTCTGTAGTCACTTGTGCCTGTCCTGATCGGTGGGGTCGCTGGCGAGGTCCGTGTCGGCACCGCAGTTGCTTTGCGGCGCGCCCATTCGGCAGCCGCCCTGCTACGGGGCAGCTCGCTTCCTGGCAGCGCCGCCTTCCAAGGGCGGCATCGCTGCCGCCCTCTTCACGTCAGTATCCAGATTCCCCCCTGAGGTTGTGATGGTCAAACAACTGGTGTTCGAAAACGACGCCCGCGAAGCCGTGCTGCGCGGCGTCGCCAAGCTGGCGAAAGCCGTCGTCTCCACCCTCGGCCCCCGTGGCCGCAACGCCGTTCTCGACAAGGGCTGGGGCGGCCCGACGGTGACCAAGGACGGTGTCACGGTCGCCGAGGAGATCGAGCTCACCGACAAGTACGAGAACATGGGCGCCAAGCTGGTGCGCGAAGCGGCCAGCAAGACGTCCGACGCGGCCGGCGACGGCACGACGACGGCGACGCTGCTGGCGCACGCGATCTGCGAAGAGGGGATGAAGTACCTGACCGCCGGCGCCAACCACGCCGAGTTGATCAAGGGCATCCGCGCGGCGACGCAGACGCTCGTCGACGAACTGAAGGCGATGAAGAAGGCTGTTCCGGCCAACGAGTACAAGGCGATCAAGCAGGTCGCGACGATCTCGGGCAACAACGACCCCGAGGTCGGCGAGAAGCTCGCCGACGCGATGAAGAAGGTCGGCGGCGAGAACGGCGTGATCACGGTCGAGGAGGGCAAGGGCCTCGAGACCGAGATCAAGCTGACCACCGGCATGCAGTTCGACCGCGGCTACCTGTCGCCGCACTTCGTCACCAACGCCGAGGCGATGACGGTCGAGTTCAAGGACTGCTACGTGCTCGTGCACGAGGACAAGCTCGCCAACGTTCGCACGCTGCTGCCCCTGCTCGAGAAGCTGAAGGACAGCAACAAGCCGCTGCTGATCATCGCCGAGGACGTCGAGGGCGAAGCGCTGGCGACGCTGGTCGTCAACAAGCTGCGCGGCATCCTGAAGGTCTGCGCGGTGAAGGCGCCCGGCTACGGCGACCGCCGGAAGGCCATGCTGCAGGACATCGCGATCCTGACCGGCGGCGAGGCGATCTTCAAAGACCTCGGCCTCGACCTCGAGAAGGTCAACCTGCGCCAGCTCGGCATCGCCAAGAGCGTGATCGTCGACGGCGACAACTGCACGATCGTCGAAGGCAAGGGCAAGGCCGCTGACGTCGCCGCTCGCGCCGACCAGATCCGGCGTGAGATCGACGCCACCACCAGCGACTACGACCGTGAGAAGCTGCAGGAGCGTCTCGCCAAGCTGACCGGCGGCATCGCCGAGATCCGCGTCGGCGCGCACACCGAGACCGAGATGAAGGAACGCAAGGCGCTCTACGAGGACGCCCTGCACGCGACGCGCGCGGCGATCGCCGAGGGCATCCTGCCCGGCGGCGGCACCGCACTGCTGCGCGCCGGCAAGGCGCTCGAGAAGCTCGATCTCACCGGCGACGCCCGCTTCGGCGTCGAGCTGATGAAGACCGTCGTGCAGAAGCCGATCCGCCAGATCGCCGAGAACGCCGGCGTCGACGGCGCCGTCGTCGCCCGCAAGGTGCTCGCCAACAAGAGCGCGTCGTTCGGCTTCAACGCCCTGACCCGCGAGTACGGCGACATGCTCGACGCAGGCATCGTCGATCCGACCAAGGTCGCGCGCAGCGCCCTGCAGAACGCGGTGTCGATCGCGTCCCTGCTGCTGACGACGGACTGCGTGATCACCGACGCCAAGAAGGACGACGACAAGGCCGGCGGCGAACACGGCGAGATGTGAGCCGGCGCTCCCCACCCCACCACAACCCCACATTCAACCGGAGTAACGAATCATGACTTCCCTGCGACCCCTCGAAGACCGCGTCGTGCTGAAGGTGCTCGACGCCGAAGAGAAGACCGCCGGCGGCATCCTGCTGCCCGACACCGCCAAGGAGAAGCCGCAGCGCGGCAAGGTCACCGCGGTCGGCAACGGCAAGTTCGGCAAGGACGGCAAGCGCCAGGCGCTCGACGTCAAGAAGGGCGACATCGTGCTGTTCGGCAAGTACGCCGGCAGCGACGTCAAGGTCGGCGGCGAGGACCTCAAGATCCTGCGCGAGAGCGAGATCCTCGCGAAGGTGGAGGGCTGATCCGATGAGCAAGCAGATCATGTACGACGACCAGGCACGCCGTAAGGCCGTCGCCGGCGTCCAGAAGCTCGCGAAGGCCGTCAAGGTCACGCTCGGCCCGGCCGGCAAGAACGTCATCATCGAGAAGTCGTTCGGCGGCCCGCAGGTGACCAAGGACGGCGTCACCGTCGCCAAGGAAGTCGAGCTCGAGGATCCGTTCGAGAACATGGGCGCCAAGCTCGTGCGCGAAGTCGCCAGCAAGACCAACGATGTCGCCGGTGACGGCACGACGACGGCGACCGTGCTCGCCGAGGCGATCCTGACGATCGGCCAGCGCTACCTGACGTCGGGCGTGGACCCCAACCACCTGCGCGCAGGCATCGACGCGGCGGTCGCCACCGTCGTCGAGCAGCTCGCGAGCATGGCCAAGAAGGTCGACAACAAGAACCGGGCGGAGATCGCCCAGGTCGGCGCGATCTCGGCGAACAACGACACGGCGATCGGCGAACTGATCGCCGACGCGATGCTGCGGGTCGGCAAGGAAGGCGTGGTCACGGTCGAGGAGGGCAAGAGTGCCGCGACCGAGCTCGAGCACGTCGACGGCATGCAGTTCGACAAGGGCTACGTGTCGCCCTACTTCATCACCGACCCGAAGACCATGGAGGCGTCGTTCGAGAACGCGCTGATCCTCGTGCACGAGAAGAAGATCTCGAACGTGCGCGAGATGATCCCGCTGCTCGAAGCGACGTCGCGCGCCGGCAAGCCGCTGGTGATCATCGCCGAGGACGTCGAGTCCGAGGCGCTGGCCGCGCTGGTCGTCAACCGCCTGAAGGGCGTGCTGAACGTCTGCGCCGTCAAGGCGCCGGGCTTCGGCGACCGCCGCAAGGCCATGCTGCAGGACATCGCCACGCTGTGCGGCGGCCAGTGCATCAGCGAGGACCTCGGCATCAAGCTCGAGAACGTCACCCTCGAGCAGCTCGGCACCGCGCAGAAGATCCGCATCACCAAGGATGCGACGACGATCGTCGGGGGTGCTGGCAAGAAGGCGGAGATCCAGGCGCGCGCCGACAGCCTGCGCGGCCAGATCGAGAAGACGACCTCGGACTACGACCGCGAGAAGCTCCAGGAGCGCCTCGCCAAACTGACCGGCGGCGTCGCGATCCTGCGCGCCGGCGCCATGACCGAGGCCGACATGAAGCAGACCAAGCAGCGCATCGAGGACGCGCTGAACGCCACGCGCGCTGCCGTCGAAGAGGGCATCGTGCCGGGCGGTGGCGTGGCGCTGCTGCGGGCTGCCAAGGCACTCGACACCCTGAAGGTGAAGGGCGACCAGCAGTTCGGCGTGGAGATCGTCAAGCGCGCGTGCGAGATGCCGATGCGCCAGATCGCCGAGAACGCCGGCGAAGACGGCTCGGTCGTCGTCGACGAGGCGCTCGGCAAGAAGCCCAACGAGGGCTTCGACGCGCTGACCGCGCAGTGGGTCGACATGTTCAAGGCGGGCATCGTGGACCCGACGAAGGTCGTGCGCTGCGCGCTGCAGAACGCGGCCAGCATCGCCGGCCTGATGCTGACCACGAACACGATGGTCACGTCGATCGCCGACGAAAAGAAGGCGGTCGAAGGGTCGACGAGCTGACGGCCGAGACCGCAGCCAAGCCGGCGGGGATGGCGAACCGATAGGCTCACCATCCCCGCCCTCGCATCGGGACTCCCACGCCCCCATGGCCAAGAAGCGCGACTACTACGAAGTGCTCGGCGTCGACCGCAAGGCCGACGAAGAGACGATCAAGAAGGCCTACCGCAAGCTCGCGCTCGAGAACCACCCCGACCGCAACCCCGGCAACACCGACGCCGAACGTCGCTTCAAGGAGGGCGCCGAAGCCTATGCGGCGCTCGGCGACGCCGAGAAGCGCGCCCGGTACGACCAGTTCGGCCACGCCGCGGTCGATGGCCCGGGCGGCAACGGTGCCGGCTTCCAGTCGGCCGAGGACATCTTCGCCGCGTTCGGCGACCTGTTCGGCGGCAACGGCGGCTTCTTCGAGCAGGTGTTCGGCGGCGGACGGCGCGGCCGTGGGCGACGCGGCGCCAGCCTGAAGGCCGACCTCGAGCTGACCCTCGAAGAGGTCGCGACCGGCGTGAAGAAGACCGTCACCTTGAAGCGCCCCGAGCCCTGCGCCCACTGCAGCGGCACCGGCGCCAAGCCGGGCACGCAGAAGCGCACCTGCAAGACCTGCGCAGGCCACGGCCAGGTCATGCGCCAGCAGGGCTTCTTCCAGCTGCGCCAGACGTGCCCGACCTGCCAAGGGGCCGGCGACTCGATCGACGACCCGTGCACGAAGTGCAACGGCCGCGGCGCCATCCCGAAGGACAGCCCGATCACGCTGACGATTCCGGCCGGCATCGAGTCGGGCCACACCGAGCGCATCGCCGGCCAAGGTGAGCCGGGCGAAGGCGGCGCCCCGCCGGGCGACCTGGTCGTCGTGCTGCACGTCAAGGAGCACGACGTCTACACGCGCTTTGGCGACGACCTGCTGATGCAGTCGCGCATCACGTTCCGCCAGGCGGTCGCCGGTGACGAGATCGAGATCCCGACGATCACCGGGGAAACGGTGGCGATGAAGATCCCCGCCGGCACGCAACCCGGCGAGAAGCTGCGCGTGCGCAACCACGGTCTGCCGCGCGCCGACGGTTACGGCCGCGGCAACCTCGTGGTGCAGGTGCAGGTCGACGTGCCGAAGAAGGTCAGCGACGAGCAGCACGAACTGCTGCGCCGCTTCGACGAGATCGACGGCAAGAAGGGCAAGAAGCTGGGCAAGAAGACGATCTTCGAGAAGGTGAAGGACATCTTCTCGTGAGGACTGATCCGTGAACGATCCACGCACCAACGACCCCCAGGCGAAGCCGCCGCCGGCCGAGCCAACGGTGGAGATCCCGACCCACGAGCAGGAACTCACGCGCTTGCGCGACGAGTGCCAACAGCTCGAGCAGCAACTGCAACGCCAGCTCGCCGATGCGGCGAACGTGCGCCGGCGCGCCCAGCGCGAGATGGACGACCAGAAGCGCCGTGTGCTCGAAGGCATCACCCAGGAACTGCTGCCGGCCCTCGACTCGTTCGGCATGGCGCTGTCGGCGCACGACGCCGGCAACGCCGACGGCAAGGCGCTGATCGAAGGCGTACGGATGACGCGCATGCTGCTGGCGAGCGCGCTCGAACGGCACGGCTTGCAGGAGATCGCCGCCCTCGGCCAGCCGTTCGACCCGCTGCGACACGAAGCCGTGGCGACCGAGCCGTCCGCCGAAGTCGCGGCCGGAACGATCCTGCGCGTGCTGCAGACCGGCTACCAGCTCGGCGACCGCGTCGTGCGGCACAGCCGCGTCGTCGTCGCCGGCCCGGCCCCACTCACCTAGGACCGCGCCATGCCCACCTACGACTACGCCTGCAGCGCCTGCGGCCACCGCTTCGAGGAGTTCCAGAGCATCTCGGCGGACCCGCTGCGGCAGTGTCCGGCGTGCAAGAAGAAGAAGCTCGAACGCCTGATCGGCCCCGGTGCCGGCGTCATCTTCAAGGGCTCGGGCTTCTACCAGACGGATTACCGGCCGGCCTCGTACGCAAGCGACGCGAAGAAGGACGACGGCGGCGGCTGCACGCCGAAGTGCGGCACCTCCGACGCACCGGCCGGCTGCAAGATGCCGAAGAAGGACGGCTGATCCGGCCGACGCGCCGCGCTCAGTCGTTCGCGGTCCGACCGAAGCCCCGAGTGCGCAGCTTTACCAGCAGCCGCGCCTGCGCGTCGTGGAACGCCTGCCGCGCCGTCTCATCGGACGCGTAGCCGAGCGCTTGGCGGATCTGCGGGAACGTCGCGTCTTCGAGCAACCGCAGCTCGAGCACGCGCCGCTGGCGTTCAGGCAGCTCCGCCAAGGCGTCGCGCACCAGACCCGCGCGTTCGCCGAGCGAAGCAGCGAGCGTCGGCGTCGGGTCGCGACCGGCCGCCAGAGCGAGCGCCTGCGTGCCCTCGGCAACCTGCTTCTTGCCGTCGCGGCGCGCGGCCTCGTGGAAGCGCACGGCGTCGAGCAGGCGGTGACGGACCAGCGTGCCGAGGTAGGCGAAGAACTGGCTCGCGCCATCGAACTCGGTGTCGTGCAGATCCCGCACGACGGCCATCAGGACCTCGTGCACGACGTCGTGCGTGCTGAACAACGGCAGGATCCAGCGGTGGCGCTGCCGGAAGTCGCCCTGCAGATCGCGGTGCACGAGCTGACGCACGTCTTCGTAGCACCGGCGAACGAGCTCCTGCTGCGCCGCGCCATCCCCGGCCGCGGCCGCGCGGACCACGGCATGCAACTCCGCCCAGTCGCTGCTCACAGCCAGACCTGCACCGGCCAGGCTTCGGCGATCTCGGTCAGCGCCTGGTCGGCCGCCGCCCACCGCAGCGTGATGCGTTGCCCACTCAGCACGTAGGAAGGCGGGATCGCCCACGGCCAGGTGATCGGATTGCCGGGGATCGCCGACGCTGGGTTGCGCACGTGCACGGGCCCGAGCGGGATCAGGTCGACGGCATCGCCGACGGTCGCGAACAACGCCGCGTAGCCGGGGCCCGCGCCAAGGACCGGTGGCCAGCCGACGATCGTCGCGTCGAAGAAGCGCCCGCCTTCGAACCGACGGTAAGCGGCACCGTGCACACTCGGCACGCCGAGCAGTCCCGGCCGCGGCGTTCCGCACGAGCTGCCGAAGTCGTCCACGCCGCCCGGCGGATTGCCGCTCGAACCGATCTGCGGATCCAGCGTGCAGATCGCATCGACGTCGTCGTTGCCGGCCGCGCCGACCGACGTGCTCACGCGCTGGCCGCCGGGCTTGGTCGCCGGTTGCGGCTGCGGCGCACCGTCGGTGCTCAGGTCGACGACCATGAACTGGTCGACCTGCGTGAACCCCGCGCACGAGAACAGCACGCGGCTCCGCGCGATGTCGACAGCCAGACCATCGATGTCGTCGTTCTGCAGCAGGCCGAGTTCGAACCAGTGCTTCCAGACCGTCGGCTGCGTCCACGGCGCCGACGCGCTCGCCTTGCTCACGCACAGGATCGTGGCCCCGCTCGGCAGGGTCGGCCCAACACCACCCCACCACGCCGGCGGCACGAGTCCACGGGTGGCGTGCGAGACCGTGAAGTAGATCGCGCGCGGGTACGGGTCGAGGGCAACCCACCCCGGCTCCTCGCCGATGAGATTCTGCTGGTCCCGCCCGAGCATCGCCGGAAAGTCGATCGCGTCGACGTCGGCGGTCGACGTCGATGGCAGGCCGAGTTCCTGGCGCGAGTGCGAGCGTTCGGTGCGGTCGACGAGCTGGCTCGGCAACGCGCTGCCGAAGTAGGTCCACGAGAACAGGGCAGAGCCGAGGCTGCCGAGCGCGGCCTCCTGCGCGATGCGCGAGCCGGCGACGCCGCCGGTCGCGGCGTGCCGCAGCGAGAACGACAGGACGGCCCACGAACTCGCCGGCACTGCGGCCACGCCCGCCGCGTTGAACATCACGTCGTCGCGCCCGAGGCTCCAGTCGTCGACGTCGAGGCCAGCGGGTGCTGTCCCGGCGAGGATCGTGGCGAGGTTCGGCGTGCCCGGCGGCAGCGGCTGCAGGGCGCCCGACTGCATGCCGTTCCGGTGCGCCCGGGCTACGGCGTCGGTGCCGAACACGCCGCCGTCCAACGCGACGACGACGGCCGCCCCCGACAGCGGACCCCGCGACTCATGGAGCGCGTACTGCGCCGGGAGGGCCGCGGCGACCAACGCCGCGGCGAACGACGAACGCACGAGGATCTCGGCCATACGCAAACCCGAGCGTAGCGCGAACCGTGATCCCAAGGCGGATTCCGGCCGGGCTCAGCGTTTCTCCGGCGCCGGTGTCGTCGCGTCCGGCGGGATCAGTTCCTCCATCTGCGCGATGAACGCCTCGTCCCCATCGGCCAGTCGCTGCGCCAGCCGCCGCAGCAACGCCTGCAGCTGGGCCGCCTGGGCGCCGTCGAGTCCTTGCGGCGGGATCAGGAACGCCAGGTTGCCGAGCTGGTAGGCGTTGACCGGGTCGCCCATCATCGCCTTCGCGAACGGCACCAACGCGGCGCTCCGCTGGTCTCCCGCCAGAGCTGCGGCGAACGCGCGGCGCAACTGCACGGCGCGGCTGTTGCGCGCCGCCAACGACTCGTCATAGGCGATCACTGCGCGGGCCGCCGCCGCCTTGGCGGCCGCCGCGTCGCTCTCCTGGACCGCAAGGGCCTCTTCGATCGCGAGCGTGCCAACCAGGTCGGGCTGCCGGGCGGCTTCGTTGCGCCGGCCGGTCTTCTCCAATCGTCCCGCGATCTCGTTGGCCAGCGACCACTGGCCGCGCATCGCCGCGACCTGCGCCTGCGTGTAGCGCGTGTTCCACGCGAACGGTCGCAGCTCGAGCGCGCGCGCCAGGTGCCGTTCCGCGTCGTCGAGCCGATGCAGTCGTCGCAGCGCGACGCCGAGATTGTGGTGCGGCCCGTGCCGGTCGGGGCGAAGGCGCAACGATGCCTCGAACTCCGGCACGCACTCGCGGTAGCGCTTCTGGATCAGCAGGGCGACGCCCCGCATGGCGGTGGTGCGCGCGGTCGGTCCGCCATGCACGACCTCGAGAGCGACCGTCTCGTCGTAGAGCGTCTTGCAGAGCGCCGACTTCGCAGGCTCCGGCGAGTTCTCGGCCAACGCCGCCAGCGAGAACAGCCGCTGGGCTCGCGCCGCGGGCAGCACCGGCGCGGCGCGGGCGAACAGATCGTCGGCGCGCGTCTCGAACCCCGGCACGTGGCAGTTGCGCAGTTCGTGGACGCCGGCGACGAAGCAGTCGCCCGGCGACACCGGATCCGGCAGGCCATCGAGCAGGACGATGCGCACACCGTGCTCGTCGGGCGCCGATGCGGCGTAGCGCCGCGCCAACTCGCGCAGGAAGGGGCTGCGGTCCTGGAGCGCGAGCGCCTGCAGGTCGGCGGTAGCGAGTTCGTGTTCTCCGAGGTCGTCGAACAGGCAGCCGCGCAGCAACCGCGCCGCGGTGTCCTGCGGGTCGATCGCGAGAATGCGATCCAGCAGTTGCACGCCGACGCGATGCTCGGGCACGAGCACGGCCATCGCCCGTTCGTCGGGCCAGCCTTCGATCGCGAGCAGCGATGGCAACGTGGCCTCGAGCGCCACCTTCTCACGCCGACGCGCTTCGGCATCCCGCTCGCGCAGGATCGGCACGACGATCACCGTCGAGAGCACGGCGATGCCCGCCGCCAGCACGGCAAGCGGACGCGCCGGCGCCCGCCGCCAGCCGCGCAGCCGACGCTGCAGGGCGCCGATCGGGCGGGCAGCGACCGGAGCGTGCTGCAGGAACGCGTCGAGGTCCTGCGCCAAGGCGTTGCCGTCGGGGTAACGACGCTTCGAATCGCGTTCGAGGCAGCGCTCGACGATCGCCACGAGGTCGCGCGGCAACCCGGGCTGCACGGTGAGCAGTGGCGGCGGGTCGCTCGTCGCCAGCGCGGCCAGCACGGTCGCGGCGTCGCCCTCGTACGGCGGCCGCCCGGCGAGCATGTGCCACAACGACGCGCCGAGCCCATAGACGTCGAGCGGCGGCGCAGCCGGGGCACCACCGCCGGCCTGCACCTGCTCGGGCGCCATGTACCACGGCGTGCCGAGGGTCGTCTGCGTCGCCGTGAGCCGCGGTTCGAACGCCCGCGCGGCGATGCCGAAGTCGAGCAGCACCGGGCGACCCGTGCGGGTCACGAACACATTCGACGGCTTCACGTCGCGATGCACGAGGTCGTGCGCATGCGCGGCGCCGAGCGCCTGCGCGACGTCGCGCGCCCAACGCGCGCATTGCCGAGACCAGCTCGGTTCGGGCATCGGCGCGCCGAGCAGCGCTGCGCACGCTGGACCGGGCTGTTCCCCGTTGGCGATGCGGTCGAGCAGGGCGGCGAGCGTGCCGCCTTCGAGCAGCTCCATCACCAGGAAGCAGATGCCCTCCGGCGTGCGGCCGCGGTCGTGCACGGCGACGACGTTCTCGTGCCGCAGCGCAGCGAGCGCTTCGGCCTCACGCACGAACCGCCGCTCGGCCTCGGCGTCGTGGAACAGCCGCACGTCGAGGATCTTCACTGCGACCGGCCGCCGCAGCTCCTGGTCCTCGCCGCGGTAGACGACGCCCATCGCCCCACGGCCAAGGCAGGCGGCGAGGCGGTAGCGGCCGGCGAGCACGACACCGGCCAGCGGGTCCTCGCGCAGCGCCGCCTGCTGCAGCAGCGGCAGATCGCTGGCCATGCCGAGCACGTCGGCGAGCGGCCGCGCGAGTTCGGGATGGTCGCGGCACAGCGCGACCGGATCGACGACTTCGCCGGCGTCGAGCCGCGCCAACGCCTGGCGCACGTAGTCGATCAGGCGTTCCTGCTCGCGAGCGTCCCGGGAGTGGCTCATGCGCGGATGCCGCAGCGAACCAGCGGGCGACGCGGCGTCGACGGCGTTGTAGCCAGGCCCCGCGCGGGCCTCAACGACACGCCACCCTGGGCGAACGAGGAATCGACCTTGGGAACGGGATCCGCCTTTCGCTGGAGCAGGCAAGGCGCCGAACCCCGCGCCGATCCCCCACCCCGAACCGAGAACCCGCCATGAACGCCACCCGCAACCTGCTGTGCTGCTTCCTGCTCGCCGCCGCCGCTCCCGCCCAGGTCGGCATCCCCATCGCCGCCGGCCAACCCCTTCTCGCCGCGATCCGACCGACGCTGCAGAACACGGTGCCGCTCGCCATGGCCCAGGTGGGCGGCAACCCCGCGTTCCGCATCCACGCCGCCGTCGTCACACCGGCCGTGCCGGTGGGCGCGCCGATCTACCTGATGATCGGATTGCCGGTCGCAGCACCGATCCCGCTCGGCGCGCCGTTGCTGTCGCCGGCATTCGGGCTGCCGGGCACGCTGGCGATGCCGGAGATCCTGGTGATGGCGTCGATGACCGTCGCCGGCACCAACGGCACGCCGCCGTACGCGCTGCCGATTCCGCCGGGCCTCGGCCCGCTCGGCCACTGCCTCACGACGCAGATCGCCGTGTGGACCGCCGCCGGCTGGGGCCTGACGGGCGCCACCGGCATCGTGATCTGAAGCTGGCGGACGACGCGCTGCGGTTCACTCACGCAGCGCGTCGGGATGCCAGCAGCCGATCCGGACGCCGTTCTGGAACACGTCGAGCACGCCGAGACCGCCGTACGGCAGGTTCAGCGACAGGCACCGCGACAGCCGCATGCCGAGCATCGCCGCCGCGAAACCGCTCAGCAGCGACCCGGGCAGGACGACCGCGAGCGACTTGCCGGCGACCTTGGGCATGGTCTCGGTCCACCACGCCAGCATGCGCTCGACGGCGTCGCCGAGGCTTTCGCCGCCGGGAGCCTTCGCCTCACCGAACTCGGCGAAGAACGTGCGCACTGCGCCGTCCTCGTCGCGCATCACGTCGGACCAGGAGCGGCCCTGCCAGCGGCCCATGTGTTGGTCGCGCAACCGCGGATCGGCCACGGCTTCCTGCTGCTGGGCTTCGGCGATGGCACGCGCCGGTCCGTGGCACTGTGGCTGCGGTCCCGACCAGACCGCGCCGATGGCGACCGGCTTGAGCAGTTCGAGCCAGCGCAGCACCTGCGCACGGCCTCGCCGGCTGAGTTCGCCGACGCCGTCGCCGGTGGCGAGTTGGGCGTGCGCGGCGTCGAGTTCGGGATGGCGGAACAGCCACAGGCGGCAGAAGTCGGTCGGATCGGGCAGCACGGGCTCCATCTTGGCGTTGCGACCGAGCGGTCGCCACGCCGACGCGGCACATGCCGGCGACTGGACAGTCGTCGTGATCCCGTCGTACGCTCGGGAAGTCGCCCATGTCCCATCGACCACTCGTCGTCGCATCTCTCGTCGCTGGCGTCTTGGCGATCGTGGGCGTCATCACCTGGACCCTCACGCGTCCACGCTGGGACCCACCCGAGCGCCCGAACTTCCTGTTCCTCGCCGTCGACGACCTCAACGCGATCGTCGGTTTCCTTGGCGAGCAGCCGGGCAGTCCATTGCGGACGATCTACCCGGACGCAGCGCGCCGCGCCGAGGTGCGCAAGCGCCTGACGCCGAATCTCGACCGGCTGGCGGCCAGCGGCCGCGCGTTCCATCGCGCCTACTGCCCGGCACCGCTGTGCGGCCCGTCGCGCACCGCGATCCTCACCGGCGTGCCAGCGCACACCAGCGGCTACCACCTCCATCGGCAGAACTTCCGCGAGTGCCCACCGCTGGCTGCAGCCGTGACCCTCCCGCAGTGGCTGCGCCAGCACGGTTGGTTCACCGCCGGCGTCGGCAAGATCTTCCACCGTTCGAAACCGGAGCCGCAGGGCGACGGGCGCGTCGCCGATTGGACCGATCGCGAACTCTCGTGGGACGCATTCCCCTACCGGTACGAGGGCGGTCCGCCACACAAGCAAGACGTCACCTCCAAGTACAACGCGCCGGACACCTACATCCGCTACGGCATCACGCACACGCCGGTGGCGCAGATGCACGACTACCAGAACGCCTGCTTCATCGCCGAGCTGCTGACCAAGGGCACCGCCAGCTTGCAAACGGTGGACAAGCAGATGGCGGCGGTGACCTTGCCTGAAGACCGACCGTTCTTCCTGGCCTGCGGCCTGTTCGCCCCACACTTCCCGTGGTGCGTGCCCGCGGAGTACTTCGCCCGGTTCCCGACCGAGGAGATGGCGATCGACGAGAGCACGCTGCGTTCGTGGCGCAGCGACACCGACGACCTGCCGCGGTTCGGGCTGGATATCACCGCGGTGCCCGACGACAGCCGCAACGAACTGCAGTCGTTCTTGAAGCGTGCCCTGGCCGCCGACGGACCGGCGGCACTGGTCCCGCTGATGCGCGAACTCAACCAGGCCTACCTGGCAACCCTCGCGTTCGCCGACACGTGCTTGGGCGTGATGCTCGATGGCCTCGACGCGAGCCCGCGCGCCAAGGACACCATCGTCGTGCTGTGGGGCGACAACGCCTTCCACCTCGGCGAGAAGGCGCGACTCGGCAAGATGGCGCTCTGGGACGAAGCGACGCACACGGTGCTCGTCCTGCGGGTCCCGGGGCAACCCGAGCCGGGCGTCGGTGTGACGACACCGGTGTCGCTGCAGGGCATCTTCAAGACGATCACCGACTGTGCCGGCCTCAGCACGCCACCCCAGGTCCAGGGCACGAGCCTGCTGCCGTGGATCACCGATCCGCGACGTTCGGGGCCTCCCGTCCTGACGTCGATGGGATTCGGCCTCCACGCAGTACGCGACGAACGATGGTGCTACATCCGGTACCGAGCCGACCAACAGGAACTGTACGACGACCAGGCCGACCCCGACCAGTTGCGCAACCTCGCAGGGTCGCCGGAACACGCGAACGTGATCGCGCGGCTCGCCGCGCTTCTCCCGACCAACGAAGCACCGTTGTTCGAGCGCCGCTGACCAGTCGTCGGATACGCCGCAGGGTTCGTGTTCCCGCCCCTGGAGTCGGGCGCGCCTCCTTGCCGATGCACGCCCGATGCTGCCGGACGGACGCGACCTCGCGGCAAGGTGCTCTCGCGGTATGGTGCTCTCCCTGAACTGCCGAAAAGGTGTCCCTACGTGGGCACTGCGTGGAGACGATGACGAGACTCACGACCTGGTTCTGCCTGCTCGCCGGCACGCTCGCCGCGGCGGCATGCGCCGAAGCGACCCCGGCCGCCACGCCGCAAGCGGCCTCCACCCCGGCGGCTCCGGCGACCCCGGCACCGCAGGATCCAAGACCACCGGCTCCCGGCGCGACGCTGCTCGACACGCTGCTCGAACGGCGGCGCAACGAGCCGGTGTTCCTCGCCTCGCCCGCCGAGCGCGGCCTGTTCCCGGCGATCGACGCGCTGCGCGAGCCACTGCGCCAACGCAACATCCCGTTCGACTCGCCCTCGAAGTGGCAAGACCAGACCTACCAGTACTACCTCGCGCGGCTCGTCCCCTTCGTGCGGTGGAACGGCCGGGTCTGGCTGGTGCTCGACCACCGCAAGCCCGAGTTGATGGCGCTCTTCGAGCAGCAGTTCCTGAGCAAGCACAAGGTCGAGTGGCGCGCGGAGTTCGCCGAAGCGACGTTGATGTTGGTGTCCAACGAGTTCCAAGACGCCGACCGCACCATCGACATGCAGCCAGTCGCCGGCCGCGGCAGCATGTCCACGGGCAGCGAGTTCAGCCGCGACGGCTCGCTGATGCTGGCTGCCGGCAAGAACGGCGACGTGCGGTGGTTCTCGCGCGTGGGCAAGGAGACGGGCGTGGCTCTCAAGCTGCCAACGGCGGCGGCGGACCGCGCCGGCGTCTTCACCGGCGGCGAAGCCGGCCTGATCGGACTCGCCCTGCACCCGCGTTTCCCCGCTGAAGCCAAGGCGTACGTTCACTACACGTGGCAGATGGCCGACGGACGGCGGGAGGCGCGCGTCAGCGAATGGCGCGTCGACCGCTCCGGCTGGCCGGCGACGCTGAACTTCGTCGACGAACGCCAACTGTTCGCCGTGCCGATGGTCGCGGACAACCACAATGCTGGCTGTCTGCGATTCGGACCCGACGGCATGCTCTACATCGCCATCGGCGACGGCGAAGAGGGCAAGTGGACCATCGGGCGCTCGCCGTCCCAGACCCTGCGCGGCAAGGTGCTGCGCATCGACATCGACCGCCGCGACGAGGGCCGGCCGTACGCCGTGCCGGCCGACAACCCGTTCGTGGGCAACCCCGACTTCCCACCCGAGACCTGGGCGTGGGGCTTCCGCAACCCGTGGCGGTTCGCGTTCGTGCCCGACGGGCGCATCGTCGCCGGCGACATCGGCGAGGACGTCAACGAGGAACTCACCTACGTGGTGCGCGGCAAGCACCACGGCTGGCCGTTCGTCGAGGGCACGCACCAGCGCAACAAGCTCGACCGCGCGCTCGAGTTGCAGCCGGCACTGCTGCCGTACGGACGCGACCGCGGCATGTCGGTCATCTCCGGCCACGTCTACGAAGGCAACGCACTGCCCGACCTGCGCGGCGCGTTCGTGTTCTGCGACCACCTGAGCGGCCACATCTGGGCGATCGACCTGCCGCCGACGGGCGAGACGCTCGCCATCGACGAGGCCATCCTGCTCGCCCGGTGGCCGCTGATGTTCACCTCGATCGACAAGGCGCCCGACGGCGAACTGTACTTCGCCGCACACACCGGCGAGGTGTTCCGCATGGGGCCGGCGACGGGCGCTGGCAAGACCGGCGACACGATGACGGCCGCTGATCCGGCGACGGTGCGCGCGATGTTCGCGGCCGAGGCGCCGTCCCAGAAGGCCCCCGCCACGACCGCGGCCCAACTCGAACTGGGCCGAGACTTGTTCCACGAGACCCGCTGGTCCGTGGACGGCACCCGGTCGTGCGCGAGTTGCCACGACCCCGCGCGCCACGGCCAGGACGGCTTGAAGACGCCCGCCGGTCTCACCCGCAACACGCCGACGATCTGGAACGCGAGCCGCCAGTTCGCGCAGTTCCGCGACTTCCGCGCCGCCACCGTGGAGGCTGCGGCAGCCGAGAGCCTGGGCGCCCACCTGGGCCACGCGGACGCCGCCGCCGCGATCCAGAAGCTCGCTGCCTTGCCGGATTACGCGGCCCGCTTCGCCACGGTGTTCCCCGGTACCGAGCCAGCGCTCGGCGTCGCCAACGCGGCCCACGCACTCGGCGCGTTCGTGCGGCAGTTGCACACCCGGTCGCGATGGGACGACTTCCTCGACGGCGACGATCGCGCGCTGACGTCCCAGGAACTCATCGGCGTCAACACGTTCATCAACGTCGGCTGCACGACCTGCCATCAGTACCGCGGTCTCGGCGGCGGCATGCCGCAGAAACTCGGTCTGATGCAGCCGTGGACCGGCAAGGACCGCGGTCGCTTCGAGATCGACCCGACGCCCGGCCAGGAGTACTTCTTCAAGGTGACGCCGTTGTTCGACGTCGCGCGCACGGCCCCCTACTACCACGACGGCAGCATGGGCACGCTGTCCGAGGCCGTGCAGCACATGGCCCAGGCGCAGCTCAACCGCAAGCTGACGCCGGCCCAGGTCGACGCCATCGTCGCGTTCCTCGGCGCCTTGAACGGCGGGCGGCCGAAGATCCTCGGCGACTGACGCAGCGGTCGCCACTCGCAGCATGGCGACGCGCGGAGTCGCGTCGTAGCCTGCGCACGTGAGCTTCGCGACGCTGAAGACCGGCATCGACGGCCTCGACGGGATCCTGGCCGGCGGCATCCGGTATCCCGACGACGGCTCGGTGTTCTTGTGCCTCGCCGGCGGCCCCGGCACCGGCAAGACGCTGCTCGCGCTCGAGCTCGTCGTTCGCGCGTGGCTCGACGACACCGAGGGCGCGACGCACCTCTACTACTCCGTCGAGCACTCGCCCGACAGCATCCACAAGAAGCTGGCGTTCGACTTCGATTGGTTCCGCGCCGGGCAGGTCGTCACCGCCGAACCGCGCGAGGTGCCGAGCAAGCTCGTGCTGAAGGCCGCGGGTGGCGCTGGCGGTCAACTGGTGCTGACGCAAGCGCGGCCGGCGGCGCTGCAGCAGAAGAGCGCGCGCGGCACCACCGTCGACATCGAGTGGATCCTCGCCGAGATCGAGAACTGGCGCCTGGTCGCGCCCGTGCGCATGGTGGTGATCGACAACGTCGGCTTGCTGCTGACCGACCTCGAGTACTTCGAGAAGCGCGCGGCTCTGCTCGAGACGCGCCGGCGCCTGCTCGAGAACAGGATCCACGGCATCTTCGTGATGGAAGAGGCGCATCCGCGCGACCTGCGCCTGCCGTCGGCGGAGGAGTTCTCGACCGACCTCATGCTGCACCTGTCGTTCCGCGAGGAGGCCACCGACTTCAAGGCCCGCGCGCTCGAGATCAGCAAGGCGCGGCATCAGTACTACTACCGCGGCATCCACCACTTCTCGATCGCGGGCCGCGGCATCACGCGCGACGTCTACCTCGGCGCGCGCAACGAACGAGGACCCGGCATCCACGTCTACCCGTCGGTGGCCGCGCAGTTGTCGATGGCGCGCGACCAGGCCCAGTTCGCGGTGCCGCAGCGCGGCGACACGCCGATCGACCTCGGCCACCCCGACCTCAACAGCGCGTTCCTGCGCAACACCGGCCCGGCCATGCGCAGTTCGACCGTGCTGCTCGCCGAGCCGGGCACACGGGCGACCTTCCTCGCCCTGCGGTTCCTGGCCGCGGGCCTTCGCGCCGGAGAGCGGGTGCTGTTCGTGTCGACGCGCGAGGACCGCGACGCGATCCGCCGCATCTGCCAGCGCGAACCCGTGCTGGCGCCGTGCCTCGGTCCCGACGGCCGCTTCGCGCCCGACTTCCGCGTCGTCTACCTGCATCCCGAGTTCATCGCGCCCGGCAAGTTCAACTGGGACCTGATCCGGCTCTGCCAGGGCGGCCACGCCGACGGCGAACCGCGGCCGGTCGCGCGGCTGGCGTTCGACAACATCTTCCGGCTCCAGGACCGCTTCCCGCTGATCACCGAGCAGCGGTTCCTGATCGCGGCAATGCTCGACATGTTGCGCTACGAAGGCGTCACGCCGTTGTTCGTCGACATGGTGCCGCCGGGCGGCAGCGGCGGTCGCAGCGACTTCGATCCGTCCTCGTACCTGGTCGGGTTCGACAACGTGCTGCACCTGTGGTTCGGCGCCGCCGAGCAGCGCAGCCAGCCGTTCTTCCGTGTGCTGAAGTCGGTCGGCAACGACTTCGTGCACGAGCCGGTGCCGATCGAGTGGCGCCGGAGCTGACGCTCGAGCGCAGCGCCGCGGCAACCGGCTGCCCTCGGCGCGGGCCTGCGCCCTGCTGCGACCGCCCTGACAGCGGCGGATCCTGCGGCTAGCTTGGGGCGCGTGCTGGCGTTCCTCCCCGACCCTGCCGATGCAGCGCCCACCGGCCCGCCACAGCGCTGGCAGCGCGTGCTGCTGTTCAGCGCCGCCATCGCCGCGCTGGCGACGACGCAGCCCTGGGTGCGCGTGCAATTCGAACGGCTGTTCGGCGCACACGCCGGCCCGCCCGGCTGGCAGTCGCCCGCAGGGTTCACCTGCCTGTGTTCGTGCCTGCTCGTCGCGATCCTCGCGCTCGTCGAGACGCCCGCGGCCGTCACGCGGAACGCGACGCGACCGGCGAGCGCACTGCTCGTCGCGCTGAGCACGCTCGCCGTGCTGCTGCACTCCTGGGACGGTCCCGGCCTGCTGCAGGGCGTCACCGCGCGGTGGACCGCCGCGTTCTGGCTGCTCGCCGCGAGCCTGCTCGTGCTGCTCGCGACGTGCTCGGCACGTTGTGGCCTGCTGCCCGCGCGCAGTCAGAGCTCGTCGGGGCCGCCGACGTAGCCGAGGAACGCGCTGGCGACGACGACGTACGGGCTCGCGAGGTAGACGTCACCCGGCCCGGAACGACCCGGGAAGTTGCGGTTGATCGCCGACACGGTCACTTCGTCCTTGGTGAACGACACGCCGGGCCCCGCCTTGATGCAGGCGCCACAGCTCGGATCGATCAGCTCGATGCCGGCCGACTCGAACAACTGCACGTAGCCGTTCTTGTCGGCGTAGTCGCGGATGCGCTGGCTGCCGAATTGGATGTAGGTCTTGGCCTGCAGCGTGCGCCGCTTGGCCACTGCCTTGCGCACGACCTCGGCGTACATGTCCATGTCCGCCTTCTTGCCGCCGGTGCACGAACCGCCGTAGGCGATGTGGATCCTGGTCTGCCCCTTCGCCCGCAGGCTCTGCAAGGTGACGCCGTTGCGCGGATCCCCCGGCGTCGCCACGGTGGGCTCGACGCGCGCGAGGTCGATGTCGAACGTCTTGCAGTAGCTCGCGCCCGGATCGGCCTTCACGATCTGCGCCCGCAGGGCCTTGCGGTCGGTGCCGCGCTGCTGCGCGATGTACTCCACCACCACGTCGTCGGCTTCGATGATGCCGGTGAAGCCACCGGCCTCGACCGCCATGTTGGTGAGCGTGGCGCGCTCGTCGAGGGACATCGCCATCGTGCCCGGGCCGCCGAACTCGAGCACCTTGCCGATGCCATCGCCGGTCTTGAAGAACGCGTCGGCGAGCAGGTGCAGCATCACGTCCTTGGCGCAAACGCCGGGTCGCAAGGCGCCGCGCAGGTTCACGCGCACGGATTCGGGCACCTTGACGCGCACGTCCTTGGTGAACCACGAGTTCGCCATGTCGGTCGAGCCGACGCCGAACGCGAAGCAGCCGATCGCCCCGGCCATGCACGTGTGGCTGTCGGTGCCGATCACCAACTGCCCCGGCTCGGCGAGATCCTCGATCACGATGTTGTGGCAGATGCCCTCGCTGCCGACGAGCGCGCCGTCGCGGTGCACTTCGCCGTACAGCCGGACGCCCTGCTTCTTGGTGAACGCCTCCTGCACCGTCGCGAGCGACGCGGCCTGCTCGCGCAGCCCCATCTTCACGTGCGCCTCGGGCATGATGCGGTCGAGGAACGTCAGGTGGTCGCGGAACGCGAACACCGACTGCGGGTCGGTGACCTTCGCGTCCGGGCCGAGGCCGTTCTTGAACAACGCCTCCGCCATCGGCGTCACGTACTCGTGGCTGAACCGCACGTCGGTGCGCACGAACAGGGCATCGCCCGGCTGCACGGCCGGAATCCCGAGGCGACCGGTCTTGGCGTCGGCGATCGCGCGGCGCGCGATGATCTTCTCGCACAAGGTCATCGGCCGCGGTGGCGTCGTCACCGCCGGCGGCACGGTCTTGCCGGCCAGCCGCGCCTGGTTGTAGGCGAACAGCCCGCCGTGCCGCACGACCTCGGTCGCGATCGGGTCGAGACCCTTGGTGAACTCCTCGATCGGGATCGCTTCGCCACGCTCGATGCGCGGCAGCAGCGAGAAGTCGGTCGACGTGAGCAGCCCGATGTTCTGGCAGTTCTGGCCGTAGATCTTCTCGATGTTCTTCGCGATCACGAGCCGGATGCCCGCCTTGAGCTCGGCGAACGGCGCGGTCTCGCGGGAGCTGCCGCAACCCTTCGACACGCCGCTGACGATCACTTCGAAGCCGCCGGCGGCGATCGCGTCCTGCTTGACGTTGCCGCCGCGCAAGCCGACGAGGCAGTAGCGCGCCAGCGTCTCGTCGTAGTAGTAGCAGACCCACCCGGGAGTCAGCTCGTCGGTCGAGATGTTGTCGATCAGCTTGCGGGCCGGATCGGACTGCAGGCGTTCGTGCCCGTAGAGCTGTGCCTTGAGGCGGTCCTGGTCCTCGGTCAGGAACAGCACGCGGCCCGTGAACTTCACCGTGCTCGGGAGCATCGCAGCCTCACACCTTCTCCAGGATCATCGCGATGCCCTGGCCGCCGCCGATGCAAGCGGACGCGCAGCCGAGCGCCTTGCCGGACTGCTCCATCTCGCGCACCAGCGTCAGCAGCAGTCGCGTGCCGGTCGCGCCCAGCGGATGGCCGAGCGCGATGGCACCGCCGTTCACGTTGCATCGCGCGCGGTCGAGCTTCAGTTCCTTCTCGCAACCCAGGTACTGCGCCGAGAACGCCTCGTTGATCTCGATCAGGTCGAGGTCGGCGACCTTCAGGCCGGCCTTCTGGCACGCCTGCTGGATCGCCGGCACCGGACCGATGCCCATCAGTTCGGGCGGCACACCGGCGATCCCCCACGAACGGATCTTCGCTTTCGGCTTCAGGCCGAGTTCCTTCGCGCGCTGCGCGGTCGTCACGACCAGCATCGCAGCACCATCGACGATGCCGGACGCGTTGCCGGCGGTGACCGTGCCGTCCTTGCCGAACGCCGCCCGCAGACCGGCCAGCGCTTCGAGCGTGGTCTCCGGCTTGATGTGGTCGTCCTTGTCGACGACGAGCTCCTTCTTGCCCATCGTGATCGTGAGCGGCGCGATCTCGGCGGCGAACTTGCCGGCCTTCACCGCGGCGGCACCGAGCTGATGGCTGCGCAACGCGTACTCGTCCTGCTCCTGGCGCGAGATGCCGACCTTCTTGGCGACGTTCTCGGCGGTCTGCGCCATGAAGAACTTGCAGAACGGGTCGTAGAGCGCCGCGAACAGCAGGTCCTCGATCTTCGGCTCGGCGCCGAACCGGAAGCCCTCGCGGGCGCCGCGGATCACGTGCGGCACCTGGCTCATGTTCTCCATGCCCCCCGCCAGACACAGCCTGGCTTCGCCGACGCGGATCGCGTGCGCCGCGGAGACGACCGACTGGATGCCCGAGCCGCAGAGGCGGTTCACGGTGAGCGCCGGCTTGTCGATCGGCACGCCGGCCTTCAGCGCCACGTGGCGCGCGCCGTAGATCGCGTCGCTGCTCGACTGCGCGGCGTTGCCGACGAACGTCTCGTCGACCATCTCCGGGTTGACGCCGCAGCGCTGCATCGCCGCCTTGGCCGCGTGCGCGGCGAGGTCGATCGCGGACACGTCCTTGAACTTGCCGAACCCGGGCGTGCCCGAGTACTCCGCCATGGCGGTGCGCGCACCGCCGACGATCACCAAATCGGATTGCATCCGCCAAGCATCGAACAACGCCCAGGGTCGCGCAAGTTCGCGGCGGCCGACGTCTGGCCGCGGCGCAGGCCGACCGTAACATCGGCGGCATGCCGAACCTCCTGCGCCGCCTCGCGTGCCTGCTGCTCGCCTTCGTCCCGGCCGCCTGCGCGAATCTCAACTTCTACAGCGACGAGCAACTCGAGCCGCTCAGCGCCCAGGCCTACGAAGAGGCCACGCAGCAGACCGGCGGCAAGATCACCAGCGGTCCGCAGTACGAGATGGTGCAGCGCGTCGCCAAGAAGATCGCCGCGGCGTGCGAGGAGGACTTCCGGTGGGAAGCGCGGCTGCTGAAGGCCGACGACATCCCGAACGCGTTCTGCCTGCCCAACGGCCGCATCGCCATCTACACGGGCATCCTGCCGATCACCGCGAACGAGAACGGCCTGGCCGTCGTGATGGGCCACGAAGTCGCGCACGCGGTGCTGCGGCACGGCGGCAAGCGCATGACGCAGGGCACGCTGACGCAGGGAGCGATGCAGGCGATCGAAGCGGGGCTCGGGATGACGCAGATGGGCGCCGAGACGAAGAGCGGCGTGATGGCGGCACTCGGCATGGGCGCCAACGTCGGCGTGCTGCTGCCGTTCTCGCGCGACCACGAGACCGAAGCCGACATCGAGGGGCTGCGCTACGCGATCCGGGCCGGCTACGACCCGAACGAGGCGCCCAAGCTCTGGGAGCGCATGGCCAAGCTCGGCGGCAGCAAGCAGCCCGAGTGGCTCAGCACGCATCCGGCGTCCGAAGCCCGCGCGCAACGGCTGCGCGAGATGATCCCCGTGCTGCAGGAGCAGGAGAAGGGCTGGCAGCCGAAGCCCAAGGCGCCGAAGGCCGGGGCGGCCAGCACCGCCCCGACGCGCCGCTAGCGACTCAGCGCCGAGCGGGAACTTCGATCTCGATTGCCGGGGTCGCCGCCGGGCCGGCCGCGAACAGTTCCTCGATCTCGCGCAGCACGTTGCGCTCGTCGACGACGGTTGCGATCGGATCGCCGTGGAAGGCGACGTCGTTCTCGAGCATTCGCTGGGCGACGTCGAGACGCTTCTTCACCGTGGCGATGACCTCCTTCGCCTGGCTCAGGGCCGTGCTGTCGAGGTCGAACCGTTGGCTGTGCGCGGCGAGCGCCTCGACCTGCATCTGCTGGGTCTTCAGCGCCTGCACCTGGTCCTCGAGGATCACGCGCTCGGCGCGCACCGCGTCGAGGCGCTGCTTGGCAGCCTCGACCGCACGGCTCTGCCGTTCGATCAGCGTGCGCTTGGTCTTCAGGATCGCGGTGTTGTTGACGAAGCTGTCCTTGGTGCGCTCGAGGTCGGAGCTGACCCGGCGACGCGCACCGAAGTCGGCCGCGAGTTCGACGCCGCCGGTTTCGGCGCCGCTGAGCAGACGGGCGCCGACCTTGAGCTTCTTCTCTTCAGCACCGACGACCTTCTCGAGCCGCCCGACCGAAGCCTGCAGTTCCTCGAGGTCGACCTCGGCGCGAGCCAGGTCACGCTTGCAGGTGTCGATCTGCGGGTCGATCTGCCGGATCAGGCCCTCGGCCCGCTTCAGCTCGATCTCGACCGGGATCTGGCCGGCAATCCCCTCACGGACCGAAGACGCGACCGTGCCGAGGTAGCTGGGGAAGTCGGTGCCGAGGACGAGGAAGCCAGCCCCACCGAGCACCGCGCCGCCGATGAGTGTCCACTTGAGAGTCTTGCGAATCATGTCGTTTCCGTAGGGTAGGTTGACCGGGAACACTGTCGTTCCCACGCACCGCTACGGGGCCGCGCCGCACTATTCGGCGCCGTCCGACATTTCTCGGCGCCAGCGTCGCGGTCAGGCCCGCGTCTGGCGCAGCGCCGCAACCGTCGAACGCAGCAGCCGGTCACGCATGTCGGCCAGCACGGGACTCTGCGCCGCCGCATCCCGGGCGCGCAGGTCGTCGACGACGGCATTGCAGTACGGGCACTTGCTGTCGCGCAGGTGGAACTCGAGGAACGAGCGCGCGCCGCCGTCGAGGCCGCCCTGCAACCAGCTCTGCAGCAGGTGCGGATGCGGGCACGAGATGCGCTCCTCGCGCCAGACGGTCGCCACCGTGAACGCCAGCTTGGCGTCGATCTCGGGCTCGTTCATCGCGCCCCCGGCTGCCAGAGGCCCAGGAACAACGAGTGGTTCGGGTCGTGCTGACGCGCCAGCCCGCGCAGCCGTTCGACCGCGCGGAACTTGATGCCCGCGACGGCCTTCTCGTCGGCGATGCCGAAGCGCGTGGCGGCGTCCTTGTTGCGCCCACCGAGCACGAACAGGAACTCGAGCACCATCAGTTTCTGGAACTCGCCGGCGGACCAGAGCTCGCCCACGTAGTCGCGCAGGATCTGCGCGAGCACCTTGCGTTGGCGGCCGTCGTCCTCGCTGCGCACGACGCGCTCCTTCGGCTGCGGCTTCTGGTCCTGCGCCAGGTTGTCGAGCCAGAGCTGGCTCGCGTCGCCGTGATCGTCGGCCTTGCCCGGCACCAGCGTGAGCTTGTGCTTGCGGTAGTGGTCGATGACGCGGTTCTTGGCGATGCCGAACAGGAACTGGTCGAGCGTGTACGCCGGGTCGAAGCCGGGAATGCCGCGCAGCGCCCCGAGGAACACGTCCTGCGTCAGGTCTTCGGCCGTCTGGTGATCGCCGACGTACCGCTTCACGTAGAAGTAGATGCGCCGGAAGTAGTCGTCCTGCAGCGCCGCCCAGGCGCCTTCGTCCATCGCCTGCAGGCGCGCGATGTCGTGCACACGATCCATTGCGCGCATGCTACCAGACCCTCGTCACAGCACGCCGAGGAGGTTCAGCACCGCCACCACGACGAGCAGCAGCGCCGCCATGGCGACCAGCAACGCCATCAGCTGCGCCACCAGAGCGAGGATCCGGAACGGCAGCTTCAGCGCCCACATGAGGCCGCGGCCGGCGAACACACTGATCGTGCGCACCGGCAGCAGCACGAGCCAGATGCACGCCTCGAGCAACATGAAGATGCCGCCCACGACGACGCGCAACGCGCCGCGCGGCTCGTTCTCGCGCCAGGGCATGCCCGGCGGGCCGTCGGCGGCCTGCTGCCCCGTGGCCTGGCTGCGGCCGAGCGGCGGCGGTTCGGCACGCGCGGCGGTCGCCGCCGGGCGCGCCACCGGCGCGGGCCGTTTCGTCGAGAACAACAGGCTCTCGCCGAGCGCGGCCGGGGCCTGCAGCGCGTGCAGCAGTTCGGTCACCGACGTGAAGCGGTCCTCGGGACGCTTCTGCATGCACCGCAGGATGACGGCCCGGTCGCCGGCTTCGGCGTGCGGCGGGAACGTCGGTGCCGCGGTCTCGTGCTTCTTGAGGACCTCCCACTCCGAGTCGCCACGGAACGGCACGTCGCCGTAGAGGCACTCGTACAGGATCACGCCGAGCGAGTAGATGTCGCTCTTCTGGTCGCCGCGCCGCTGCAGCATCTCGGGCGCCATGTAGTACGGCGTGCCGCGGCCAAAGCTCAGCGAGTTGCGCGAGGCGGACACCAGCTTGCTGAGGCCGTAGTCCCCGACCCTGGCAACGTCGCCCTTCAAGAAGATGTTCGCGGGCTTGAGGTCGAAGTGGACCAGCGAGTGGTCGTGCAGCGCCTGCACGCCGCGCGCCGCCTGCACGAAGATGCGCAGCGCTTCGTCGCGCGAGAGCTGGCCGGACTGCATCCGCTTCTGCAGCGTGTCCTCGCCGGCATGGCTCATCACGAGGTACGGGATGCCGTCGACCGTGCCCTTGTCCTCGATCGAGACCAGGTTGGGGTGGTCGATCTGCGCGAAGAACGACACGTTGTCGATCTCGCGCATCACGGCGTCGCGCACGGTGTCGTCGTCGACCTTCAGGAACTTCACGGCGTAGTCCTTGCCGATCGACTCCTTCCTGGCCTTGAACACCAGCCCGAACATCCCGCCGCCGAGCTTGTTCACGATCTCGAAGCCGGGCAGGTAACCGGGCTTCCGGTAGCTCCGGTAGAATGCCTCCCAATCGACGCGCGGCGGCGTCGCCGGGGCTGGTTCGCTGCGGGAAGCCTCCATGCGCGCCACGCCCATGCTACACCAGGAATGCGGCCGCGGGCACCGCGAGGCCGAGGAGCAGCCCGGCCACGCGCAGGCGGCCGGTCATGTAGCCACGCGAGAGCCGGTCGATCCAGCCGAGCCCGAACACCAGCACGGTCCACCCGACCGCGATGCCGCCGTACTTCCACGCCGTCTCGTGCTCGACGGCGCGCAGCGCCCGGCGCAACCGCTGCTCGGTGCGCTGCTGCTGCTGGCGATCCTCCGCGACCCAGAGCGTCGTCTGCCAGCTGCGGCCGAACTCGTGGTCGCGCTCGCGGTCCTCACGGTCGACCACGTGCACCAGTTGCGTCGACGGCAGGTCGGCCAGCCACCGGCGGACGACCTGGTCGGTGAGCAGTTCGGGCAACCAGAACGGGCGCTGCGCCGCGACGGCGCGTTCGGCCCGGTCGCGCCAGAGCTCCTGCACGTGCTCGTCGACCCGCGCCTGGGCCGACGCCATCGCCGCCGCCGAGCTCAGTTCGGCATCGCCGCGCACGGCGACCGCTGCCACGGGGTCTTGTGGGGCGAGGGCGACGAGGCAGGTCATCCAGATGGCGAGCAAGGGCACCTCCAAGGACGGCGCCGCTACGCAGCGACCCGGCAGTATTCGGAACGACGCGAGAAAGGCCCGAAAAGGCCGCGTCACGCCGAACGGCACCAGGGCAGCAGGCTGAACGTGATGCCCTGAGCCACGACGATCTGCCCGGCCGCGAGCGGGTGCTCGCCGGTGAACGGCACGCCGTCGAGCGTGCCGCTGCCGGCCCCGCACGACACGCGGAGCTGCCCGGAGGGACTGGCGAAGACCTCGACCTCGCCGGTGGCACGGGCGACCCGCACGTGCACGTCCCCGGCCGGGCCGAGCAGGATGCGGCCGTCGCGACCGCGGTCCTTCAGCAGCAGGATGCGATCGGTGCCGGCGACCTGGAACCCACCGGTCAGTTGCAGCCGCACCGTCAGCGAGCGGGTGGTCGGGCGTTGGTAGACGAAGCCGAGGGCCGGTCCGAGCAGCACCCGGTCACCGTCCCGCAGGTTGCGCTGGTCGACCTTGCTGCCGGCGACCCGCACCTCCCCCTCCTCGGCGACGACGCAGTCCTGCATGCCCCCGTGGAACGACATGCTGCGGCGGATGCTGGCGTGGCGTCCCGCCAGGTTGGCCAGCACCGGCAGGTCCGCACGCTGCTGACGCACGCTGCCGATCGACACGCTCTCGCCGCGCATCACCAGGTGCTCGCCGCCCTCGTCGACCCGCAGCAGGAACGCACCCTCGAGTCCCTGCGCCCGCGCCAGGTTCTGCTTCATGTCGTAGATCCGGGTGCGCAGGAACGGCGTTGCCGCCGGCATCGCCGAGAGCTTCTGCTGCGCGCCGACGAAGTCGCGTTCGTGCGCCCGCGCCTGCACCTGTTCGAGGACCGCCGTCTGCTGCCGCAGCACGCGCAGTTCGGCGGCGAGCGCGCGCGCCTCCGGGCACTCGCACCAGCGCCGGCGGGCCTCCTCGACCAGCCGTTCGGCCTCGGCGAGGTCGCGTTCGGCGAGTCGTTCCCGCGCCGTGCTCACCAGTCCGAGCGACGCCGCGCGCGCCGTCGCCGTCGCCGTGCGCCACTCGGCGGCGCGCCCGACGAACTCCGGTCGCAGGGCGCCGAAGGCCTCGAACTGCGCCGCGCACCGGTCGACGTCGTCGAGGCGTCCCGCGGCCATCGCCGCGTCGGCGAGCCTGCCGAGGCGATCCAGGAAGTCGAACCAGCGAGCATCCAGGCGCTCCGGCCGCAGCAGGCGCTCGCGGTGCGGCAGGAGTTCGCCGAACGCAGCCAGCACTTCGGGCAACGCCGCGCGATCCAGGGCAGCGGCGAGGCGATCGCCGACCGCCAACGCTTCGAGTTCCGCCTGCACCGCCGCGACCATGCGCGGTAGCTCGACGTGATCGGCCTGCACCTTCGCCAGTTCCTCGAGGCGCAGCAGGCAATGCCGCACCCCATCGGCCGAGGCCGACGCGCGGCTGTGCAGCGCGACGCGCACTTCGTCGAGTCCACGATCGACGAGGCCCATGCGGGCGCGCGCTTCGGCGAGCACCTGCTGGGTTTCGGCGGTCAGGCGCGCCGTGCCGGCGAGCGCCAGGGCAAGCGAACAGGCCTGCCGCAGCTGCCCCGCGCGCAGCGAGGCGCGCGCCTGCTCGAGCCGGCGGTCGAGGTCCTCGACGCTGCGGTCGAGCAGGTCGAGTTCGGCCCGCGCCATCGTGTGCAGGGCCCCTTCGCCGAGCAACGCGGTGAAGGCCGAGCGCGCCCCGTCGAGATCCCCGCGGTCGACGCAGGCCCGCGCGGCCGCCAGCCGTTGCTCGGCCGCTGCGGCCTGCTCGCGCATCGCACCGGCAGCGGCAGCGATCGCGTCGGCGGACGCCGCCGTGGCGGCGTCCTGGAGCGCGCTCGAGGCCTGACTGCCGGCGACGGGCGACGAACTGGCGACCAGGGCCGTGACGAGCGCCGCGGCCGGTGCCGGCAGCGGCAACGCCGCGTCCTCGACGAGCCGCGCCAGCCGCTGGGCGGCCGCGAGGTCCGAATCGCGCTGCAGGACGCGCAGCACGCGGTCAGCGAGTTCGCCCGCGGCGCGCTGCGCATCCGGGGTCGTCGCCAGCCCCGGCAGGGCGCGGGTCAGCGTGCGGTAGCGGGCGATGGCCGCGTCCAGGTCGGCGGCAGCAGCAGCCGCCCCGAACGCCGCGCTCGCCTGGGCAGCGCCCGCGGCAACGAGCCCCTGCCGCGCGGCGAGCACCTGCGGCTGGTCACGATCGAGCAACTCGGCGCGCGCGAGCAGGTCGAGGCTGGCGGGCAGCCCACCCGCGCCAAGCTGTGCTTCGGCCTGCTTCGCCGCGTCCGCCGCCAATCGCCGTCGCTCGGCAATGGCAACTCGACAGCGCTGCGCGTCCGCTTCGGGCAGGGCTGGCGGTGCTGCGACCAGTTCCTCCGCCTTGCGCAGTTCCCCGGCTGCCACGGCGGCGTTCACTGCCAAGACCCGCTGGCGGACCGCCTCGGCGCGCGAGCGGGCATCGGCCGCCGCGGCGTCCACGGCGGCCGCCAGCTCGGCGGTCGCGGCCGGACCGACTGCGGCCCGCACGCCATCGACGATGGCCTTGGCGGCACCGACGTCGCCGCTGGCGAGGCGATGCCGCGCGCGCGCGAGCAGCTGGTCGACCGCCTCGCGCCGCAGTTCCTCGACGCGCCGATCGCCGGCGATCACGGGATCGAGCGCGGCTTGCAGCGCATCTTCGAAGCGCTGCTCACGCAAGGCCTTCTTGGCCCTGGCCAGGCGGATGAAGCGGTCGAACATGCAGCAGGTCGGCGGCCCGTGGCAGCCTCGGCCCGGATGCGCAACCGCCGCCGACTATTGCCAAGACGTGGCGACGACGCCAGGGCCGGTGGCGCGGGCCCGAGCCAAACAGGCCTCGGCAACGGCCAGGAACGTCCGCCGGTCCGGGATCTCGCTCGACGGCGCGGTCGCCAAGCCCCCACACGGCTGCACGTCGGCGCGACCGGCGAAGCGGCGGGTCAGGGCCGCGACGATGCGCTTGCCGAGCACCTCAGCGCCATCGGCCCCGGTGCCCGGGAGCAGGAACAGGAACACCGTCGGCGCGAAGCGGGCGAGCACGTCGATGTCGCGGCACTCGTTCAGGAACACCCCGGCAGCCTCCGCGAACACCTGGGCCCGCTGGTCGGCCGGCAGCCGATCGACGGCACCCCCCAGATCCAGCAGCAGCAGCGACAGCGGCAGCGAGAACCGGTGCGCCCGCTTCCACTCTTCGTCGAGCTTGAGCGCTGCGTAGGGCCCGTCGAACAACCCGGTCTCGGCATCCTGCAGGCGCTGACCCAGCGAGTCCTCGCGTTCGAAACGCAACAGGCGCTGCAGGTTCGATTCGCCCCCGGTGGCCGACAGCCGCGGCTCGAGCTTCGCCAACAGCGCATCGATGGGAGCCCGACGAGGCCCTCCCGTCTGCGGCAGCAGTTGCGCGCCATCGAGGCGTTGCCGGGCGTCGTCCCAGGTCGCGACCCCGTCGGCCAGGACGAACCGGGCCAGCATCGGACCAACCCGGTCGTCGGCGGCGACGACGACGAACACGGCCAGCCCCTTGGTCTGCTTCAGGGCGCGAACGCCGCCGAACACGTGGCCCGTCGGCAATGCCGATGCCGCCGCACCCGCCAACGCGTCGACCACGACGCAATCGCCGGCCGCAGCCGAAGCCAGTGGCGCATCGGCGCACGGGCTGCCGAGCAGCTTCGCCACGGCGTCGCGCACGACGTTGCGCGACCCGACCCAGAACCACCGCCTGCTCGCCGCCATCGATCCCTCCGCGGGCCGCGCGCGCGCGACGCTCAGCGCTTGCTGAACTGCGTCGAACGGCGGGCCTTGTGTCGGCCGTACTTCTTGCGTTCGACTTCGCGCGAGTCACGGGTCAACAGCCCGTTGTCGCGCAAGACCTTGTCGAAGTTCTCGTTCTCGGCGCGCAGCGCGCGCGCCACCCCGAGGCTCACCGCGCCGGCCTGGCCGGTCGGGCCACCGCCGTCGACGGTCGCCCAGACGTCGTAGTTGTTGCGCGTCTCGGTCACCACCAACGGCTGCTGGGCCGAACGACGCGTGTCGCTGGTGACGAAGAACTGGTCGAACTCGCGACCGTTGACCTGGAACTTGCCGGTGCCCGGCTTGATGCGCACGCGGGCGGTGGCCGTCTTGCGCCGGCCGGTGCCCCAGATGTACGGGTTGTTGACTGCCACGATCGGTTCCTTGTTCTCGTTCGGCTGCGGGGTTCGTTGGGCTCTCGGTGGTCCTCGACTCAGCGGCTCACTTGCGCGCGGTCGGCTTCTGCGCCACGTGCGGATGCGACGCGCCGCGGTAGACCTTGAGTCGGCTGATCATGCGCGCGGCCAGTTGGTTCTTCGGCAGCATGCGGCGCACGGCGAGGCGGACCAGTTCTTCGGGCGACTTCGCGAGAACGTCGGCCAGCGTCCGGTGGCGCAGACCGCCCGGGAAGCCGGTGTAGTGCGTGTACTCGCGCGTCTCGGCCTTGTTGCCGGTGACCTGCACGCGCTCGGCGTTGACCACGATCACACCCGTGCCGACGAGCATGTACGGCGTGTAGTCCGGCCGGTGCTTGCCCATCAGGAGCGTCGCGATCTCCGTGGCCATGCGGCCGAGGGTGCGGCCGGACGCATCGACCACGTGCCAGGTGTTCATGGCCTTGTGGCGGTCGGCGACGGTAGCGAGAGTGGTCTTCGTCATGACAGCGTGCGGTGGCCCGCGCGGCAGCGCGCGGCCGAAATGAGGCGGAGGATGCTATCGAGGCGCGCGACGGAGTCAACGCCGCATGCGCCCCGGAAACGGCCCGGCGGCTCCGGCCCTGGGGATCAGAGCTCCCGGATGCTCATCGAGTTGGTGAGGCCGGACTGCCGCACGGTGCCGGCAATCTGCACGATTCGGTCGCCGGGCCGGACCAGGCCCTGCGTGCGCATGATGCGATCGCCGAACAGGGTCAGTTGGTGGCTGGTGCGGCCAGGGCGGATCTTGCGGGCGACGATGCCCCAGACCAGGGCCAGCTTCTGCACCGTGCGCTGCGACGGCGTGAACGCGACCACGTGCGTCGGCGGTCGTTCGCCGGACAGCAGCCGCGCCGTCGACCCGGTCTCGGTGTAGACCGCGATCAGCCGTGCATTCGCTTCGTAGGCCGCGTAAGCGGCGGCACGAACGGTCGCCGCGGTCACGGACGCAGGCTCGCCGCCGCCCCGCCGGCGCCGATCCCCCATGCGCGAATACACGTCGCGCTCGGCGGTGCGGATGATCTTCTCCATGATGCGTACGCTGCGTAGGGGGTGCTTTCCCGACGCCGTCTCGCCCGACAGCATCACCGCGGACGTGCCGTCGTAGATCGCGTTCGCGACGTCGGACGCCTCGGCGCGCGTCGGCCGCGGGTTGAGCACCATCGACTCGAGCATCTGCGTCGCCGTGATCACCGGCTTGCGCGCCTCGTTCGCGAGATCGATCAGCCGCTTCTGCGTCGGCGGCACCGCCTCCGGCCCCATCTCGACGCCCATGTCGCCACGCGCGACCATCAGGCAGTCGGAGGCTTTCAGGATGCCGGCGATGTCGCGCACGGCTTCGGGACGTTCGATCTTGGCGATGATCTGCACGTCGGAACCGGCGCGGTCGATCAGCCGTCGCAAGGCGACGACGTCTGCCGCATCGCGCACGAACGACAGCGCGACGAAGTCGACGCCGGCGTCGAGCACGCAGCGCAAGTCGCGACGGTCCTTGGCCGACAGGCAGTCGGCGGACACGTGGCCGCCGGGCAGGTTGATGCCCTTGAACTGGTGCAGCATGCCGCCGTAGACGACGCGCGTGTGGATCGCCTCGCCGTCGACATGAAGGGCCCGCACCTCGAGATTGCCGTCGTCGAGCAGGATGCGGTCGCCGGGGCGAACGTCGCGCGCGAGTCCGCGATAGCCGGTGCCGACGCGCACGCGCCCTTCGGCAACGACCTCACCCACCACGCCGGGCGTGCAGTCGATCACCAACTGCGAGCCCCGCTTCAGGTAGATCGGCTCGGCTGCCCGCAGGCGCCCGACGCGGATCTTGGGGCCCTGCAGATCCGCGAGCACCCCGACGGCGCGATGCTGGCGTTTGGCAATGCGCCGCACCCGCGCAACCGTGGCGCGGATCATGGCGTGGTCGGCGTGCGCGCAGTTGATCCGGAACACGTCGACCCCGGCCTGCATCAGCTTCAAGACCATCGAATCGCTGTTCGACGCCGGCCCGAGGGTCGCAACGATCTTGGTGCGGTTGTGCCAGGACATGTGCCGTTGCTCCCGTGCCGCCGGGCGTGGTCACGCCACCGTGCGGGGCGAGCGTTGTAGCGACCCGCCTGCCGATCGGAAGCGCGAGGCCGTGGTTCTTGCGCAGCGCGCGACTACGAGCCGAACGTCGCCTTGCTCTTCTCCCACCAGTCCTGCCACTTCTGCAACGCTCGCGCGCGGCTGTCCTTCGACGCGCTGCTGTCGAACGCCAGCTTCTGGCCCGAGACGTCCTTGAGCGAACGCCACGCGGTGTCGCGCACCCACTCGTCGCTGTCGGCCATCGCCACGAGCAGCGCCTCGACGACCTCCGGCCGGCGGAACTCGGCGAGTCCTTCGACGGTCAGTCGGCGAACGAACGCATCGCCGTCCTTGGCCATCGGCAACAGGTGCACCAGCACCGCCGCGTTCTTGCTCCGCAGCAGTTCGTCGACCGCTTCGAACCGCGTCGCCGGATCCGCAGCGGCCAGCTTCTGCACGTGGGCGGCGAGTGCGGGTGGCAACGCCGGCGGCGCGTCGCCTTCGACCGGCGGCGTCGGCGCGGGCACCGTTTCGGGCGTCGCGGGGGGAGGTGCTACCGCGCGCATCGTCGTCAGCAGGTCGAGCATGCGCACCTGCCGTTGGCGAAGGTCTTCGAACAGCGGCCGATGGTCGACGACCTTCTCCGCCAACGTCCGCTGGGCCGCAGCCAACTGCGCCACGTCGCGCGCCACGGCGGCGACCTGGTCCTTGCCGTCGTTGCGCGCCAGTTCGAACGCCCCGGCGAGTTCGCGCATCTGCGCCACGACGCCGTCCAGTTCGACCCGCCGCGGCACGGCGTCCATCGCCACGCCGAGTCCTGCCAGCACGTGGCTGTCGGACGCGTGCGCCTCGACGAGCCGCGCCTGCGCTTCGCGCACGTCGGCCAACGCCTTGCCGGTCCGCTGGTCGAGGAAGATCGTCGCTCCCGCGATGGCCGCCACGACCATCACGGCAAACGGCAGGATCCGGCTGTCGCGCGCAGCACGCGGGGCAGGCACGGCGGCAGGCGCTGCCCCGGTCACCGCGGCGCGCAACCCCGGCAGGCAGCACGAACCGACGATCTTGCCTTGGTGGCGAACGGCGCTGCCGGCCGCCAGGTCGCCGACCGACACGGACGTGCCACAGAGTTCGCAGAACAGGACTTCCACGTCGTTTTGCATCGCACACGTCCGGCGCTTCGGGGCCGGCCTCGCTGGCACTTCATAGTCGCCGCGCAACCCGGCGAAACCAGTCCGGCGGCGGGATTCCCGGCGGCACGAGCGGCGGGTGCAGAATCCCGGATCGCACCTGACGGCGCCCCCTCGACGCCGGTCGAGGCGCGAATCGCCGCGGCGTCAGGGCGCAGGCAGCGCCCGGTTCGAGGCCTGCGGCGTGGCCGCGGGCGCCGGCAGGAACGCCCTGGAGCGTTCGCGGCGCGGGCGACGGATCAGCCGAGTTCCTTGCGCAGGGCTTCGACGCGGTTGGTCCGCTCCCACGCGAACTCGGCGCGGCCGAAGTGGCCGTAGGCGGCCGACCGGCGGAACACCGGCTTCTTCAGTTCGAGGTCCTTGATGATCGCCGCCGGCCGCAGGTCGAACACCTTGCGGATCGCGGCGGTGAGCTTGTCCTCGCTGACCTTGCCCGTGCCGAAGGTGTCGACGCGGATGCTGACCGGTTGCGCAATGCCGATCGCGTAGGCGACCTGGACTTCGCAGCGGTCCGCGAAGCCCGCGGCGACCACGTTCTTGGCGACCCACCGGCAGGCATACGCCGCCGAACGGTCGACCTTGCTCGGGTCCTTGCCCGAGAACGCGCCGCCGCCGTGGCGTCCCATGCCGCCGTAGGTGTCGACGATGATCTTGCGGCCGGTGAGGCCGGCGTCGGCCTTCGGACCACCCTCGACGAAGCGTCCGGTCGGGTTGAGGAACCAGATCGTCTTGTCGTCGACCATGGCCTTCGGCAGCACTTCGAGCGCGACCGTCTTCAGGGCCTTGTGCAGTTCCTCGTTGCTGACGGCGGGGCTGTGCTGGTGGCTGATGACGACGGTGTGCACGCGCACCGGCTTGTTGTCCGCGTCGTACTCGACCGTCAACTGGCTCTTCGCGTCCGGCCGCAGGAACTTGAAGCGGCCGCTCTTCCGAGCCTGGGCCAGCGCCTCGAGGATGCGGTGGCTGAAGTGGATCGGGAACGGCATCAGCGCGTCGGTCTCGCGGCAGGCGTAGCCGAACATCATCCCCTGGTCGCCAGCGCCCTGTTCCTTGCTCTGCGACGTGTGCGAGTCGACGCCGAGCGCGATGTCGACCGACTGCTTCTGGATCGACGTCAGCACCGCGCACGAGTTGAAGTCGAAGCCCATGTCGGCGTCGGCGTAGCCGATGTCACGGATGACCCCGCGGATCACGTCCTGGTAGTCGATCTGCGCCTTGGTGGTGAACTCACCGGCGCAGACGACGAACCCGCGCGAAACCATGGTCTCGCACGCGACGCGCGAGTCGGGGTCGACGGCCAGGATCGCGTCGAGGATGGAGTCGGAGATCTGGTCGCACACCTTGTCGGGGTGACCTTCGCTGACGGACTCGCTGGTGAAGAGACGCAGTTCCTTGCTCATGTTGGTGCGGACAGCTAGGCTTCTTACGCACGGCCGCATGCGGAGCATCGGCCGGAAACGAACGGTGGAATGAGGCAGGCCGCGAGCCTGCCCTTTTGGAGGCGGAGGAGTGTACCGCGATCCCGACCAGAAGCAGTGGTCTTTCTGCGTGCGAAGCCTCACCTCGCGACCTTACCGGGGAACGGCACGCTCGACGCGCGCAACCACCGCCTGCCACGGGACTATCCCGCTCGCGCCTCCCGTCATTCGCCGTGCACCACCATCCCGCAACCAAAGCCGCGGCGCCTGCCGCCCTGCCGAACATGCGTGAAGGCATCACCACCGTGCATCGCACCCCGATGACCCTGACCCTGCTGGCGATCGGCCTGCTGGCGCTGCTGGTTCTGCTCCGCTGACGCCGACGTGCGTGTTGGCGCGGAGCGGCCGCACGGCGACGATGCCGCCGTGCCCTGCTCCCAACTCGATCGCGCCCACCTGATCGCCACGGTCGGCCGCCTGCACGACCGCATCCGCGACCGCTTCCCCACGGCCCACCTGCTCGTCGTCGTCGCCGAACTGCGGACCCTCGCCGAACGACACGCCGCCAACAGCGAGCGCATCCGCAAGCCCGCCTGGCGCCTGCGCGTTCTCTCGGTGACGTTGCTGGTCGCCGGCATCGGACTGCTGGCGTGGCTGTTCCTCGCCTCGCGCGTCGAACGACCCGCGACCTGGGACTGGACCGACACGCTGCAGCAGCTCGAAGCCGCGTTGTCGATGCTGTTCTTCCTCGGTGCTGGCGGCGTCTACGTCGCGAGCCTCGAGCTGCGCAGCAAGCGCCGGCGCTGCCTGCAGGCGCTGCACGAACTGCGCGCGCTCGCGCACATCGTCGACCTGCACCAGCTCACCAAGGACCCCGATCGCGCGCTGCACCCCGGCGGCGACACCGAGGCGTCGCCCGAACGCACGCTGACGCCGTTCCAACTCGCGCGCTACCTCGACTACTGCTCGGAGATGCTGTCGCTGGTCGGCAAGGTCGCCGCGCTCTACGCGCAGGACTTCCCCGATCCGCAGGCCGTCGACGCGGTCGACGACATCGAAGACCTCACCACCGGCCTGTCGCGCAAGATCTGGCAGAAGATCGCCATCCTGAGCAACCATCCTTCCCCGGGGCCGGCATGACGTCGCTCTGGCTGCGCGAAGCGGCGCCGTTCGCGCGCGGCTCAGCCCTGCCCGCCGAAGCCGAGGTCGCGATCGTCGGCGGCGGCATCGCCGGGATCGCCACCGCAGTCCATCTCGCCGAACGCGGCGTGCGCACGGCCGTGCTCGAACAGCGCGTCGTCGCCGCGCGCGCCAGCGGTCGCAACGACGGCCAGCTGCTGCTCGGGCTCGGCGAGCACTACCACCGCATCCACGGTCAGTTCGGCGCCGAGAAGGCGCGCCTGCTCTGGGACTTCCTGCGCGACAACCACGAAGCGCTGCGCGCGGCCATCGCGAAAGCCGACATCGATTGCGATCTGCAGCGGTCCGGCGGGCTGCGCCTCGCCGAGACGCCGCACGAATGGACTGAACTGCAGACCGCCGCGGCCCTGCTCGCAGCGGAGGGCAAGCCGCATCGTCTCGTGCCGCCGGCCGAACTGTCGCGCTGGCTGCCAGCGGGAGTCGCGTTCCACGGCGCACTGTTCCTCGACGGCGAAGCGATCGTGCAGCCCGTGCGCATGGTGCGCGGCCTGGCCGCCGCCGCAGCCGCCGCGGGGGCCACGATCGTCGAGGACGCCGATGTCGCCTCGATCGAGGGGGACGCCGGCGACTTCCGGCTGCACCTTCGCGACGGCCGCGCAGTGCGTGCCGCGATCGTAGTGCACTGCACGTCGACGCTCGCGCGCTCGCTCGACGGCAGCGGGCTGCTCACGCGCACGGTGTTCCCGTTCCGCGGCCAGATCGTCGCGACCGACCCGCTGCCGGCCGACGTGGTGCGGCAGTTCCCGCCCTGCGCGATGTCGAGCAACTTCTGCTACGAGTACTTCCGCGTCGCGGACAGCCGCTTCGTCATCGGCGGCAAACGCTGGTCGGTGCCCGGCGAACAGCTCGGCATCCTCGACGACGACGGCCACCACCCGCAGATCACCGAGAACCTGCTCGCGTACGTGCACGAGCACTTTCCGGTGCTGCGCGGCGTGGCGTTCCCGCACCTCTGGACCGGGATCATGGCCGGCACGCCCGATGGTCTGCCGCTCGTCGGCGCGCTGCCCGGAGCACCGGGCCAGTTCGCGCTGCTCGCATTCAACGGCTACGGGCTGAGCTTCGCGTTCCTCGCCGGTCGCTGCCTCGCCGAGCAGATCGTCGACGGCGCTTCGGCGCACCCGGCGATGCCGTTGTTCGCGCCGCGGCGATTCGCCGAGTGATGGATGGCGTCTTCACTCACTCACTCACTCACTCACTCACGCCTTCATGAGTCCGCGCAGTCACTTGGTCACTTGATCGTGACTGTATCTCCGGCGTAATAGGCCCCATCCAAAACTGCGTCGAGCCTGGCGACGCTCCGCTTGCTGCCGCTCGGCTGGACTTCAGCAGGCTTGTGTAGCTCATATGAATACATGAAACCCGAATAGGCGGTGCAGTAGGATGTCGCATTCCACGGAATCTAGCGCGTGCTTGTTGCGCGCTCGCAACATGAGATGCCCTTCGTCTTCGCGCTGCTCGACGACCTCGACGCCGAGTCCACGGAGCCAGTCTCGAAAGGCCGCTGATTCACTGGTTCGCGCATTAAACCAGAAGTCTGCGCCAACAGGACCCGTGAGCACGAAAGACTGAAGCCCGGCCGGCCAGGAAGCAGTCTCGTCCTTCACTCGGATCATCACGACCGGGGCTGGGCGCACGATGCGGGCGGGAAGCTCCCACATCTCAAGCCGCTTCTCCATTAGAGAGCCTGTGCGCTCTAGCGCATCCTGCAAGAGCCACTTGCGCGACGCGCGGACGAGATACGTATTGTTCACAATCGAGAAACAATCCTCCCGTGGCCCCCATTGCCGTTCTTGGAAGCAGTAAGTTGGGTAGCCAGCAATATCCTCTTGTTGCACAGCCGACTCGCACAACTCTGTCCACCACGAGGGCACACCACCCGGGAGGCGCTCCCACACCCAGACCGCCTCACAATCCCCTTCCATAGATGCACCGCGACTATGGAAGCCCCGGCCGCCGATCACACACGTCTTGATACCTCCAAGCGCCCACGGCAGGCTAGGGCAATCAACTGAAGGCGTGACAACGACAAGACTGCGCACGTCATGCGGCAGGAACTTCAGGATATCGTCAGATGCTATCGGAGAGGGACACGGGGCAACACAGCAACAAGCAACAAGCAAGCACGCCAGCGATTGGAATGCCCACGCCACATTCGACAATGGCCTCACGGAGGATTCCATCCGACCGCTCCCGGAGGGCCAACGCTGTCGTCATAACCCGCCTGTTCAGCAACCCATCGTGCGAAGGTGTTCGAGTTTGGATACGTCGCTGACGGGCCTCCATAGTCCGTACCAAGATGAGGATAGTCTAGCAACTGATCCTCTGTCACCCGGCAGGGATCGAGGCAACCGTCGCATTCGTAGCATACACCATCATGCCACCACCACCCCGCAGCGGTTGGGATTCCGTTGGCATCCACGTCGACTGAGTCAGTAAGCACGAACGCTTGAGCACCGCGGCCCTCCGCAGCGAGTTCAAGGCCGCGCTCCGAGCCTTGCTGAGCAACTCGATTCCCGGGTACCGTGTTATCTTCGAGTTCGTAGGTAACGTATTGTTGATCGCAAGTCTTGACTATCACAGCACAATGCACGGCATTGCGCCTGATGGCTCGCAGAAGCTTGTTGGCGATCGGTCGGCACCAGACTTCTACGCAACAGTCAACAAACATGGTGGCGCACCAGTCATGCCTCGCTGTCCATTTTGCACTACTTGCCGTTCCGCCCTTCACAGTGCGTGCCCTGCTGGCTGTTGTCACGACTTGCGTCACAGGATGGTGAGATACGCCATTCGCTGCGCCGGACGCAGCGGAACTGACTCCGCTGGCATCATCGATCTCGTCGGGCACGCCCCAGATATCTCCTTCGTAGTCGGCCACGACCAAAGCTGCAGTGGATTGGCCGCCAGGACTGCGCAGGTCCTGGCACCCGCCCGACGACTCGCAGGTGCAAGGCCCACCGGAAGCACAGCCGCTGTCGCCACAACCAAGCCCGCAACTGCCGCCGCAAGGACACCCGCTTGCGCAGGGTTGGGCCTCGGCCCCGAACAACTTCTCAGCGGTCTTCATGGCTTGGCCCTCGCTACACCGCCGTGTCGAACCACGTCGGCGGCAACGCCCGCAGGACGATGCCCTGACCAACGCTCGAAGCCTGGAACGTGATCGCCAACCGCACGAGCTGCTTCAGCTCCGTGCACTTCGCCTCGAAGATCGCACTGCTGCCGAGCTGCTCCAAGTCGCCGGCCCAGTATGGGGCGCTGCCTTCGTCCTCGAGGTTCTTCGTCGCCACGCTGATGAAGAGCGGATCCCCCCTGTCCAGCGTGTTCAGCAGGACCTCCGCCGCGAACACGCCGTTGTCGGCCCCCTTCGGGAACCACGGAGTGAAGTACGTCTGCCTGTCCGTGGTCAGCGCCACGATCTCGGTGTTCATCCACATCGCGCCACCTGAGGGTCAGAGAAACCGCACCGCGTCAGACCGCAGAGTCGTACCACGTCGGCGGCAGGAAGCGATAGATCACCCCCTGGCCAGCGCTCGCCGCCGTGAACTTGATCTCGAACCGCACCAGGTCCAGCAGGCCCGTGCAGTGGACCTCGTAGAAGGCGCTGCTGCCGAGCACCGTGAACGGGCCCTTCGCCGTCCCCGGCGCGCTGCCTTCGTCCTCGCGGTTCTTCGTGAACACGCGCACCTGGAACGCCGTCCCGCTGAGGGTGTCCAGGATCTTCTCGAGCGTGAACACGCCGTTGTCGGCCCCCTTCGGGAACCACGGCGTGAGGTACGTCTGCGCACTCGTGTTGAGCGCCACGATCTGGGTGTTCATCCACATGGTCGGACCCTCCGTTCAGATGTTGCTGTTGTCGAAGAACACCGGCGCGAACAGCCGCACCACGTAGTAGTCGCCCTTGCTGCCGCCGATGAAGGCGATCTTGATCCGCACCTGCTCCCTGCAGCCGCGGATCGGCGGCGGGTTGGTCGTGGCCTCGGCAGTCGCCGTGTAGATCGCGGTCTTCACCCCGACGGCGGCGAACTCGAGCAGCTTCGGCGCCGAGCTGGGGTACGACGTCTCCATCGGGGTCGCGCCCGTGCTCTCGGCGCTGCGTGTCTCCAGGCTGATCTGGATCGTGCCGTTCGTCGACTCCTTGAACAGTGCCTGCGCCCGCAGCAGCGCGCAGTCGCCGCCCCGCGGCGCCCAGTCGGTGTAGAACGTCTCGCCGTAGCTGATCCGGCGGCCGGGGATGTTGCTTGCCATCGTTCGCCTCGAGGTCGTCGTTGTTTTCGTCGCGGTCCCGGCCAGCACCGTCTCCTTCGACGGCGCTGGCCGAGATCCAGTTCACTGGGCTTCAGGTTCCAGCCTCTTCATTCCCGAGCGGCGCGAAACGGAACCGGAGAAGCAACATTTTCTTGGCAGGGCCCTACGTCGGCCGCACCGGAGCCCGGCTCGCGCCGCGAACGATGCGAAGCCAGTAGAAGCCCGCCGAAGCATCCGGTGACCGCATCGACACGGCGCCGCCGTCGCGGTCCAGGGCCACGTCGATCCTCGCGGTCGCGGGTCCATGAACGGGAATCACCAGAACGCCGCCGGCGCGGCGCAACCAGTCCGTGATGCGGAAACCCTGACCATCCATGGCGATGCTCCGACTTGCTGGGCCATAGGAACTGCGGCAGCGGAACGTCATGGTTCCGCTTCGCACCCGTCATCACTCCTGACGGCCACGGCGCGGAACTCGCCGGGCGAGATTCCGCACAGACCGCACACCTCCCGGATCCGCGCGATCGCCTTGCGCACCGCGCGATCCCCCACTCCAGTCGCAGCCGCGATCTCCTGCGTCGAGTAGCCGTCGACCACCATCGCGAACACGCGGCGATCGCCCTCGCCCAAGCGACCGTTCGCGTCCGCAACCTTCAGCTTCCACTCGACCGCCGGCCCACCGTCGAGGCCAGACGTGCGCAAGGGGCGCAGCGGCCAGCGCCGTGCCGCAGTGCGTCGCGCGGCAAACACCAGATTGCGGGCCGTCGTCACCACCCACGGCGCCGCTTCCTGCGTCGTCACTTCGGGACCCAGGGTCATCCAGGCCTTCTCGATCGCTGCATGAACCGCCTCCTCGGCTTGCAGGGAGTTGCGTGCGTAGCGACGAACGATCCCCACCACCGCGCGCCACACCAGGAGGTAGCCCGCGTCCGAGAAGGCCCCGACCGAGCCCTGTTGCTCGGCGCGGCGTTCGGGATTCGGGGATCGGGGATCGGGGGATCGGGGATCGGGGATCGGGGATCAACATGCATCTGG
>ERZ761602.190-NODE-190-length-150465-cov-9.692394_pt1 | contig 150465 bp, 131 predicted proteins | sample MGYA00512165_ERZ761602 | MGnify/ENA primary metagenome ERZ761602 (study PRJEB28899, sample SAMN02445085) | bioreactor sludge metagenome | biome: EBPR sludge; isolation source: Thorneside wastewater treatment plant | place: Australia: Brisbane, Thorneside... | reverse complement strand
GTCGGCAGGTTGCCTTCGGGTTCACGATTCACGATTCACATTCACATCCCCCCACGAGCGTCGGCAGGTGGTCGGCAGGTGGTCGGCAGGTTGCCTTCGGGTTCACGATTCACGATTCACATTCACATCCCCCCACAGGCGTCGGCAGTTGGTCGAGCAGGTGGTCGGCAAGTCAGCTCTCGCCGATTCTCCCACTCGAAGAGCTCTTTCACGTCGGGGATCATCCGTGTCTCTTCGCCGCGAGCGAGGGGTTCGTCAACTTGGAGTCGGCATCTTGGGGCGCTGGTGCGGCGGGCTGCCAGGAGTCGTGGACGCTATGACGGGTGGACCGGGGGACGGGCTGGCGAGCAGCGACGCCCTCCATCCGGCCTGCGGCCACCTTCTCCCTCAGGAGAAGGACCGATCATGTGAATCGTGAACTTGCGGGCGTCGGCAGACTCGACGCCGGCCCGGGCGTAGAATAGAGGCGCCCGATGCCCATCTCGACCACGAACGAACACGTCGCCGACGCGCTCAAAAAGGTGCCCGACTCGCCGGGGTGCTACATCTACCGCGACGAGCAGGACGTGGTGCTCTACGTGGGCAAGGCCGTCTCGCTCAAGAGCCGCGTGCGAAGCTACTTTCAAAAGTCGGCCCGTCACGGTCCACGCATCGCCCGGTTGGTCTCCAAAGTGCGCCAGATCGAGTGGATCGTCGTGGACAGCGAACTCGAAGCCTTGGTGCTGGAATGCACGCTCATCAAGGAGCATCGGCCGCCCTACAACGTGCGGCTGCGGGACGACAAGAGCTACCCGTATATCGCCATCACGAAGGAGAAGTTCCCGCGGGTGCTGTTCGTTCGACGCCCGCGCCCAGAGTTGGGCAAGGCCTACGGGCCCTATTCCAGCGCCTGGGCCGTCCGCGAAACGCTCGGGTTGCTCCATCAGGTGTTCCCTCTCATCCCCTGCGGCAAGTCGTGGTCGGGCCGGCGCGAGCAGCGCCCCTGCCTCTACTACCACCTGAAGCAATGCCTCGCGCCTTGCGCCGGAATCGCCGACGCCAAGGAATACGCCGAGGTGGTCAAGCAGGTCGAACGCTTCCTGCAAGGCAAGGCCGACGCGATCCTCGACGACCTCCGCCGCCAGATGGAGCGGGCTGCCGAGCGCCTCGAATTCGAGGAAGCCGCCGCCATGCGGGACAAGATCCAGTCCATCGAACGTGTGCTGGAAAAGCAGAAAGTCCTCTCGACCGACGAGTCCGACCGCGACGTGATCGCCGTGGTCAAGGACGAACGCGGATCGGCGATCCAGATGCTGTACGTTCGAGGCGGCAAGCTCATCGGCCAGCATCAGTTCTTCCTGGATGGGGCAGCCGAAGCGGCTCCTGCCGTCGCCGTACAGGAGTTCGTGAAGCAGTACTACTCGACAGCCTCGGAGATCCCCCGTGAGATTCTGCTGCCCGTCGAAATCGAAGAGCGAAACATCGTTCAAACGTGGTTGCGGGGACGACGTGGCGCGGCGGTGACAATCGAAGTCCCCGGAGGCGGCGAGAAGCTTCGTCTCGTCGAGATGGCCGCGACCAACGCCGAACAAGCACTCAAGACGTTCCAACTCGAACTGGAACAGCAGGAACAGTGGGGAGACTCGGCGATGGCCGAGCTTCAGGAGGCCCTCGACCTCCCGGGTCCTCCCCGCCGGGTCGAAGGCTACGACATCTCGAACCTGCAAGGGACCGCGCCCGTCGGCTCGATGGTCGTCACAGAAGACGCTGCACCCGCGAAGGCCGAGTACCGCCGATTCAAGATCCGATATCACCCGGAAGACCCGAACGACTTCGCGATGATGCACGAGGTGCTCACCCGGCGCCTACGGGCGTTGCGAGAAGGCGACGAAAAGTTCGCCAAGGCTCCCGACCTCATCATGATCGACGGCGGCAGGGGGCAGTTGATGGCGGCCCTCAAGGCGCGAGACGAACAAGGCCTCGACATCCCGATGGTTGGATTGGCCAAGAAGCAAGAGCTTCTGATCGTTCCAGTGCCAGTCGTCGGGTTCGAGGACGAGAAGCCGGTGCAACCCCCTTCCGCCGAAGCGGACGGCACCAAGGACCCCGGCTACTCATACGAAAGCCCCGCCCTGCGACGGTACGCCTACCGCACCGTCGAACTGCCCCTGAATTCGCCCGGCCTCCTTCTCCTTCGACGCCTGCGCGACGAAGCCCACCGATTCGCGCTGACGTTCCACCGCAAAGTTCGCGACAAGCGAGCCGTCGGCTCGACCCTTGAGGAAGTGCCCGGGATCGGGCCCAGGCGCAAACGACTCCTGCTAAGGACGTTTGGTTCCGTCGAAGGCATTCGTCGCGCGTCCATCGAGGAGATCGCGGCCGTACCCACGATGACCACCGCCGTCGCCGCCTTGGTCAAGACCCACCTGGACGAATCCTAAGGTCGAGGATTGCCCCGATGACGGCAACTCGCCACATGGCGAAGCCTCGCCCGTGAACCGCTAATAAAGACAGGAGAGCGCCGTACCGTTCCGGTTGAACGAGACGAAGCAATAGGGAGCTAGTCGCATGGAGTTCAACCTCCATGCGACTAGAAGAAAACAATTGAGAGCATTCATCGCGAGTTTCCTCGCGGTGGCCGTCGCCACCGCTTGGGCCAATGTTGAAACACGGCAAGGGAGCCACAAGGGAGAGCAAAAGGGGAGAGAAGAAGCCGCTGCGGCCTGGATCCATCAGATGGCCGGGCCGGGGCGGGTTCGGCACTCCGACGGCCCGTTGGCCAAGGTCCCCGCCTTGGACACCGTCGCGGGCATCAAGGCCCTGCAAGTGACCAACGGCCCACTCCACGGAGCGTTCGTCATGGCCCCCTACGGTTACGTGAACTGGTACTTCGCCGCGTCGGCGCTGATCCACTTCACCGACGACATTCCAGACGAAGCCGCTGCGTTCGTGGACGCCTATCTGCGCCACCTTGAGCCAGACGGCACGATCGTCGACTATGTCCCGGATTACTGGAACGAAAATGGAGGTATTCCGCGCAGGCAAAGCCCCGACAGCCATGACTCCTACGCCGCGATGCTCGTGGCCTTGGCGTCCAAACTCGGATTGAATCCGGAGCGACGCACCTGGTTCACCCAGCGAAAAGATGCCCTGAAGTGGATCGTGGCACGAAACATCTTGGACAGCCAGAACCCCGAAACGGGTCTCGTCCGGACCTTCCAAGACCCCAACCAGCCCGATTGGTGTCCGGGCGTCGAGTATCTCATGGACAACTGCGAGGTCTTTCAGGGATTGAGACTTTTCGCGGAGGCGTTGGAGGCAGCGGGCGACCCTGGATGGGCGACCATGCGCGACGCATCAGACCGGGTCGTAGCTGGCATCCGCACCTTGTTCCGTACGGAGTCGGGCGCATGGGCCCACGCCTCTCAGGCGGCCGAGGTGGGCACGATGTTCTACCCTTTCGCGACGGGACAGGCGTTTCCCGTCGCCTTCGAGGTCCCTGTCGAGCCAGAGACCACAGACGCGGGTTGGACGTACCTCGAGAACGCCGCTCCGCTTTGGTGGAAGGGAGGGCGTTACGACCACTTTCCCTGGTTTGTTCTGGGTCATGCGGCCGCCTTGCGCGGCGACCGGGACGCCGCGACCACGCAGCTCAACTCGGGGTTCAAGTACATCCGCGCCAACCCGCTGGCCTTCACCATCGCGGAGTTGGGATACTGGCACGCGACGGTGCGGGCGATGAACTCGTGACCCGTGCCGTATAATCACCTTGATGAGTAACTCGCTCATGGGCGTGCTCGTCGTTGGAGTCGCGGTCTTGGTGGCCGTCGGCTTCATGCGACCGAACGACGCTCTGGAATCCGGAGAGAAGGCTCCCGCCTTTTCGGCCGCTGGCAGCGATGGGAAAACCCACACGCTCGCCAGTCTCACGGCCAAGGGCCCCGCCTTCCTCTACTTCATCAAAGATGGTTGCCCCGTGAACGCCGATGCGGTCGTTTACATGAACCGCCTCGCCGAAGCCTACAAAGGCAAGGCGACGTTCGTCGGAGTGATCAACACCGACAAGTCCGGGTACGAGCGATGGAACAAGACCTACAAGTCCCCCATCCCCGTGCTCTTCGACCCCGACCTCAAGGTCATCCGCAGCTACAAGGCCTCGGCCTCGCCGTGGGTGATCGAGGTTGGAAAAGACGGCACGATCGGCCAAGTTTGGAAGGGTTATTCCTCCAAGTCGCTTGGTGAGATCGGCACGAAGCTGGCCAGCGCCGCAGGCGTGAAGCCGGTCCAAGTGGACCTGAAGGGTGCTCCCGGGAGCATGGCCTTTGGGTGAGCCTTCTAGCAAACGGCTTTCCGGCGGAAAGCTTCAAACCTGAAGGGCTCCTTTGCGGGAGCCCTTTCTTGTTCAGGACTCGTTGCGGAGCGAAGCGACGGGGTCCTTGGACGAGGCCCGCATCGCGGGAACCAGGCCGAACACCATGCCCACCCCGACGCTCACCGCAAAACCGAGAGCGATGGTGTCGATACCCAGGATGGGCTTGATGGGCGTCGTCTGCGCCAACACATACCCCACCAACGCGCTCAGGGCCACACCCAATCCCCCACCAAGCAGCCCGATCGCACCGCTCTCGAACACGAACTGCAGGAACACATCGCGACGCCGCGCACCGACGGCCTTGCGGATACCGATCTCCTTCGCTCGCTCGTTGACCATCATCAGCATGACGACCATGATGCCCACTCCGCCCACGAAGAGCCCGATCGAAGTCAGACCGGTCAGCAGCCAAGTGAGCAAGTCCATGATCTGGAAGACCAGCTTGAGCAGATCGCGTTGGGTCAAGACCGAGAACATATCCCGATCCAACCGCTCGCCCAACGCGGATTCGACTGCGGCGACCAGCGACTTGGGCTCCTTGTCCGGAGCCGTCTGGATCATGATGCGGTGAACCTGCGGGTTTGGCACGTGGTCGCGCACGAAATCGTACGGCACGTAGGCGATGTTCTCGAACCCGCCCATCGAGAACAGATCGTCGCCTTCGGACGACTTGTCCACCGTGACGCCGACGATCTTGTATCTGGTCCCCGCGACCTCGATGGTCTTGCCCAAGGCCGGGCCCGCGCCAAACAGGAACCCCTTGGCGAGCGAGCCGATCACGCACACGGGCTTCCCGGCATCCTCCGGACCAAACGTTCGCCCCTCGGCCAACTCGACCGGGCGGATGCTGAACCACTCGGGCTGGGCGGCGATGGCGAAGGTGCTTGGACTAACGCGCTCTTCGACCCGCACGGCTCCGCCGACAAACATGAGCGGCGAGGCCAGTCGCACTCCCGGTACCTGCCGCACGGTGGCGACATCGGCCTCGCTCAGGTAGCTGATCCCGGCCAGGTTGGGGCTGAACATCGAGCCCTCCTGAATCCGTGTGGGCAACACGATCAGGAGGTTGACGCCGAGGTCTTCGATCTGCTGAGTGACGCTCCGCTGAACCCCTTTGGCAACGCTGATCAAGAGGACGACGGCCAGGGTGCCCACCAAGACGCCGAGGGCGCTCAGCACCGTCCGACGCCAATGCTCGACCAGACTGTGCAAGCCTACAGAGGCGGCCAGAAGAACCGAACCTCCCCAAGGGCCTTGTGCGGGTGTGCGGGGCATCAGTGGTTCAACGTAGTTCGCTGAACGGACGTCTCACGGGACCTACCATCCGACCGTGCTCACGCGAACGGTCTCTCGGATGCGAATCCCGCTTCCTTCGGGTTCGATGAGAATGTTGAGTTCGTCCCCTTCCGCGGTCTCGCCATTGCCGACCGTCGCTCCCCCAGAGGAATCGGTGCTGAACGACTCGCACTGGTCACCATAGACACGCATCGCCTCGCTGGGATCCAGGCTCGAACGCCATACCGAGACGTACTCGGTCCACTTGGCATGCTCGCGCACGACGAGCGTGGGCGACTCTTTGACCAAGACGGCGTCGCTGGGCCGAGTCACCGGGATGTCTTCGATCCCCAAGTCTGCCACCGTCACGTCGCGTCTGTCCCTTTGACCGTCCATGGTATGGATTTCGATGGTCGCCGGATCGGTTGCGTCGGCAATGGGCGGCTTCTCGGTTTCCTCATCCGCTGGCACCTGTCCGACAGGCGTCTCCTCGTTCGTTTGGACGGCCTGCCTTTGAGAAGGCGCCTCGGCCTGCGGCTTGGCTCCGCAACCCAACGCGCAGGAGGCCAACATGAGGAACAGCAACCTAGCGACCAACGCGGACCAACCTCGCTTTGACCACACCGTCAACCGGGGCCAATTCGCCGTCAAGGCTCACCGCAACCAGCTTTTGGGCTTGCACACGCTGGTTGAACTGCTCGGCCGAAAGGGTTGCGCCTCGGTCACCGACGAACTTGGTTTGCCCGTCCACCAGCACGCGCATGGTGACCCGGTCGGGTGTAAAGCCGCGCGCCTGTTGGACCTTGAGCGTGAACTCGCCTTCCTTCGCCATGCTGGCCATGCCGTGGGCGACGTCGCCCGCCTTCCGTTCAGGAAGAGCAACCACGGTGTGGGACCGGATGGCGCGCGCCCGCATGTCGAACGGGCCACGCACGACCACGAAGGCGTCCCGTTCGAGCGTCGCCGCCGAGCCATCGGGACGAACCACCACGGCGTCCTCGTCGAGCAACACGCGAACCGTTCGCCCGCCGCGATCGAGCAACGACAGGGAGCGCGTCGGCCCATTCTCGGCTACGTCTCTGACCTGACCAACGAAGTCGGCATCGAGCTGTCCCTGCGTCTCTTCCAGCTTCAATTCCGCACCTTCCTGGACCACGGGCTTGACGCTGTCGCCGGACCACTCCCATTTGGCCGAGTTCAGATCCACGACCAGATCGTCCGACCCGCCGCGCAGCTTGCGCCGGTTGGAAAGAGGCGCCTGAACCGTGGCCTTGCCCGAGCGGGCACCCGTCAACGAGTACTCCTTGGGTACGGCCGAGCCCTTGGCGAACGTCTCGACCTTGTCGCCCAACACCACTCGGAACGAATCAAAGTCGCCGGCCCCGAGCGCACCCTCGCCCAGAAACACGGCTTGCGCCGCCTTGCCGTCGAAGGCTCGCAGGTCGATGCGTCGTCCTTGATCGTCCTGGAACACCGCAGTCGCCGAGCCGCCGCGCACCAACGCCACCTCGTAAACGGTGACCCACACCTGCTCGAACGCCGCTTGGGTGGTATCCGTGGCGAAGAGGGCGAACCGCTTGCCCTGTTCGATGCCGTTGTTCTGTTGCGGCGACATGCTGCCGAACGAAGAGCCGGACGTCATGCCGCCGCCGAGCGAACTGTTGCCGCCCAAACCGGTCGACGTTCCAGCGCCGCCACACCCTGCGAGCAGAAGCCCTGCTCCGATCCAAGCGATGCACCTTCTCACGATTCCATTATGCGATGCTTCCGAACGCCTGGTCAGTCCAGCGGTTCCAACTCGGCGGTGAAGTGGCGGAGGTAGGGCGGTTGCTTCACGATGCGCAGCCCGCGAGCCGAGCCCCGGTTGTCGTGGAGTTCCTCCAACACCTGCGCAACGTAGATCACGTGCGCCTGGGTGTAAACGCGCCTGGGCAGTGCCAAACGGACGAGTTCCTGGTGTGCAGGTTGCTCGACGCCATCCACGCAACGCCCGAACATGACGCTGCCGATCTCGACACCCCGTACGCCACCGGCGACGTACAACTCGTTGACCAGCACCTGCGCCGGATACTCCAACGGTGGGATGTGGGGGTAGAAATCTTTGGCGTCCAAGTACACCGCGTGTCCGCCGGGCGGACGGACGATGGCGATCCCGCGCTCGATCAGGCGATCGGCCAGGTAGCGGACGGTCGCAATTCGGTAGGAGAGGTACCGCTCGTCCAACGCTTCCCATAGCCCGATGGCCAGGGCCTCCATATCGCGGCCAGCCATGCCTCCGTACGTCGGGAAGCCTTCGGTCAGGATCAACACAGCGCGGGCGCGTTCGGCGAGGACATCGTCGTTGAGCGCCAGGAATCCGCCGATGTTGCCAAACCCGTCCTTCTTGAGCGACATCGTCGCGCCGTCGGCATACGAGAACATCTCGTTGGCGATCTCCGCGGGGGTCTTGTCGGCGTAGCCGGGTTCGCGGGTCTTGATGAACCATGCGTTCTCTGCGAAGCGGCAGGCATCCACGATGAACGGGATTCCATGCGCGCGCAGCGTTTCGGAGATCGCCCGGATGTTCGCCATGCTGACGGGTTGCCCGCCTCCGGCGTTGTTCGTCACCGTCACCATGCCAAACGGCACGTTGCTTGGACCAACGTCGCGGATCAGCTTCTCCAGCTTCGCGATGTCGAGGTCGCCCTTGAAAGGCAGCTCGCGCGCAGGGTCGCGGGCCTCGTCGGGCAACAGATCCACGGCTTGGGCGCCCGTGAACTCGACGTTGGCACGAGTCGTATCGAAGTGGCTGTTGTTCGGGATGACCTTGCCAGGCCCGCCGAGCAGACCACAAAGGATCTTCTCGGCGGCGCGCCCCTGATGGGTCGGGATGACGTGCCGAAACCCGAAGATCTGCCGCACGGTCTTCTCGAAGCGTCGGAAGCTGCGCGAACCCGCATAGCTTTCATCGCCCACCATGATCCCGCCCCATTGCTCGGCGCTCATTGCGCTGGTCCCGCTGTCGGTCAGCAGGTCGATCAGCACGTCCTCCGCATCGATCAGGAACGGGTTGTACTTGGCTTGGCGTAGGATTTCCCGGCGCTCGGCCTCGGTCGTGAACCGGAGCCGCTCCACCGACTTGATGCGGAACGGCTCGATGATCTCGCGGCGCATGCCGCTCAGACCTTCTGGGCTTCCAGGGCCTTCTTGATCTTGGCCCGGTCGGCTACGGAGAGCTTAGGTGCACCCTTCTCCAGCATCGTCATGAACCAAGCGATCTCTTCCGGGGCGACGGGGTGGCCGATGTTCGCCCCGTCCTTGCTCTTCTCGGAAGGCGCCTTCGACGTGATGAGCGTCCGGCCCGAGGTGTCGAGGATCGCGAAGTACGGGATGCCGCTGTTGGTGCCCCCCAGCGTAGCCAACTTCTCGGCGCTGCCGGGGTTCTCCAGGGCCTTGTTCTCGGGGCTCTCCATCACGACCAGATGCACCACCTCGAGGCTCTTGCCGAAGAGAGGCTTCATCTCGGGCTGAGCCATGAACGCGTCCATCTTCTTGCACCAGCCGCACCAAGACGCGTGGAAGATCACCATCACGTTCTTCCCTTCGGCCTTGGCCTTCTTGGTCGCCGCGGCGATCAGTTCGTTGGACGTGGGCGGAGTCGGCGACGTCTTCTGGGCGGACAGCCCGACGGCCAGCAGGAGTGCGAGAGTAACGACGGTGAGTTTCCTCATACCGCCATGATATGCCCAAACCGGCGCAGCGGTCACTTGAATTGGGACAAAATGGAGGGGTGATCCCCCTGTTTCTTGGTCTCGCGATGATGCAAGCAAACGATAAAACGATTTATCAACCTCTCCCGAAGCTGGAGGTCAAGGGCAAACACCTGGTGGACCCCTCCGGCAAGGTAGTTCCGATGAAGGGCGTCAACCTGGGCAACTGGCTCATGATCGAGCTATGGATGTGGGGCTTCTGGGACGAGGAGACCGGCGGTGTCAAGGACCAACACGACCTGTTGCAGACGCTGCGAGAGCGGTTCGGACCGATCGAAACCGAGCGGCTCATGGACGTCTACCGCGCCTCCTGGTTCACCGATCGCGACTTCGAAGTCATCCGGAGCTTCGGCATGAACGTGGTGCGCTTGCCGATCGACTACCGACTGCTGGAAGGCAGCGAGCCGAAGTCCTTGCGACCCGACGCCTGGGAGTGGATCGACCGTGCCGTGGACATGGCCGAAGCAAAGGGCCTTTACACGATTCTCGACCTGCACGGCGCCCCAGGCGGCCAGAGCCCCTACGAACACACGGGCCAATCCGACCAGAACAAGCTGTGGGCGGAGCCGGCCAACCACGAACGAACCGCTTGGCTCTGGGGCGAGATGTCCAAGCGCTTCCGGGACCGCTCCGCCGTCGTGGCGTACGACGTGATCAACGAGCCCTATGGCGGCAAGCGCGACGAGATCAGGACCGTCTTCGAGAAGTGTCTGGCGGCCATCCGCAAGGTTGACCCAGACAAGTTGGTCTACGCCCCAGGCGACACCTCGGGCTTCGACTTCTACGGAGATCCCAAGGCCAACGGCTGGAAGAACGTCGGCTTCACCATGCACTACTATCCCGGGCTCTTTGGCAACGGTCAGCCGACACCCCTGACCCACGCGAAGCATCTGCGTTACCTTGAGACCGTGGCCGAGCAAGTGGAGAAGCTGAACGTTCCTTTCTTGGTGGGCGAGATGAACGTGGTGTTCAAAGCCGCCGGCGGGGGCTCGATGATGCGGCGGACGTTCGATCTGCACGAGAAGTTCGGCTGGGCCACCACCATGTGGAGCACGAAAGTCGTCTCAAGAGAAGGCGGTCTCTCGGACGCCATGTGGGGCCTCGTCACCACCAAGAACCCGGGCCGAACGGCCAACTTCCGCAAGGACTCGAAGGAGGCCATCGAGGCGTTCTTCAAGGGCTTCGCCACGGAAGAGTTGGTCGTCTACGAGGAGTTGCGCCAAGCGATGACGGCGAAGAACCCCGTCCTGCCGGCGCTGCCTGAGATTCCTGCGCCCAGACGTGTCGCCCCGGCGGACGACCCGATCGCGCCCTGGTTGTTGAACGATGTCGGCGGGGCCCTGCAGGGAGGCCAACGCACGCTTCCGAATGGCGACATCGAACTCTATGGCGGAGGCGACGACATCTGGGCACACCGAGACCAGTTTCGATTCCTGGTTCAGCCGGTTGCCGGAGACTTCGCGCTTGCGGGGACGGTCGTCTCGCTCGAAGACGTGGACGCCTACAGCAAGGCCGGCCTCATGGCGCGGGTCTCTCGCGAACCCGATGCGGCCGCGTTGCTCGTCTCGACCTTTCCCAACGGCGAGGTGCAGGTGGCGCTGCGCCGCAAGACGGGCGAGGCGATGGAAGGCGTCGCGAGTTTGCAGCGCGAGGGCTTCCCGGTATCCCTGCGCCTCACGCGGCGCGAGGACGAGTTCGCTGTTGCGGCTCGCGAGGCGTCTGGCGCTTGGAAAGAGCTGTGGAGCGGCAGGCTGGATTGGCCCGTGGAGACGTTTGTGGGTGCCGTGGCCCTCAGCCACGACAACTCTCAGCTCGTTCGTGCAGTGTATCGGGGCTTGATGCTGCGCAAGTAGCCCTGCCGCCCCACCGGTCCACTCTGGAGTTGGGCCGACCGGCCCAACCTCCCTGAAGGAGAACCGCGAAGGGCGTCGAAAAACACCCCAAGACCCCATGGTGAACCGCTCGCTCTTCCCTGCCCTCGGCTTGATCGGCGTTGCGGCGACCGCGTGGTATTCGGAGCGGCTCACCGCGCCCGAGGTTCGGCCCGGCCCGGTGCGCATCACCTACTGGGAAAAATGGACCGGGTTCGAGGGCGACGCCATGCGCGCCGTCGTGGACGAGTTCAACCGCTCTCAGGACGAGATCTTCGTCGAGTTGCTCACGGTGAGCGGCATCCAAGACAAGACGCTGCTCGCCACCTCCGGAGGCAACCCGCCCGACGTTGCCGGCCTGTTCGGCCCGAACGTCGCCCAATACGCCGACAACATGGCCGTCATGCCGCTCACCGAGTTCTGCAAGGAAGCCGGCATTGGGCCCGAAGACTACATCCCGTGCTACTGGGACATCGGGTTCTACAAGGGCGAGGTCTACAGCCTGCCGACCACTCCCGCCTCGACGGCGCTCCACTACAACCGCGCCTTGCTGAAGGCCGCCGGGCTCGACCCCGACCGTCCGCCCAAGACCATCGAAGAGCTCGACGCCTACGCCGAGAAGCTGACCAAGCGCAACGGGAGCCGCATCGAGGTCTCGGGCTTCTTGCCCAACGAGCCGGGCTGGTGGAACTGGTCGTGGGGCTACTTCTTCGGCGGCACGCTGCTCGAGGGCGACACGATCACGGCCAACTCTCCCGAGAACATCCGGGCCTACGAGTGGATCCAGAGCTACACGAAGAAGTTCGGCGCGGGCGACATCCAAGCGTTCCGCAGCGGCTTCGGCAACTTCTCCTCGCCCCAAAACCCGTTCATGTCGCAGAAGGTGGCGATGGTGCTCCAGGGCGTGTGGATGTACAACTTCATCAGCCAGTTCGCGCCCGAACTCGACTGGGCGGCTGCGCCGTTTCCGCATCCCGCCGACCGGCCTGACTTGGCCGAGCCGACGCTGGTGGACTTGGACGTGTTGGTCATTCCGGTCGGGGCGAAGCACCCGAAGGAGGCTTTCGAGTTCATCAAGTTTGTGCAGTCGCAGAAGGGCATGGAGTTGCTATGCATGGGCCAACGGAAGCACTCGCCGCTGCGCGAGGTGAGTCCCGGCTTCTATGAGAAGCACCCGAACCCCTACATCCGGCTGTTCACCGAGCTGGCGTACAGCAAGAACGCCATCCCCGCGCCCAAGATCGGCATCTGGCCCGAGTACCAGGCCGAACTCAACAGCGCTTTCGACGAGGTCTATTTGATGCGCAAGACACCCAAGGAGGCCTTGAACTACGTCCAGGCCCGCATGACGCCCCTCTGGGAGGACTACCTCCTCAAGCAAAAGCTGAGGGAGCAGCGATGACGCTCAAAGAGAAGAAGGAGACGCGTTCGGCGCTGCTGTTCGCCTCGCCGTGGGTGATCGGGTTCTGCGTGTTCTTGGCCTACCCGCTGCTGGCCTCGATCTACTACAGCTTCTGCGACTACTCGGTGCTTCGGCCGCCCGTTTGGATCGGCCTGCGGAACTACACGAACCTGTTTCAGGACGAGGTCTTCTACAAGACGCTCAGCAACACGGCCATTTACGCGATCTTCGCCCTGCCGCTCGGCATGCTGGTCGCCATCGGGCTGGCCCTGCTTCTCAACACCAAGGTGCGCGGCTTGGCTGTTTACCGGACGATCTTCTTCTTGCCCTCGCTTGTGCCGATGGTTTCGTTGGCGGTCCTCTGGCTTTGGCTGTTCAACGGCGAGAACGGGCTGGTCAACATCGGCCTCGGCTTCCTCGGCATCAAAGGCCCGAACTGGCTGAGTGACCCCGAGTGGTCGAAGCCGGCTCTGATCCTGCTCAGCCTTTGGGGCACGGGCAACGCCATGGTGATCTACCTGGCCGGACTTCAGGACGTGCCGGTCCAACTCTACGAAGCCGCCGACCTCGACGGCGCCAGCCCGTGGGACAAGGTGCGCAACGTCACCATCCCCATGATCTCGCCCGTGATCCTGTTCAACCTCATCATGGGCATCATCGGCACGCTGCAGGTGTTCACGGTGCCGTATGTGATGTTCCCCGGCGGCTCGCCCGCCCGTTCGACCTATTTCTACACGATGTATCTCTTCGACAACGCCTTCCGCTATCAGAAGATGGGCTACGCCTGTGCGATGGGCTGGATCATGTTCGTCATCATCCTGGTCCTCACCATGGTCTCGCTTCGACTCTCCGAGAAGCACGTCCATTACGGGGGTGGCGCGTAATGGCCCAGTCGCTCGCCAAGCAGAACCGGTCGCGAACGGCCGCGATCCACCTGGTCCTCATGGTCCTCAGCGGGTTCTTCATGCTGCCCCTGCTGTGGATGCTCTCCACGGCCTTGAAGCCCATCGAAGAGACCATGACGCAGCCGCCGACGTGGATTCCCACACGAATCCTCTGGCACAACTTCTCGGATGCGTTCACCTACGGTCGGGACACGCTCGGTTACACGCCGTTCTTGGTCTATGGCCGCAATACGCTCGTCCTGTGCATCCTCGGCGTGGCGGGCACGGTGGTTTCGAATTCGCTGGTGGCCTACGCGTTCGCGCGGCTCAAATGGAAGGGGCGCGACTTCGCGTTCGCCGTAACGCTGGCCACGATGATGGTGCCGTTCCCCGTGCTGATGGTGCCGATCTACGGCATGTTCAAGGAGTTCGGCTGGATCGGGTCGTTCAAGCCGTTGTGGGTTCCGGCATGGTTTGGCTCGGCGTTCGCGATCTTCCTGTTGCGGCAGTTCTTCCGCAGCATCCCCATGGAACTCAGCGAGGCGGCCAAGATCGACGGGGCATCGGAGTGGGCGATCTATTGGCAGGTCGTCATGCCGTTGGCAAAACCAGCGTTGGCCGTCATCGCCTTGTTCAACTTCATGGGCACGTGGAACGACTTTCTTGGACCGCTCATCTACCTGCTCGACCAGAAGACGTTCACACTCTCGCTGGGCCTCCAGGTCTTCCAGAGCCAGCACGGTGGGACGCAGTGGAACCTGCTGATGGCGGCCTCGGCAATCGTGGTCGCGCCCATCATCCTGCTGTTCTTCTTCACCCAGAAGCAGTTCATCGAGGGCATCACGATGACGGGGCTCAAGGGATGACCGCTGGTATCATCGGACCTTCATGAGCTTTGTCAAACGGACCCATGCGTGCGGGTCCATCCGCGCGGAACACGAGGGCCACACGGTCACCCTCAACGGCTGGGCGCACAAGGTGCGCGACCTTGGAGGCGTCTTCTTCGTTGATCTGCGCGATCGCACGGGTCTGGTGCAGTTGCTCTGCGACCCCCAGACCCTGCGTGACCTGGAGAGCATCCGCCACGAGTGTTGCTTGAGCGTGCGCGGCGTGGTTCGCCGACGGTCGCCTGAAGCCGTCAATCCCAAGATGCCGACAGGCGAGGTCGAGGTCGAAGTCACCTCGTTCGCCGTACTGGGCCCTGCCAAGCCCCTGCCCTTCCCCGTGAGCGACGAGGAGCAGATGCAGAACGTGAACGAGGAGTTGCGGATCAAGTACCGCTACCTCGACCTGCGCCGCCCCGCGATGCACCGCAAGTTGGCGCTTCGTTCGGCAGCCATCCGAAAGATCCGGGCCTACCTTGACGCCCGAGAGTTCCTGGAGATCGAAACGCCGATCATCACGAAGAGCACGCCGGAGGGCGCGCGCGACTACCTGGTGCCCTACCGCTTGGAGCCCGGCCACTTCTACGCCCTGCCCCAAAGCCCGCAGCAGTACAAGCAGTTGCTGATGGTCGGCGGCATGGAACGGTACTACCAGATCGCCAAGTGCTTCCGCGACGAGAGCCAACGCGCCGACAGGCAACCCGAGTTCACCCAACTCGACGTCGAAATGTCGTTCGTGGATCAGGAGGACATCCTGCAGCTGGCCGAGGGACTCACGCTTTCCGTGTGCAACGAGCTTATCGAGGAGTTTGGCTTGGAACTCGATCCCGTGGAGCCGTTCGCCAGGTTGACCTACGATGAATCGGTCCACCTGTACGGGTGCGACAAGCCCGACCTCCGGTTCGGGCTTCCCCTCTTCGATGTGAGCGCCCAGGTTGCCGAGTCAGGCTTTGGGGTGTTCAAGAACACCATCGAGGCCGGCGGCCGGGTTCGAGGTGTCCGCTTTCCCGGCGGATCCTCGCTTTCGCGCAAAGAGGTCGGCGCGCTGGAAGAGTTTTGCCGCGAGTTCGGCGCCAAGGGCATGGCCTCGCTTGCCGTGGTCTCAGTCAGCGAAGCTGGCGAAGGTGCCGTTCCGGTTTCAGACGGTCTGGCCGTGCGCAGTTCGATCGCCAAGTTCTTCAGCGTGGACGAACTCGAAGGCATCCTCAAGGTGTGCCAAGCCCAGCCCGGCGACTTGCTTTGCTTCGTGGCCGATACCTACATGGTGTGCAACAACGCCTTGTTCCGCCTGCGGAACCTCATCGGCGACCGATGCGGCTTGCGCAACCCGCGCAAACTGAGGTTCGCGTGGGTGCTCGACTTCCCGCTTTTCGATTGGGATGCGGATTCGGCGGCGTGGGTGCCTGCTCATCACCCGTTCACCGCACCCAAGACCGAGGACCTCGTCTACTTTGAGACAGACCCTGGACGCGTCCGCGCGGATTGCTACGACATTGTTTGTAACGGCATGGAGTGGGCGTCGGGCTCGATCCGAATCCACCGACCTGACATTCAAGCCAAGGTCTTCTCCATGCTCGGCATCGACGAGCAGACGCAGAAGGAGCGGTTTGGCCACATGTTGGAGGCTTTCCAGCTTGGTGCGCCACCACACGGAGGCATCGCCCCGGGCATTGACCGCTTGATCATGTTGCTGCTTGGCGAGGAGAACATCCGGGAGGTCATCGCCTTCCCCAAGGTGGCTCAAGGTTACGACCCGATGATGGATGCACCGAGCCCGGTAGACCCGCAACAGTGGGCGGAACTGGGTCTGCGTCCAGCCTAGGTCCAGCCCGGCTGGTATCCTCTCGGGTCATGCACCCCCCGATTCGCAACGTGGGCATCATCGCGCACGTCGACCACGGCAAAACCACTCTTGTGGATGCCATCTTCAGACAGTCGGGGGTCTTTCGCGAGAACCAAGCCGTCCAAGAGCGCGTCATGGACCGGGGAGACCTGGAGCGCGAGAAGGGCATCACGATCCTTTCCAAAGTCGCGAGCGTTGCCTACAAAGGCGTCAAGATCAACATTGTGGACACCCCCGGCCACGCCGACTTCGGTGGCGAGGTCGAACGCGTGCTGAGCATGGTGGACGGGGTATTACTCGTCGTGGACGCATGCGAGGGCCCCATGCCGCAGACGCGATTCGTGCTCAAGAAGGCGTTGGCACGTGGCCTGAAGCCCATCGTGGCGATCAACAAGGTGGACCGCGAGGGCGCGCGCCCGCTCGAGGCTTACGACAAAACGCTGGACCTGTTCATTGACCTCGGCGCAGGCGAAGACGATCTCTTCTTCCCACACATCTACACCAGCGGCGCGGGCGGATTCGCGAGAATCAGCCCCGATGGAGGCGAGAAGGACATGCGGGCCATGCTCGAAATGCTGGTCAACGCCGTACCGCCGCCGACGGTTGAGCTGGAGGGGCCATTCCTGCTCCAAGTCGCCAACCTTGACTACTCCGATTATCTCGGCCGCATGTTCGGGGGCAAAGTGCTGCGGGGCGAGGTCAAAGTCGGCGAAAGGATGACGCTCACACGGGCCGGCCAGCGATTCGGTTTCAACGTGACAAAACTGTGGTGCTACGACGGCATCCAGTTGGTCGAGGTCCCGTCCTGTGGTGCCGGCGACATCGTGATGATGTCGGGCCTAGACGACGTACTGATCGGGGACACCATCTCCGACCCCGCCCAGGTCGAGGAACTGCCCGTCATCGATGTGGACCCACCCACGCTGAGCATGACGTTCTACGCCAACAACTCTCCGTTGGCAGGCAAGGACGGTGGCAAGTTTCTGACCATCCACAAGATTCGCGAGCGGCTCGAGCGCGAAGCAAAGGTCAGCGTGGCCCTCAAGCTCGACCCCGAGAGCCCTGCCGATGCCGTCAAAGTGGATGCGCGAGGCGAACTGCAGTTGGCCATCCTCATCGAACAGATGCGCCGCGAAAGCTATGAAATGGCGATCAGCCGCCCCAAAGTCATCTTTCGGCGTGAGGCCGACGGCACCGTTACGGAGCCGTTCGAACGCGTGACCCTCGAACTGCCCGACGACTGCGTGGGCAGCGTCATGGAAGAAATGAGCCGCCGAAGAGGCGACTTGCAGGACATGGCCACGGACGATCGAGGGCATGCCCGGCTGACCTACCTCGTCCCGACGCGGGGCCTGATCGGATTCAGAACCAACTACTTGACCATCACGCGCGGTCTTGGCATCCTTGCACACCTGTTCGAGGACTACCGAGCCTACGCTGGCGAAGTCGCCAATCGAACGCGTGGAGCGCTGATCGCCAAGGACCCGGGGAAGATGACGCGCTACGCCTACGAGGACATTCAAGAGCGTGGCGTCCTGTTCTATCCCGTCGGCACGGACACCTACGGCGGCATGATCGTGGGCGAGTGTGCTCGCGACGAGGACATGGTGGTCAACATCACCAAGTCGAAGGCGGCCAACAACATGCGCTCCTCGACTTCGGACGCGACCACGGTTCTCGACCCGCACCGAGACTTCTCGCTGGAACAGGCGCTGAGTTGGCTCCGCGACGACGAACTGCTCGAAGTCACGCCCAAGCAACTTCGCTTCCGCAAACAGGTGCTGGACCACAGCCAGCGCCGCGTTTCAGAGCGCCGTTCCGAAGTGAACGTGTGAGCGTGGGCCGGGTCCGATCCCAACACCGGTGGCGAGCCTCGGCCAGCGACTCGAAATTGTGTGGAAAACTTCAGATTCCAACCCTCCATATTCGCGCACCTGATGCTAGAATGAGGGTGTTGGAGTCTGTTCCAACACCCGGTCGAATCCCACCCGGAGGGCGTGGGAACGGGGGACCCAATCCCGGGGTGAATGCGGCCCAACAGCCGCTAGGGTAACTCTTGGCCCGAACCCGTCAGCTAACCCCGTAGACGCAACGAGGGTCGTTGGGTTGCCCGCTCTGGGCTACCCGCACGGACGTGTCCAGTCGCGTCCGCCAGCACTCGATCTTCCTTTGCATACCGGTCGTTTCGTCGGCTCTCGGGCCGCGCGAAGCGAAACGCCCCGCCCATTGGGGCAAGCGTGGATACGGTGGGGAGCCCTGGCCTCCTGGGCTCCTCCACCCATTCCGGTCCGCTGGACCTGCCCTTGAGCGCAAAGTCAATGGTATAACCCGCGCATGAGCAAGGACGCCCCTGGAGTCCGGTACGCCGAAGTCGATCGAGACACCAACGAAACACGCATTCATCTGGTGCTCGATCTCGACGGCGGGACGCGCCGAGACATCGCCACCGGCATCGGCTTCTTCGACCACATGCTTGACCTTCTGGCCTTTCACGGCCAGTTCGACCTCGGAGTCAAGGCAGAAGGCGATTTGCGCGTCGACGACCACCACACGGTCGAGGACGTCGGCATCGTGTTGGGGCGAGCCATGCGTCAGGCCCTTGCCGAAACCGATCCCATCGTGCGCTATGCCAGCCAACACACCGTGATGGACGACGCGCTGGTTTTGGTGGCCCTCGACATTTGCGGACGCGGTCAACTCCACTGGGACGTGGCGTTCGACCGGGAGCATCTGGGGCAACTCTCCACGGAGTGCGTTCGCGAGTTCTTCCAAGCGTTCGCGGTCAACTCCGGCATCGCCCTCCATGTCCGCAAGATCGCCGGAGTCAACAACCACCACGTCTGCGAAGCCGCGTTCAAGGGCGTCGGCATGGCGCTGCACCAAGCCTTCGAACGCTCGGACCGGCGAGGGCCGGCCAGCACCAAGGGGACGTTGGATTGATCGTCGTTCTCGATTACGGGATGGGAAACCTGAAGTCGGTCAAAAAGGCCATTGACTTCTTGGGCTACGATTCCCGGATTCAGAACGACCTGCAGGGCGCGACGAAGCTCATCATCCCCGGCGTCGGCGCGTTCGCCGAGGCGATGAAGCACCTTGCACCCTTTCGCGAAGAGATCGAGGCTTTCGCGAACAGCGGCCGTCCGGTGATGGGCATCTGCCTGGGTCAACAACTCCTCTTCGAGCACAGCGAGGAGCACGGGGGGTCGGAAGGTCTTGGGCTCCTGCCCGGCGTCGTCCGCTACCTCCCCCGGTTGGAAGGACTGAAGGTGCCGCACATGGGATGGAACACCCTACAGGTCCGCGACCGAGTGCTCTTCGAAGGGATTGATCCCGGCAGCCAGGTTTACTTCGTCCATTCGCTCTACACGGAATGCGTTGAGCAAGCAGACATCGCCGCCACTTCGACTTACGGGATCGAGTTTCCCGCCGCCGTCCGCCGTGAAAACGTCTGGGGTTGCCAGTTCCACCCAGAGAAGAGCGGCATCATCGGCCTCGCGATCCTACGCAACTTTCTGGCATGGTGATCTTCCCCGCCATTGACTTGCTGGGCGGCAGGTGCGTGCGCCTCGTTCAGGGCGATTACGATCGCAGCACCGTCTACGACGACGACCCGTTGGCGCCTGCAAAGACATTTGTGGACCAAGGTGCAGATTGGCTGCACGTTGTGGACCTCGACGGTGCGCGAAGCGGCACACCAGTCAATACCGAAGTCATCCGGGCCATCGTGGTCGAGACGGGCGCACGGATTCAAGTTGGCGGAGGCGTGCGGTCGCTCGAACACGCCCAGCGGCTCCTGGACTGCGGCGTCGAGCGTGTGATCGTGGGCAGCGCTTTGGTCCGTGGCGCGATTCCCCCCGAGGCATGGTTCGACGCACTGGGCGATCGGCTTGTTGCGGGTCTCGATGCACGAGACGGCCAAGTCGCGATCGAAGGTTGGCTCGAAGGCACCGGCCTCGGAGTCGTGGCGTTCGCGCAAGAACTGGCGGCTCGGGGTGCGAAGCGCGTGATCTACACGGATATCGCGGTGGATGGATCACTCGCAGGCCCTTCGTTGGCTTCGACTCGAGCATTGGCCGAGGCCTTGGCCATCCCGTTGATCGCCAGCGGCGGCGTCTCCTGCCTCGACGACTTGCGGCGATTGGCTTTGTTGGGCGTGGAAGGCGCGATCGTGGGCAAAGCGCTCTACGAGGGGCGCTTCACCCTCGCCGAGGCGCTGGCCGATCAGACCATAGTCCAGCCCCGTTAGCCAACCTTTGTACAATATCCGGAACAGCCTTCCCATCCGAGTGCCTTATGTTCCCAGTTGAAAACATCGCCGTCATGATCCCGATCGTCGCCCTGATGATCCCGATTGTGGCGATCCTCTCGGCGCATCAGCAAAAGATGGCGAGAATCATCCATGAGACACGCAACTCTGGTCAGGACGTCGAGGTCCAACGGCTGCGGTCCGAGGTCGAACAGCTCAAGCAGTTGGTCCACCAGCAGACCATTGCCATTGACAACCTGAGTTCGTTGCCCGCCAAGCAATCGTCGCAGACCGAACTGCAAAGCCGCCTGTGACTGCCCCCCAGCCGATTCTCGAGGTCGCAAGCCTGGACTGCGGCTACGGCTCCCGCCGCGTGCTCGAAGGCGTGACCTTCTCGATCGAGCCCGGCGAAGTAGTGGCTTTGCTCGGCCCCAACGGCAGCGGCAAGTCCACGCTGCTCAAGACGCTGGCCCACACGTTGCGCCCGCTCGCGGGGCAGGTCACCGTCGAGGGAAGGAACCTGGCGAGCCTCGGATGTGTGGAACTCGCTCAGCGAGTGGCCTACGTGCCCCAAGAGGAGGATGTCCGCTTCCCCTTTAGCGCCTACGAGATCGTCGCGATGGGCCGACTCGCACGATCGGGAAGTTTGTTCGACACGCCCGTAGACCGCACCAAGAGTCTGGAGGCGATGGAGCAGACCGACTCACTGCAGTTGGCCGAGCGTCCGATCACCGAGTTGAGTGGAGGCGAGAAGCAGCGGGTGCTCGTCGCTCGCGCATTGGCTCAGGGGGCGAGGATGCTGCTCATGGACGAGCCAACGTCGCACCTCGACGTGCGGCATGCCGTGGAGTTCGCGCGACTCTTGGCCCGGCTCTCGACTCTCGGTTACGGGGTCATTGCGGCGGTTCACGACCTCACGTTGGCGGGACGCATTGCCCCTCGCGGCATGTTGCTCGGCTCTGGCCGCATCTTGGCCGACGGTCCGATGGACGCCTTGCTTCACTCGAGCTCGCTCGACGACGTCTATGGAGTCTCCTTCAGGCGGTTCCAGGGCGACCACGGCACGTTGCTCGAAGCAAGCTGAAACGCAGCTGATAGGACCAAAGGTATAATCTCCGTGTTGCCCAGAAGGAGAGAACCGCAAGGGCGCGGCCAGCGAGTGCCGCTCCCAATTTCGGAGGATCTCAGGCACGTTGGTTTATAGACCGTTGCGCTACGAACAGATGATGAAGGCGGCAGAGGCCTTCGATTGTCGTGCGAGACGTATGTTCGGTGGTATGGCGATCTACACCGGCCCCAAGATGTTCGCCTTCCTCTACGAGTCCGAGATCGGGCTCAAACTGGCTCCCGAGGACCTTGCCGAGGCGATGAACCTGCCCGGCGCCGGGCCTCTGCACCCAGAACCGGATGCCGAGCCCATGCGCGAGTACGTCAAGATGCCGCGCGACATCCTCGACAACTTCGAAGCCTTCCAAGCTTGGGTCGAGCGAAGCGCCAACTACGCGCGCAGCAGAATCACGAACTGAACGGGCAGGATTCGACCGGCTGGGCGTAGAATGAGGCCGCAGTCCCTGAGACTCGTTGGGTTGTTCCATGAATCGCCTCATCACCGCTTCCCTTCTCGCCGTCCTCTGTTTCGCTGGCTGTGCACCGAAGGAAGGTGGAGGTGCCACCCCTTCTGATCAGCCCTCCTCGGCCGACAGCGGCGCCATCACGGCAGGCAAGTGGACCATTCTCGATACGCGCACGGACATGGCCGATCGCGCACGCGCCAAGCAGAATGCCGAAGATGCGCTGATCAAGGAGTCCGACCTTGCGTGCCTCGTCGGCCTTTGGTCGTACAACGGACCAGCGATCCTCTCGGCGGTTCAAAGCGCGGGCAAGGTCGGGCAGGTCAAGATCGTCTGCTTCGACGAAGAGGAAGACACTCTGCAGGGGGTGATTGACGGCGCGATCTACGGCACCGTTGTGCAACAGCCCTACCAGTTCGGCTACGACTCGGTCCGTGTCCTCACCGCGCTCGCCAAGGGCGACAAGTCCGTAGTCCCAGAAGGCGGCGTTCTCGACATCCCCACGGTTTCGTTGCGCAAGGATGACGCCCAAGCCTTCTGGGACGAGTTGAAGCAGAGGTTGGTCGCTGGCGCAACGCCTGCCGTCGCGCCTGACGCCGTGAAGATCGCCTTCGTCACCAACAACGTCTCCGACTTCTGGAAGATCGCCCGGGCCGGTGTCGAGAAGGCCTCGGCCGAGTTCGGCGCGGTGTGCGAATTCCACATGCCCGCCGACGGGACGCCTTCCGAGCAGCAGCGCATCGTCGAGGCTCTGGTCGCCAAGGGCATGTCCGGCATGGCCATCAGTCCGATCGACCCGGAGAACCAAACTCAGATGCTCGACTCCGCCGCCGAGAAGATGAACGTCGTGACTCAGGATTCCGACGCCCCGGCCAGCAAGCGCCTGTGCTACATCGGCACGAACAATTACAAAGCTGGGCGCGAGGCTGGAAAACTCATCAAGGAAGCTTTGCCGGACGGGGGCAAGATCATGCTCTTCGTGGGACGGCTCGACGCTCAGAACGCCAAGGAGCGACGCCAAGGCATCATCGACGAGCTCTCCGACAAGCCGATGCCGTGACCCCTTTCGTCGAAGCTGCGCACATCTGCAAGCGGTTCGGCGGCGCCATCGCGCTGGACGATGTCTCGATATCGCTCCGTCATGGGGAGATCGTTGGCCTCGTTGGCGAGAACGGTGCGGGCAAGAGCACGCTCATCAAAGTAATCGCTGGCATCCACCAGCCAGATTCGGGCGAGCTTCGACTCGACGGTCAGGCTTGCGCCATTCCAGACGTGCCCTCGGCGTGGAGGCGTGGCATCGTTCTGGTGCACCAGGAGCTTTCGGTGGCGGACAACCTCACGGTGGTGGAGAGCATGTTCCTGGGCCGCGAGGTCCGCAACCGCGCGGGCTGGATCGACCGGGGCAAACAGCGCGGCCTGTGCGCGCCGATCCTCTCGCGCCTCGGCGTTCCTTTCGCACCCGAAACGCCCATGGCCAGCCTCTCGATCGGGCAGCGCCAACTGGTCGAAATCGCGCGGGCCCTACTGCTGGAATCGCGGCTCATCATCTTGGACGAACCCACCAGCAGTCTCACTCCCACCGACGCCGAACGCCTCTTCACGGTGCTGCGTCAACTCCGCGAACGAGGAACCAGCATCCTCTACGTCTCGCATCGCTTGCCCGAGATCGAGGCTCTCTGCGACCGCGTGGTCGGGTTGCGGGATGGTCGCAACAGCGGCGAACTCGTTCCCCCGGACATCTCGGCCGACCAAATGATCCGCCTGATGGTGGGCCGCGACCTCGAGCGCCCAGCGGTCCACGACGCTCCTGCCTCGGGCGAGGTTCTGCTGCGAGCGACCGCGTTGCGCTTGCGAACCGGCGATCCGGGGGGCATGGACTTCGAGGTTCGCGCAGGTGAGGTCGTGGGCGTGGGTGGCCTGATGGGGTCGGGGCGAACCCGGCTTGCCAACACCCTCTTTGGGCTCCAAAGGCCAGCGGGCGGGACGCTGACGATCTGTGGTTCATCTGGGCCGTCCAAGTCGCCGAGAGCGGCTGTCCGACGCGGGGTAGCCCTGGTGCCCGAGGACCGCAAGACGCAAGGACTGATTCTGGACGACACGATCCAGTCCAATTGCGACCTTCCGGTCTTGCCGATGGTGTCCAAGTTGGCTTGGCCCGATCGAACGAGGCTCCGCGAACTCGCGGCCAGGGCCATGAGCATTTTGGGGATCAAAGCGCCCTCCGCGCGAACGATGGTCTCCGCGCTTTCAGGCGGCAACCAACAGAAGGTGGCGATCGGAAAATGGATGGGTACGCAACCGAGGTTGTTGATCCTCGACGAGCCCACAAGAGGCGTCGACGTGGGCGCCAAGAGCGAGATCTATCGCCAGATCAGGCAACTGGCCGATCAGGGGATGGCCGTGGTCATGGTCTCCAGCGACACCCCCGAATTGCTCTCGATTCCCGACCGCGTATTGGTGATGCACCAGGGCCGACTGGCTGGGGAGTTGCCCAGAGCCCGGATGGATGAGGCCAGCTTCTTGAGACTCGCCACGGGAGGTGCCCTCTGAAGCGCATCATAGGCGTGGCCGTGGCCCTGGTCTTGGTCGTCGTGCTGACGGCGCTGCAAGACCCCAAGTTCCTGCAACCGGGAAACGTGTCGAACGTCGCACGCTGGATCGGTATGTACGGGGTGATGAGCATCGGGCAGGCGTTCGTCATCATGACGGGCGGAATCGACTTGTCGGTCGGTTCGCTGGTGGGCCTCGTCGGATGCGTGCTGGCTCGGCTCATCCGGGAACATGGGGTGCCCGTGCCCATTGCGGTGACGCTTGTTCTGGCCATGTGCGCGTCGCTGGGGTGGCTGCATGGCATGCTGATCACCCGGCTGCGCCTGCAGCCGTTCGTGGTCACCTTGTGTGGGTTGTTCATCTACCGCGGCATCGCCAGGTTCATCACCGGCGACGCAACGCAGGGCTTCGGAACAGGCTACACGGAGTTCAAGCAACTCGCCGTCGGAACCGTGGTGGGCATCCCCAATCCGTTCCTGATTCTCCTGGGGTTCGCCGGTGTCGCTTCGGTCGCCCTGAACTTCACCGTCTTCGGGCGGTACCTTCTCGCTCTCGGGCGAAACGAGACGGCGGCTCGTTACAGCGGTGTGCCCGTCACCCGCGTGATCGTCGCGACTTACATCCTGTCGGCACTCGGAGCGGGAGTGTCTGGCGTCCTCTTCGCTCTCGACCTCAACAGCATCCAGCCCTCCGGTCATGGCAACTTTTTCGAGTTGTATGCGATCGCGGGCGCCGTGTTGGGTGGATGCAGCCTGCGGGGTGGCTATGGGTCCATTCTCGGCGTCCTGCTCGGAACGGCCATCGTTCGCGTGCTCTACAACGCGATCAATATCCTTGGCATCGCGACGCAACTCGAATTCGCCGTCGTGGGAACCGTGATCCTCTTCGGCGCGTTGGCCGACGAGGTCGTGCGCCGAATCGACGAACGGCCCCGGGGCGCGCCTACCTGATCTCCATTTGCCGTAGGAACCATTTGTCCAATTCGCATCGCGCCGTGTTAGTATGGAAAGCATGCGAACCCTCGCTTCCCTCGGGCTCCTGGTCGCGGCCGTCAGTGCACCGTGCTACGATCCGGTTTTCTTCACGGGCAACGGTGCTGGTCACGAGCCGTTCGTCTCGGTCGACACGGTGTTGGGTCCCCGATTTACGGCAACGGCTTTCGCTCCTGGGTTTCTGGGCGGCGTCTTCGTCGCGATGGGGGACATCAACGGCGATGGCGCCCCCGAGTTGCTTTGCGGTCAAGGCGAGGGTGGGGAGTCGCGCATCAGAGCCTACGATGGCTTGACGGGATCGGTCGTGCTCGACACCTTGCCCTTTGGTGGTGCGTCAGCTGGCGGCGCAAGGGTGGCCTTGGGCGATGTGAGTGGCGACGGCCTCGCCGATGTGATTGTCGGTTCTGGCCCCGGAGTGGCCAACCGCGTAAGAGTGTTGGATGCGGTGACAGGCTTGCCCATCCGAGACTTCGCACCCTTCGACGCTTCGTTCACTGGCGGAGTGTTCGTCGCTGCGGGCGACGTCAATGGCGACGGATTCGCCGACATCGTGACCGGAGCGGGAAGCGGCATGGCCCCCCGGACCATCGTGTTCGATGGCGTGACCGGAGACACGATCTGGGACTACGACCCATTTTTTGGATCCTTGTCGGGTTTCGCGGGTGGTGTCCGTGTGGCGTGCGGCGACTATGACGGCGACGGAAGAGGCGACGTGTTTGCGGCCACGGACGCGGGAATCCCGTCCGAAGTCTTTGTCAACAGTGGTCGCACCGGCTTGAACATGCTTTCGTGGTCGCCCTTCGGGGACTTGTACAACCAAGGCGTGCATATCGCGGGCGCCGATGTGGACGAGGACGGCTTGGCCGACGTGGTTGTTCACGGCTTCGGAGCCCGCATCCGCGTGATGAATGCCACCAGCCTCGCCAACATCGTTGACTACGAGGTGCGTCCGAGCAACTTCGCTGGCCATCTCTCCGTGGCCGGAGGCGAGTCCAAGGCCGCCATTCGTGCGAATCTGCTGTTTCCGGGACGCGTTTCTGCCGCTCCACCCATGAGCGTGGTCGTCCGCCAACTAAGACTCAGCAACAACCAACCCTATCCCACGCATGTGTTCGTCGAGAACCGCAGCGGTCAAGACCGGTTCTGGACGCCTTTCATCGGAGCCAACTGCAACTTCTACTTGAAGGGCCCGAACACAGTCGGCGTGCGAGTGGGCAACGTCGCCGTCGCCGACGGCTTGGACCTCGGGTCGCTGACACTCTTCGTCGGCGACATCAACGGCGATGACAGCATCAACATCCAAGACTTCCTCGCCTTGCGCCAGAACTTCGGAACTTCGAGCGGAGGGCCGGGCTTCAACCCCCAGGCCGACCTTGACGGGAACGGCAGCGTCGGCATCAGCGACTTCCTGATCCTGCGCTCCAACTTCGGTCGAAGCGGGCCGGGGCTCGGCGCCTGAGAGACGCTCCTGGGGGTTCTTTGGACCTCGGGGTACAGTAGGCTCTGAACGTGGCCATCTCAGCTGAGCGCATCGTCGGTTCCGAACTCGTCGACATCGCCGCCAAGGTCGAGGCGGGCGAACGGCTGTCCCGCGAAGACGGCCTCAGGCTCTACGCCACGCCCAACCTGACCGCTGTCGGGTGGCTGGCCAATCAGGTCCGGGAGCGCTGGCACGGTCCGAAGACCTACTTCGTCCGCAACCAGCACATCAACTACACGAATATCTGCAACAAGTTCTGCAAGTTCTGCAGTTTCTACGCCAAGAAGGGCGGCCCCGACCCTTACGAGATGAGCCTCGACGAAGTGCGCCGCCGCCTGGAATGGCACAAGGACGTCCCGATCACCGAGGTCCACATGGTGGGCGGAATCAACCCACGGCTTCCCTATTCCTACTACATGGACCTCGTGCGGACGGTGAAGGACGTTCGTCCCGGCGTGCACGTCAAGGCGTTCACGGCCGTCGAGATCGTCGAAATCGCCCGCGTCGGCAAAGTCTCGTTCGAGCAGGCCCTGGCCGATCTCATCGAGGCGGGCTTGGACTCGCTCCCCGGCGGCGGAATCGAAGTGCTTTCCGACCGTGTTCACAGCGAGTTGTTCGGCAAGAAGTTGAACGGCGAAGAGTGGAAGGCTGTCGCCCGCGCGGCTGCCAAGCTGGGCCTAAAGCAGTACGCCACGATGCTCTACGGTCACATCGAGACGGACGAGGAACGGGTGGACCACCTCATCCAATTGCGCGAACTCCAGGACGAGACGGGGCACTTCCTCACATTCACGCCGCTTTCCTTCCACCCGGAAGGCACGGAACTCGAGCACATCAAGCCGCTCACGGGCGACGTCGACCTGCGGAACATCGCGGTCAGCCGCCTCATGCTGGACAATTTCGCCCATATCAAGAGCTTTTGGATCATGAACACGGCGCCGGTCACCCAGGCTGCACTGTGGTACGGGGCCGACGACGCCGACGGGTTGGTCCACGAGTACGAGATCACGTACAAAGACGGCGAGTGGGGCAACAAGCGGCAGGCGCTCACCTACGACAACATGGTTTACATGATCGAAGACGTGGGCCGTGTGCCGATCGAGCGCGACTCGCTGTACCACGAGATCGTGCGCGAGCAGCCCGTCACCCCCAAGCGCACGCTCATCCCGCTCGCGCAGGCGTGAGATGCTGGTTCTGTTTGACAACAATCCGGTCTTGCGGCAACTGGCCGATGGGTTGTTCCATGCGGAGTTCGAAGTTCTAGAAGCGGGAGACAGTTGGCTTGAGGCCTACCGCCGCTATTGTTTGGAGCGGTCGGTTGAGGTGTGCGTCTTGCCTCGCTTTCTCGTCGAGCGGGTCCTGCCCGAGTCTTCAGCGGGTGCGCTCGAGGGCTTCGACGAGCGAATCTGGCCGACGCGTTTCCTGACCTTGCCCGCATATCCCCAGTGGAGGAACATGGGCCGGGGCCAGATTCTACGACGCATCGAGCGACTCCTTGGCCGAATCGAGTCCTCGCGCCGCTCGGATGTTGTTGTGCCGCTGAACCTGTTCGACTGGGGAGACGAGGAGTGGACTCGAATGAGCTTGGAGTGTCTTGCGTTCGCACGCGATCGTCAGGCGTTCATCCAGTCCGCATAGGCTTGGCCTGGGCTTTCCGGATTCCCGTCCAAGGGGGACGGATTCGCTCATCCCTGACGAAGGGTTTGGGGGATAATCGAGACCCGTGCTCGAAGTCGCATCGCTCGTCAAGGAATACCGTCGGACGCGAGCGGTGGACGGGCTCTCTTTCACCATCAATCCCGGCGAGATCGTGGGCCTTCTCGGACCCAACGGTGCGGGCAAGACCACGGCCATGCGATGTATCGCCGGCATCTTGCGCCCCACGTCCGGCACAGTCAGAATCCATGGTTACGACATCGTCCAAGACCACGCCAAAGCCAAGGCGCGGCTGGCCTTTGTCCCCGAGGTGCCGGGCCTGTACGAGTTGCTCACCGTTTGGGAGCACCTCCGCTTCATCGCCATGTGCTTCGACAAGCTCGAGGTTTTCGAGCGTCGGTGCGACGAACTGCTCGACCGCTACCACCTCTCCGAGAAGCGAAACGAACTCGTGGTGACGTTGAGCAAGGGCATGAAGCAAAAGTTGGCCGTGGCGTGCGCCCTGGTGCACGACGCCGATGTCTTGCTCTTCGACGAGCCGCTCATCGGCATCGATCCGGCCGGCGCACACGAGGTGAAACAGGAGCTGATGAGGGCGCGGGACGATGGAGCGGCCGTTCTCGTCTCCACTCACTTGCTCGATACGGCCGAGCGGCTGTGCAACCGCGTCATCATCGTCGCCCGAGGCAGGAAACTCGCCGAAGGGACTCTTGCATCCTTGCGCGAAGAGCACGCGATGAGCGAGGCCACGCTCGAAGAGGTGTTCCTCTCACTCACCCGCGAGCCATGAACGCGTTGCTCTTTCTAGCGGTTCGGTCGGTGGTGAACGGGGTGCGGCGCGCCCTTTCTTCGCCCAAACGCCTGATCACACTCGTTGCGGCAGTGGCTTACTACGCCTACCTGTTGCGACCCACGCGCGGCTCTGAGAGCTTCGATCTGCCCGAGGACTTCCAGATGCAGATGCCTCCCGAGGCCGTGCTGCACAGTCTGGCCTTTGCGGCCTTTGGGTTTCTGACCCTGATGTTCCTCATGAGCCTGCTCAGCCACCGCAGCGGGTTTCGGCCGGCCGACGTGGACATGCTGTTTCCGACTCCCATCCACCCGCGTTGGGTGATGGCGTTCCGAATGGCTCGGGAGTACCTGGTCACCTTGCTCCTTCCCTTCCTGATCATGCTGCTCGGGTGGCGGTCGACCGCAGGCGGGTTGGCGATGCTGGAAGAAGTCGTGCCGGAGTCCGGGATGATCCAGGTCGCCGGTCGCGTCGGGATGGTGAGTTGGTTCCTGATGGCCCTGTTCTGGGTGGCGATAGGCCAAGCGGTGAGCATGGCGGCATCCCGCCAGGATCGCTATGGCCTGACGGCGCGCCGCATCGCCTTGGCCGTGATCATCGCCGTCCCAACCCTCGCCGCGGCTCTGGTGTGGTGGCATATGCGAACGGGCGCGAGCTTCGAGGCCGCCCAAGCCATGCTCGAATCCAGCGCGATGCGCGCACTGTTCTTTACCGCTGCGCTCTCGGCGGATACCGTCTTGGCGGCCATTTCGGGGGACATGGGCCGAGTCATGCTCCTGTTTGCGGGGCAACTGGCACTGATTGGTGGCGCGTTGGCTTTCGCCAACACCCAATGGGCGTACATCTACGACTCCGCCGCAAGCCGAGCCGTGGACGGAGTTCGCAAGTCCATGCAGGCGGGCGACCAAACACGCATGCGTGCGGAGTTGGTCCAGCAGGGCAAACTGAAGATCCGAACAAAGCGCACCAGATTCCATTCGATCCGCGTGTCCGGCTGGCCAGCACTGATGTGGAAAGAGTGGTTCCTTCAGGTTCGAGGCAACACGGGGCAGTTGGTCTTCTTCCTCATCATCGTGCTCGCGATGACCGTTCCGACGGCCCTGATCCCTCCCTCTCGAAGGACGGGGCTGGACATTTCTGGCTACTTCTTCATGGCCATGCAGTTCATGAGCCTGCTGATGGTCACTTGGACCGTCGCCCAAGCCGGCGTGATCGATCTGCTCCGCCACGTGGACATGCAAAAGCCGCTGCCTTTCGCCGCCGCCACCAACGTCTTCTCCGAGGTGGCGGCCAAGTCGCTGTTCGGCGTGCTGTTCCTGTGGGCTGGCGGCGCCTTCTTCTTCTGTTTGCGCCCCGCCAACTGGGAGTTCCCCGTCGCCTCGGCCATCCTGGCTCCCACGGTGTCCGTCCTCGTCTCGGCCTGCATCTACCTTGTGTGGCTGCTCTTCCCAGATGTCGACGATCCGGCCCAACGCGGGTTCAGACAGCTCATGATCCTGTTGGGCTTGGCGGTGGCCATCAGCCCGATTGTGGGGTTGCTGGTGCTCGGCCGATTCATGAAGTGGCACATGGTGGTGGCAGCGTTGCCGGGGGCCGCGCTCGCAGTTGGTTTCACGGTGGTGGCCTGCATCGCCGCGGGCCGTCTGTACCAAGACTTCAACCCGTCGGAGTAGCTCTGGTCAGCCAGAGTCGCGCAGAGCCAGGATCTCAATCTCGCCAGAAGAGTCTTCGACAAGAAGGAACGTCCTGACGAGATCCTCGGTGGCATCGAACTCGATCTCGGCGAGCGGAGTGTCGTCTCCCGCCAGTGTGGCGATGATCCGAAGCCGATTCGGGTCGCGCGTCAGGTACGCCGTCCGATTCGCATAGGGGATTCCAAGCACGGAGGGCAGGGCGTCCTCAAACTTGTCATCCCTCTGGATGACATACACGTCGAACTTGTCGTCGCCCTTCACCCCGTTGTAGACGCGGTACTTGAACAGGTCGCCGCCGGCGGGCTCGTTGTCGTCCTTGACCCACGACACGCTGGGAGCCGCCAGATCGCCCGCGACGAATGCCGTGTAATCCGCGTTGCGGTCCACGACGACGGGGAGCCCATAGAAGGGGACCGTGGTGCCGGCTTCTCGAATCGCCAAGGCGAACGACTTGGCATCCACGCGCCCGTATGCCGAAGCACCGGGCCCGTCCAGCCTGTGGACGGCTTCGTCGTTGAGGACCAGTTCGAGCGGCGGGAAGTCTGGACTGGCCACCACAAGACGGACGCTTCCCTTCAGAGGACTGTCCTTGCAGCCAAAGCCGGGGATCAGGGCCAACCCGATCAGAACAACGGAGAGGATGCGCCGCATGAGTGGATTATCGGCGATTCGGGGGTCCCAATCGCAACATCAAGCAAAACCGCCGAGCGCAACAGCGTGCGCTCGGCGGTTGGAGGTGCGAGTAAAGCTTACTTCGTTTCAGCGATCAGCTCTTGGACGAGGCTCTTCATCCGGGCTTCGTTGAACCCGACCATCACCTCGCGGACGACGCCCTGGCGATCCACGATGAAGAACGTGGGATAGCCCGGGACCTTCCAGTCCTTGCCCAACTGGTCGTTGCCGTAGGTGAACGTGTAGGAGTACTTATGCTCCTTGACGTAGCCGACCGCGTTATCCTTGGTCTGGATCTTCTGACCATCCGAGCCTCTCTCGGCGAGGTTTGCGCCGATCATCACCAAGCCCTTCGAGCCCAGTTCCTCGTGCATCGCCTGGAGCTTCGGAGCGGCGGCCTTGCACGGGCCGCACCACGTGGCCCAAAAATCGATGACGGCGACTTTGCCTTCGATGTTTGCATTGGTGAACCGCTTGTCGTCGAGCGTCTTCATCTCGAACATGGGCAGCTTCTTGCCGGTGAAGGTCTCCTTGACCTCCTTGAACGGGTCTTCGCGCTGAGTCGGGCCGCCCTGCGGCACGACCTTCGCTGCGGCAGTCTGCTGCGCGACGACCAGCGCGCTGGCGGCGAGCAAGAGAGACATGGAGAGAGCGATGACTTTGGTCATGATGCCTTTCAGTATAGCAAGGTCGTCTGCCAATTGGGTCCAACGACGGGCTGGTACACTGGCTTTGACCACGGATGGCGCATTGAGCTCGATCACACACACCCCTGCCGAGCAACACGCTCGAATGCCCTTCGGGCTGTTCTTCCTGTCGACGTCGTTCCAACTGGCCCTCGTGCTGGGGCTGTACGCGTGGATCGCTGGACCAACGCTCGCCGCCGAGGCGTCCAACCTGCCGTTGCTCGTCGCCTGGATTCTGGTTCTGGGTGTGCCTCTCAGCCTGTTCGAGTACCTCTACCACCGCTACCTGTTGCACTCGGCCGTGCTGCCCTTTCTCGGCATCATGCACCATTGCCACGCGGAGCACCACGGCCTCACGTCGGTGAAGGCGCCCGTCCTCTCCAAGGAGCCCGAGCGCATGGTGCCCGTCGCCAGCGAGTACCCGGTCGAGCACGAACATCAGGAGGCGTCCATGATGTTCCCGTATTTCGCCGCGAGCATCTTCTATGCGATCTTCGTCGGCATGGCGGCCATCCCTCTCAAGCTGCTGATCCCGAGCCAGCCCCTCGTTCTGGCGATGATCGTCACGGTCACGTTGTACTACGCTGGGTACGAGGTGTGGCACGCGATCCTCCACCTGCCCTACGAGCGGTTCTGGGGGCCTCTGGTCCAAAGCCGAGGGTTTGGCGGTGTGACGCGATACATCTATAGCTTCCACTTGGTTCACCACTGCCGGCCAACGAGCAATCTTGCGGTGGTCGGCCTTTGGGGCGTTGCGGTTTGGGACCACCTGTTCGCCACCCACAAGCGGCCGAAGCACCTCCCCCTCGATGGAGCGTCCATCAACTATCGGGACATCAGCCTCCCTAAGCCCCGCTGGCCCATTTCGTTCTTGGATCGGCTTCAGGGACCGTTTTACCGAGGTTCTCGGACCATCGAGCGCACGTTGTCGAAGGCGTTCCGCAAGCGATGAGCGGAAGCTGGAGTTGGCGCGCCGCTTCGGCACCGGGCGTGGCGGCCGTGCGGTCGCACTGGGCGCCGTTCCTGGCCATCCAGCTCGCTGCGGCGGCGCTCGTGGTGGTGTATGCCCAGACGCCTGCCGTTCGCGAGTGGTGCACGGTCATCGAGCGGATCAAGGTCGCGGGCGGAATTCCATTCGCCTTCATCGCCGGCGCCATAGCGGGGGGAGTCATTCCCGAGATCGCCAAAGCCCTGACTGGGCGCATGGGGTCGCCGACGCGCCAGTGGTTTGCGGCCTCGTCGTTCAACGCTCTGGTCTACGCCATGGTCGGGGTTCAGGTCGACCTGTTCTACCGCTTCCAAACCTGGTGCTTCGGCTCAGGAACCGACTTCCAGACACTCGTGGTGAAGACAGCGGTCGACATGGCCATTTTTACGCCGGTCCTCAGCATCCCGCTCGCGGTCCTGATGTTCGAGTGGAAGCGGGTCGGGTTTGATCTGCGACGCATGGGCCCCGCGTTCACGGGGTGCTTCTACCTGAACTCCATTGTCCCGGCGTTGATCCCCTGCTGGGCGTTCTGGATTCCGATCCTGATCTGCGTTTACTCGCTCCCGGCCAACCTCCAGTTCGTGTTCGCGTTGCTCGCCGAAGCCGCCTGGAGCATCCTCTTCGTGTTCATCGCTACGAATGGGGGACAGCCGGCAGGACATCAGACCGTCGCCAGCGAAGCGTAGGATGCGGGCCGGGGGCCCAAGGATGCGGCAAATGGCAAAGAAGAGCGGCGGCTGGCTGGATACTCTGGAACGCGTCGGCAACAAACTGCCCGATGCTTCGACGTTGTTCGTGATCGGAGCGCTGATCGTGATCGTGCTGTCCCAGATCGGTGCGGTGGGAGGATGGACCGTTCAGCCCGTACAGCCCGAAACGGTCGTCGCCGCCGATGGGTCGGTTTCGATGCAGCTTCAGCCCAAGGGCGACCCGCTCAAGGTGGTCGGTCTGCTGCAGCCTGACAGCGTGGCTTGGATCTTCACCAAGATGGTCGAGAACTTCATCAAGTTCCCGCCGCTCGGGGTGGTCTTGGTCGGCATGTTGGGCATCGGCGTGGCAGAGCGCACCGGCTTGATCGCAGCTTTGCTCAAAGCCTTTGTTGCCGTTGTCCCCCCACGGTTCTTGACCCCGGCGATGGTGTTCCTCGGAGTCATGTCTTCCATGGGCATTGACGCGGGATACATCGTATTGCCACCGTTGGCGATGGCGCTCTACCGATCGGTCGGTCGGTCGCCCATCGTCGGCTTGGCGGCCGTGTTCAGCGGTGTGGCCGCAGGCTTCAACGCCAACCTGTTCATCACGGGTTTGGACCCGATGCTTGCGAACTTGACCACCATCGGCGCCCAGGTCGTGAACCCGGACTACAAGGTCTCGCCAACGTGCAACTGGTACTTCATGATCGGTTCGACCATCGTCATTACGCTCACGGGGTGGTTCATCACCAACCGCTTCGTCGAACCGCGGTTCAAAGGCAAGCCTGAGGACGAAGGCGGCCCGCCGACGGGCGTTGAGGACTTCGAGACCGTGCGGAAACTCTCGGCCGAGGAGCGGAAGGGGCTTGGTGTCGCCGCAATGACGATGGCCCTGACGCTTGCCGCGATCTTGGCCATGATCTTGGTTCCTGGGGGCCCCCTCAACGGCAAAGGAGACCACTTCGACCGCTGGGTCGAGGCGATCGTTCCGATGATCCTGCTCCTCTTCCTGGTGCCGGGTTTTGCATACGGCTTCTCGGTGAAGACCCTCCAATCCGAGAAAGACGCCGCGCGCATGATGACGGAGTCTATGGCAGCCATGGCCCCGATCATCGTGCTCGCGTTCTTCGCCAGCCAGTTCATCGCGTTCTTCAACCAGTCGAATCTGGGGCAGATGTTGGCGATGTGGGGTGGGCAAAGCCTGGCTCAAGCCCAGATGCCGCCCATGCTGCTGATGGCGACATTCGTTGTGGTGACGATGCTGTTCAACCTGTTCGTGGGTTCGATGTCGGCCAAGTACACGCTGTTCGCTCCGATCTTCGTGCCCATGTTCATGCTCGTCGGGATCAGCCCCGAGTTGACCCAGGCCGCCTATCGCATCGGCGACTCGGTGACGAACATCATCACGCCCCTGAACGCCTACCTGGTCATCATTCTGGTGGCGATGCGGCGGTACGTGCCGAAGGCGGGCATGGGGACGTTGGTTTCCACGATGCTTCCCTACTCGATCGGGTTCACGATCATGTGGACACTGATGCTCATGGCTTGGATGGCCAGCGGTATGCCGCTTGGTCCCGACGGGCCCCTCACCTATTCGGGGGCGGTGGCGAAGTAGAGTGCGTCACCGCTTCGGCGGCACGAGTTGGGACAGCTGGAATCCAGTGTAGTCGAAAATGGACTCGCGCATGGTCTTCACGTTGCTGAACCCGGCGCTCTCGGCCAGTCGGACCAGCGACTTGCTCTCGGGAGCGTGGGCGATGGCCCACGAGGCGCGGACGCGGTCCAGATACTCGTGAAACCCGTAGCCGGTCACGTCGCGGAATCGCCGGGAAAAATGGAAGTGCGAATAGCCCGCCATGTCGGCCGCTTCGCGCAACGTCGGCCGCTGATGCGACCGGATGAGGCGGACCACCTCTCGCGTTCCTTCGTCCTCGATATCGACATGCTGGGCCAAGTCGTAGACGGGCTCCTGCAGGAGCGTGATCCCCAGGACGATCATCACGCGCCCCAGGCAATGCTCCGAACCCTCGCTTGGGACCAGATGCGGAAAGGCTTGCCGCAATGGGCGGACGCCCCTCGGCCCGTTGTGGCAAATCGCGCCGAAGGCATCGGCCGACAAACTCCAAAGGACCGCTTGGTTGTGTTGGTCCGAAGTGGCGATCTGAAGGTGGGTCTGATTCTGCAGAAGAACGCCGTGCGACTCGGGTACCAGCAACTTCGCTTCGTCGCCGATGAGCAAGCCGCCGCGCTGAACCACGATCAAAACCATGGCGCCGTTGGTTTGCCCCCGAAGCTCGGTGGTCCCACTGTAATCCAGCCGCCACGAATGAAACCGGTCGTCGGCGGGCCCTTCAACAAGGTCCGATTGATTGCTCCACGTCACCATTGGACGGTCTCCAACCAGAAGGTGAGTGTGTGTCGCAGCACCTCCACATACCCTGGATAGTCGTCGGGCTTGGCCACGAAGGCAGCGCCATGCTTCCGGCAGAACTCACGATCTTTCGGGTTTTGTGAGCCCGAGAACACGACCACCGGCAGATGCTTGGTCTGTTCTCGACCCCGAAGTCGTGCCAAAACGTCTTGCCCGCTGGGCAGCGGAATGTTCAGGTCGAGAAGCACGAGGTCTACCCCGAGCGAAGGCCCGTCCACCTCGAGTAGCGTGAGCGCGTCGCGTCCCGAGTGAGCCAAGAACAACTCTGTAGATGGAAACTCTTTGGCGATGACCCGCGAAACGAGAACCTGAGTTTCAGGGTCGTCTTCAATCAGCAACAATCGGGGGCTCGCCATACAGCCGATTATGCCCGAAAACAAAGGTGGGCCGCCGACCGCAGGATTGGGAACTGGATGGAAGGGCATCCTGGTGCCGGCTGGCCCATTGCTTGTGGTCTGGAGTTCGGTCTCCTCACCTCTGCTCTCCATTGAGAATGGTTGGCGGGAACGCCCGTTGCGTCAGTGGCAGACTTGCGGATCAGGGAGCAAGTTGGGGCCTAGACGTGTTTCTCCTCAGGGCCAGTCGCCCCTCTGGATGAAGGTCGCGACCAGCTCGATGTCCGCTCCAAGCGACCTGTCGACGAGGACACTCGGTACCGACTCCCGCAACCGCGACACTGCCGTTGCCACTCCCCGGCCCGGCGTCAGGGGTTTCCTGAAGTCGAGCCCCTCGGCAGCGGCCAGAGCTTCGATGGCCAAAATCCGCTCGACCAGGGCGACGATCTGCTTCAGTTTGAGCGCAGCCGTCATCCCCATTGAGACGTGGTCCTCACGTGCCCCAGAAGTCGGCACGTTGTCCACGCTGGCCGGGTGAGCCAGAACCTTGCACTCGTTGAGCAGCGCGGCAGCGGTCACCTGCGCCATCATGAATCCCGACATCGTGCCCGGGTGGCGCGTCAGAAACGGCTTCAAGCCCTCGCTGGTGTCGGGGTTGACGAGCCGATCGGTGCGTCGCTCTGAGATCGAGCCCAGATCGGTCATCGCGATCGCCGCGTAGTCCAGAGCCAAAGCGATCGGCGCGCCGTGGAAGTTGCCGCCCGACACCACGTCCTCGCCCAAAACCAATGGGTTGTCGGTCCCCGAACCCGTTTCGACCTTCAGGACCTCTTCGACGTGGGTCAGCGCGCCACGCACGGCGCCGTGCACCTGAGGCATGCACCGCAGACTGTAGGCGTCTTGAACACGGGGGTCGTCCAAGCGGTGCGACTCTCGGATTTCAGAATCTTCGAGCATCTCGCGTTGGACGTGCGCGGACTCGATCTGACCGGGATGCGGCCGCAAGTCGTGGATGCGTGCGTCGTGGGCGGCAGGCGTACCCATCAGGGCCTCCAACGACATCGCTCCAGCAGTCTCCGCCGCATGCAACGCGCGTTTGGCTCGTGCGAGCGTGAGGCAGCCGATCGCCGTCATCGCCTGAGTGCCGTTGAGCAGAGCCAACCCCTCCTTCGCTTCGGGAGTAAGCGGTTCGATCCCCGCTTGCGGCAAGACCTCGCCCGACGAACCCTCCCAACACGGGCCTTCGCCGATCATGGCAAGGGCCAGATGCGCCAGGGGTGCAAGATCCCCGCTCGCCCCGACCGAACCGCGCGACGGCACGACCGGGTGGACTCTGGCGTTCAGCATGGCGACGATCTGTTCGGCGACGCGCGGACGTGCGCCGCTCACACCCTTGGCCAGCACATTGGCGCGGAGCAGCATCATCGCCCTGGTCTCTTCGATGGTCATGGGTTCCCCCACACCGACGGCGTGGCTTCGAATGAGGTTCAACTGAAGCGCACTCAGCTCGTGTGGTGCAATGCGTACGTCGGCCAGCCGCCCAAACCCGGTGTTTACACCGTACACGGTGTCGCCCCGTTCCAGAATGCGTTCGATCACGCTCCGCGAACGCTCCATGGCGTGAATCGCGGCGTCGGAGAGGGACACGGGGAGCCGGTCGTTAGCCACCGACTCGATCTGCTCAAGGGTCAACGGCGACCCGTCCAGCATCAACATTTGGGAGAGTCTACCGATGAGCGTGCCCCAAGACGGCTCGGCACGTCACAATCTGATGAGCCCATGCGATTCGTCCTCGGTTTTCTAGCGTTCGTCGGCCTCGCTCTCTCGCTTCACGGGTGCGGCGGCGGAGGCGGTGGCGGTCAAACGCAGACGTCCCTTCTCTTCGAGGCTGCTTGGGTGGGCGCGGCCGGAGGCGTGAACGGGCGTTCGATGCGCGTCTCCCTTCTGGATTCCGCCGGTAATCTAATCGGAGCGACGGCCTTGCTCAACGAGAATCCCGACGGGTCGTCTCAAGCGATCAACGCGACACCCGGCAGCTACCGCTTGCTGGCAGAACTGTATTCCCAGCTGGACCTCGGCGGCACCAAGGTCGGGCAGATCGAGACCCTCGTTGAACTCTCCGGGGCCACCCGAGTCCGAACCGCCGTTGGGACGCCGTTGGCCTCCTTGCGAGTCACCCCCTCCTCGGCCGAAGTCGAGGCCCAATTCAGCCGCCAGTTCTATGCCGCAGGATTCGATGCATCGGGTCGCCTGACGTTCAACGAACCAGGCTCGGTCGCGTGGACCGTGCTGGGAACTGGCGCGACCATCGGGGAGGATGGCCGGTGCATCGGCGAGACTCCTGGGACCTACACCATCCGAGCAACCCATGCGGCTTCGGCAACTCAGGGCGCGGCCACCCTCACGGTCAAGCCATTCGCCACGAAGCGCACCAAGTGGACCGTGATGGTGTTCCTCAACGCGGCCAACGACCTCTACCGGTTCTCGACCCTCAACGTGAACCAGATGGAGTCCGTGGCGCAGAACCCCGATGTCCGGTTCGTGCTGCAGTGGAAGCAGAGCACGTCGCGCTACCCGGGGTCCACGTTCGACGGCACGCGGCGCTATCTGGTCAAGCCGGACACATCGAGCGCCATCGCGAGCCAGTTGATGCAGGACATGGGAGCGGTGGACATGGGCCGACCGGAGACCATGCAGGCGTTCATCCGCTGGTGCAAGACCTACTTCCCCGCCGACCGCTACGCCTTGGTGGTGTGGAACCACGGCAACGGCTGGCGTCGCTCGGCCGAACTGGGGCGAGCGGTGAGCTACGACGACGAGACGGGCAACGCGATCCAAATCTGGGAACTGCAGCAAGCCATGGGCGGCGAGCAGGTGGACATCTTCGCATGGGACGCCAGCCTGATGCAGATGGTCGAGGTTGCCACCGAAGTGGCCGATCAAGCCAGATATGTGGTCGGCAGCGAAGAGAGCCCCCCTGGCGAGGGCTACCCCTACGACCGAGTGTTCAGCGTGTTCCGCGACAACCCCGACGCGGCCACGGGGACCCTGACCAAGGCCTTTGTGGATGGCATGCTGGCCGTGCCCGAGTACGCCTCCCGAAAGATCACCCAGAGCGTCGTGGACACGTCGCGCCTACAACCCTTGCTAGCCGCACTGGACGAACTTGCCGCGACCATGATCGCCCATCGCGAGGCGCTCGCAACCGACATTCCGCTTGTTCGAGGTCAGACGCAGGCGTACAGCCAGACGTTCGCCCGATACTTCCGCGACATCGGCGACCTGTGCGACAACCTGGTGGGCATGACGTCTGTCCCGGAGGTCCAAGCCGCTGCCGCGACGGTGCGCGCACGTTTGGGCGAGGCCATCCTGTGGGAGGGGCACAACGCGTTCTCGCCCCGCTCGAACGGTCTTTCCATCGACTTCTCGCCTGCTTCCACGTTCGAAAGCGATGCCGCCAACTACGCCCTGATGCGGTTCGCTCAGCAGACGCGTTGGGACGAGTGGTTGCGTCAAGCCCCCTAGCCCTTGGTAGGCTCGGCATATGGTCCGCGGCGCGTTCGCTCGCATGGCCGCACTCGCGGTCCTGATGCTCTCGGCTATGGCGCAAGCACAGAAGTGGCTCGCCGTTCCGGTTCCCGAAGACCCCATGGCACAGGCCCAGTGGATTTGGGTTCGGCCCGCTGGCGGGCCGGTGCCCTCGGCATCGGGCGGAGCGACGGGCACCTTCGTGTTCGGCACCACGTTCGATGCCGGACGAGTGACTCGGGCGCGATTGCGGTTCACGGCAGACAACGAGGCCGTCGTTCGGCTGAACGGTCGCGAAGTCGCCAAGAGCACCGAGTGGTCGCAAATCACCGAGACCGACGCGACGGCCTTGGTTCATGCGGGTCTGAACCGCATCGAGGCCTCCGTGACCAATCCGAGTGTCTCCGGAGCGACCATGAACCCAGGCGGCTTGCTGCTGGCCCTCGAACTGGAAGGATCAGACGGAAACCGGGTCGTGGTTTCGAACGCTTTGTGGTCCTGCGCCAAGGGCGAAGTCGTCGCCATCGGCCCCGCTGGCATCGCGCCTTGGGGTCACGCGTTTCGAGACGGCATCAGCCCTATCTTCCGCAAGGAGTTCACGGTTGAAAGGGTTCCCAAGCGTGCGGAGGTCGAGGTCGTTGGGTTGGGCCACTACCAACTGTTCGTCAACGGCAAGCGGGTGGGCGACGCGGCGGTCAACCAGCCCTGGACCCAGTTCGACAAGACGATCACGTCGAAGACGTTCGACCTCGCCCCCTATCTGGCCGAAGGCAAGAACTGCATCGCTGTCATGTTGGGCAACGGGTTCTTTAGCGTGGCGCGTCCTCCTGCGCGGAGATACGCCAAAGGCGACGCCATGCCGGACTACGCCGAGGGCCACCCGATCCGGCTCTGGATGAAGGGCTTTGTCTCGACCGATGAGACGTGGCGCTGGAGCAAGGGGCCGGTCACGCTCTCGCACGTGTTCGCCGGCGAAGATTACGACGCCCGTCTCGTCGAGCGCGGCTGGCTCCTCGCGGGGTTTCAGGAGGGTGCGAACTGGAAACAGCCAAGCATTCTGCCCAAGCCGAACGCCCGCATCGTGCGGCAGGATTGGCCCGACTTCGAGCCGGTCGAGACGTTCCAACCCGTACGTATCGCGCCTCAGCCGAAAGGTGGGTGGGCGTACATCTTCCCCCAGAACTGCTCCGCCACCCTGCGGTTGGTCGTCGAGGGGCCCCGTGGCGCCACGGTTCGGTTCCAGATGTCCGAGGTGATCCAGCCCAACGGCGACGTCGAACAACTGAACCTTTGGAACGCCGACGCGCTCACGACTTACACGCTGGCCGGCAGCGGCCCGGAGACCTACGAGAACCTCTTCTTCTACCACGGGGGCCAGTTCGTGGGCGTCCAGGGCGCAGTCCCTGTAGGGCAACCCAACCCCCAAGGATTGCCCGTGTTGCACCGGCTTGAGCTCGTGCATGTCAGGACGAACAACCCTGTTGCGAGCCACCTCCTCTCCTCCAAGCCGCTGTACAACCGCACGGTCAACTTGATCGACTGGGCAATGCGCTCGAACATGGGCTTCGTCCTCACCGATTGCCCCCACCGCGAGAAGCTGGGCTGGCTCGAGTGCGCTCACCTGCTCGCCGACTCGTTCGCCTACCGTTACGACTGCCGCGATTGGTTCCGGAAGATCTGCCGCGATATGCGCGACGCCCAGCTCGCCAGCGGACGGGTGCTCACGGTCGCGCCCCGCTACCTGATGCGTCCCGACGACGACATGTACGCTTGGACGGTCGAGTGGGGTGCGGCCAGCGTCTTCCTGCCTTGGAAAGCCTATCGCTGGTACGGAGACACCCGGTTCCTCAGCGAGAACATCGCGATGATGGAGCGGTTCGTGGACCACGTGGCTAGCCAATCGAAGGACGGCATCGCGCCCGGCTCGCTCGGGGATTGGTACGACTACGGCCACGGCCAACCGCCTGGCCCGAGTCGTTACACCGACACTCGGCTCACCTCGACGGCGATGCTCGCGATGTGCGCCCATGCCTTGGCCCAAGCCGAAAGAATCCTCGGCCGCAACGATCGGGCCGCTCGTTACGAGGCCCTTCTCCAGGCGACCAAGACAGCGTTCCTTCGGGAGTTCTACGACCCTGTGGCCAAGGCCTACAAGAACAACGGCAGCGTGCAAACAGGTTCGGCGATGGCGCTCTGCGCGGGTCTGGTCCCTGAGAGCGATCGTGGAGCCGTGCTAGAGGGCATGGTCAAAGAGCTCGAATCGCGCGGGTACCAGCAGACCAGCGGCGACGTGGGCCACCTGTTCCTCATTCGTGCCTTGGCAGAGGCAGGGCGCTCCGATGTCTTGCACCGCGTGTACTCGCGCGAGGGGTTGGGGAGTTATGGCGGCATCTTGGCCAAGGGCCTGACGGCCATGCCGGAGACGTGGGACGCCATCACCGCTGGGAGCAACTCGCTCAACCACTGCATGCTCGGCCACGCCATGGAGTGGTTCTACGGGTACGTGCTGGGGCTACGCCAAGCGCCGGGCTCGGTGGGTTGGCGCGATGCGGTGTTCGAGCCGGTTCCGGGCGAGACGGACCATGCCAGCGGGTGGCTGCAAACGCCACAAGGCAAGGTGGTCGTCAGTTGGAAGCGCACGCAAGAGGGACTGCGCTTGGCCTTTGAAGTGCCGCAAGGCATGCGGCTACAAGTTGCAGGCAAAGCCTACGGCGCGGGCGCCTACGACCTGATCGTCCCTCAGCGGTTCTCGATCGGCGTGAACGCGACTTCCTTCGGACCGTCGTAGATGCACTTGGGCCGAATCAAGCGATTGTTGTCCAACTGCTCGATGGCGTGGGCGCTCCAGCCCGCGACGCGAGCGGTCACGAAGATCGGCGTATAGAGTTCGATCGGGATGCCCAGCAAGTAGTAGGCGTAGGCCGCCGGGAAGTCCACGTTCGGGTGGATGTTCTTCTCCGCGACCATCACGTTCTCGAGGATCTCGGCGATATCGCCGAAGTTCGTGTTGCCCATGTGCTGGCCGATCTCCTTCGCGAGCTTGGTCAGGTACATGGCGCGGCTGTCCTGCTTCTTGTACTCCCGGTGGCCGAAGCCCATGATCTTCTTCTTGTTGGCCAGAGCGTCGCGAATCCAGGCCTCGGCCCTGTCGGCGGTGCCGATCTCGAGGATCATCTTCATGGCCTCCTCGTTCGCGCCTCCATGCAGGGGGCCCTTGAGCGTGCCGATGCCCGTCACGATGCCGCTGTACAAGTCGCTCAGCGTCGCCACCGTCACCCGGCAAGCGAACGTCGAAGCGTTGAAGCCATGCTCGGCGTACAGGGTGAGCGAGGCGTCCATCACCTTGGTGGTGTAGGGGTCGGGGTCCTCGCCGAGCAAACAATACAGGAACGTGGCCGCTGTGCCGAGACCGGGCTTGGGCTGGACGGGCTCCTTGCCTTGCAGGATACGGTAGCCGTTCGCCGTCAACACCCCGGCCTTGGCAACCATGCGTACCGCCTTGCGGAGGTTGGCGTCGCGGTCGTTGGCCGCATAGTCGGGATCGAACGGCGCAAGCGCCGCAAACCCGACCTTGAGCATGTCCATCGGGTGCGTGGTTTTGGGAAGCTGGGCGATGGCCGTGTAGACCTCGCTGGGGACGGCACGCTCGGCCGACAGCGTGGCGTTGAAGGCGTCGAGTTCAGCACGGTTGGGCAGCTTGCCGAACAGCAGCAGGTAGGTCGTCTCTTCGTAGGAACCGAACTCCGCCAGTTGGTGGACGTCGATGCCGCGATAGGTCAAGCTGCTGCGGTCGCTGTCGATCTCGCTGATCGTGGTGATGCCGGCGATCACGCCTTCGAGTCCGGGGCTGTAGTTCGGATATTCGGTCGTTGCGCTCATGCTGTCCTCGGCGTCGCCTACCCTGGGTCGGCAGACCTGTCCTCGATCCGTTCCGACCAGTTCCGGTCCAGCGCTTCGAAGGCCGCATACTCGACCGTGCCGTACAGTTGCGTCCGGGTGTGCATGCGTTCCAAGAGGGCCGCTTGCGTTCCCGAGCCGATCAACTCGGCGTAGGCCTCGCTTATCGCCTTCAACATGACCCGGAACGCGGTCATGGGAAAGATGACGAGATTGTACCCAAGCTCTTTGAACCTGTTTAGGCCCAAAATCGGCGTCTTGCCGAACTCGGTCATGTTCGCCAGCAGCGGCACGTCGAGGGCTTTGCGGAACGCCTCGAACTCGGCCTCGGAGGTCAGGCCCTCGGGGAAAACGGCGTCAGCCCCGGCGTCTACGTAGGCTTTCGCGCGTTCGATCGCAGCATCCAAGCTTTCGACTCCGCGCGCATCGGTGCGGGCGATGATCAGGAAATCCGAGTCGGCCTTCGATTCCACCGCCGCCAGGACCTTCTTCGCCATGTCCTGCGTGGGAACGACTTCCTTCCCGTCCAGATGGCCGCACCGCTTGGGGCTGACTTGGTCCTCCAGATGCAACCCGGCCAGCCCCGCCCGCTCGAACTCGTGCACCGTCCGCCGCACGTTGAGCGCGTCGCCGTATCCCGTGTCGGCGTCGGCGATGCAGGGCACGCTCGTGGCTTGGACGATGAGGCTCGCGAACTGCGCCATCTCGGTCATCGTGATCAGCGCGATGTCCGGGACGGCCAGGTTGGCGTTCGTCACGCCCGCCCCCGAAATGTACAGCGCCTTCGCACCTTGGTCGGCAGCGACCTTCGCCGAAAGGGCGTTGAATACCCCTGGGAGCAGCACCGTGTCCTCGGCCATCAGCTCGCGCAACACGCGTCCGGGCGAAGCGAGGGGCGGATTCAGCATGCTCCGAGCGTACCGCCTCGACCCTGCCAAGCCTTAGCGCCTAGGAGAACAACCCCATCCGCCGCTTGGTGATTCGGATCGTGTCGGCCGCGATGCTGCGCGCATACTCCGTCCCTTGGTGCAGCGTGCGTTCCAGCTCGCCCCGGTCGGAATAGAAGCCCCGGAAGCGCTCCTGAAACGGCTCCAAGAACCCGACGACGGTTTCCGCAACGGTCTTCTTCAGGTCGCCGTACCGCATGCCCTGGAAGTGCCCCTTGACTTGTTCGTCGCTCCATCCCGAGAGCGCTTGGTGGATGGTCAGGAGGTTCGCCACTCCCGGCCCCATCGTGTCGAAATCCACGTGCGGTTGCGAATCGGTGGTGGCCCGCATGATCTTCTTGCGGGCAGCTTCCGGCGCATCCAGCAACCCGATCGCGTGCCCCGCTCCGGTCTCTGACTTGCTCATCTTCTTCGTCGGATCGTCCAGGCCCATGATCCGCGCGCCGACCGTCGGCAGCTTGGTCTCCGGGATGACGAACGTCTCGCCGTACAGGCGGTTGAACCGCTCCGCGATGTCCCGCGTAAGCTCGAGGTGTTGGCTCTGGTCGTCGCCCACGGGCACGATCGCCGCGTTGTAGAGCAGGATGTCGGCGGCCATGAGCACGGGGTACTGGAGCAACCCGTCCGTGACCTCGACCTGCTTCTCCGACTTCGACTTGAACTGCGTCATCCGCTGGAGCCAGCCGATCGGGGTGACGCACGTGAGCATCCAGGCCAACTCGGCGTGTTCGGGAGCCATGGACTGCACCATGATGTGCGCCTTCTCGGGCTCGATCCCGCAAGCCAGCAGGATGGCGGCGAACTCGAGCGTCCGCTTCTGAAGGTCTTCGGGGTCTTGGTACACCGTGACCGCGTGGAGGTCCACGATGCCGAAGATGCAGTCGTAGTCGTCTTGCACCGAGGCCCACTGTCGGAACGCGCCGAGGTAGTTGCCGAGGTGAACGTGGCCGCTGGGCTGGGCGGCGGTGAAGACGCGCTTTTTCATGGGACGGCGAAGGTTGTACCCGCTCAGACCAGCCCGAGACGCTCGGCCTGAGCCGAGGACAACAGCCCTTCGGGGTCCCACTCGGCTTTGCGCGTCCGCAGCCGAGTCAACGTCTCGTCGCCGAGGTACGCCCGCGCATCCTCGGGACGGAGCGTGGCGTCCTTGGCCAAATAGAACCGCCCGCCGGCCTCTAAAACGAGTTCGTTCATACGGTGCGCCAGGCGCCGCACTTCCGGCCAGTTGCGCTCGGTCACCTTGAAGTCAAGGGCCAGCGAATACCCGTCCACCCCGTGCGAGAGCAGGAACCGATCGGGCCGATGCCGCTTGAACACGGCCAAGAACGACTCCAGCCGCGCCTCCTGCTGCATCCGGAACTGCTCGGCGAAAACCCTCCGGGCATGCTCTTTCGGTACGAACGACTGGTACTGGATGAAGCCACCGGGCAGGTACGCCCGTTGCCAATTGGGGACGTAATCCAAAAGGAACGAAAACGCAACCAGGCTTTGCGGGTGCGGCTTGCCGTGCCCCAGCAGCCGGGATGCCGTGTACTTGGCCCAATTGATCTGGCGCATCCCCCAGCGGTTGTTCAACTTCTTCAGGTACCGCCATACCATAGACTTCGGAAAGAAGCCGAGAATGGTGTCCGGCAGGTCTTGCCGGTCCATCCTCAACGAGGAGGGCCGCTCGGCCGGCTCGTCGAGGTACCACGCGGCGTGGAAGAGTCCCCTGCCGCACGACTTCCCTTTCGCGAACGCATCCACCCAGCCCACCATGTAGTCGGCGTCGCCTTCGAACCGCTCCATGCACGCGAACTGCTCTTCCCAGTCGGCGCACGAAAGCGGCAGGACCCGCAAATCGCCGGACGAGACCCGCTTCATCTGCAGCGTTGCGCGGGTGATCACGCCCAGCAAGCCCGCCGAGGAAATCGCCTCGTAGAACGCGTCGTCGTCGGGTTGCAGGATCAGGGTCCTGCCGCTCGGCGTCAGCACTTCGATCTCCGTGACGTGCTCGCCGATCGTGCCCTTTCGGTAGGCGTTCTTGCCGTGGATGTTCATGGCCAGCGCACCTCCCAGCGTCGGGAACATCGTGCCGCTGACCACGGGCGGCCACCAGCCGTCCTCTAGCGTGTGCCGCCAAATCTGCTCCAGCGTAACGCCTGCTTCGGCCGTCAGGAGCCCCGTTTCCGGGTCCCAAGCGAGGATGTTGTTCATGCGCCGAAAGTCGAGGATCAGGCCTTCGGGCAACAGGGCGGCATCGCCATAGCTCCTGCCCGAACCGCGAATCACGACCTTCCGGCCCGAACGCCTCGCCGCTTCAAACACGTCGCGGATACCCTCGACCGAAGTCGGTCGGTACCAGTAGCCGTCGCCCTGGGCCACCATGCCGAAGCCGGTCGCTCTGCCGATTCGTTCGTTCGAGGGCCCGTCCATCACACCTTCAGCTTGCGGAAGAGCCTCGTCGGGAAGTTGCGGATGATCCAGAAGATCAACCGATGCGTCGGCTTGAGGAAGCAATCGCGCCCCAGCGACGCCTTGGCGAGAATCATCCGGGCGGCGTCCTTGGCGGGCATGGCCCCCGCCAGATTGAGCCTGGCCGTCATCTCCGTTTGCACGGGACCCGGCTTGATCGTGGTGACCGTCACCCCGTGCTTGGAGAGCCGGTTGCGTAGGGCCTCTAGGTAGGCGTGCAGGAACGCTTTGCTGGCGTTGTACACGGGTTGGCCGACCCTTCCCCGCTCTCCGGCCACGCTTCCGACACCCACGATGGTGCCGCTCCTCGTGTTCTGGAACCGGGTCGCCGCTTGATTCAGCCAGGCGACCGCACCGAGCGCGTTGACCTCGATCATCGAGCGGTCCTTGGCGAAGTCGAACTCCGACGGTCCAACCTCGGGCATCACGCCGCTGCAGTAGACCACGAGGTCGAGCCCGCCAAGCCGACCCGTGGTCTCCACAAACAAGGCGGGCACGTCGTCGTAGGCGATCACGTCGTGGACGACCCCGAACACGAGGTCGGGATGGGCGCGTTCGAGTTCTTCAAGACGGTCGCCTCGACGAGCCACGGCGGCCACCTTGCACCCCGACTCGGCGAGCAACAAGGTCAGTTCGCGCCCGATGCCCGAACTGGCTCCGACGACGATGGCGTGGTGGTATTTGCTCATGGTTGATGACCGTCCACGATGGGAATGCGGACGCCCTGCATGGCCAAAGCGGCGGCGACGAGGAACAAGACGATGCTCGCCAGCATGTGCCGATCGGAGAAAACCACGTTCTCCGGCTCGCCGCCCTCGCCATCCTTGAACACCAGAAACACGTAGCGGCAGATCCCGTAGCCGACGAAGAGCGACGTGAGGAACAGGCTGGGGTGCGTTCGCGCCGTCTCGCTGAGGATCGAATAGATCCCGTAAAAGACCATCGCCACGCAGGCCGACATGACGACGAGGGCATCGAGCGCCGCCCGCGAGTAGCCTGCCAGCGCCTCGCGAGACGTCGAGTCTCCGCCCTGCAAATCGAACTCGTGCCGACGCTTGGCAAACCCGAGTTGAAGGGCGAGAGCCCCCGTACAGACCAGAAGCCACGGCGAGATGAGCACGACCACCGCCGAGGCCCCAATGGCCGCTCGCAAGATGAAACCCACCGAGATGGTGAACACGTCCGCGACGGGCATCGCCTTGAGCCAGCCGTTGTAAAGCCCCTGCAACGCCACGTAGACCCCCGCGATGACCAGCGTGGTGGTGTTCAGGAGCGCAGCCAAGCCAAGTCCACCGGCGAGCATCGCACCCAAAACCATCCAAGCCGTGGAAACCGACACCCGGCCCGAGGCGATCGGGCGATTCTTCTTGACGGGATGCGCGCGGTCCCGGTCGCGGTCGAGGACGTCGTTGACGATATAGACTGCCGAACTGCACAGGCACATGGCCGCGAAACACAGCAGGGCTCTGTCCACAGAGTCGGAATCGCCCATCCTGCCCGCGAATAGCGGGGCCGCGAACACCAGCAGGTTCTTCGACCACTGCTTGGGGCGCAACAACCGCAACACCGGGGGCATCGCCCTGATTGTGCACCAATCGGCGGGTGCGAACCCGGCTACTTGGCCAGCAGGTCGCGAATCTCTCGCAGAAGCACCACGTCCTCGGGCGGCGCGGCTGGCGCGGCTGGAGCCTCGGCCTGCTTCTTCTCGAACTGCTCGCGCAGGCGGTTCATTCCCTTGACCAGCATGAAGACGGCGCCCGCGACCAGCAGGAACGAGATGAGGCTGTTCAGGAAGAGCCCGTAATTGAGCGTGATCGCCCCGTCCGCAGCGGCTTCCTCCACCGTGCTGTAGACAACCTCGGCGGTTTTGCCCGGCTTGAGCACCATGAACTTCTGCGCAAAGTTGACGCTGCCCGTCAACGCGCCTAGCGGCGGCATCAACAGGTCCTTGACCACGGAATTGACCACCGACGTGAACGCCGCGCCGATGATGATGCCGACGGCCATGTCGATCATGTTGCCCTTGAGGGCGAACTGTTTGAATTCCTCGACGAGCTTCATCGCGCGCAGATTACCGTCACCAAGCCGTCCATCCACCGTCTACGACCAGATTCGACCCAGTCATGTACGCCGAGGCGTCCGAGAGCAGGAAGACGAGCGCACCATCGTAGTCGTGCCGGTCGGCCATCCGCCGCATCGGCATGCGCTTGGCGTACTCGTTCAGGAAGGACTCGTCCTGATGGTTGAACACCCCGGCGAGCGTCAGCGTGTTGACGCGCACGCCCTTCTCGGCCCAATACACGGCCAGGTAGCGCGTCATGTTGAGCAGGGCCGACTTCGACGCCGAGTATGCGACGGGCTTGTAGAAGGCCTCGCCCCGGTCGCGGCGGTACTGGTAGATGTCCTGGTTCGGGGAGACGAGGCCGTAGATCGAGCCGATGTTGACCACCGATCCGCCTCCGGATGCCGCCATCGCGCCGCCAAACACCTGACAACACAGGAAGACACCCTTGACGTTGACCTCCATCACCCGTTCGAACGACGCCTCTGGATAGGTCTCGAACGGCCCGTTCTCTTGAAGCGGCGCATTGGGAGGCGAGTCGAGCGCAGCGTTGTTGATCAGTCCCACCGGTTCGCCAAGCTCCGCGCGAATGCGCCCAAGAGCATGCTCCAGCGATTCCCGCGAGGTGACGTCGGCCTGCAACACCAAGCCGCCCTCGGGGTTCGGCGTGCCCTCTGGCACCCGCGCATCCAGCACGGCTACCCGGGCTCCGCGAGCCGTCAGGGTTTCGGTGTACGCGCGGCCCAGTTGCCCAAGCCCACCGGTCACCACGATGACGCGGCCCGTCAAATCGAAAAGGGGATCATGCTTCACGGTTCAATGCCTCCACGATCAGGTCGCACACTTCGCGCACTGCCCCGTGTCCGCCGAGCATCTTCGTCCGATACGCCGCCAAGGGCACCACGCTCGGATGGGCGTCGGCCACCACCACCGGGAAGCCCACAGCGGCCAGACAATCGAGGTCGTTCACGTCGTTGCCCACGTAGCCCACCTCATGAAGCCCAAGGCCCCGCGCCAGAGCGAGCCCCTGCAGCAGACCCAGTTTGTCGGCCACGCCCTGGTGGCACTCGAGGCGAAGCTTGGCGCACCGGTGGCCCACCACGGGATTGACTTCGGTGCTGATCACGACAAGATGGATGCCCATCTCCCTCAGCCGAGCAAGGCCGAAGCCTTCCCATCGCGAGCAACGCACCATCTCGGTCCCATCCTCGCTCACGTAGACGGCGTTGTCGGTCATCACGCCGTCGAAGTCGAACGCCATCATCCGCAACGGTCTGATCCGCTCTCGGAGTGCGCCCAACAGACCGGGTTCGAACTCGATCATCCCGCGTCGCCTTCGGCGAATGGCTCGTCTTCCTTCACGTCGCGCGTCAGCCGCCTGCCGATGAACTCGTCGAACTTGTAGGGCGGCACGCCGCCCCCGGGCGATTTGAATGCGATGTCGCTCGCTGTCAGCACGGCACCTGCCGTCAGGTCGCGGGCAGCGTACAGCGACTTGGACATCTTGACCAAGGGCCGCGCCTCGTTCGGATAGCGGCGCTTCACGGGATCGCCCAGAGCAGCGCGGGTTCGCTTCAAGTCGCGCACCATCTTGCCCATGCCCCCCGGCTCGAGCGAGAACGCGTGGTCGGTGCCTCGCCACGACCGGTGCATCGTGAAATGCTTTTCGATGATTCGTGCGCCGAGGATGTACGCCGCGACCGACATGGCGATGCCGTCTTGGTGATCGCTCAGGCCGATGACGTGGTTCGGATAGGCCGCTCGCAGGGTCTCGATGACGCTAAGGTGCATCTCCTCCACCTCGACCGGGTAGGCCGCAGTGCACTGGAGGATCGCCACCTGGTCGTTCAGCGGCAGGATTGCGTCCATCGCGCGCTGGATGTCGGCCATCTCCGCGCCTCCGGTGCTCAGGATCATCGGCTTGCCGATGGCGGCGACGTGTTTGAGCAGCGGAGTGTTGATGAGGTCGGCTGAAGCGATCTTGTAGGCTGGCATGTCGAGGTCGGCCAAGAAGTCGGCGCTGGGCTGGTCGAAGGCCGTGGCGAAGAAAACCAAGCCAAGTTCGTCGGCATACGCTTTGAGTTCACGGTACTCGGCCTCGCCAAATTCCAGGTACTCGCGGTGCTCGCCGTAGGTCTTGCCGTAGCTGTTCTCGTTCTCGTACGGCGAGTCGTACATCGCCTTGGTGAACAGCGAGCGGTTGTCCCGCTTTTGGAGCTTGACGGCATCCACCCCACAGGCCTTGGCCGCCTCGAACAGTTGCCTAGCCTTGGCCATCTCGCCCTGGTGGTTGTGGCCGATTTCGGCGATAACGAAGCAATCCGTGTCGTCCGCAACGCGGCGACCGGCGACGGTCCAAACCCGTGATCCATCCATTTGGTGCAAGGCCTAGTTTAGATCATCCCGGTCGCCCGTGAACTGCGAACCTAGAGCGGTGCGAACAGGTCCACCAGATTTCCGTCGGGATCGGCGACCTGGGCGTACCGCTGACCCCAGAACGCGTCCCAAGGCTCCTTCACGCCGCTGTAGCCTGCTGCGACAACGGTGGCAAAGGCCGCGTCGACGTCTGCCGGGCTGTCGTACAGGAACGCCAAACCCATGCGATGGCCCACGGGCTGATCCCAGTGCCCCTGGATCTCGCGCATCATGGCGACCGTGTTCCATGACAGCCGGATGCCGCCCCGCAGCTCGACCTCCGCGTAGGGCTCGCTGGTGTCGAGTGCGGGGATTTCCATCCCAAGGGTTCGATAGAACGCGACCGATGCCGCGATGTCTTCAACGACGAGACCGATCATGTCGAGTTGGCAACGCATGTTTCTCCTGGGGTTTGGGTTCGGCTGGATGGTGGGCCACTCCGGACATTCGCGGACCTCATCCGAACCCCACTGAACTTCACCCATACCCGATCCGCCGGGTCGCATGGGGCCCGAGAGGCTATAATCTGGCCCGTGCCCACCCCCGACCCCACCAGCTTTGGCGGCCAGGCGATCGTCGAAGGCGTGATGATGCGGTCCCGAAACCACTTCGCCGTCGCGGTGCGCGCCCCCAACGGCCAGATCGTCCTCCAGCAGGAGCCGCTCTCGAAGTCGTGGTTGTTCCGTCAGAAGTGGCTGATGGTCCCCTTCCTGCGAGGCACATTCGCGCTTCTGGACGCCATGTCGCTGGGAATCAAGGCGATGAACTTCGCCTCCCACGTTCAGCTCGACGAGAAGTACCTGCCCGAGGGCGTCACCGACCCGAACCAAGCCACCTACGGCAAGGCGCCCGACGAAGGTTCGAGCGAAATCGTGAAGCCCCTCGAAAAGGGCGGCGACACGATCCGCTCCATGCAAGTCGGAGCCGCCATGGTGCTGGGCTTGGCACTCGGCGTCGTGCTGTTCGTCCTCCTGCCGAACGCCATGGCCGAGCCACTCAGCAACGCGGGCTTCTCCCCGACGGCGATCAACGTGGTGAGCGGCATTTTCAAGATGATCGTGTTCATCGGTTACCTCATGGCGATCTCGCGCATGGAGGCCATCCGCCGTGTGTTCCAATACCACGGGGCCGAACACAAGGCGATCAACGCCCTGGAGATGGGAGAACCGCTCACCACCGAGGCATGCATGCGGCAGACGCGACTCCACCCGCGTTGCGGCACCAGTTTCGCGATCATCGTGCTCCTTGTCAGCATCCTCATCTTGACCTTCATCAACCGCTACCTCTTCCCCGGCGCGCCCCTCTTCGTGAACCTGATGGCCCGGTTCGGAGTCGAGTTGCTCCTCTTGCCCCCCATCGCCGGCATCAGCTACGAACTCATTCGGATCGCGGGCAAGTATCGCCATCAAAAGTGGGTGAACGTGTTCTTTTGGCCGGGGCTGATGACGCAGTACATCACGACGGCCGAACCCGACCGCGACCAGATGGAGGTCGCGATCGTCTCGCTCCAGTCCGTGATCAACGCCGAGACGGGGCGCGTCGCCGCCAGTTCGAGCGAATCAGCCGCTGTAGCGACTGCGAGCGCATGAACTCATCTTCGTCGCTGTCGTCTTTACTACAACGAACCGAAATGTATCACGGCGCGGACGCGCCGCCTCTGGACACGCATCCATGAACCGAAACCGAACCTCCCTCCGCGCCCTCGCCGTTGCCGCCGCTTCGTTGGGTTCAGCGGCTCTCTTCGCCCAATCTTCGTTCACGGCCATTCCGTACCCCGCCACTGGTGGCTTCAGTTCGGTGGCGTTCGCAGTCTCGCAAGATGGCGGCCGTGTGGTCGGCGACAGCGACGTGACCGGCGGGTTCATGGCCTACGAGTGGTCGCTTGGCGGAGGCACGGTGGGACTGGGCGTGCTGCCTGGCGGTGCGACGGATTCGACCGCTTGGGGCGTCTCGAACGACGGCTTGGTCATTGTGGGCCAATCGGACTCCTCGGCGGGTATCCAAGCGTTCCGGTACGTGGTCGGCAGCGGCATGTCGCTGATCGGCGATCTTCCCGGCGGCACCGTGGATACCGGTGCCTTGGGCATCTCGGGCAACGGTTTGGTGGTCGTCGGCGCAGGCGTCTCCGGCAATGGCGAGGAGGCGTTCCGATGGACGAGCGGCGGCGGATTCCAGCCTCTGGGCGACCTGGCGGGCGGCGCGTTCTTCAGCCAAGCCTGGTCGGCCAATCTGGATGGCTCGGTCGTCGTCGGTCTGGCGACTTCGGCCTCCGGCCAGCAGGCTTTTCGATGGACGAGCGGTGGTGGCATGGTCGGTCTGGGCGATCTGCCCGGCGGAAGCTCGGTCAGCTGGGCCTACCACACCAACGACGATGGATCGGTGGTCGTCGGGTTCTCGAACTCCTCCAACGGTGACGAAGCGTTCCGATGGACGTCGGGCGGTGGCATGGTCGGTCTGGGCGACTTGCCGGGTTCTGTCGTGAGTTCGATCGCCTATGGCGTGGACGGCAGCGGCAACATCGTGGTCGGCACCGGCACGTCTGCGGACGGCGACGAGGCGTTTGTGTGGCGTTCCGGCTTCGGCATGCGCAGGGTCCGCGACCTGCTGATCAGCCAAGGGCTCGAGTCTTCCCTGGCCAATTGGATCCTCATTGACGCGAACGCCGTGTCGCGCGATGGAACGGCCATCGTCGGTTCCGGGGTCAATCCTTCGGGCAACATCCAAGCCTATCGCGCCGCCGGGCTGCTCATCGACGACGGCACGATCTCGGGCACGCTCAACTTCCTGAGTCTGAGCGGCGCGAAACCGGCGACCACGTACGAGTTCCGTACACAGGCCAACTCGTCGGTGTTCTCGTCGCACTCCATCACGCCTTCCGGCACCGGCGCATACTCGGTCACGACGTTTGCCGGCAACTTCCGCATGGCCGTCAAAGCCAGCACGTTTCTGCGCCGCGTAGTCTCGGTCGACACAACAACCAGCGACGTGACCGGCATGGATCTTTCGCTCACCAACGGCGACGTGAACGGCGACAACAGCGTGAACGTGGCCGACTTCCTGCTCATTCGGGCCGCGTTCGGCACCACCTCGGGCGGAGGCGGCTACAACCCGAACGCGGACCTGAACAAGGACGGCTCCGTGAACATCAGCGACTTCCTGATCTTCCGAGCGAGCTTTGGGCAGAGCGGCGACGCCTGGTGATCACTCGGGCAGAGGAATCCGGCTGGCGTTGGCTTCAAGCCAGTCGGCGAAGGATTGGAGTCGCGGGTTCAGTGCGCGCGACCGCTCGATGGGCCTTGCTTGGCAAAACACTTCGTTGAAGTCCCGCTTGAACTGGAACATGTTGCCGAGATCGTCGGCACCGGGAAACCCGAGCGCACGGAATGCTTCGGGCGTGATCGGATAAAAGCCGACAGGGAGGCCCAGAGCCGTGCCGAGTTGAGCCGCCATCTGCGCTCCGGACAGATGCTCGCCAGCGATGCCGACCCGCTGACCGATCAGGCTGCTGTCTTGAAACACGCCATTGGCGCACCGACCGATGTCCTCGGCGGCGATTCCGGGCAGCGGCTTGTCGTCCATCGGAAACGCGATCATGAGCGAACCATCCGGACCGCGCTGAGGTCCCATGCCGAAGTGGATCAGGTTGTCCCAGTAGAACGAGGTCAGAAGGTAGGTGGTCGGCACGCCCATTTCGGCGAAGTAGGCATCGGCAGCGCCCTTCGCGTCGAAGTGAGGCACCTTGTACTTGCCACCGAGCGTCGGCATCGAGGGGTCGTCCAGAGGAACGAAGCGGCGGGTGTCCTCCAGGGTTGACCACACAACGTGCTTCAAGCCCGCCTCGGCTGCCGCTTGAGCCATCATCTTCGCTTCCGCATCCTCTCGTTCGGGCGAGAAGTGGGCCCAGAAGAACGTCACACAGAACGCGCCATACGCCCCTTCGAACGCCCTGGCGATGCTGGCCGGATCTTCGAGGTCGCCTTGCACGAGTTCCGCTCCCGCATCGGCGAGCGCGCGCGCTTTGGCCGATTCGGGGTCGCGGACGATGGCGCGGACCACAAAGGGCGACGCATGGTCTTCGAGGATGGCTCGGGCAAGGCCGCCGCCTTGGGCGCCCGTCGCTCCGACGATGGCGATGGTTCGTTTGGACATCAAAATGAGTCTACGCGATGGGAGGTCCCGGCGTCGCGGAGCCCAACACCACGCACGCACTGGCTTTTGCTTTGTTCCAGCAGCTGTACCGGCGTGATACACTCGCTCCCGTGGCCACCAGCCCGCTAAGGCGCTTGTCGCACAGAGCGGAAAACCTGTATCAAACGGGTGTATTCCTAGCCGCAGACGTTGTACTGAGATGCCTTTCGCGAAGGAGGCGGCTGGCCTACCACGAGGTGCAGGAGACCGTGGTCGCGCTCGACTACCCTGGTGCGCCGCTGCGCCTGAAGATCCGGTCGACCCGCGAACTGAAGCGCACGTTGAGCTGTGCCAAAGAGCCCGAGACGATTCGTTGGATGGAGGCGAACCTGCGTCCAGGGGACACGTTCTACGATGCCGGGGCGAACGTGGGTGCCTACTCACTGGTCGCGTCGCATCTCGTGGGGCCGTTGGGTTGCGTGGTCTCGTTCGAGCCGGGGGCGCCTTCGTTCTCCGCGCTGGTGTGCAACATCGGCCTCAACGGCTGCGCCAACATCGTGCCGCTGGCTTTCGCGCTTGGATCGGAGCACCGCCGTTCGACGCTCGATTTTCCGAGCGCTCTGGCGGGAGAGACGACCGTCGGCGGATCGGAGTCGACGGGGCTGAGTCAGGTGGTGTGTTGCGCACCGCTCGACAGCCTCATCGAAACCTACCAGTTGCCTGCGCCACGCTTGATCAAGATCGACGTTGATGGTGCCGAGCCCGAGGTGCTTCGAGGAGCGACGAAGACTCTGGCCCATCCCGGGCTGATCAGCGTCCTGTTCGAAGCGTATCCGGATACGCCGACGCACATGGACACGGCCGGCTTGTTGGAGGCCGCTGGTTTCCGACAGGTAGAGGCGAACAGCCATGGGACTGGCCGTGTGACCAACTACGTGTACCGTCGCCCTGATTGAGACCGTCGGCTCGCGAGCGATCGCTACTGCAATCCCAGCAGACTCCGGCGTGAAGCCCCCTTCGGAGGGCCGCCAATAACCCGCCCGTCTTCGGCGCGGATGGCGATCACCGACGGACGAGGCAGACCCTTGCCATCGGGGAACAGGGTGGTGAACTTGCCGTGCTGCGAACCCTCGGCAGGGTGCTGGATGGCAAGAAAGACCGTCGTGCAGTCTGGTGTGAACTCGGGGCCACAGACCTCGGCATCCGGCACCGAAGACATGAACTGCTGCAGACGTCCGCGATTCGGGCCCTCGACGGGTACGGCGAAGAACCCATCGTGGTGCTTCAGCGTGTTTGTCTGACCGTCGGTCGCGATCCACAGATTGCCCTGAAGGTCGAAGCAGATGTTGTCGGGGCAAGAGATCGGGCTGACCTTCGAGCGATCATATCCGGCGAAGTAGGTCGAGGGGTCGCTCGGGTCCCCGCAGACCATGAACATCTCCCACTGAAACTTCGTGGCCGTGTGGTCGTCGCCTTCCTCGCGGACCTCGATGATGTGCCCGTGCTTGTTCTCGACTCGGGGATTCATCTTGTCGGTGGTGGCACGCCCCTCCGTTCCCCGCTGAACGTTGTTGGTGCACGCGATGTAGACCCGCTGGTTCACCGGGTTGACCTCGATATCTTCCGGGCGATCCATCTTGGTCGCTCCGAGAAGGTCCGCCGCGATCCGTGCGTCGATCGCCACGTCGCCTTGGTCCGAAAACCCGTTCGCTTCGGTAAGGGGCCCGTGCCCGTGGACGAGCGGCAGCCATTCGCCGCTGCCATCCTCGTTGAACTTCGCTACGTACAGCACACCCGAATCAACCAGACCGCGGTTGGCTTCGCGGTTGTCGGGTTGGTAGGGCTTGTCGCAGACGAACTTGTAGACGTATTCGAACCGAGAGTCGTCTCCCGAGTACATCACGACGCGGCGGTTCTTGGACACGTAGGTTGTTGCGGCCTCGTGTCGGAAACGTCCCAGAGCCGTGCGTTTGCGTGGCTTCCAGGTCGGGTCGTAGGGGTCGAACTCCACCACCCAGCCGTGCATGTGCGGTCCGTTGGGCTCGTGCCGCACGTCCAGATCCTGCCGAAATCGTTCCCAGCCGTACGAACTGGCGCCCTCCGGGATGCCGTAGCGCGTGTTGCCCCGTTTCTCCTTGGGGTCCTCGACACCGGATGCGTGGCCGTAATAGTCTTGGAAGTTCTCTTCCGCGCTCAGGACCGTGCCCCAGGGCGTCTTGCCTGCGGCACAGTTGGCGAACGTCCCGATGGCGGATCGGCCCTCGGGGTCGCGCTTGGTCCGCATCCGCGTGTGGCCGCGCGCCGGCCCCGTGATCTCAAACTCGCTCGTTGCCGAGTATCGCTTGTTGAACCGTCCCCCTTGGACGATCTTCCACTCGCCTCGCTCGTCCATCAGGACTTCCACGACGGCAAACCCTTCGGCCTCCATGCAAACGCGCGTTTGCGCTTCATTCATGGCCTTTGGCCCTTCGATTGGAAACATGAGTTCGGGGTTGGTGTACTCGTGGTTCACCGCCAAGAGACCGTGCTTGGAGTTCGTCGACCCAAACGGAAGTGGCAGGAAGCCCACGAAGTCGTTGTTGTAGCCGAACTGCTTCGACTGGCTCTCGGCGCTCTGCTGGTTCGGATCGAAGGCGGGCGAGTTCGCGTGGAGGGGGTCTCCCCAGCGGGCAACCACCTGAACCCTGTAGCCCTGCGGAACAATGATGCGGTCTTCGGTCGAAGGCTGGATCGGACTGAAGTGCAGCCCGTCATCGAAAGCAGGGACGCGTGTGCCCGATGCCGCGATGCGCCCGAGGGGAGACGCCGCGAGCCCCGCCAGAAGGCCTGACTTGATCAAACCTCGCCGAGTCAACCGATTCGCAAGCACGGACGCGAACGTTTCGCCAACGCCCTCGTCGGAGCGGACAACAGGATCGGAGTCGTAGTAGGCGAGATCGTCGGGACGGCCCATGCGCCAAGCCTACACACCGTTAACACGAACCTAACACGATCTTGGGACCAGGACCCGCTGTCGCCGCCCAACCGGCACGCTGTTTCGGGTCATACTCGGCCTATGCAGACCTTCGACGCCGAAGCCATGAAAGCCGAGTACGACCGCTCTGGGTTCGTGATCGCCCGCAACGCGATCGACCCCGATCTGGCCCAAGAAGCCGTCGGCCACGTCCACTGGCTGCTGAAGAAGCACCCCGAGCTTCGACCTGAAGACCTGCACCACAACCTGGTCGCCGACGATCCGTTCTGGGTTCGTCTGGTCTCGGACGAACGTCTCGTTGATCTGGCGTCGGCGTTCATCGGGCCCAACGTGGCGCTGTTTGCGAGCCACTACATCGCCAAGGCCCCTCTCACCGGCCGACCAGTGCTGTGGCACCAAGACGGCAGCTACTGGCCTCTCGAACCGATGGAGGTCACCACACTTTGGTTGGCGTGCACGGAATCCACCCCTGAGAACGGCTGCATGCGCGTCATCCCGGGGACGCATACCCTGGAGTACCAGCAAATGCAGGCCAACACCGACGTGGACAGCGTCTTGGGTTCGGAAATCGAAGCCAAGTTCGTAGACGAATCGAAAGCCGTTGATCTCATCCTCGCGCCCGGCGATGTCTCGATTCACAACCCCCAGATCGTTCACGGGTCCTCGCCCAACGCCTCGGAAAAGTGGCGAGTCGGGCTGACCATCCGCTACATCCCCACGTCCACCAAGATCATGGTCGAAGGCGCGGGTTGCCCGTTCCTGTTGCGGGGCGAAGCGGTTCCGGGCGTCAACCAGTATCTCCCCCGGCCCAAGTTCCGACCGGGAGATCACTACCCGTTCCGTGGCTGCGAGGGCTAACCCTCCGAGCTCTCGTACTTGTCCTTCAGAGCGTTGACCACGTTCGGGTCGGCGAGAGTGGTCGTATCGCCCAGGGCGCGGCCTTCGGCGACGTCTCGCAGCAGCCGCCGCATGATCTTGCCGCTCCGCGTCTTGGGGAGTTCAGCCGAGATGATCACATCGTCGGGCCGGGCGATTGGACCGATCTTGGTCGCCACGTGGTCCTTGAGTTCCTTCACCAAAGCATCCGATGCCACATGGCCGGCACGCAACAGCACGAATGCGGCGATCGCCTGGCCTTTCAGGTCGTGTTTCTTGCCGATGACGGCGGCCTCGGCAACGGCGGGGTGGTCCACCAGAGCCGATTCGACCTCCATCGTCGAGATGTTGTGCCCGGCGACGAGCATCACGTCGTCCACGCGCCCCAGGAGCCAGAAGCAACCGTCCTCGTCCAGCTTCGCTCCGTCTCCCGCGAAGTAGCGGCCCGGGAAGCGCGACCAGTACACCTGCTTGTAGCGTTCGGGGTCTCCGTAGATGCCGCGCAACATCGAGGGCCACGGATGGGTGAGGACGAGGTAGCCGCCGATTTCCTGACGCGCCCGTCCCTCGCGCGCAGCCGCCAGATACCCGGAGGACACGTCGTTGCCACCTTCGTCCACCAATCCCGCGCGAATGCCTGGGAACGCATGGGTCGCCGATCCGGGCTTGGTCGCGGTGATGCCGGGTAGCGGCGTAATCATCATCGCTCCAGTTTCTGTTTGCCACCAGGTGTCTACGATGGGGCAGCGGTTGCCTCCGATCTGTTCGCGGTACCACATCCACGCCTCGGGGTTGATCGGCTCACCGACTGATCCCAGTAGCCGCAACGAGGACAAATCGCAGCGCTCCGGGTATTCGTCGCCCCACTTCATGAACGCGCGGATGGCCGTTGGCGCGGTGTACAGGATGGTCACCCTATGCCGCTCGACGATGCGCCAAAAGCGATCCTTGTCGGGCGTGTCGGGCGCGCCTTCGTACATCACGCACGTGGCCGAGTTCTGCATCGGCCCGTAGACCACATACGAGTGGCCCGTCACCCACCCGCAGTCGGCCGTACACCAATAAACGTCGTCGTCTTTGAGGTCGAACACCCACTTGCTGGTGGCATAGGTCTGGGTCAAATAGCCGCCCGTCGTGTGGACGATGCCCTTGGGTTTGCCCGTCGAGCCGCTGGTGTAGAGGATGTAAAGCAGATCTTCGGAATCCATCACCTCGCAAGGGCACTCCGCAGCCTGGTGCGGCACCACGTCGTGCCACCAGACGTCGCGCCCCTCGACCCAATTGCCCATCGCATAGGCGGGCGTCTTGATCCCGTTGGTTTCGGTGCCCTCGGGGCCGGTTCGCTTGAGCACCAGCATCTTCTCGACGGTGGGACAGCCCATCGCGATGGCGTCGTCCACGGCCTTCTTAAGCGGCACGATGCCGCCGCGCCGCCACCCTCCATCCGCCGTCACCACGGCTTTGGCTTGTGCATCGTTGATCCGGTCGTAGAGCGACTCCGCGCTGAACCCGCCAAAGACCACCGAGTGCGCCGCGCCGATGCGGGCGCACGCCAGCATGGCGATGGCGAGTTCCGGAACCATTGGCATGTAGATGCAGACTCTGTCTCCCTTGCCGATGCCAAGGGCCTTCAGAGCGTTGGAGGTGCGGCAGACCTCGTCCTTGAGTTCGGCGTAGGTGATCGTCCGCGTGTCGCCTGGCTCTCCCTCCCAGACGATGGCTCGCTTGCCACCCTTCCCGGCCAGGACATGCCGGTCGACCGCGTTGTGGCAGGCGTTGATCTTGCCCCCGACGAACCACTTGGCGAACGGGGCGTCGCTCCAATCCAGGGCCGTGTGCCACGTCTCGAACCAGTCCAGTTGCTTCGCCCAGCCCTCCCAGAACCCGACGATGTCGGCATCGGCCTGCGCGTAGATTGCCGGGTCGGCGATGTTCGCCGCAGCTGCGAACTCGGGCGTCGGGGGGAAGGAGCGGGATTCCTGGAGCAGAGTCTGGATGGTCTCGGACACGGTTTCGAACCTCGGGTCGGCAACGACCCAGAGACCATTTTAGACGCTACGGCCCTCCGTTCGCCTCCGAGGTCGGCTGAGCCGGTCCTTGCCCTCGTTCAACCGAGCTAGCCGTCCGGGAAGAAGCCGGAGACTCGACCCTCGCTGTCTAGCAGAACTGCGAACACCCGCGTGTCCTTGGCGAAGACGAACCGGAACACGCCAATGGTCTCGCCGCCTTCCACCACCCGATCCACCATCTCCAAGCGCCTCAACGGACCCATGCTGCGGTACCAGGACGGGAAGTCCTTGATCACGGGCGACAGCTCCTTGATTGCATCCGCAGCAAATAGCGACTGTGGCAGGCGACCAGCCGAAAGTGCCTCGAACGCCTCACGCGCCTTAGCGGCATGGACGGGATCTTGCCGACCAAGCGGCTTCCATTGGAACTTCGGTTCCGACATCCCCGCGATAGCATGCGCCAGCATATAGGCATCGGCCCCTTGGGATCGACCCGACGCCCACTTTCCCAGATTGGTCAGCACGACGACCGTCAACCGCAACCCCGGCACCCGCATGATGAACGTGCCGGTGATTCCCGAGTGGTAATGATAGGCGTAGCCATTGCGTTCGCCGAGGTTCCAACCGAAGCCATATGGGACCGTGGTTCCATCGTTGAGCCTAGCTGCAGTCAGCATCTCTTGCCGACGAGCAGCGTTGATGACCGAATCGTTGTACAGGGCGGCGTCCCACTTCGCGAGGTCTCTTGCGGTGCCGAACAGGCCGTAGTGCGAAGTAAGGCCCCTTTGGCTATCACGCCGGATGTTGAGAATCTCGCGCTCGCCGTCGGTCAGGATGAGCGTGTAGCCCTTAGCGAGATTGGGGTATGGGCGGTTGAGGTCAGCCATGCGGGCGGTGGACATGCCGAGGGGGGTGAGGATGCGTTCGCGCAGAAACGCTTCGTAGGACATGCCGCTAGCACGCTCGATGATCATTCCGAGCAAGAAATAGCCGACATCGCTATACTCCCACCTTTCACCGGGCTTGCCGACGATCGGATCGTCCCGAGCGGCTGCGTACATTTGGGCGGTCGAAATCGTTGGGAGCCGAACGAGGCTGATGAAGTCGCGGCCAAGGGGTGCGAGTCCTCCCGTGTGGTGGAGCAGGTGTCGCACGGTGATGCCTTTCCACGTGGCGGGAGCTGCGTCGAGGTACTCGGCGATGTCGTCATCGAGTTGGACCTTGCCATCCTCGACGAGGATCATGATCAGGGTGGCCGTGAACTGCTTGGTGATGCTGGCGAGGGCGAAAACGGTGTCGGCGGTGACCGGCACGTTATGGTCGAGATCGGCGACACCGTAGCCCTTGGCCTTGGTGATCTTGCCATCGCGGACAACAGCGATGGCGGCGCCAGGGATGCCCTGTCGCTTGAGCTCCGCACGTACAAAGTCGTCAATCTGGTCGGCCCGGCAGGGACTGGAAGAAAGAACCCAGAGGAGGCTCAACCCGACGTGGATCGCGTCCCGCACCCGTGCGTTGCCTGGTCTAATCATGATCGGACGATTATGGCGTTGCGAACCACGAAATGGTTGGCGCGAAGACTATGACCGATGCTCGAAGTTGGTGGAGATGACGGGATTCGAACCCGTGGCCTCTTCCATGCCATGGAAGCGCTCTCCCAGCTGAGCTACATCCCCACCTGGGGACGGGGAAGATGATACCCCGAAGACCACCCGCTCAAAGTCAAGGGTCCCGAAACCGCAGCCCACCCAAAGCCTCTGCCGAGGCACCGCGCGGCGTCATGACGGTCACGACCTTGTTCGCGAGAGTGCCCGTCTTGGCCGACCTGTCCCCGCAAAAGCAAAGCCGGAGCCGCGCCCGCGTCATGGCGACGTAGAGCACCCGTCGCTTTTCGGCGTCTTCGCGATCGAGGATCGTCTGCTTCACGAGTTCGGCCATAAAGGACGGACGTTTGCCAAGGTTGGCCACGATGAGACCGCGCGACTCTTGGAGCAACGCGACATCGCGAATCTGGTTCCGTTCCCGGTAGAACGTGGGCAACACGACGGCATCGAACTCGAGGCCCTTCGCCTTGTGGATGGTCATGATCTTGATCGTTGGGGCTCGTTCGTCGAAAATGGGTGCGTTTCCCTCACGGTGGGAGATGCGCTGGACTTCGCGGATTCGCTCGGCGAACTCCAGCGGACCCAGATGGCCCTCGCGCGCTGCGATCGCGACGAGCTTCCTGGTGTTCATCAAGGACTGACGCCAACCGGGTCGTCGGGCCAGTCGGACGAGGTACGGGCTGCGCGCGAGGAACTCGCTCAGGGCCTCCCACGCAGGCAATCGGTCGGCGCGCGTGAGCAGCGGCTCGTACCATCCAAGAAACTCCCGAATCCGGGCGGCGTCCTCAGGCACCGGAGGCTCGAAATCGGCCAACGACTCGAACACTTCGCCCTTCATCGCGAGCATCGCGATCGAGTCCATGCTGAGTTCCACGGCCGGCCCCCGAAGCACCGCCACCATGGCGAAGTCGTCGTAGGGGTCGGCCAGAATGCGCATCGCGTTGGCCAGGTCGCGAACTTCGAGCCGGGCGTAGAACTGCTCTGCGCCACCGATCACCTGGCACGCCAGCCCGAGATCCTTGAGCGCCGTCTCGATCGCCGCACACTCTCGGTTCGTGTGCGTCAGCACGGCAATCTGGGCAGGAGTCAGGCCTTCGTCCACCAATTCGCCAATCCATCGCGCAGTCTGAGCCGGGTCGAATGTTCTCGACCGCCAGAACTCGACCCCATCGTAGGGCGGAGGCTCTGCCAGCGGGTCGCCTTTCGGCTGCCACATCGGTACATATCCCGGTTGCTGGATCTGCTTGAACACCTCGTCCACAAACGCGAGAATGCCTTCCTTGGAACGGTAGTTGGTCGCGAGCCGGTGCGTCTGGAGTTCGGTCTGCAACGCCTGGAACAGCAAGGGCTCGGCGTACCGAAAGCCGTAAATGGACTGTTGCGTGTCGCCGACAAGCATCAGCGAGTCTGGATCGAGCGCGCGAACGAGGCGATGCTGCAGGGGGTTCATGTCCTGCGCTTCGTCCACCAGAACGCACCGGTACCGTTCTTGAAGCTTGCGGCGCGCCTCGTCAGAGGTCTCGAGCAGCTTGATCGCGCGCAATTCGAGCGCCGCGAAGTCCAGCTCTTGAGACCGTTGCATCTGATTGTCCAAGGCCCGCCACGCTTCGACCGCAAGGTTCGCCAGAGCGCACGACTCCTGCGCGGCCAAAACCGCATCGCCTTGGGCACGGGGCCACGATATGCGAGGCACTCCTTCGAGCCGCAACTTGGCCGCCTCTTGCACCCGTTGGAGGAAGGGCACCGTAGGATCCAGGGCCTCGTAGCGCTCACGCCAGGCAGGATGGAGCGACTCGAGCGCCACGGACTCCCAGAGGGCCTCCAAGCGTTCCGGGTCGCTGTGGAGTCGCTTGAGTTCGTCAAGGTCCAGACCCTTTGAGCGCATGGACTCGACCAATCCGGCGACCACCGCGAGCAACGCCTCGTAAACCTCGATGCGTTCGCTTCCACGGGCCTCAGCCATCCGCTCGACCAGCCAGTGTGCCTCGGGCGACTCGTCGAGCAGCCACGTCAGGGCGTTGCGTACGGCCTCGCGAGCGAATTGCGCGCCTTCGCCATCGGCGGCGATCTCGAACTCGGGATCCAGTCCCGCTTCCACGGCGTTCTCGCGCAGCGTCCGTTCGCAGAACGAGTGGATCGTCTGGATGGGACCGGTCTCGGCGATCTGCGCTTCCCCCATCAACCCCTCCTCGCGGAGCCGGGCCACGATGCGCTGCTTCATCTCGGCCGCCGCCTTGCGCGTGAACGTGATGGTCAGAATGCGATCGGGTGCGACACCGCCCTTGACTTGAGCGAGGTAGCGCTCCGTGAGCACCCTGGTCTTCCCTGCTCCAGCCGCGGCACTGACCACCATGGCCTTTGCCTGGCTTGCCACCACAGTGGCCTGATCGCGGTCCAGTTCGACGCGATCAGCCATCTTCGGGCTCCTTCGCTGGCGTCCCGGGGTGGATCTCGCCGTACTCCAAGTGCATCCGGCACCACTCGCCGTACGTACACGATCGGCACGGTGTGCCGGGCGTCGGCAAGACTTCGGCATTGGACACTCGGTCGGCGGCTTGCGCCAGGTGGCGGAGGACCTCTTCGCAGAAAGCCTTGTACTCCTGAAAGTGGACGACGTAGAGACCGCGATCGGGGTCGTCACGGAAATCCAGATCACCCATGACGAACAGCCACCGTTTGTCCGATAGCGTCTCGATCTCGATGGCATGCCGGTCGCCCGGAACGGCCACGGCCATGGCGCCGACGAAGAGCAGGGCGTCAGCTTCCAAGTCTCGGCGATCGGTCAACGTTCCAAGCGCTCGACCTTCGTAGAGATGCAAGCTCCAGCGGCCCTTCTTCTTGGTGAGGGCAGGCACGTGACCGACCAGGCGGACATCCATGTCTCCCCTCTTGAGCGATTCCCGGAACGGCTCCTCGCCCAAGGGAACTTCGATGCGAGCCAAGGCGGAGTCCCGTCCCCACACTTCCCTCGCGGCGAACTCTCGAAGCGTCCAATCGCGAACGAGGCGACGTCCCCCGATCTCCAACATCCGCGCCTCAAAGGGCTCCAGATACGGGCGACTCTGTTCGACGAGTTCCGTGAGAGCCTGCTCCATCGCGGCTCGTGCCGAGTCCTCATCGGGCTGCTGGGCCAGGCGGGCGACAACAGGGATTCGACGCAGCCTCCTCCAGCCCTCGCGGATGCCCGGTTGGCGAATCGGCGTCCTGTGCCGGGCAAACCACACGAACGGACAGGCGCGGGCATCGGCCAACTCGGCAGGAGAAACGCCCTTGGCCGGGTCGCGGCGGACGGCCATCCTCGCTTCGATGGTTTCGAGGGTCGGCACCAGAGGATGGTGGGCTTCCTGCTCCAGGGCCCGGGCGAGGTCCTCGTCTGCCGGAGCCAGGCACTGGCCCGGGGCAGGGACGAGCTCCGTCCGCGGAAAGTCTCGCTTGTCGGCGCCGGGAACCACTCGTTCGACTTCGGACAAAAAGAAGGCAGGGATGTTGTCGCGGTCCTCGCCCGTCAGCGGGTAGCTGAGCCACAGCGAGCCCTTGGGCGCCACGCAAACGCGGTAGAACTCGTCGCGCTCTTGAGAAGCCTGTTCGGCCGATAGCGGCAGAGGGATGCGATCGGGGCGCGCTGCCGCAAGTGCAAGCCGGACCTCGTCGTCGAGGATCGCGCTCTCGCGACGTCGCCGCGGAAACTCCCCTTCCAAGACGCCGAGCACGGCCAGGTGCTCCACCTCCGGCAAGTCCGCCTCGCGCGAGACCACGACCACCCCTTCTCGGGCCGAGGGCAGCGTTGTTTCGGCTTCGTCCCAGGCTCGTGCACAGGTCCCGACGAACGCATCGAAGGACATCGCGGAGTCGTCGGTAGCGACTCGGATGGTGGCCACTTGGGCCAGCGCTCGTTGCATGGCGTTCTGGGCTCGTTTGTCGCGCTCCTGGGTCTGGCCTGTACCGAACAGCGACTGCTCGTGCCACGGCATCTCCCCGATCCAATCGGTCAGTTGTCGCGACCAGGCGGCCAATCCCAGAACCCGCGAAGCGAACAAACCCCTCAGCGTCACAAGCCGTCCGACCCAGGCAAGTTCTGGGATCGTTGAGGCCAGCGCCGTGAGTTCGGGCCAAAGCCGATCGCGGTTCTGATGCAGACGGACCGTCTCACGCAGGCGCTCTCGATTCTTGCGGTCGAGACCAAGGTAGCTGCTCTGGATCAACGGTTCGATGTGGCGAAGCGCACCCGTGGAGCAAAAGTGCAAGAACCCAAGCGTGAGGCGAGCGAATGCGTTTTCGAGCAGCGGTACGCGCATCGCCAGCCGGATCGGGACGCCCAAGCGCGCCGCAGCCACGCGCAACATCGGACCGTAGCTGTCCAACGAGCGAACCAGGATGCCTTGCTTGGACCAAGTCAGTCCCTGTCGCTCGCGCCGAACGATGTCTCTCAAAGCCCATTCGCACTCGGCCAAGGGATCGGCACTTGTCGCCAGCACGACCTCGCGCTCTTCGATGCCGACTGCAGTTCCGAACAAGCTGCGCGCAAAGGCAGGGCCGTCAGGCGCAGGCGCCTCCAGACCGAGTGCAGCAGCCAATCGTCGAGTCCCGAGGAACATGTCTGGGTTGGTGGGATGGCCCTCAGCGATCAATTCCACCTGGACGCCTTGGCCATCCAACCAGCGAAAGAACTCGACGTGGTGCGGCTCCGCTTCATGAGCCCCCAAAACCAAAACACGGTCGAAGGGTAGGTTCGCAGACGCCTCGCCTTCCAGCAGAGACCGGACGCGAATGCCGTTGGATTCCAGATTGAGAGGTCCGAGGATCTCGTCGACCGCGCGCATCACGTCGGCCACCGACGCAACACGCCGTTCCCAAGGTTGCTCCCGACAGCAATCCTCCAGTTCCTCCGGCTTCCACCCGTGAGCCCAGAGTTCGTCAATGGCCTCGGCCAGCGCCCGGTGGGTTCCCGCGAACTCCGACACGGGCCGAAACGCGCTGTCGGGGCTCAGGGAGCGTGCGACGCTTGCCACCGATTCGCGCAACAGGTTCATCGGAGTCTGCGCGGGTTGTCGGTCGCATGCCAGCGCCAGACAGTCGGAGACCAGCATGCCGAGCGACATGGTGTCGATGTCTTCGTCCTCGAACGCCGCCCGGATGAACGGCAGTCGCCCATCCCCTACGCCGGTGACCACTCCACCGCCGCCGCGCACAAACGCCTCCACCAGCGGCATCAGTCGAGACGCCCCGGGCAGTACGGTCTGAATCCTGATCACCTTGGGGGAGTGTATCATGCCACCGTGCCCGGCAAGGTTTGGACCCGAAAACGCCAATGGATGGGCAACGTGGTGCCGGCGCTGGTGTTCGTGCCCGGCTTCCTGGCCGGCTTGGTCCTGATCCTCACGTCTGGTGACCCGTTGGGCCTAGGTCTGTGGCTCCTCGTCGGCTCGTTCGCGCTTGGCTGGCTCACGGTCAATGCCTTTGGCTTGTTCGCAAACCAGGCTATGCGTGCGGAGCTATCGGCCCGCTTGGGTCTGACGGCTTCGGGCGGCGAGTTCGTCGGGTTCGCCCGACCCACCTATCGCAGCGGACTCGACCCGCACGAGGATGTTGGCTTTCTGGTGTTGGGCGAAGAGGGTCTTCGGTTCACCGGCGACACTCTGACCGTGGACTTACCCTGGGACGCCGTCGAACGGATCAGACTACGTCCCAACATCCATACGCTGCTCGGGTTGGGTGGTTGGATCTCGATCGAGGGGCACTTGGATGGCGCGCCCGTGCGGATGCTCGTGGAACCGCGCAACCACAACACCTTGTGGGCCAACGCCCGCGAGCGCCGAGATCTCTCGAAGCGCATCGCTGCAAAAAAGTTTAGCGACAAAACCTGAAGGACTTTCCGATTCTGTCACGAAACAGTCACCAGCAGAGCTGACCTGTCGAGAGAACGAATCGCATGAGCCAATCCACTCTAGCCCTGGCACGATCCTACGCACAACAACAACTCAAGCTTGCGGTAGAATTCGCCGACATTGTACAGGCCCGTGCCTGGCTTGGCATGTGGGAGATTCTGGAAGGCACGACGACCCCGGAGCCTCCCGCAGTCCCGGAACTCGTCGTCGAAGCAGCCGAACCTGTCCCGGTCATGCCGCTCGAGGTCGTCGAGCCAACCGTGGCACTGGCTGTCGCGTTTCCCCCTCCCGAGATTCCAGCGACCGTGGTTGTCCCTGATCCGGATCCAGTCGCCGAGGTCCCGCCTACTCCCGAGCCAACCAAGCCTCAACCAGAATCGGCCGCCCAGGTTCCCAAGGTCGAGCCTTCGGCTGTCCCCAAGCCGAAGGAACCCTCTCAGCTTCCGCTGGTCAAGGAGGCGTTGCGTGCTTGGTGCGAGCGGGTCAGAGAGGTATTGGACGACAAGCACGCCCGAACGCCCGACTGGATCTGCCGGGTCAAGTCGCTCATGTGCCAAGGCAACGCGCTGTACGGCAAGGCAAGCCCGTATGCACTCGATGGCGTTTTGAAGGACGAACTGGGGCGGCTGGCCGAGGAGACACCGGGCAACTTCATCGCTGCTCGGCGCCCGAAGAAGTTCAGCGACACGGATTGGAAGGAACTCGCTGAGGCCTTTGCGGGCATGGAGTTCGCCGAACGAGCCGTGGCCTTTGTCGAAGGCGACCCGCCCATCAGCGCCGATGAACGCAAGGCCCTCTTGATCCACGCTGCCGCCGCGCAAAGCATGGTGTATCGTTGGTTCGCCCACCGGACGGTCACTTGCGACAAGCAGGCACAAGACCTCAAGAGCCGCATCGAGAAGCTCCAAGCAGACAAGTTCTACATCCCTTGGTGGAACCTCCAAGAGACCTCGGACGACAAGGTCCACGAGTCGGCCAAGGGCCTTCAGAAGCTGCTTCAGACGCTCGAGCACAAGGTCAAGGACCATCGAGTCAAGCATGACAAGACGGCCCAGTGCAAGGAGGCGCTTGAACGTGTGGCCGCCATGTTCCAATCCGACAACCTCTCGCCCGATTCGTTTGCCAACGACCTGTGCAAGGCCGTGGACGGAGCGCTGGGGGCAGGGGTGCCACCGAGCAACAAGGAGCTCCGCAATCAGCTTGAGGGCTACCTGAGCTTCTTGGAAGGACTTCAACACGCCCAAGGCAAGAAGCTGCGCGAACACCTGCAGAAAGACGCGGACCTCCGAATCGCCAAGCACCAAGTCCTCGCCGAAGACGACCCCGAAAGCGAGGATGGGGACGAGATGCTGAAGGAGGTCGTCAGCCTGGTCGAGGGCAAGCGGATGCTCTTCGTCGGCGGCAACAAAGGTCAGACCTACCGCATCCCCGAGTACAAGAAACGCCTCAAGCTGGCCGACTTCCAATGGCCCGACATGGAGCCGGACGGCAAGCCCGCCACGGTCCGCCCTCTGCTTGAAAAGCAAGACATCGTGGTGTATGTCATCCGGTTCTCCCGGCACTCGTACAAATCCCTCCTTGACGAGGCCAAGGAACTGGGCAAGGCGACCGTCACGTTGCCTCGCGGGCTGGGCTTCAACACGTTGGTGCGCGAGTTGCACGCCCAACTACCGCGACCCGCGAACGGAGCGTAGTATCCTCGGAGCCATGCCCGTGCCTCTGGACACCATCCGCGACGCGTTCCCAGCCCTCGAATCCGGGTTTGCCTTCCTTGAGAACGCGGGCGGGTCCCAGGTGCCCCGTTCTGTGATCGAGGCCATGGGCCGGTTCATGACGGAGAGCTACGTCCAAACCGGCGCGGGCTACCCACACTCCGACCGTGCCACGGCGATCCAACAGCAAGCACGACTGTTCGTCGGGACGCTTGTCGGCGCCGGCGACAGCGACGCCGTCGTCATGGGCCAGTCCAGCACGCTGCTCCTGAACCGCCTGGCCGCGTCCATCGGCGATGCACTCGGCATCGGCGCAGACGACGAGGTGGTCGTCAGCACGGCCAACCACGAGTCGCACGTTGGTCCATGGGCCCGCTGGGAGAAGCGCGGCGCAACCATTCGATGGTGGCGAGGCGACCCAGTCACCGGCGTCCCAACCTTGGCGGGATTGCTCCCCCTGCTTGGCGAGGCCACCAGAGTCGTCGCGTTTTCGTGGACGTCCAATCTGTTGGGCGACATCCAGCCCGTGGCGGAGATCGTAAGATCGGTCCGTGCCAAGGCGCCCAACGCGCGGGTCATCGTGGATGCCGTCGCCTATGCTCCCCATCGCCGCATCGCGTTCGCCGAGTGCGGTGCCGATGCGTTGGTGTTCAGCGCCTACAAGGTCTACGGGCCGCATCAGGCGTATCTCGTCGTTCGCGGGGACCTCGCCGCCACCTTGCAGGGCGAGAATCACTTCTTTTTGCCCGACCGGCTTCCCTACGCGTTCGAACTGGGCTGCCAATCCTACGAGGCGTGTGCGGGGGTGGTGGCCCTGGGCGAGTACTGCTCGGCCACGTTCGGCGGTGTTGCCGAGGCGTTCGACTCGTTCGCCGCCTGCGAAGAGCCATTGCAGAGGATGTTGGTGGACTACCTGCGCTCCAAGTCCGATGTGCGGGTGGTGGGGCCCGCAACCGGCGACCCGGCTACGCGCGTCGCGACGATCAGCTTCGTCCACGCCAGCCGCCCCAGCGCCGAGATCGCGGCAAGGGCGCACCAAGCGGGCATCGGCATCCGGAACGGGCACATGTACGCCTACCGCTTGTGCGAAGAACTCGGCATCCGCACCGACGACGGCGTGGTGCGCGTGAGCGCCGTCCACTACAACTCGCCGGAGGAGATCGAGCGCCTCATCGAATCGCTCGACCCCATCCTGTGACGCCCGCTACTCGCCCGCCGAGCCGAAGTTCGCGCGAAGGCTGACGAAGTCCAACGCGTTCACTTGACCGTTGCCGTCGCAATCCGCCATCGGGTTCCAGTTCGGATCCCCTGGCGAAGAGCCGAAAGCGATCCTCAGCACCATGAAGTCCAACACGTTGACCACGTTGTCACCGTTGGCGTCTCCGTTTTGGCAGTTGAAAAACAGCTCGACGTTTCGGTCGCGGATCTCCACGCTCGCGTTCTTGGCGCTCAGCCAGTGCGAAGCCTTCACGGCAACATCGAACGTACCCTGGAGCGACGTGCTGAACGAGAACCGGCCGTTGGGATCCAGCGTCACGGGCACGGTTTGCAGCACGGTCGTGGTCCCTGGTTGGCGGATCCAAGCCGTCGCAGTCAGACCGCCCACCACGCCGATGTAGTCGTAGAGCGCCAACGTGCCCTTGATCTGTGGTCCGGGGTTCACCGTGATTCGGCGCGTGACCGCTCGGTTGTAGTCGGCGGTGATGTCGCAGTTTGCTTCCGAGGACACGGGGTTGGTGGTGAACGTGAACGTATGGAAGAACTGCCCTTCGGGCACCGTCACATTGGCCGGAATGTTCACTGCCGAGTTCGAAGCAGTGAGCGCTACCAGGGCTCCGCCAGAGGGTGCGGCCAACGTCAGTTCGACCGTCGCCGTTCGCGTGTCGCCACCCAATCCGACACGTGGGAAGACCGTGAAGTCCGCCACCTTGGAGAACACGTCCGGTCCGATGGTCAGGCGCGCTTTGCGGACGATTCCATTCCGCGACGCGGTCACGATGAGGTTGTTGTCGGTCGCCGTCGGGAAAGTGGTGACCGCAAACGTCGCGGAGGACGCCCCATTGGGCACCGTCACGGAATTCGGTACGGTCCCAAAAGACGTGTTGCTTGTTTCCAACTGGATCGCGATCCCTCCAGCCGGGGCGGGGCCATCGATGGTTACAGTTCCGGTGCTCGGGTTCCCGCCCACGACGCCCACGGGGTTGAGCGTCAGACTCACCAGGTCGCGGTCCCCTGCGCCTCGAACGTAGATGGTGACCAGCACGGGTGCCGAGTGGAACGCCCCGTCGTAGGCCTCGTAGCGGAACGTGTCCGTCCCGGTGAAGCCCGCTGCTGGTGTGTAAACGAGTTCATCGGCACCCTCGGTCAACCAGTCTCCGATGGACCGGTTCAGCGCGCCATGGGTTGGCGTGGTCAGCAAGCGGCCCTTCGGCGCCCGGCCCGAAAGAAACTCGTCGTTGGAGAATATGCCATTGGACTCCAGCGCAAGCTGGATCGGTGTTTCGAACGGTGTCGAGTAAGTATCGGGTTCGACCGTGGGTGGCGTGGGGTCAGGAGCCGAACGGAAGATGTTGGTCCGGAACGTGTTCGGCAGTCGAAACTCACCCGTGTAGAGGTTCATCATCCGGTTCGTGCTCGTCCAGTACCACATCAACCCGTCGGAACTGATCCGCGGTGCGGCAGCCGGGAACTTGAACCTTCCTTCGATCAGGTGGACCGGCGGCATCAGGTCGTACCAACTGGCGGCGTAAACGCTGTTGGTCGGACGGTGGCGCGCAAACGCGTAGGTCTGCCAGTCGCCGGCGGGAACTGCCGTAAACAGCACCCACTCGCCATCCAGTGAGACATCGGCCTCTGTCGAAGGCATGGGCACACCGTTCCAATCGAGCGAGATGCACTCGATGGCTCCGGTGCTCAAGTTCTTGATGTATGTGTACGACTCGGTCCCCGTTGGGTTCACACCCGGAACGAGGTTGCTGGCCAAACTGCTGAACACCACGTACTTGCCGTCCGGACTCAGCCTGGGACTTCCGCAGAACCCGTCCGCATTGAAGCCCAAGGCGTTCGTGCTGACGATCGAGATAGCCCCGGTCCGCATGTTCTTCAGGTAGATCAGCGTTTGGCCAGACGGGTTCGTGCCCAAGTCGGTCGCGTTGCTGACGAACACGACCAACTCGCCCGTGGCGTCCATCCGCGGGGTCATGACGAAGGCATCGGAATCGCTCTGGCCACCGATACCGGTCGTGTTCACCCGCTGCATTCGGCGGTACACACGGTCGTAGCGGAACACGTCGGGGTCGTCGTTGGTGTCGCTGGCCACGTAGTTTGTCGCCTGGCTGACAAAGGTCACGTAGCGGCCAGAGCCGTCGATGTCTGCGTCGAACAGCCAGCCGTCGGGGTCCTGTCCATCCGCTCTGGGCAACCGCTCCATGCGTGGCATCCAAGTGGGCGAGTCCAAACGGATGTCGCCGAGCCCGGTCGGTTGGATGTAGGCCGGCCACTCGTCGTAGCGACGACCAATCCAGATCTCTGGGACATTGGTCGACTTCGCACCCATGCGGTCCATCGCCGGGTCGCCCGAGACGACGATGTACCAGAGGCCGTTCCCGCTGATCTGGGGCGAGAGGATGGTGCCGCGCGTCAGGACGGTGTGTGGGAAGTTCTCGGTCGCCCGGTAGCCGATCCAGTTGAGGTGCCCGTTGCGCGGCGGCGACCCGACCCGCAGGTCGGCCAAATAGCTGTGCGCCTCTGTGGGCAGGAAGTCGATCGTCGCCAGGCGGTCCTGAGCCCAACTGTCATAGACCACGGTGTTCCCGGAGTACGAAATGTCGTAAAGCCCGATTCCCTGCGTGGAGTGGGTGGGCGAAGCCGAGGGTGGTGAGCGAAAGGCGATGTCGCTCACGTCGTTGAGGTAGGTCGGAATGATCTGGGCAACAGCGGCTGCTGCGGCCAGGCTCCAGAGAGCGAGGGACGTTGCGTGGCGAGTTGAGATCATCGGTGCACCGTGAATGGTCGCAATGTGCACGCCCCCCGTATAGAAACCGTTACAATAGCGTCAAAGAATCGTGAATTCAGGCGTACGTTGAGCGCAATCCCACTGAACCGCCCCAAAATCCAGACCTTCGGAGGTTTGCGGATTCTTGGTTGCGAGCGAATGGTCTCCCAGTTCAGCCAGCGCCGTTCCGCGTTGTTGCTCGCTCGACTTGCCTTGGCGAGAGGCCGCACCGTCTCCCGCGAGGTTCTTGCCGAACTGCTCTGGCCGGGTGAAGGCACGGACCGCACCTTGCAACGACTTCGTCAGGCGCTCGTCGGATTGCGGGATGCAATGAACCGTGCCGAACCAGGGCTCGCCATAGCGATTCGAAGCGAACGACTCACTCTGGCTCTCGATCTCGGTGCCGTCGACCTCGACCTCGTGCTGTTCGAACACGACCTGCGGCACGCGCAGGCAACCCAAGACTCGGAGGCCTACAAAGCAGCTCTGGCTCATGCCGAGGGCGAGTTGCTTGAGGACTACCACACCGATTGGATCGACGCCGAGCGGCGCATCATGCGGACCCAAATCCGGGACGCGGCTCTCGAACTGGCCAGCCTGCTGAACGTCGGTCAAGACCCCAACGCAATCCGCTTGCTGCAGTTGCTTCTCCACCGCGATCCGTTGGACGAGCGACTGATGTCGGCGCTGCTCGTCTGTGCGAAGGGTAGCGGTTTGGAGTCCGACGTCATGAGGACCTACGCCGAGTTCGAGCGCCAGATCCAGCGACAACTGGGCATCGCGCCCTCCGTGTCTCTCCGAAACCTTGCCGAAAGCGTCCGACGTGCGCAGAACACGACGAGGATCGAGGTGCCCGTTCACCGGGTCTCTCACGAAGAGTTGCCCATCGCAGACTGGGCCCTGATTCCCGGGACGTTCACTCGCGAGACGGCCGCAGTCGCGTGCAACCGCATCGACGCCTTTGCGCTTCTGGCCCGAGCGGTCGAACTCGGTTGGATCGAAGTCGCGACTGCAGATCCGACGCCCAGATACCGGGTGAAGCTGGCGCCGCAAGGCAGAGAGACCGATCGAGACACCAAGGGCCGTCTGGTCGCCCACACCATACGGCTGCTTGAGGAGGCGAATCACCCGGGGCTGCGGGGGCTGCGCGGAATCTGGGGCGAACGCTTGGCCGAGGAGACCCCGCTGATCGTCGCCGCATTCCAATGGTCCAAAGAAAGTGGGGACCATGAACTGGCCGCTCGAGTCGCGATGACTTCCCGGCGAGCGCTGGTGTACGCGGGCAAGCTCGGCGAAGCCAAGCAAATGGCCAATGAAGCGTTGCGGTCCGGAACGATCGAAGACTCCCTGCGGGCGGACTTGCTCATCCATCGGGCACGCCTCCATCTGAGCGGAGGCGAGTTGGAACAGTGCGCCGCCGACCTGCGCGAATCGCAGGTCCCAGGGACGTCGCTGTCTCCGGCGACCCGGGCCGCCTGGTGCTACGCCATGGCACTCTTGGCGCATGGCCGGGGGTTGAAGCGAGCTGAAGGGCGATTTGCCAGGGAGTCTGCCGAATGGTACGAAGAGGCAGGGATGCCGGTGGAAGGTTTGGATGCGCTGATGGTGCTGGGGCTGAATCTTCAGCATCGGGGCCGACTTGCCGAGGCGCGTGCCGCCTTCCGCGAGGCGTTCGCCCGAGCCGACGCACTCGGGGACGACTTGGGTGTGGGGATCGCGTTGCGTCATCAGGCTCATCTGGCAGCTGGAGAAGGTGAGTACGCGGAAGCGCAGCGGCTGTTGGAGGCCGCCTTGCGGGTCTGCACCCTCTCGGGCGACGCCCTCGGCGAAGCCTGGGCGAGAAGGAGCCTCGCAATCCGCGCCTCGCTCGACGACAACGCCGACGCGGCGCACGACCACATCCGCCATGCGCTGGTCTTGGTGCACCGTCACGGAGACACCTCGGGTCATGTCTCCTGCTTGGAGATCGATGCGCTGATCCACTGGCGCGCAGAAAGGCACCCCGAGGCCCTGCTGGGTTTGGCCAAAGCGGCCGAAGCGGCCCAGCAGGCGAACCTGGATCTCGCCCTTGGAGAGCTCGCTCTGTGGGCTGCTGCCGTGCTTGTCGAACTAGACGACTTGCCCAGCGCGGCTCGTGCCTTGGGGATTGGCAGACGACTCGGCGCACGAACTCTCCCACGCCACACCGGGTTCCATCGGCGCGGCGAAGCCGCCCTGCAGCGTTTGGAAGCGCTCTTGGACCGATCGGACGTGGCCTCGGAACTCGACAAGGGGGCGCAGGTACCGCGCCGACTGATTCCCGAGGAGATTCGGTCGCTCGGCGAGTGCCTGCACTAACCAGCCGCCACGGAGGGTGGGGCTACGCCTTGCATAGCACGCCGTCTACGACTTGAACAGCTTCTGTGCGAAGTCGGTCAGGTTGCGACGCCAGAGCATCCACACGTGGCCGCCGGAGGTCTCGGAGGTTTCGACCTTGACGCCCTTCTCGCGCAGCCAAGTGGCGAAGCCGCGCTGGAACCCGATCAGGCCGTCTTCCGTACCGCAGACCATCCAAAACGCCGAGAGCTTGTTCGCCGCGGCCACATCGAGCTTGGCGAACACGTCCTCGGGTTGGGTCGCGGGGAGGCCGCCCGAGCTGAACGCCCCGATCGCCGAAAACTTGTCCAGGTTCGTCAAGCCGACGAAGAGGCTTTCCGCCCCGCCCATCGAGAGGCCCGCGATGGCCCGATGCTCGCGCTTGTTCGAAACACGGTAGCTCTTCTCCACCGTGGGCAGCACTTCGGTCAGCAACGCTTCGCGGAACTTGTCGAAGTTTTGGCGGGTAAGGCTCCGGTCGCGGAAGGCCGCGCTGCCCGGGCGGGCGAAACCTTCGACGCCATAGCCCAACGGCATCACGACCACCATCGGCTTGACCTTGCCTTCGGCCAGCAGGTTGTCGAGGATCACGTGCGCACGCCCGATCTCGGTCCAGCCGTTGGCCATATCCGAGAATCCGTGGAGCAGGTACAGCACCGGCAAGCGGCTCCGGCTTTCTTCATACTTCGGCGGGGTGTAGACGAAGAACTCGCGACGGTCCCCGACCACGCCAGACTTGTAGAAGTGCCGATGCACCCGTCCGCGCGGCACGTCCCGCTCCTCCCAGAACCCATCGTTCGCCCCCGGCACGAGCACCATGTTGGACGGCCAGATGAGGTTCGGCTTCGTGACCGGGTTGAGCGGGTCCAACTGGGTCACGCCGTCCACCAGGAAGCTGTAGCCGTAGAGGTCGGGTTTCATCGGCTCAGTGGTGGCCGTCCACACGCCGCCGCTGCCCTTGGTCATGGCGATGGCCGACGCGCCTTCAACGTTCACCTCGACCTTCTGCGCATTGACGGCAACGTAGCGGAACGTGATGCGGCCCGAGGCATCCACCTCGTGGGAGCGCAGGGGTTGGGCTTCCGCAGTCACGACGAGGCAAGCCAACCCGACGACGAGCAAAGCGGTCCAGAGCGTCACGCCCCGAGTATACGGCTCAGTCTTCGGCGATGTAGTTCTCTCGGACCTTGTTGATCTCGGTTTGCATCGTCACGAGCTTGGCGAAGATGCCGTTCTCGCGCTTGAGCAACTCGTCGTGCGTGCCGATCTCGGCGACCTTGCCCTGATCCAGCACCACCAGGCGATCGGCGCTGCGCAGGGTGGACAACCGGTGCGCGATGGCGAACACCGTACGCCCTGCGATCAGGCGCTCCAGAGCCTCCTGGATCATGCGTTCGGTTTCGGTGTCCACGCTGGCCGTGGCTTCGTCGAGGATGAGGATGCGCGGGTTGTGGAGGATGGCGCGCGCGATGGCGATGCGCTGCCGCTCGCCTCCCGAAAGCCGTTGGCCCCGCTCGCCCACGTAGGCGTCGTACCCGTCCGGGAAGTTGACGATGAAATCGTGCGCGTTGGCGGCTTTGGCGGCGGCGATGACTTCTTCCAGGGTGGCATCGGGCCGACCGTACGCGATGTTCTGCCCGACGGTGCCCGGGAACAGGTAGGACTCCTGCATGACGACGCCCACCTGGCGGCGGAAGTCGTCCACCTTGATCTGCTTCAGGTCCACCCCATCCACGAGGATGCGCCCATCGGTCGGGTCGTAGAACCGCATGAGCAGGTTGATGAGCGTGGACTTCCCCGCTCCCGAATGGCCGACCAGGCCGATCATCTCGCCGGCGGCGACTTCCAGGCTGATGCCCTTGACGATCTCGCGCGACTTTTCGTAGCCAAAACGAACGTCCTCGAACGTGACGTTGCCCTCGATGCGCGGCATGGCGACGGCGTCGGGGCTGTCGGGCACGTCGAGCGGAGTATCCAGGACTTCGAACACGCGTTCTGCTGCGGTCAGGGATCGGCTCGTCCAGTCGATGATGCGCTGGAGCATCATCAGCGGATGGTTGAGCATCAGGGCGTAGCCGACGAAGGCCGTCAGGTCGCCGATGGTCGTTTCGCCGCGCAGGACGGCTTGGCCGCCCACCCACCAGATCATGACCGTGCTGAGGCCCATGGTGAACATGACCACGGGGAACAGGGTGGACCAGCTGACTTCGGCCTGGTAGCCCGTCTGCGCCACGTCGGTGATGCGCTTGTCGAACCGGGTGACCTCGCGGCTTTCGCCGTGGAACGCCTTGACCACGCGCATGCCTTGCAGGACGCCGTTCAGCGACCCGCTCAGGCGCGACCAGTTGTGCCAGAACCGGCTCCAAACCCGCTCCATCTTTTTGCGGAAGATGTGGACGGCGATGAGGATGAGCGGCATGGGCGCGAGCACCCAGATGGCCACCTTCCAATCCATGATGAGCATCACGATGGGGATGCCGATGAGCATCGCGCCTTGGTTGATCGTGATGGGAACACCGTCGATGAGGACGTCGTACAGCGCTCCGGTGTCGTTGGTCACGCGCGACATCAGCGAGCCCACCGAGCGCTTGTCGTAGAAGCCGAGCGACAGTTGTTGCAGTTTGCGGAAGAGCGCGCCCCGGATGTCGATGGCGATGTTGCGGCCGAGGAGGGCCACGTTGCGGCCGCGCGCCATCTGGATGAGCGACAGCACGAACCTGGACGCGACGAGGCCGCCGATGAGCCAGCCGAACATCCACACCTGTTCGCCGGTGAGCACGTCGTCCACGAGGAGCTTCGACAGATACGGCGGGATGAGTTCGACGACCGTGCCGGCCAGAATCAGGAAGGTGCCCCAGAGGAGCCTGATCTTGTAGGGTTTGGTGAACCCGAAGAGGCGAAGCAAGGTTTTGCCCCGGCTCACGCAGTGTTCGCAGACGTCGCTGTGTTGGGGCAACGGGCGGCTGCACTTGGGGCAGATGCGGCGCGTGTCCTCCAGGTCGGGCAACGGTTCTTTGGCGACGAGGGCCTCGACCCGCTTCTGCGTGTTGTTGATCGGGTTCTGCAGGGCCGTCGTGACGCGTAGAAGCTCGACCGAGGCGCTATTGTGGTCGGCGATGAGGGCGTACGCGTCGACCAGGTCTTCGATGCGAGGGTTCAGCAGTTCGGCGATGGGCCACTGGGCGACCAGCGACGTGCCCAAGGGCGTCTGGTCGTACCGATAGAGGTGCGTCTCGGTGGCGACCAGCAACGAACGCCCCAGCGAGCCAACGCTCGTGAGGTCGCCTTCCATCGTGAAGCGAACGGTTTCCGCTTCCGGGATACGGATGTCTGCGGGCAACAGATTCGGCACTAGGGTCCTCCTGCCGAAACAACGGTCGAGAGACGAAGAGAGTGAAGCGGCGCGGAGTGTTCCAGTCCACCTCGCCGCGAGCGGGTGCGCCTTTGCACACCGCCACCACCTGCGCATTCTACGCTACCAGAGACGATCCTGCCATACTCAAAGTCGTGGTCTCCGCATCCAATCTCGGCAAAAGGTACGGCCGCAGGTGGATTTACAGGGGGATCGACTTCAGCCTGGAAGCGGGCGAGATCTTGGTCGTGACGGGGGGGAACGGCGTGGGCAAATCCACGTTGCTCAAGACTCTCGTCGGGCTCATTCCGGCCACCGAAGGCAAGGTCACCCTTCCCGTTCGAGACGAACGCGTTTCGCTGGGCTACGCGAGCGTCGAACAGAATTGCTACGTTCATCTCACAGGCCGCGAACACCTGAGCCTTTTTGCCCAGATGCGCGGGTGCGACGCCGATGTGGACGCGTTGCTCGAAGAGGTCGGGTTGACCCGTGCGGGCGACCAACTCGTGCAGGAGTATTCGACGGGGATGCGGGGGCGGCTTCGGCTGGCGCTGGCCCGGATCCATCAGCCGCAGGTTCTGGTTCTCGACGAGCCGAGCGCGGGTCTGGACGGTCCGGGCGTGGAACTCGTGCGCGAGATGGCGGTGAAGCAGCGGGAACGTGGCGTCGCCATTCTTGCCACGAACGACCCGCGCGACGTCGAACTCGCCAACGTCCGCCTCGACCTGGGAGGGACGCCTCGATGAATCCGTGGCTGGCCGAGATCAAGGCCGTGTTCCTCAAGGAGTGGGCCGTCGAGCGCCGGGCGAAATCGGGCTGGACGACTTCCGGGGCGTTTTCTTTCGTGGCCGTCATCGCTGTCGCTTTGGCCGCCTACGGGCTCAAACTGGGCGAGGGGCTGGCCGCCGGGATGCTGTGGGTGATCTTGCTGTTCGCTTCGGTCGTGGCGCTGCCGAGGTGCTTCATCAGCGAGGAGGAGCAAGGGACGTCGAGCCTGCTGCGGCTCGCCGCGCGGCCGCACGCCGTGTTCTGGGGGAAAGCGGCGTTCAACCTGATCCAGATCGCGATTCTGGGCACGATGATCACGTTGGTGTACACGGCCATGGTGGGCGTGACGATCGTTCACGGGTGGGTGCTGCTCGGCACGTTGCTGGGCGGGTACGTGGCGCTGTCGGGAACGGTTTCGGTGTGCGGGGCGCTCGTCGCCCAGGCGAGCCAACGAGAGTCGCTGGCGGGTGTGTTGGCGTTGCCGATGCTCATGCCGGTGGCGGCGCTCGGGGTCGGCGGACTGCGCTACGCGTTCGGATTGGGGACGGATCAGGCAGGTTTGACCGCCATGGGAGGGCTGTTGGCCTACGGGATTCTTCAGACCATGGCCGGTCCGTGGCTCTATGCGGCGACGCACCGGTTGCACACCGACGAGCAGGGGTAGACTCGGATCGTTCATGGTCTGGCGCGCTCTCCTCGCCCTCTACGTGGCCGTCGCGACGTTCGGAGCGTTCTGGGCCCCGGATGCCAAGGGATTCCAATCACCTGCTTTGGCGCGGATCATCTTCATCCACCTTCCCTGCGCGTTCCTGACCGCCGGGCTCATCTTTGTGGGCTCGTACTATGCGGTGCGGTTCCTAAGGGGTGGCGACCCCGAGTTCGAGGCGAAGTCGGTCGCGTGCAACGAGTTGGGATTCCTGTTCGCTTGCTTGACCATGGCGACGGGCATTCTGTTCAGCCAGGTTCAGTGGGGCACGTGGTGGCAGTGGGACCCCCGACAGACGTCGTTTTTGATCCTGCTGCTGCTGTATCTTGCCTACTTCGCGTTGCGCGGCGGGTATGCGGATTCGGAGCGTCGGGCGACGTTTTCTTCGGCCTACTCGGCGGCGCTTTCGCTGCCGGCCGTCTTTTTGATTTTCATCTTTCCTCGCCTCCCGCACATCGCTCAGGCTTCGTTCCACCCGAGCCAGACGATCCAGCGGGCGGAGTTCGACACGGCCTATTGGTCGGTCGTCTTGGCCAACTTCGTCGGCCTGTTTTTCGTGATGATGTGGACCCTGCGCCTGAAGTTGCGCGCAAGCGCGCTCGAACGCGCCATTGACCAAGCCTATGGAAACGATCAAGCTCCTGGCGGCGATTCCGCCGCTCCTCGTGTGGTTCGTGCTGTTCGCCTACCTAAACAAGGTGGATAAGCGCGTCCAGTCGCTGGAGAAGGACGTCGAGACGCTTCGGCGACCCTGACGGGTCTCGGCGGGTGTCCCTCTTGGCGAGCCGGTAAAATGGACGCCGCCCAGAACCATGTTGGACAAGCTCGCCGAGATCGTCAAACGCTTCGAATCGATCGAGGCGCAACTTCAAGACCCGGCGTATTCCACCAACCCGACCGAGCTTCAGCGTCTGGGACGGGCCCGCGCCGAACTGCTTCCCTACGTCGAGGCTGCGCGCAAGCACGCCGAACTCGCCGAAAGGGCCAAACAGGCTGAGGAGTTGCTCTCCGACCCCGAGATGCGCGAGATGGCGCAGGCCGAACTCGACGAGGTGCGCCCGCGCATCGAGGCCACCGAGCAGGAGATCAAGCTCTTGCTGGTCCCCAAGGACCCCAACGACGACAAGCCCGTCGTGGTCGAGGTTCGGTCGGCTGCCGGGGGCGACGAGGCTGCCCTGTTCGCGAACGAGCTGTTCCGCATGTACGTTCGATACTGCGAGCGAATGAAGTGGCCCTACGAAGTGGTCGAACACGAAGAGAGCGGCATCGGCGGCGCCGACCGCGTCGTGTTCCAGATCAAGCAGCACGGGGCGTACAGCAAGCTCAAGCACGAGAGCGGCGTCCATCGCGTGCAGCGGGTCCCGGCCACCGAGAGCGGAGGCCGTATCCACACGTCCACGGCAACGGTCGCCGTTTTGCCCGAAGCCGATGAAGTGGACGTCGAGATCAAGGCCGACGACCTCGAGTTCTCCACGTTCCGCTCCTCGTCCGCCGGTGGCCAACACATGCAGAAGAACGAAACGGCGATCCGCATCGTGCACAAGCCGACGGGGATCGCGGTGACGTGCCAAGACGAGCGGAGCCAACAGCAGAACCGGTTGAAGGCCCTTGCCGTGCTGCGGGCCAAGCTGTATCAGATGGAGCAGGAGCGGCTCGACCGGGAGCGCGCGGCCGAGCGCAAGGGCCAAATCGGGAGCGGGGATCGAAGTGAGAAGATCCGTACGTACAACTTCCCGCAGAGCCGCATCACGGACCACCGCATCGGGTTCTCGATGCACAACATGGTGACGTTCATGGACGGCGACATCGACGAGATGCTCACCGCGTTGCACCAGGAAGAACAGGCGCGACGCCTCGCGGCTGCCGAAGCGAGCGACTAACCGGGCCGAACTTCGACGTAACCGGACGGGCGCGGCATTTCGAAGTCCTTGGCCGTGTTGTTCGCCTTGAACTGGACGGTCGTCGCTTCACCCACGACGTTGAGCGTCTTGCCACCGTCCCGCTGGCCTCGGACCTCGAACTTGCGCAGCACCCAGCGGTCTGGGAAGAACCACTGCTTCACCTCGATGAACCGGTTGGTGCCGGGGACATCGGCTCGAGCCGTGACGAGCCGTGCGTCGCTGCCGTTAAGTTTGACGACGGAGTCGCTCGTGATCTTCAGGGGCGGGTTGCAGTCGAACCGGACGCCGTAGCCGTTGTTGAACTTCATGTCGAACTGCGGCTCCTTGTCCGGGTACTGGGCGGGTCGGTACGGATCGTTGAACCACTGATGGGGGATCTTGGTGGTCGAGAACTGCTTCTGGACGTGCGACACGACCCACTGGTTCGCGCCGTCGTAGCCGCCTTCGACCACCTTGGTGCCGTTGATCGTGACGCCGACACGGAGCTTGGACTTCGCGATGCGTTGCTCGATGCCCAGGGTTTGCGCAGGCTCGTTGGCGTCCTTGACCGTGATGGTCATTTGATCTCGAAAGTCGGCCAGCAAACGGTACGCCGCGTGCTTGTTCTTCTCGATGTCCGCAAACGAGGGGCTGCCCGCCTGAACGGCGACCGCAATGGCGACCAAGAGGTTCATCTCCCTAAGGATACGCCACCGAGGGCCCCAAACGTCCCCCACGTGTTGGCGGGGGTCGGTTAGACTGCTCCCCAACATGAGCGATGCAACTCCGCCCTCCGATGACCCGCAGGCGCCCAAGACCGAATCGTTCTCGGTGAGCGGCGACAAGCTCATGGACGAGATCAAGCGGCTGGTCAAGGAAGGCAACGCCCGCAAGATCACCGTGAAGAACGATGCCGGCAAGACCCTTTTGGAGATTCCGCTCTCGATGGGCCTCGTGGGTGTCGTGCTGTTGCCGTTCTATGCCGCGATCGGGGCCGTTGCGGCTCTGGCTACCCGCTGCACCATCGTCGTCGAGCGCCGCGAGACGTCCGAGTAGGCCCTTCCAGCCATAATCCGGGTGGCTGAATGATCCCCATCCAAGCGGGTCGAAGGACCACCACGACGGCAACGGTCACGTTGACGCTCATCGTGCTCAACACGGTGATCTTCTTCTGGGATCGCCTGGGCGCGATCGCGGGGCCCAGCCGTGTGTTCGCCGACCTGGCCATGCGTCCGGTGGAGGTGGTCATGGCGCTCCAAGGAGCGGGCGACAAGTTCGCAATGGCGACCGTGCTGACCTCGATGTTTCTGCACGGAGGGTTTGCCCACCTGCTGTTCAACATGATCTTCCTCGGGACGTTCGGACAGGCTGTCGAATCCGCGTTCGGCCCTCCCCGATTCGCGCTTTACTACCTCTTCTGGGGCGTGTGCGCCGCAGCCGCCCACGTGTTCGTGCTGCCGGGTTCGGACATCCCCATGATCGGGGCTTCGGGAGCGATCGGCGGCGTGTTGGGCGTGTACCTGCTGCTCTATCCCGCCAGCAAGGTGCAGATCGTGCTGTTGCCCTTTCCGTTGCCGTTCAGCGTGAGGGCGTGGATCATGCTCGGAGCGTGGTTCTTGTGGCAGGTTTTCGTGCGTCAGGAGGGTGTGGCGAACTGGGCGCATGTCGGCGGCTTCCTTGCGGGCATGCTCACCGTCTTGATCATGGGCGGCCCCAAAGCGATGCTCAAGCACGATACTACGCAGGAGGACCATGACCTCGACGACTGACCCTTCGAAGACCGGAGCGCCTTGGTGGGTGTGGGCCAGCCTTTTGCTCACCGTCGTGGTCTCGGGCTACTCGCTTTCCATCCGCTACCGGGCCGAGCAGGCGAACCGGGCCGTCATGATCGCCGTCGAGCACGACACGGTGCGCGACTTCGCCGCTGCCCAGGGGGTCGGCTACGACGAGGCCTTGACCTCGCTCCACAGCCAGGGAGTCCGCGCGGTGGCGATTGCCGAGGAGCGGTTCGAGGACCTGCTCAAGCGCGGCGAAATCAGCATTGAGAACCGTTCGGTGATTCCTAACGACGAGAGCCAGCAAGGCCGACTCGAGCGGGCGCTCGAACGCCGGTTCCCGGGTTCTGGGAGCCTAGCGGTTGGGAGATTGAAATGGAGAAACCCGGCTCCCAAGGTAACGCTGTCCATGGAGACGATCCTCGCCACCCCGGTGGGGATCAACCCGGCGTTTGCCGCCAGCATCCAGAAGGCTGGGATGGAGATCATCGTCCGGCATGGCAACCTCGCCGGGGCGCCCGAACGCTACATCCATGAGACGCTCGCCGAATCGCGCGGGCTGGGCGCACGCTACTTCCTGCCCCTCGGCGAGCAGGTGCTGGGCCTGCGCAAGGGGCTCGAACCGCTGGCCGAGGCGCTCGAAGCCAACGACATGCTCTACTGCACGCCCGAATTCGGCAAGATCGCGGGCGACTCGATCGTCAGGACGGCCATCCCCGAGCGGACGGTCCGACTGCACGCCGCCCAAGTCGCCGAGGTGGACAAGTTGGCGTTCTCGGACTTGGTCGAGCGCTACAGCAAAGCGGGGCGGGAACGGAACATCCGGGTGTTGCTCGTGCGGCCCGGCAACTACGGCGGCAACCAACCGCTGACCGACCTGGGCGAACTCACGCGTGGAATCGGACGGGCGCTCATCAAGGAGGGCGCAGACCTCGGGCCGGCACGTCCCTTCGAGGCCCCCGTGGTGCCGCTCTGGGTGTTCGTCGGCATCGGGTTGGCCGCAGTGCCCACCTTGGTCTGGATCGCGGGGATCTTCTTGGCCGGGCGCGTTTGGATCGGGGTCTCCGTGCTGCTCGTGTTGCTGGCCTTGGGCTGCGCGACGAGCACGGGCCGGAGCCTGATGGCGCTGGCCTGTGCCACGGCTCTACCGCTCGGCGCCTTCCGCCTCGTGCTGCACCGACGCGACCCTTGGCCCGCGAGCTACGCGCTCATCGCCGCCGTGAGCTTGGTCGGTGGTCTGGTCGTGGCAGGGCTGCTGAACGGGTTGGAGTTCATGATCCAGGTAGACCAGTTCACCGGCGTGAAGGTGGCGCACTTCCTGCCCATCCTGCTCGTCGGCGGATGGCTGCTGGGCCGCGTGGTCCCGTGGTCCTCGCTCAAGGGTTCGCCCGTCACTTGGGGTGCGCTGGCTGGAACGCTCGTGGCGTTGGTGGCGCTGGCCCTGATGCAGGCGCGGACGGGCAACGACAATCCGGCAGCGGTCAGCGGCTTGGAACTCCGCCTGCGTTCGCTGCTCGAAGCCGTCTTGTTCACGCGCCCTCGAACGAAGGAGTTCCTCATCGGCTACCCCGCGCTGGTCGTCGGCCTCGCTCTGCTCGCCCAAGCAAAGGGTCGCCCCGACCTCGGCATCCGCCCGGGATGGACCGCTGGCGCATTGGTGCTTGGTTCGATCGGTGTGACGAGCCTGGTCAACACGATGTGTCACCTGCATACGCCGCTGGTCGTCGGGTTCGCGCGCATCGGGATCGGATGGCTGCTCGGCGGTATAATCGGTGCGCTTGTGTGGCTGCTCTTGCAGCCTGCACTGAGCCTCCGCAACAGGAAAACCTAAGTGCCCCACCTCACGCTCGCCGGATACTTCGGATGCGGAAACCTTGGCGATGAGGCCGTTCTACTCGGGTTCGTTCATGGGCTCGACGGGTTGGGTTTCGATGTCACCGTTCTGAGCGGCAACCCCGACGAAACGCATCGTCGCTACGGGTTGCAGGCCATCAACCGGCGCAACATGGGCGATTTCGCTCGCGTCGTGCAGACCACAGACGCACTGGTCTTCCCCGGCGGCAGCATCTTTCAAGACGCCACTTCCGTCAAGTCGGTTTACTACTACGCGGACCTCGTTGCCCGAGCCAAAAAGGCCGGCAAGAAAGTGCTCATGGTCGGACAAGGCGTGGGTCCCTTGAGCTCGTTCTTGGGCAAGCGCTGGGCGGCGTCTGCGTTCAATGCGTGCAGCGCCATCGCCGTGCGCGATCCGGATTCGATGGGCGTGCTGCGGGAGCTCAAGGTGACCGCGCCCGTGAAAGTCACCGCCGACAGCGCGTTCCTGATGCCGCCCGCCCGAGAGGATGCCGAACAGACCGACTTTCAGGTCGGGGGAATGAAATCCATCGGCATCTCGCCGCGGCCGCTCCCCGGCATGGACATGAAGTCTGCCGTCAAGGTGTTCGGCGATTTGGCGCGTGCCCTGATGGCCAACAACCTGATGCCCGTGTTCGTGGAGATGGACGCCGCGATGGACGGGCCGATGATCCAGGAGATTTCCAAGGCGCAGGGTGGCAAGGTCCCCGAGATCCGCAAGGTCACTTCGCCGCTCGAGATGCAGCAGAGGCTCTCGCGGATGGAGGCCGTTATCGCTGTGCGGCTTCATGCCGGGATCATCGCGGCGAAGGCCGACGTCCCGCCGTTCATGGTGTCCTACGACCCGAAGGTGGCCGCTTTTGCCAAGATGCTCGGATTGCCGAGCGTGCCGAGCGTCCAAGGCTTGACCGGAAACCGGCTGTACGATTCGTTCGCCGAGTTCTACAAGAATCGTACGCGGTATTCCGGGCTCATCGCCACGCGGATGCCCGAACTGATACGCTCCGCCCAGGAAAACGTCCATCTTGTCGTGGAAGCCTTGGGTGGTCGTCGTTAGCGTGTCTTGGGTCAAGCGTTCCGTCGCATTCCTGGTGGTCTTCGCGCCGCTTCCGGTGCATGCCGGTTGGCTGGAGCAGGCCTTTGTCGCTTGGACTCGGGCCAAGGTCATCGATCGCATCTCGGTGAGCGGCACGCGCACCCTGGGCTTCCACTCGCACCGTGTGGACGGCGACCTCGAGGCGTTCAACTCGCTGAACTACAGCGGCATGGGCGCGAAGCGGTTCACCGACGTCGGCAATGTGAACATCGTCGGGCGCAAGGTGCTCGACGTCTTCAACTTCAACATCCAGCTCACGGACAGCCGGTTTCGCGATCCGCAGGCGCGGACGTTCAGCTTGGATTACCAGCGCGGCCCGCTGGAGTTCAGCGCAGGCGACATCCGCGGGAGGCTCACCAACTCGAACCGACTCATCCCGTTCGCCAAGACGCTCCAGGGTGTGATGGCCGGTTACCGGAGTGGACGCCTGGACGTGCGAGCCGTGCGCTCCGAGGCCAAAGGAAGCCCGCGCACGGTTTCGGTCCAGGGCAACAACACGGCAGGACCCTATTACCTCCAGACAAGCCAGGTCGTGGCGGGCTCGGAGCAAGTCGAGGTGGACGGTGTGGCGCAGCGCCTGGGCGAGGACTACACGATCACCTACGAACTCGGGGCCATCACGTTCGTGGGCAAGGTCATCCCGCCGACCAGCAGCATCGTCGTGACGTTCGAGGCGTTCGGGTTCAACGCGCCGCGCGGCACCATCCAAGGCGCGGGCGCCACCTACGACCTCGGCAAGTTCGGGCGTTTCGGGGTGACGACCGTCGAGCAGAAGGCCAAGGGCTCGGGGGCGCTGAGCACGCGAACGGAGCTCTTCCAGGGCTTCGGCGCGCCTTCGACTCCCTACTTCCTCGAGTTCGAACCCATGCCCGGACGGCCCATCGCGATCCGACTCGACGGCGTGCTGCAGACCGAGAACGTGGACTACGCGTTCGACACGGGCAACCCGGCGGTCTTCTACTTCTCGCGATTCGTCGCGCCGACGAGCACGATCGAAGTCGTGTACACGCCAAAGCCCACTGCCACCGTGGACGGCGACCGCGAGGTGGTCGGCTTGGATTACCGCTTGCCTGTGGGCGAGTTGGGGTTCGTGTCGTATAGCCAGGCGACCGGACGCTTGAAGAACCCCGTCAACCCGACCAGCGGCACCGCCCGGAGCCTGGACGCCAACCTGACCAGGGGCCCTTGGAAGTTCCGCGCCAACGCCCGCGACATCCCGGACGGCTACGTCAGCGTCGAGTCGCGCTCGTTCAACCGCAACGAGAAGGCCACCGACTTCGGGGTGGATTACGAGAGCGGCGGACTCACCTACGGCCTCTCGCACAGGAACGCCAGCGTGTTCGCGCGGCGGGTGGACAGCCAGGGCAACGTGCTCACGGACAGGGCCCGCGTGACCGAACTGCGCGCCTCGACCTCGTTCGCCAAGGACGAGAACAACTCGTGGAGGCTTGAGCACGTGCGGTCGGGCAGCAACCTGCGCGGTCAAGAGACGAAGATCGCGACCACCGAACTCAGCGGCACGAGGAACCACGGTCGCCTTCGCGCCACTTACGGCATAGGACACCAGGATGGGCGCGGCCCCGTTGCGGACGGCAATGCGACCAAGATCTCCACAGTCAGCATGGAGACGCTGCGGCTGAACCTTGCCTACCAACCCTCGGCGGACACCAGCCTGAGCGCCCGGACCAGTTTCTCGTTCATTCGAGCCGACGGCGAATCGGGGAAGGGCAACGACGTCACGCTTGCGGCCACGTACAACCCCGGCGAGCGGTTCAACGCGAACGCTTCTTACGGGATTTCGCGTTCGGGCGAGATCGCGACGCTTGGCCGGTTTCAGGGGGGCTCCGGGATCGGCTACGGGGGCAACGGGTTTTCGGGAGGCACGGAGTCGAACGCGTTCAACTTCGTCCCGGCCGACCTCACGTTCTGGAACGTCGCGGCACAGTACCGGCTCTCGCAACGCGCCGGCATCGAGGCGTTCGCCTACAACCGGTCGCACTCGGGCAGCGTCACTTCGAACACCGACAACACGACGTACGGGTTCGCGTTCGATTACGACCTCGGGAAACAAACGAACCTTTACGCCAGCTTCGACACGTCCAACACGTCCTTCTTCGGCACGGATCAGCGTTCGACCAACCAGACCTTGAACATGGTGCTGACGGGCGTTCCGCCGGGACGGTTGAGCTATCGCGCAGGCGTGAGCGTGTTGCTTTCCAGCAAGAGCACCCCGTTCGCCCAGGACGCCACGAGCTTCGATCTTGGGTTGATGTACCGGTTGTCGCCGCGCAGTCGCGCCCTGCTGAACGCCCAAGTCGGGCGGACGCGCAACTACCTGCCGCAAGACGACCGCATGCTCTCGGTTGGCTACCAGTACCAGATTTACCGGAACATCGCCCTCATCGGGTGGTATCGGTTCCGGGATCTGAAGAACCTCGATCCGTCGGTCAACTCGGGGGCGTACCGCTCGCGTGGCTTCGATCTGGAGCTCTCGTTCACGTTCCGCTAGCGGCCCCTCAAGCGGAAGCCGACGACCCAATCCGAAAGCGACGCCGCCCAGACCCAGCCGTCGCGGGCAGCGGGCGAGGCCAGCACATGACCCCGCGGCAACCGGTACTGGGCCGCCACTTTGCCCGTATCTTGCTCGATGAGCGAGAGCACCGAGGCCACCGAACCCACCGACACGTAGCCGTCCGAGACTGCCGGCGACGAATCGTAAACGACTAGGCCCAGGTTCGCGCACCAGACCTCCTTGCCGTCGGCGAGCCCGATGCATCGCGCCTCGCCGTTGTCGCCCAAGCACCCGATGTAGATGCGACCGTCGGCGATCCGGGGGCCCGAGTAGCCCACCTTGTCGCGGGGCGACGCGTACTCCCACAGGGTCTTGCCGGAGGCCGTGTCGAAGCAGTAGAGGATGTTGCCGTTGGCGGGGACCACGACGCGGCCATCCGCGACCGCAGGTCCGCCGATCGCGGGCGAGAAGGCGAACGTGCGTTCGCAACAGATGGAGCGCCACTCCAAGCGACCCGTCTCGGCGTCGAGGGCGTAGAGGTAGTTGTCCCAGGCTCCGAGGAAGAACCGGGTCCCATCGGTTGCCGCTGGGCTCTGGATGAACGACGTGTTGGTCTTGGGCAACGTGTACTGCCACCGGAGCGCGCCGGTCTTCTCGTCCAACCCATAGACCGATCCATCGCCCGAAGCGATCGCGCACACCCCCTTGGCGAACGCTGTCGAAGCGTACACGGGGCCCTGGGTCTGGACCTTCCACCGTGGCCTGCCGCTGGCGGCGTCGAAGGCGTAGACGAACCCATCGGCGCTTCCGACGACCAACAGGTCTCCCGAGAGTCGGGGCGAGGAGTGGCAGTAGGCGCCGGTCAAGGACGTCCACAGCGGCCGACCGGTCTCGGGGTCGAGCGCCTGAACGCTGCCATCCATCGCGGAGACGTAGAGCCGGCCGCCTTCGACGACCAAGTGGCTCATGACGCCGCCGCCGAGCTTGCGCCGCCACCGCTCCTGAAGCGGCGAATCGGGATCGGTGACCCGGACGGTGAACGCTTCGCTTCGCTCGGCATCATCGAGCAGCACGAGGGCGTTGTCGCCTGGCGGCAGGGCCTCGGTCGGGACAGAACCATTGGCGATGGACGACGGTGCCGCTCCGTTCCATGCAAAGCGGGTTGCCGCTGGGGGCGCGCTCACTGGACGACCCTTGGCGACAGCGACCGTGCCCAGAGCCCAGACTTCCCTTTTGGCTCTCTCGGGCTTCAGGCCAGGTTCGGCCAGGAGCGTGAGGACCTCGGGCTGTTCGGACGCGCGTCGGGAGAGGCGGAGCGTGTTCTTGGCCGCGTCAATCTCCACCCGCTGGTAGCTGCCCTGATACAGGCCCTTGTTCATGGTGCAGAGCACGCCGTTCCAATCCCAGAGCAGGTCTTTGTGGCCGTGCCCGGTGAGGACGAGCTTGACGTTGTAGGGTTCGATGACCTCCATCAACGCTTGCTCGTTGTCCACCATCGCTGGTTCGCGTCCGACCCAGTGGTGCGTCGCGAGGATCACGGGGACTTCCCGCCCCACCTTCTTGAGGTCGGCTTCGAGCCACCGGAGCATCGCCGATTCATAGTGGCCCCAGTGCGAGAGCGGGACCGTGCTGTCGAGCAGAGCGAAGTGGACGCCCTTGTGGTCGAACGACGAGAACGGCGGACCCACACGCTCCTGAAAGATCTTGAGCCCGAGCGGCGACCACCGAACGTCGTGGTTGCCGGGGATGTGGTGCGTGGCGAACGCGAACCCAGCCAGCATCTGGGCGTGCTGATCGTACTCGCCCGCCCAGCCATAGTCCACCACGTCGCCCCCGTTGATCGCGAGCGCAGGCGAGAACCGGCCCACGAGTTCGTCGAGCATCACGCGGCATTCCTTTCGGTTGCGTTCAAGGCTCACGTGCGAATCGCTGTAGTAGGCGAAGTCGAAGGATTCGAGTCCGTCGAACCGGGACCGCTTGAGGAAAACGCCTGGTCCGAGCGTGACGGCCGCTCCGGCGACGAGAACTTCGCGACGGGTGAGTTCGCGCATGACCCCAAAGTTAGCACACCGGCGCATTCTCGGGCGTATATCATCAGGAAGCATGATTCTCCTTGGCCTCGCGCTCGCCACTCTCGCCTACGGTTTCGCTCCAGGCGACACGCACACGTTCCGCATGGAAGACCGGTTCGAGGGCTATCTGCCGATCCTCGGCGGGAACGAGGGAGCGGTGGACATCCGCATGGACCTGAAGGTCGAGGGCGTGGCCGCGAAGGAATCGGAGCGACGACTGACTTGCGAGGTCGCGGACTTCGAATTGAAGTTCAACGACGTCAAGATGCCCCTTGAGTTGGAAGCCGTCGTGGATTTCTTCCCCAAGCATGCCGTGGACATCACTGGGCGTGGCAAGACCGTGAAGACCGAGGCCAAGAGCAGCGGGCTGCCGATCAAGTTGCCGGGGCTGGAGCAGGACCGGCTGGCCGACATCACATTCATCCCCTTGGAGTGGCCGGAGGGACCGCTCGCGCAAGACCAGACGTGGAAGTTCGAGCGCGACTTCGGCGGCGCGCCGATGCGGTACGAGGCGACGGTCAAGAAGCTCACCGATGATCAGGCCGTCATTGCGTTGGTGGTCTCGCAGTCGTTCTCCACACTGGAGGACGAGAACCGCAATGCCGTCAAGGAGCGCTCGGAGGCCGCCTCGACGGTGGACACCCAGATGCGCGGGACCGGCACGGCGACGTTCGACCGCAAGTTGGGCGTCTTCACACTGGTCGAGATGTCGAGCACAGCCACCAGCACCGTCCGCGCTCTGAGCGGCAAGGGCGATCCGGTCGAGCGAAAGCTGGCTCTGACGCACAAAGTGACGCGGGTGCCCGCATCGGCCGGTGGAAAAGAAGCCTTGCGTGGGGAAAACTAACGTGGACAATACGCATTTTTGCGAGAAGACTCAAAAAGTCCTTGGCATTTGGTAAAAGTCGTGATACGATGTTTGTGTAGCCGACGCGGCGGGATCGAGCCGCAGAGAGCGAAAGCAAACGTCCTCCCCGTATCCGGAGGAATCGGCGCAGTAGATGTCTCGAAAGCCGCTCTTGCAGCGGGGTTTGAGCTTCTGCAACACCGAAAGCAAGCCATCTTGCTGTTAGTCTGGTTAGGACTATCGCGGTAGGGCGCTGAGGCGGCAACGCCGAAGCAATGACTTGAGATCGGTTTCGACCGCAACGGGCCTTGTGCCCAGGTCGAAGATTGTGCGAGTGCGGACTCTTCGGAGTCGGCCAGGGCACGTGAGAGTTGCGCCGAAAGGCCTCTCTCTTGCGGGGCGTATCGTCCACCGGGCTTGTCTCGGCGCGATGCGCCCTCGCTTTTTGTCCCACACCTCCTCGCCGGGAACGGGAACTCCCGTTGCGCCGCCCAGCGTAACGACGCGAAACACGCGATGAAGAAGCACTCTTACCTTTCCACGCTGCTGCTGTTGGCGGCGGCCGCTCTCTCCTCGGCTCAGGCATCCAAGGACGACAAGGCCCAGGTCGTGGATGCTCTGGCCAAAGCGATGACCGAGCGGTACGTGCTCAAGGACAAGGGCGAGGCCGCAGCCCAGTTGCTCCGCGACCGGCTGAAGTTCGGCGCCTACGATGAGGCCGCGACGGGCGAGGCGTTCGCGTTGGCCCTGTCGCGGGATGTCAACAGCGTCTGCTCCGACGCCCACCTTCGCGTGCGCTTCAGCCCGACTCCTCTGCCCGCCCGAGCCCAAGCCGCCGAGCCCTCTGAGGCCGAGATCGCGGCGATGGCGAAGCAGATGCGGCAGGCCAACGCCGGGTTCGAAGAGGTCAAGCGGCTGCAAGGCAACGTGGGCTACATCCGTTTCAACATGTTCAGCGACCCTGCGATCGCCCGGCGTCCGGTCGAAGCGGCGATGGCCTTTGTCGCCGACACCGACGCGTTGATCTTCGACCTGCGCGGGAACGGTGGCGGGTCGCCCTCGACCGTCCGGATGATCTGCAGCTATCTGTTCGACAAGCCCACGCATGTGAACAGCCTGCTCATGCGCCGGGGCGACCAACTGGTGCAGAACGACTTCATCACCGAGCCCGTCAAGGAGCACGCGTACTTCGACAAGCCGATCTTCGTCGTCGTTGGCAAGCGCACCGGCTCAGGCGCCGAGGAGTTCGCGTACAACCTCCAGACCCAGAAGCGGACCACGCTGATCGGAGAGAGCACGTGGGGTGGCGCGAACCCTGGCGGCACGGTTCGGCTCGGCGACCACTATTCGGCGTTCATCCCCGTCGGTATGGCCAAGAACCCGATCACGGGCAAGAACTGGGAAGGCACGGGCGTCCTCCCCGAGGTCGAAGCCAAGCCCGAGGACGCCCTGACCGTCGCCCACCGCATGGCCGTCGAGAAGCTCAAGGAAGCCGCCCAGGGCTCCGACCGCGAGCGGCTGGAGCAGGTTCTGAAGGCGATCGCGGGCGGTTCGTAAGCGCGATGTATCATGAAGGGCGATGAGGCCCTTTCTGCGGTCCCTCGCCTGCAGTCTGGCGATGTTCGCGACTGCGTCGCTGTTCGCCTGGCACGGTTGCGACCAGTGCTCCATCGCGCGTAGCGAGCCGTTGCCCTTGGCCGCGTTGCTGCTGCCGCCCTCAGACCTTGATCCGACGTCCGACGTGATCCACTATCAACTCTCCATCGACCTCGACATTCCGGGTCGGCGGTTGGTGGGCCGTTGTGTGATCCACGGAAGGTCGAGAACGTCGCAACTGAACTCCATCGACATCCGCATCTCGAACGCGTTCACGGTGGTGGTGATCCAGAACGAGCGAACCGTGACCTACGAGCGGCTGGACGCTGCCACGATCCGGGTCCCGCTGGACCGCACCTACAAGAACGGCGAAGCGTTCGCGATCGAGGTCGCGTACCAGGGCGTGCCACCGCAAGGCGAGGGCTTCGGTTCGATCCTGTTCACCACCAAGGCGAACGGCATGCCGCATGTTTCGACGTTGAGCGAGCCTTGGTTCGCCTACACGTGGTGGCCCGCCAAGGACGTGAACACCGACAAAGCCACGATCGACCTGGAAATCGGCGTGCCGCCCGGCTTGTCGGTGGCGGCGAACGGCCTGCCTTCGGGCACCACGACGGCCCCGAACGGCCTGATCCGCCACCGGTTCGTCTCGCGCTACCGCATGGCGCCCTACCTGGTCGCTTTCAGCGTGGCCGACTACAACTCGTGGCGGACCAGCTACGAATCGCCGAACGGGACCATGCCGCTCGACTTCATGATCTACCCCGAGCACGACAACGCCGACCGGCGGGCGCTGTGGGAGCGGTCGCGCGACATGCTCGCCGCGTTCCGGCCCATCTTCGGCGAGTATCCGTTCCTGGGCGAAAAGTATGGGATCTATCAGTTCGGGTTTGGCGGAGGAATGGAGCACCAAACGATGTCGGGCCAAGGCGGTTGGGGCGAATCGCTGACCGCCCACGAGCTGGCCCACCAATGGTGGGGCGACTTGGTGACGTGCGAAACGTGGAGCGACATCTGGCTGAACGAGGGGTTCGCCACGTATTCCGAAGCCCTCTGGGCGGAGCGTCAGCCGGGAAGCAGCGGGTTGCCGGCACTCAAGTCGGCCATGCAATCCCGCCGGCCCGGCTCGGTGGATGGGACCGTGTACATCCCGAACCCAACCTCGGTGTCGCGTATCTTCAGCGGCAACTTCTCCTATCGCAAGGCAGGGTGGGTGCTGCACATGCTCCGCAAGGTGGTTGGAGACGCCACGTTCTTCGCCATCCTCGCAGAACATCGCGCGCGACACGCGTGGGGCACGGCCGCCACGGCGAACTTCATCGAAACGGCCGAGCAGGTCGCCGCCCGGGACCTCTCGTGGTTCTTCGATCCCTGGCTGTTCCAGCCCGGCGCGCCAAGCTACCGCTGGGGCAGCGAACTCAGGCGGATCGCAGACAAAGACTACTTGCTCGTCTCGCTGGAGCAGCGCCAGAACACGGCGTGGCCAACGTTCGCCATGCCGGTCGGCTTGCGCGGCACAGGTTTGGACACCACGCTCTGGAACTCGGCGCGGACGCAGCACTACGCGATCCCCGTGGCTGCCGATCCGGGTACTCCGACGCTAGACCCCGATGGGTGGGTGTTGAACACGGGCATCGAGCGCGTCGCGTATGCCGAGGGGCCCCCGGTGATCGTGGGCACGTCGCCCCGCCACTTCGACCTAAACGCGCGGGGAGTCCGGTCCATCGCCATCGACTTCACGACGGGCGTTGTCGCTCGCGCGGGCGACTTTGCGATCGTTGGCAGCCGAACGGGATCGGTCAAGTTCGGCGTTCATACGTCCATGAGCGGTCGTCGGGCGACGCTCAGCCTAGCCCGGCCTCTTCAACCGGACACGTATCGAGTCACGGTTCGCGACTCGTTGACCGGGTTGGCAACCGGTTGGAAGCTCGATGGCGAGAACCTGGGCGCGTGGCCCTCGGGCGACGGATTGCCAGGCGGTTCGGCCGAGTTCGTGTTCCTCGTGAAATCTTTACGCTAAATCGTTGATTCATTTGGCCGTAAGGTCGCTATACTGGTGAGTGGCGTGGTCAACGAGCCGCGCCGAGAGAGAGGATAGGTTCATATGAAGCATTACGCGAGGTTGCTCGCGCTTGGGCTCGGCCTGGGCGTTGGCGCAACGGGCTTTGCCCAAATCATTCCGCTTTACTCGGGTGCCCTCAACAGCACCCCCGACGCCCAAGGCTGGCTGTACCAAAACCTTCCCGCTGGGACGGCGGTCGTGACCCCTCCCGGCGGTTCAGGCTACACCACGCTGAACACGTCGGCGGCTTACCTCCCCTACGCGGGCTGGGCTGCCGTGACACCCTTCAACCTTGACCCGGCGGCCGGTTTCCGTGTGCGGTTCGACTTCAAGGTGCTCGCCGAGGACCATGGCGCTTCGACGGCCGACCACAGCAACCCGCCCGATGGCTTGGCCGACCGCGCGGGGCTCAGCTTCATCATCCTGGGCTCTGACAAGAAGGGCATCGAACTCGGCGTCTGGACCGATGAGATCTGGGGCCAGACGGACACGCCCATGTTTGAGCACCACCAGTCCCAGGAGCGCGGCTTTGTGGACACCACAGGCGTCGGCACGGGCATGGCGGGACTGAACCGTCTGGACGTGACCGTGATCGGCGGTAACTACTCGGTCCGGTTCAACGACAACCTGCTGTACTCCGCGGCCACCAAGGACTACACGCCGTTCGTCGGCGCTATCGACCCGTATGAGACGCCCAACTTCCTGTTCCTCGGAGACGACACGACGTCCGCCAGCGCGACGTTCCAGTTCTCCTATGCGGAAGTCGAGCTGGTGCCCGAGCCAGCGACCCTTGCCGCTCTCGGCATCGGCTTGGCCGCTCTGGCGCGCCGCCGCCGCCGCTGAGGGGACTCGCCACACATAGATACCCGGATTGACCCTGAGCAGGGCTTCCGGGTATCCTTTTATGTTCGTGCGCCGGTCGGCAATCGGCGCCGCATCAGGAACGCTCATGAAGTCTGGCACCCACCCCAAGAATTATCCGGTCCTGTTCGTCGATGGCGAGCACGAGTGGACGGGCATCTCCACCCACAAGACCGACGAGACGCGCGTCATCGACGGCGTGACGCACCACGTCATCCGCTTGGACATCAGCGCGTTCACCCACCCCTTCTACACGGGCCAGAAGCGCCTCGTGGACTCTGCCGGCCGCGTCGAGAAGTTCATGCGACGCTACGCCAAGCAGATGGGCGACGCCAACCGCAAGTAAGCGTCAGCGAACCCGTTCGTATTCGACGAGCACCAAGCCCCCGCGGTACGAGTCCACCGCGCGGGTATGGAACTCGCGCTTCGGCGTTCCCTGCTCGAACAACGGCACCCCTCCCCCCAGCACGATGGGGTGGATGCCCAAGTACATGCGGTCCACGGCGTCGACATCCATGAAGGCGCGGACTAGGGGCGCACCGCCGACCACCCAGGCGTCGCCTTCCAGCAAGGGTCGCTCCTCTTCCAGCCACCGCTCCACACCCTTGGTGTAGGCCTCCACCCGCTCGTCGGCAACCTCGAACGAGGGGTCGCGCGAGAAGACCAACGCATTCATCCCCTCGTACGGCCAGCCGAGGTCAAGGGCCGTTTCGTAGGTCCGCCGGCCCATCAACATGATCTCCACCTTCCGAAGAAACGGCTCGAAATCCAGCCCCGGGTCTTCGATCAGCCATCCGAGGTCGCGGTCCGGCCCTTCGACGTATCCATCCAGCGAAACGGCCATGTGCAACACGACTTCCGACATGAAGGGACGATACCTGCGCCATGCGAAGGTCCGGTACACAACCCCGCTGCATCCTGTATAGTCGGGATACGCCCATGGAAACCAACACTGCCAGTTGGAACGCCCGCGCCGAACAGCGCCGTCTCGCCCCTTGGTCTTCGTGGATAAACGGCTCGCCGCCCGTGGGTTGGTTCAAGCGACCCGTCGGCGAGGAGGCCGCGCGCTTCTACGCCGAGCAGGGCTTTCTGGTCCTGCAAGACGCCCTGACGCCTGAGGAAGTCGAGGAACTGCGCCGCGAAACGTTGGCCATCTGCAGGGGCGAACGCGGTCCGTTGCCCGGCTCGGATCCCGGCCTTCCCGGCGAGACCGACGCCGAAGCCATGCGCCGGTTTCTGTGCATCCACTTCCCCCACAAGGTGTCGCCGCTCATGGAACGGGCCCTCGCGCATCCGGCGATCGTCGAGTGTCTGACGGCCGTGATCAGCCCGAACGTCAAGTGCATGCAGTCCATGCTGTTCATCAAGGCCTCGGGCAAACCCGGTCAAGCGTGGCACCAAGACGAGATTTACATCCCGACGCGCGACCGTTCGCTGGCCGGCGCATGGATCGCCCTGGACGACGCCACGGTCGAGAACGGTTGCCTGTGGGTTTTGCCGGGCTCGCACCGTCAAGGCATCCTTTACTTTCAGGAGTGGCACGGCGACGCCCGGTTCGATTGCGCGTTCGAGGCGCGCCGCTTCCCCTATTCGAACGACGAGGCCGTGCCCGTGGAAGTCAAGGCGGGCAGCATCGTGTTCTTCAACGGTTACACACTCCACCGCTCACTGCCGAACTACGCGCCGTCGGGCTATCGGCGGGCGTTGGTCAACCACTACATGAGCGCCGAATCGCTGCTTCCGTGGTTCGGCAACCAGTTGCCCGAGGGCCAGTACGTGTCCGTCGCCGACCACCGCGACATCGTGCTCGTGGCGGGCGAGGACCCCTATGCGTGGAAAGGCATCGAGCAGCGGCACGGACCCCATGTGAGGCCAAGCGGCGAAGGCGGGTGCGGCGACTTGAAGTACAACGAGGACGCCGCCAAGGCGCGCGCTTAGTCCAAGGTCAGCGCCGGGAACTCGTGGAACGAGATGTCTCCGTTGCGGCACGACCACATGGGGAACACGCCCTGCGTCGTCGCTGCCCCAAACTCACCCGTGGGTGAGATCGCAAACACCACGCACGGCATCCAGGTCGAGCGGGGTTGCCGCCGCATCATGCGCCGCACAACCTCTTCGCATGCCGCCTGGGGAGCAAGTCCCCGCCGCATGTGCTCGACCGCTTGAAAGGACGCTGCGGCCTTCCAGAGTTCCTCGCCCCACCCCGTCGCGCCCGCCGCGCCGGCCTCGTCGTCGGCGTAGATGCCCGCACCGACGATGGGCGAGTCGCCCACCCGGCCCGGCATCTTCCACGAGAGCCCGCTGGTCGAACTGGCGGCCACCATGCGGCCCGGAGCTTGCCAGCCCAACATCGTGATCGTGTCGCCGTGGTGTTCGTAGCCTTCGGTGAGGCTGTGGACGTATCGCCGCTCGTAGAGACTGGGGTCGGCGCGCCACGCCTCGTACGCCTTGAGGTTTTCGGGCGTCATGAGGCTGCGCGGCTGGAAGCCGTTCTGGATGGCGAAACGGCGGGCTTGGTCGCCGGCCAGCATCACGTGGGGCGTGTCTTCGAGCACCTTGCGGGCGACCGAGATGGCGGGAACGATGCCCCTCAGCGCGCACACGGCACCGGCTTCGAGCGTCTCGCCGATCATGATCGAGGCGTCGAGTTCGAGTTCGCCGTCGCGGTTGGGCAGCGAGCCAAGGCCGATCGCCATCAGGCTGGGGTCCAATTCTGCTGTGGCCAGCCCGTGTTCGAGCGAATCGAGCACATTGCCACCGGCAAGGGCCCGTTCCCACGCCGCGCGCACCGCCACCTCGCCAGGTTCCTTCCACGTGGCGAGGAGAAGGGTGTCGGTCACGGGCGCAGCCGCTCCATCAATGCCGGGATGGCGGTGTACAAGTCTTCCACCAGGCCGAAATCGGCCACCTCGAAGATGGGCGCGTCGCCGTCGGTGTTGATGGCGACGATGCACTTGCTGTCCTTCATGCCCGCCAAGTGCTGAGTCGAACCCGAGACGCCGGCCGCGATGTAGAGTTCGGGAGCGACGATCTTGCCCGTCTGGCCGACTTGGGCCTCGTTGGGGGCGATGCCGCTGTCCACGGCTGCCCGGGTCGCGCCGACTCCGCCGCCAAGCGCATCGGCTAGGCCGCCGATCAACTTCTCGAATGTCCCTGCATCCTTCAGAGGGCGTCCGCCGCTCACGACCACCTTGGCTTGCGTCAGGTCGGGTCGGCCGCCGCTGGCTTGGCTCTCGGCGCTGGTTCGAGCAACTGCTGTCGGGCAATAGAGCGCAACGGAACGCTTGTTGGCCGAGCCGGTCGGCGTTGCAGGATCGAATGCCGAGGTCCGAACGGTGAGTGCGACCCGCTCGGTTTCCACCGTCACGGTGGCAATCACCGAGCCGGCAACGATGGGCCGCTGAAACGTTTTGCCATCGAGCACCGCGATGGCGTCGGTCACCATGCCAGCATCGAGCAGGACGGCGACGCGCGGCATCACGTCCTTGGATCGCATCGAAGCCGCCGCGGCAACGTGGGTGTAGCCCTCGGCGACGCTCGCGATGCCCTTGGCCAGGCCGTCCGCCGGAGGCACGGTGGCGAGCCCGGCTAGAAGCATCTCGGAGGCGCCATAGCCGTCGTCCGCACTGCCCGTGAGCAAGAGCACGTCGAAGGGAGCACCCAAGGCGGCACCAAAGCGGGCCAGCGGCTCGAGTTCGGAAGGATCGAAGGCGATCAGGAGCGCTTTCAAGCCACCACCCCCCGGGCCTTGAGCTCGGATACGAGTTCGTCCACGCTGCCCACTTTGCGTCCCGGTGGGCGCGTGGGTGGTGCATCTAGGCGGACCGTTCGCGTGCGGAGCCTTGGCTCCGTCGTGGGTGGCCTCTTCGCGAGAGGCTTGGAGCGTGCCTTGATGATGCCGGGCAACGCGATGTAGCGCGGCTCGTTGAGCCGCAGATCGGTGGTGACCACGCACGGCAGGGCCATCTCGAGCACCTCTTCGCCGGTGTCGGTCTCGCGTGCCACGGTCGCTCGGCCGCCCGCGAGGTCCAACTTGGACGCGAACGTGGCTTGGGGCCAATCGAGCAACGCCGCGAGCATCTGGGCGGCTTGGTTGTTGTCGTCGTCGGTGGCCTGCTTGCCCATCAAGACGAGGTCGGGAGCGAGTTCCTTCGCCAGCGCAGCGAGTTCGGCAGCGACCGAGGGCGAATCCCACTCGGCGTCGGATTCGATCAGGATCGCCTCATCCGCGCCCATCGCCAAAGCCTTCCGCAACTGGTCTTCGCAGGAAGAGGACCCGATCGAGACGGCAACGATCTGGACCGACGGATCGGCTTCGCGCTTGCGCACGGCCTCCTCCAACGCGATCTCGTCGAACGGGTTGATCTCGAACTTCGCGCCGCCCGTGTCGAGGCCGGTGCCGTCCGGCAGGGCCTTCACTTTGGCGTAGGGGTCCACGACCCTCTTGATGGGGACCATGATCTTCATAGGTTTGTTCTAGTTGCGGAGGGGCTTGCCGTTCTCCACCATGTGCCGGATGCGGGCCACCGAGAGCGCGCGCTTGCACAGAGTAAGGAACTCGCGCCGCTCGCTGTCCAGCGTGTCTTGGAACGACTGGCTCTTGCCGAAAGCGGCCTTGATGCGGTCGCCGATGAAATCGTCGTGTTCCGTCAGGTCGCCCGCCTTGCGCGCGCGGTCTTGAGCTTGTTCGACCAGTCCTGCGAACGGGCCCGAGAGGGGAGCGAACGCGGGTTCGACGTTGGTGCCGATCTCCATCGCCATTCGCTTGGCTGTCGAGAGCACCTTGTCCGGGTGCGGTTCGATGCGGTCGGTTTCGCGAACGAACCCAAGCCGCTTGGCGTCCTCCGCGTTGACGGAGGTCATGCCCAAGTTGACCTTGAGGGCCATTTCGGCGAGGGCTCTGGGTTCGTGCTGATACCGCACGCGCAACCGAGCCAATCCGCCGCCGCCAGGAACCACGCCGACCTTGGCTTCGGGCAAACCGACAGTACACTCGGGGCCATAAACCGTTGCCGCGCAAGCCGTTGCCATCTCCCAGCCGCCGCCAAGACAGAACCCGTTGACCGCTGCGACGATGCGGTGCCGAGCGAGAATTTCGCCAAGCCCTTGGAACGCGGCAAGTCCGGCGTTCAGACCGTCCCAGTCGCCAGAATCCACGCAAGACAGGATGAACTTGAGATCGTAACCCGCAGAGAAGACCTTGGCTTCGCTGGTCAGGACCAGGGGGCCGTACTCGTTCTCGGTCAGTTCCTTGGAGAGTTCTTCCACCAGTCCCGGCGTGAAGACCCCCATCTTGGAGCGCGTGGCGATGGCCATGACGCCGTCGCCGAGGTCGCGGACGGAGAAGGTGCCCGCCTCCTTGACGACCGGAAAATCCTCGATCGAAGCGAAATCTGGTTCGGGAGCGACGGGCTTGTACTCCCCATCGAAGCCGAGGATCGCCCCGGCGGCATAGAACTTGCCGGGCGAGCGGATGCCCAACTTCTCGTGGCCGACGGCATCGATGATCGCGAAGGGGCCAGCCTCCCAACCGAATCCCCACTGCATCACGCGGTCAATGTCGCGCACGTTGTGGGCGATTTCGGACTTGAGGTGGTCGGCATATTGGAGCACCGGGACCAAGTGGTTGCGCAGGAACTCCCCGACGGGGTCGCGGAGTTCGAGTGCCGCCGAAATGCGCTGGCCAAGCGGCAGGCGACCCAGTTCCTTGAGCGAGGGCAGGTCGGGCTCGCGGCGCTCGCGATAGGCGAACGTGACGAGGTCGAGGGCCATGAATTCGCGCCCTTCGCGGCGGTAGTAGCCTTGCCCCGCCTTTTCGCCCAGCCATCCCTTTTCGAGGAGCCGCGCGAGACTGGGAGGTGCGAACAACACGTCTCGGTGCGCGTCGTGCGGGCATCGCTCGTGGATGTTGCGGGCGATGTCCATCATGATGTCCAGGCCCACCAAGTCGTTCAAGCGGAAGCTCCCACTGCGGGGCCGGCCCAAGAACGGACCCGTGATCGCGTCCACCTCTTCGACCGTCATCTGGAGTTTCTCGGCCGTGCGGATGGCGTGGAACATGGCCCACATGCCGTAGCGATTGGCGATGAATCCAGGTGTGTCTTTGGCGGGGACGACGCGACGGGCGACCCGGTCTTCAAGAAAACGGGTCATCGCGTGCAGCGCCAGCGGGTGCGTGTCGGGCGCCGGGATGAGTTCGAGGAGCTTGAGGTAGCGCGGCGGGTTGAAGAAGTGCGAGCCCACGAACCGCTCGCGGAACGCATCGGGCATGCCTTCCGCAAGCAGGGCCAGTTGCAGACCACTCGTGTTGGTCGAGACCATCGCCGAGGGGTTCATCGTCGTGGCGATCCGATGGAACAACTCGCGCTTGACATCCAGCTTCTCGACGACGGCTTCGACGATCCAATCGGCCTGCATCAGCCAATCGTGATGGTCGTCCAGCCCACCCGTGGAGATGCGGTTGGCGAATTCGGGAAGAAACAGGTGGGGCGGCTTGGACGAGCGCACGCGCTCCAGCCCACTGGCCGCGGCCCGGTCATCCACATCGAGGAGATAGACGTCGAACCCGAGGTTGGCGAGATGACCCGCGATGCCTCCGCCCATCGTTCCCGCGCCGACGACGCAAACCCGTTTGGCTTCCGGCCAACGCTGTACCGCAAGTTCTAGGCTCATGGCTGAGGACGGTCGAACTCGACGGCGCGACCAACCCGATGATACCTTTCAGCGGGAGTCCTTCACGGGAACCAGGAGCAGGTAGTCCAACCCAAACATGCCGCCTGGCAGGGCTCCTTCGCGGCTTCCTTCGCTGACCACGGTGAGACGCCGCGCACCGGCAGCCAGGTCGTGAACGCCCAAGGAGTGCTTGTTCCACACCAGCGAGCCATTGTAGAAGTCGAAGAGACCCAACTCCTTGCCGTCGAGGAACAGCCGGTGGCGGCCATAGTCGCGCGCGCCGCAGAGGTGTGCCACGATCTCGTAGCGACCCGCCTTCTCGACCGGGAACTCGACCACGAGCCGGTCGCCGACCTTCATGTGCTTCCACCACAGTTGGGTCTCCTTCGAAGTTTGCCAAAAGCCGGTTTGACGCTCTCGCTCGCCTCCGGTCATCTCGACCACGTTCAGGTCTTCGCCTTCCAGCGCTCCTTCCACCGATTTTGGCTTGGGGAGTTCGGGGAACGGCGTGGTCATCGGGTCGGCCGAGGGGTTGGACGCCGAGCCCGGTTTGGCGTACCAGTACGACGTGTACGCCCACACGGATTGCACGTCCTCCCAATGCCACATCTCCATGTCGAACTGGAGCGACTTGGCGAACGGGATGGGATCGAACACGTGGAAGCGGTTCACCAGCGTGTGCCCAAAGTTGCCCGGCCCGTCGCACCGTGGCTGCGAGTGATAGGGACGCAGGAAGGGCTGCGGGCTGCACCACGCGTAGCCGTAGTAGTCCTCCGTGCCCGTGCCGAACGTACTCGGGAACGTCTCGCCGTCCACGTAGACCTTCTCGTCGCCCTCGCCCCACCACCCCGGAGTCGGGTTGGCGACGTGCATGCTGGAGCCCAGCCAGACGCCCTCGCCTCGGGCGTAGAGCATCATCATGTCGCGCATGGGACGGGTGCCGCCGAAGTCGCTGCCAAACCGTGCGCGAAGGTAGTAGGCGTTGTTCCCGAAGGGCTTGGGTTTGGAACGGTACCGGAAGTCCACGGCGAGGTTTCGCCGGCCGCGCCCCACGAGTTCGACGCGCGCCTTCTTGCCGAACGGCATGGGCAAGCGGGAGATCATCGTGCCGTCGGAAGTCACTTCGAGCGGAAGCGTCTGGTAGGCGTTGAGCCCCGCTGCCGTGCCAAAGAAGTCGCCCAGCGGTACATCCACGCAGAGTTCGTCATCGAAAGTCATCCGCAACTGGGTTTCACGCAGGACCCGCCGCAGGTGGTTCGGATCGTCCCAGGCGACGTCTTTGGAGCCGCCCTTGACTTTCACTTCGAAGTAGTCCACCAGAGCCGGTCCGGGGATCTCGAAACCCGCGACTCCGGCGTTGGCCAGCACGACCATCGCCGAACCGTTGGGCTCGGGGTTCTTTGGGGAGAGCAGCGCCTTGCCGATCTCCGCCAACGTCCGGGCGCTGGAGTCGGCTTCGCCTTGCGTGTAGGTTCTCACCGTCGTGGAGGGTCCGTACGTGCGGTAGCCCACGTGGTAGTACATCCCCGCCGACTTGTCGCCATCCGTATCGTCCACCGTGATCTTCAGGCTCTTCGCGTAAGGCAACGGGTAATAAAGGTTCCAGCCCGCCGAACTCACGTAGGCGAACGGATCGCCGAACGGCTTGACCTTGCCCGAGAGCAGGTCGCCCGCCTGAGCCATCAGCCTGGGATTGCTCTCGCCATCGAAATAGAAGCGCATGACGCCGGCCGGGTTGGCCGACCAGATGCGGACCACTGCTCCGGGACCTTCGAGGTCGGCCATCACGCGCTCCTTGCGTCCCTCGCGAGTCTCCACCCGCAGGTACTTCCCTGCATCCCAGTTGGCGAACCAGTCTTCCGTGGGCGACTTCGAGTTCCGGTCGTAGCTGCTGGCCTGGGCGCACGTGTACCAAGGGTCGGGGCGGTACGCCAGTCGCTCCATGTCGGTCATCTCGGGGAGCAATTCGCGGATGCCGATCTGGGGGGCCGGAGCCAGTGCGAGGGCCAGGAGGGCTGCAATCACAAGGTCAGTGTTCGCTGCGCGGCTCGGCCTTTCCTTCGCGTTCCTTCAGTCGCTGCTCCAGGTGGCTGAAGTCGGGCTTGCGGCGCAGCGTGAACCGGCTGACGAAGTCGGCCACGAACACGCCGAAGCACCACAACACCAGAAAGATCACGACCACGAGAAACCGGGACCGCTCCTTCGGGTCGCCCAGCATGCGCATGACGCTCCACGCGTAGACGAAGCCCGCCACTGGCAGGACGAAGGCGATCGCCTGCTGCGGCGTTGCAACAAGTCCCTGTTTGATCAGCCAAGGCGGCAAGGCCGCCGAGGCCAGGGTCGCGGCCAGAAAGTTCGCGACGGCGACCCGGTCGAGTCCTCGGATCGTCTGGATCAGCCCTGCCATTCGATCTCCAGATGCCGAGCGACCCGACGTCCGACTTCGGCGAAACCGTCCACGTCGCCCACGTCGGTCGTCCCCGAGCCACGCGTCACCGCGCAAAGCGGGACGTACTCGCGCGAGTGATCGGTGGATGCCGTGGTCGGATCGTTGCCGTGGTCGCTGGTCAGGATCAGCAGATCTCGCTCGCCCATCGCCGATAGCCACTGGCCGAGCCAAACGTCAAACTCCTCCAGACACCTTCGGAACCCGACCGGATCGTTTCGGTGTCCGTACAACATGTCGAAGTCCTCGAAGTTGGCGAAGATGAACCGGGCGTCGCTCCGCCACGCTTCTTCCAGGGCTACGGCATGTTGCGCGTTGCTCTGCGTGCGCGGCAGTTTTCGGAAGCCGCGGTGGAAGAATAGTTCGGGAACCACACCGATTCCCAGCACGTCGCCCACGACGTCCACCAGGTTCTCGGGTGGCGGCAAGGGGTAATCGCGGCGGCGTTCGGTTCGCTGAAAGCCGCTCTTGGCGTCTCCGACGAACGGGCGCGCGATGACCCGCTGCACATCGTTCGGTTCCCGACATACCTCTCGGGCCGCCTCGCAAAACTCATAGAGCGTTTCGATGGGAATCACGGCTTCATGACAGGCGATCTGGAACACGCTGTCGGCGCTGGTGTAGACGATGGGAGCACCCGTCTCCATGTGCTTCGCTCCCAACTCCGCGATGATGGCCGTGCCGCTGGCTGGCTTGTTGCCCAGCGTTGGACGCCCGATTCTCGCGTCGAATGCCGCCAAGAGATCCGAGGGAAAGCCGTTCGGATACGTTGGGAAGGGTCGCTCCATGACGACGCCCATCATCTCCCAGTGACCGGTCACGGAGTCTTTGCCGCCCTTCGAGAGCGGTTTCAGCCGCCCGAATTCGACGGTAAACCCCTCCAGACCCGGCTTCGCCGCAGCAGCCACCGAAGCCAAGAACCCAACCCCGGCAAGATTCGGCGCCTCGATCGCGCCCGCCGCCTCCCAGACGTGGGCCAGCGTGTGCGGACCGTCCAGATCGCCGAACTCGGCGGCATCCGGCGCGACGCCGGCGCCGCATCCATCCAGAACGATGACAGTGACCCGGGACGCCTCGCTCATGCGCTTCCTACTTGGGATAGAAGTTCACCGGCACCGCATTGCCCTTAAGGTCGCCGCGCCGCGCACGGATGAAGCCGGGGCCGATCTCCTTAGGAACCCTTACGGTGACTGCGCCGGGCTCGATGACCATCGGTCGGGTCACGATCGTCTTCTTCACGTCCACAAACTCCAACTCGTCCCCTTCTTTGAAGCCTCGGCCACGGACGCGGACGATGGTGTCCCACACCATCTTGTCCTCGTTTTCAAAATCCACCCAGGGCGCTTGGGCGCTATAGGCGTTGGGCACGAAGTAGGGGCTGTTGCGCAGGATCAGCAGCTCGTGATCCAGCAGGTCGGTCTTCGGATAGTCGCCATGCCACCGCATGATGCTCTTGCCAGGGTAGTCGTCGGGGTGGTGCAAGCCAAAGGCGTGTCCGAGTTCGTGCGCGGTCGTCCCCATCGGCACGCCTCCTTGAACCTGCCAAGTGGCCAAGTCGGCCGTGATCGCGGCGGGTTCGCGGACGCCGGAGATCGGTTCGAGCACCCAGTCCCCGAACATCCCGATACCCGCGTAGGTCCGGATGAGGTTGGCCGCGGCGTAGCCTCCGCCACCCTGCGCGAACACCCAAGTGACTTCCCTATCCTTCCAGCCGCCGACCGATTGCTCGACGCCTTCCCACCAACGCGGCATCTTCTGCTTGTCGGCCAGCACCTCTTCGGAGGGATTCGCGCCGCCGCGCATTTGGGCGTAGCTCAGCTTCGACTGCTTGACGATGAGCGGCTTGAGGCGGAAGGTCGTGCCGACCCGCTCTTTGTACCAGGCTTGAATCTCCTTGGCGATCTTGTTGGCCGCCTCTTCGTACGCCTTGTGGTACGGCTGGTCGGCGGGATAGAGGTAGTAGGGTTGAACGGGATACGTTGCGCTTCCGGCCTGAGTAGCAAGCAGGCCGGCGAGGATCACTGTCGTCATGGTGTTTTAGCTGTCTCCGGTTCGCCCGAGGTTGCCCCTCAGGATCAGGAAGTCCGTGGCGTTCACGGTGCCGTCCCGGTTTAGGTCGGCGTTCTCGTTCCAGTTTGGCGAGGCCGACGTGCTTCCGAACGCCGCTCTCAACATCAGGAAGTCCACGAGATTCACCGAGTTGTCGCCGTTGACGTCGCCATTTGCGAACGTGACGTCGATCCCCGTCACATCGCCGCCGCTGGCGTTCACGCGGAACGTTCGGCGCAGCCAAGAACCGATCTTCAGCGACACATCGTAATCGCCGCGCGGCACCACCATCGCGAACTGGCCCAGAGAGCCGAGCGGCACCGAGTAGGCCATGACGGGAGCGGTCGAGCCGACCGGGCGGACTTCTATGATTGCGCCGCCGGGCGGAAGGGCTCCCGTGGCCAGCGACGAGAACCTGAAGATTCCCGAGACGTTCGATAGGGCTACCGACGTCTGCGCCTCGCCCACGATCGAGATGTCGTCCACGTGCACACCATCGTCCACGATGGAGTAGTCCGTGGTCAGCTTGAATTGGATGCGCGTGCTCGACGCAGCGCCGATGGGCGCAAGGAGGGCTGCCCAAGGTGCGGTGCCGGTGAAGCGAACGCGCTCGCCAAACTGAGACTCGCCGTTGTTGGCCGTGAGGATCGAGAACCAGTCGTAGCCGCTTTCAAGGGCCAACTGGGCCCACACCATCACGTGCGGATCGGCGATTCCCGAGATCGGGATCGTGTTGGTGCCCGTCAGCAGAAGGTTGAGATCGTTGGCGTAGTTGCCGCCGGGGCTGTCGTGCCACGAACGCGTCGGGCTGTGGCTGTTGGTCGTGACCAAGGCCCAGGGAGCGTCGCCTGCGAATCGGTTGACCCCCTCCAGGTTGTCCGAGTAGACGGTTGCGAACGAGACGATCTGAATGTCGTCCAGATAGACGCCGTCGTAGACGATGCTGGAGTCGGTGCGCATCCGGAACCTGAACAGGGCGTTGCTGCCGGCGAACTGGCTGAGCGGCACCGAGTAGGGAGACCAATCCTTGAAGCCGGTAAGGCTCAAGACCTTCGACCAGTTCGTTCCGCCATTCGAAGAGACCTCGACGTCGAGAAAATCGTAACCCGTCTCCAGAGCCATCTTGGCGTGGAAGCGAAGGAACGCTAGCTGCGGGACGGGCACGGCAGCGTTCAGCGTGAGCATCGTGTCCGAGTTGTTCGTATAGTCCCCCGGCGAATCGGTCCACGAATGCTTGGACGAATAGAAGACTTGATCCGTGGTGGACCAGGACGATCCGGTGGAGGCCGTGAACTGGGGTGCTCCTTCGACTCGGTCGGACCACATCGCCGGTCCCGTTGCGAGAGGGCCGAACGAAACGACGCGCGACGGATTGCCCACGTTGTCGTAGGCTCTCAGCGCCGCGTAGTAGGTGCCACCAGGGAACAAGCCCCGAACGAAGCGCCGTTGGCTGGCCCCTGAGGGGGTGTTGAGGCCAAACTCCTCGGCAAGTCGTGCTTGGTCGAAGTTCGCCTCGGTGACGGGCATACCCGCAAAGCGGAGTTCGTAGCGCGACGCCTGTCCAGCGTAGCCATCGTCGCCCGTCGTTTCGAACTCGACTTCGAGCGTCGTGGGAGAGGTCTTGGCGACCGACAGCCGCGTGGGTGCGAACGGCACGACGGTGTCGTTGTCGAGGATCATCAACGATTCGAGCCGACCGAACTGTGCCAGACCTTCGAGGGCCGCCTTGGACTGCGAGCCGAAGAGCAGCCGCTTCTTCAACTGAGCCGCGCCAAGCGTTGGGTACCGGCTCTTGATGAGCGAGGCCGCGCCAGCAACGTGAGGGGAGGCCATGGACGTCCCCGAGTACGTATCGTAGCCATCGGGCGTCCCGTCGCTGTCGTAGGCCACCGGGACCGTGCTCAGGATTCCATCGCCCGGCGCGAACATGTCGACGGTGAGTCCATAGTTCGAGAACGAGGCACGCTGATCGCGGTCGTTGGTCGCGCCGACGCTGACCACGTTGGAGACTTCGCGGTTGTAGCTGGCGGGATAGAAGGGACTGTTGTCCACGTTGCGCCCGGCGTTCCCGGCCGCAGCGACGAACAGGATGCCCGCGTCCCGAGCGCGCTCGATGGCTTCCTTCATCAGTTGGCTGTGGCCGCCGCCGCCCCAACTGTTGTTCATGATGTGCGCTCCGTTCGTGCGGGCGAAGTCAATGGAAAGGATCGCATTGGCCGCCGAGCCACCATCGGGACCCAAGAAGCGAACCGGCATGATCCGCACTCGGTGGGCCACGCCAGCGACGCCCACGTTGTTGTTGGTGACGGCGCCGATGGTGCCCGCCACGTGGGAGCCGTGGCCGTCCTCGTCGGTCGGGTTGTTGTCGTTGGAATAGAAGTCGTAGCCGATGACTTGGTTCGAGCCGTCGCGCAGAATGTTCGCGCTCAAGTCGGGGTGGGCGGCGTCCACGCCGGTGTCGATCACCGCGACGATGGTGCCTTCGCTGCCCGTCGTCACCGCCCAAGCGTTGAGAGCGTTGATGTCCGCGCCTGCGGTGCCGCCGGTCTGGCCCGTGTTGCGGAGCGCCCATTGCTGGGAGAACTTAGGGTCGTTGGGGGCGGTCTGGGCGGGACGGTACACGAAGTCGAGTTCGGCGACCCGGACTTCCGGCAACCGCTTCAGCGCGTCGACATAGCCTGTGGCAGACCACCGTGCATTCGGAGGCAACAGAAGTCGGGCGAAGTGGGGGCTCTTGACGTTGGTGTCCACTCGCAGGCCGAGGTCGGTCACCACGCGCGAGCGCCGGCCGCCGGGAGTACCGGGTTGAAAGGCAACCAGCACCGCATTGGGCCGGAACTCGGCCTTCCCTTTGGCCTCGGACTGCCCTTGTGCGCTCAGATCGCCTGCAATGCCGACCAGCAGGCTGCCGCTCACTGCGGCGAGAATCGCGAACCTCAACATCCACTTCAGGATACACCATGACCGTCGCGGCCCCGGCAGCGGGCGGCGCCCGTTCCACATCGAGGCCTTGATGCCCCAAGCAATTCGTGCCAGATCTCAAACCTGGTAATTCCACTGGGGTTCCCCGTATTTCGACTGTGGAATTCCTCCTGTGAGCATTGCCGGTACGGGCCAGCAGACATGGACAGTCGGACGAGCGGCCCAAGCACGGAGGAACTTACAACATGTCGTTTCGCATCAACAACAACATCTCGGCCATGACCGCCCTGCGCAACGTGGGCAACACCAACATCGAAGCGCAGCGCAGCATCACCCGCCTTTCCACCGGTCTCCGGATCAACTCCGGCGCCGACGACCCCGCCGGTCTCATCATCTCCGAGACCTTCCGCGCTCAGATCGGAGGGCTCGAGCAGGCCATCCGCAACAACCAGGACGCGATCAACTTCGGCAAGACCGCCGAGGGTGCGCTCGCCGAGATCAGCAAGCTGCTCAAGGACGCCCGCGCTTTGGCCGTCACCGGCGCCAACAGCGCCACCCTGAGCGAAGCGCAGGTCCAAGCGAACCAGCAGCAACTCAACTCGATCGCCGAGTCTATCACCCGAATCTCCGAGCAGACGCAGTTCGGCAGCAAGAAGCTGCTGGACGGTAGCGCCGGCGTCGTCGCCTCATCGGTCAGCGCCACGAACATCAACTACGTCAGCTTCACGGGAACGTTCAACGGCCAAGCGATCACCGCTGACTCTGCCGTGACCATGAACGTGACGACCGACGCCGAGCGCGCCACCCTGACCGGCACCCGGACGTTTGCGCTGGCCACGACGGTGATGTCCGCTGCGGGATCGTTCTCGATCAACGGCCGCACGTTCTCGGTCACGACCGCCGACACGATCACCGACGTGGTGGGACGCATCAACCAAGCCAGCGAAGTCACCGGCGTGACCGCCGCATGGGCTGCGGGTGGCGGCGTGGTACTCACCAGCAAGGAGTACGGCTCGGCGGCCGAGGTCAACCTCAACGATGCCAGTGGAGTCCTGCTGTCGGCTGCTGGAGCCACCAGCGATGTCGGCGTGAACGCAGTCGCCGATGTGTCGGTGACGGTGGGTGGCGCCGCTGCTACGGTCACGTTCAACCAAGGCTCGGGCCTGACCCTGAAGGACCAGTACGGCAACACGATCACGATGACCGAGAACGGCAACTTGACCGCTGCCGCAGCGACGGTGGCCCAACTGAACGTCGGCCGGACGCAGTTCCAGATTGGCGCGAATGCGGGACAGACCGCCGGACTCAACATTGCCAACTTCGCGGCCAGCGAGCTTGGAAGCGGAGTGGTTTCTGGTCTGACGCTCGCCAACCTCGACATCACCGGAGGCACTTCGGCGACCCAAGCGATGCAGGTCATCGACAAGGCGATCGAAGAGGTCTCGGCGGCCCGAGGCAACATCGGCAACTTCATCCGGAACACGCTGGAATCGCAGGTCCGCAACCTCGGCGTGGCCAAGGAGAACCTGTCGGCCAGCGAATCCGCAGTCCGCGACGCCGACATCGCCGACGAGATGACCAACTTCACGAAGCTGCAGATCTTGCAGCAGAGCGGCATGGCGATGCTCGCACAAGCGAACTCGGCCCCGAACGCTGTGCTGTCACTGCTCCGTGGCTAAGTAGGCAACCACTCGTCCAAACAAGGGCCCGGCTTTGCCGGGCTCTTTGGCATTTGGGCGAAGCCAAATCGGTTGACGACTCATCGAGTCCGTCGCTCTCATGTCGTGGGAAGTCGAAGCCGTCGGCAGGTCGTCCTCCTGACACTTGCCGACCACTTGCCGACGCCTGGGGGGATGTGAGTGTGAATCGTGAATCGTGAACGCGTAGGCAGGTCGAATCGAGCCAAATGCCAGTCCATCGCAAGCCCCGTGCCAACCAATTGCCGACTCCTGGGGGGATGTGAGTGTGAATCGTGAATCGTGAATCGTGAACGCGTAGGCAGGTCGAAACGAGCCAGATGCCAGTCCATCGCTAGCCCCGTGCCAACCAATTGCCGACGCCTGGGGGGATGTGAGTGTGAATCGTGAATCGTGAATCGTGAACGCGTCGGCAGGTCGAAACGAGCCACTTGCCGACACTTGCCGGAAGCTCGCTGGTGGGCCCGGTGGGGTTCGAACCCACGACCAAGCGGTTATGAGCCGCACGCTCTAACCTCTGAGCTACAGGCCCGCCAAGGGCCATGCTACCCGTTCGGCCCAAAGTCCCGTGCCGTCTGGGACCTCATAGAATCCTCATGCGCCTACCCCAAATTACGGTCGTAAGCGCCGCAACGGAAGAACCGAGCGGCACGGAGCAGACCATGAAGATCGAACGAATGAACAAGATGTTGGCGATGGCGCTAGCCGTCGCAATGACCGTCTCGACGTTTGCACAGGCTGGACCGCCCCAGGGGCGTGGCCAGGGCGGACCGCCTCCGGGCATGGGTCAGCGAGGCCCCGGCATGATGCCCGGCTTCCGCATGGGACCGGCACCGTTCCTGATGCAGGAAAAGGTCCAACGCGAACTCAAGCTGACCGATGAGCAGATCGAGAAGCTGGAAAACCTGCGGCCCCCGATGGGTGGCCCTGAAGCCGGACCTCGGGGGCAGGGCCAGATGCGGGGACAGGGCCAAGGCCAGATGCGCGGCCAAGGAGGTCCTCCTCAGGGCCGACCCCCCATGGGTGGGCCCGGCGGACCCGGTGGCCCGAACCGCGAGGCCATGGAAGCGCCGGTCAAGGAGATCCTGAACGCCAACCAGTTCAAGCGCTACCAGGAACTCTCGCTGCAATGGGAAGGCCCCATCGCCATCGGCCGAGAGGACGTCGCCGAGAAGATCGGCCTCACGGGCGAAAAGCTCGAAGAGGTCCGACAACTGATCGGCGAAAGCATGGGACGACCCGGAGGCCCCGGGGGACCCGGCGGACCTCCCGACCAGATGCGCGGTCAGGGCCAGGGTCGGGGCCAGCAGGGTCGCGGTCAAGGCCAAGGTCAGGGCCGGGGCCAAGGCCAGCCGCCCGTTCGCGGTCAGGGCCAAGGTGGTCCGGGGTTTGGCGATCCCGGTCAGATGATGGCTCGACGCGAGGAGGTCGGCAAGAAGGTGCTCGCCCTGCTCACGAACGAGCAGAAACGGAAGTGGGAGGGGTTGCTCGGGCGCAAGTTCGAGTTCGAAGCTCCTCGCTGATCCGTCGGCAGGCATAACCAAGGGCGGCTCCCCACCGGGGGCCGCCCGCCCGTATGTGGTCGTCCCGGGACTCGGAAGGAGATGCGCTCAGGGTGTGGAACGCGTCTTCATGTCCTCGATTCGCATCGTCGGCCCGAACCTGCCCAACATCCCCTGGGAACCCAGACCCGACCGCGCGCTCCAAGGCCCCATGTGGCGCTACTCGAAGAACCCGATCATCCCGCGCGACCTGATCCCCACCAGCAATTCGATCTTCAACAGCGCCGCCGTGCCATTCGAGGGCAAGTTCGCCGGCGTGTTTCGGTGCGACAACATCCGCCGCGAGATGGTCCTCCATGCCGGCAAGAGCGACGACGGCATCGCGTGGAACATCGCCCCCTCCCCCATCCAATGGATCTGCGACGATCAGGAAGTCGAGCCCCCCGGATACGCCTACGACCCGCGCGTCTGCTACCTCGATGGCAAGTACTGGGTCACGTGGTGCAACGGGTTCCATGGTCCGACGATCGGGCTGGGCTACACCCAGGATTTCGAGACGTTCCACATGGTGGAGAACGCCCTGCTTCCCTACAACCGCAACGGCGTGTTGTTTCCGCGCAAGGTGAATGGGCGCTACCTGCTACTCAGCCGACCCAGCGACACCGGCCACACGGCTTTCGGCGACATCTATCTCAGCCAATCGGAGGATTTGATCTACTGGGGTCGCCACCGTTACGTGATGGGGCCTCGCGAGCCGTGGGAATCCACCAAGATCGGGGCGGGGCCGGTGCCCATCGAGACCACCGAGGGGTGGCTTCTGTTCCACCACGGCGTGCTGACCAGCTGCAACGGCTACGTCTACAGCTTCGGCGCGGTGCTGCTGGACCTTGAGAAGCCTTGGATCGTGCGGACCCGCTGCCGCCCGTACCTGATCAACCCCCGCGAACTTTACGAGTTGGCGGGCGACGTGCCCAACGTGACGTTCCCATGCGCGGCCCTGGCGGATGCGGCGACGGGGCGGATCACGATCTACTACGGCTGCGCCGACACCGTGACCGGTTTGGCGTTCTGCGAAATCGGCGAGTTGTTCGAGTACATGAAGGCGAACAGCGCGTAGGGTTCGGTTGGGTGGGTTCTTGTTAGGAACCACCCCGGTCTGCGGCCACCCATCCGATGGATGGGAATTGCGAGCTAGACGTCGATCTCGCCGGAGAACACGTGCCGAGCGGGGCCGGTCATGTGGACCCGGCGGTCCGGGGCGATTTCGATCTCCAGGTCGCCGCCAGGAAGCGAGATGCGGACGCGCGCGTCGCTCCGTCCCGTGAGGTGGCCGGCCACCGCCGAGGCACACGCCCCCGTGCCGCACGCCAAGGTCGCGCCCGCCCCGCGTTCCCAGGTGCGCTGGACGAGATGCTCGCGACTCATCGCCTGCACAAAGTGGACGTTCACGCGGTTGGGGAACTCGGGGTGGCGCTCCAGGCGAGGGCCCCAATCCGCCAAGGGCACTGAGGCCACATCGTCGACAAAGATCACCAAATGCGGGTTGCCCATCGAAACGGCCGTTGCCGTCAAAGCGTGCCCGTCGATCTCGATGGGTTGTTCGATCCACGACTCGTCGGGCGCACCGGCCATGCCGATCTCGCCCCGAGTCAGGCGAGCCAGGCCCATGTCCACACGGACGCGGCCATCGGGCAGCGAGTCCAGGTTCAGCAGGCCCGCGCCGGTCTCGACCGCGATCGAGTGGGAGTCGGTCAGCCCCTCGGTTCGCACGAAAGCGGCGAAGCAGCGCACGCCGTTCCCGCACATCTCGCTCTCGCTGCCGTCGGGATTGAACATCCGCATGCGGAAGGGAGCGTCGTCGCCGGGAAGGGCCAAGATGAGCCCGTCGCCGCCGATGCCGAACCGCCGGTCGTTCGTGGTTCGGGATAACTCGGGCAAGTCAAGACCCGAAAGGTCCTGACGGATGGCGTCCACCATCACGAAATCGTTGCCGATTCCGTGCATTTTGGAGAAGCGGAGCCTCAATCCTCGCTCGACCCTTCGTCGGTGTCGCCCACGGCGCGATAAGTGCTGATGGGCTTGCTGGGCACCACGCTCGTGACGGAGTGCTTGTAAACGAGTTGAATCGGCTTGCCGGGGGAATCGAGGAGGATGGTGAAGGCGTCGAAGCCCTTCACGTTGCCCCGCAACTGCACTCCGCCGATCAAGTAGATCGTCACACCGATGTTTTCTTTTCGCACCTGGTTCAGGAACATGTCCTGCAGGTTGATTGCCTTTGCCATTTGTCTTTCGCGTCCTCAGTTCAAATCAATCCATTGCATTGCATCTTCGACCCTTTCGGGGGTCGAGGAACGCTCTATCCGGTTCAGTCGGGGTTCGGATCTCAACCACGTGCGCTGTCGCTTGGCGTACGCCGTGGTTTGATGCGCGATGCGTAGAACCGCTTCCTCGCGCGTTGTCCGACCCTCGATCACGTCCCATATCGTCTGGTAGCCGATCGCCCTCATGCCCGGGTCGCCGACGCGTACGCCAGCATCCCGAAGCCGTTCGACTTCCGCGACCCATCCATTGTGCATCATCGCCTGCGTCCGTGACTCAATGATCTGCGCCAAAACCACCGGGTCCATGACCAAACCCAGCTTGACGACCCGGCAATCCGGCAGGGTCGGTTTCAACCTGACGGCTGGAGACGCCAGCTTCTCCAGGGCTCTTCTTACGCGCACCGGGTTCTTCAGGTCCGTCTTGGCGGCCAAGGTTGGGTCCTTCTGCCCAAGCTCCGCCACGAGCGCAGCCAGCGGCGTCTGTGCCAGGCGGGCACGCAGGTCGGGATCGGGGGCCGGGGCCAGATCGGCGTAGCCCTCGGTCAGCGCACGCGCATAGAGGCCCGTGCCGCCCACCAGGATGGCCGCGCGGCCGAAGTCGAACGCCACCGTCGCCGCTCGAGAAGCGTCCTCAACGAACCGCCCCACACCGTAGGGCTCGCTTGGGTCGAGGATGTCCATGAGGTCGTACTCGGCCTTGCGCGGGCTCTTCCCTGTGCCGATGTCCATGCCGCGATAGACCTGAAACGCGTCGCTGTTGATCAGCCGCGCGCCGAGCCGGTCCGCCAGCGCCTCGGCGAGATCGGACTTGCCGCTCCCCGTGGGACCCATGACGGCGATGAGGAGGGGCTTCACTTCAGGATGGTGCGCCAACGCTCGATGCGACTCTGGACGTCGTGTTGGCTGAATCGGTCGTGTTCGTGCGCTTTGTCGGGCCGCCTTCCCCGCGCCCGCTTGAACGCCCTCGCGAGCAGTCGGGCATGAAGGCTGGGGCGTATCGCGAGTGGGATGGCGGTTTGCGGAACGTCCCAAGCGGCGTTGGCCAGAAAGTCGGCCATGCCTGCGATCGGGTCGCCGTGGGCAAGCATCGTCTCGTTCGCCCACTCCTCGAGGCGTTGGGCGGAGTTCGAGATTGGGTCCGTCACCCAAGCGCCGAACGCCTCTGACGTCGAGACCTGGGGTACGAAGTCGTACCACGCGTGCTTCACGAATTCGGGGAGCGGCAGGGGGGTGAGCATCGCGATCGGCTTCCCCGCGACGGCCGATTCGATGAGCGTGGTCGAATACGAGGAGCAGACGGCGTCCGAGGCCAGCACCCACTCGCGCACCGAGCCGTCTTGGATCATTCTCAGACCCGGCGGCAGCTCGCCGATCGCCTCGACGACCCGCTTTCTCAGCCGTTCCAGCGGCGTGTACGGGCGTGGGCGCAGGATGATCTCCAAGTTCTCGCGGCAAGCGTCGCGCAGCCATTCGGCCATCTTGGCCAGGGAGGCGGATGCGAAATCGCGGAACGCGTAGGACTCTTCGCGACTTGCGCCCCGGGCCACCATAACCTCCAAGTGGTCGTCGGCATAGAACGCCGCGCCGTAGTTTTCGGCCACCAGGAGCCAGCGCTTGTTCGGGTCGAGCCCGTGCTTCGCGGCCAAGGCGGACCGGCTTGGGAAGAACTCGCGGTAGGGCGGCCGATAGAGCCCGTAGCTCGGATTGCCGACGACGGTCACCAACTCCGGCGCGACCCCGTAACGCACCAGCAGATCCTTGTAGAACTCGCCCCAAGCGAAGTGCCGGACCTCGGTGCGGGCGAGGTCTCCGTGCGGCGTTTTGACCGCTTGATTGATGTTCTGCAGCACCTGCTCGTACGCCAGATTGACCAACCGCACGTTGGGCCAATGCTCGCGCACGCGACGGATGGGGCCGTCGTCGTCTTCGTAGAACCAGGGAAACGCCGCCACTTTGGCCGAGCCGATGCGCGAGACGTTCTCCAGCAGGTCGAACTTGGTCGAGGCCACCTCCGCACGGAGCCCGTGGGCTCGTTCCAGATGCACTGCGACGGCCGCAGAGATGTCTAACTCGCGCGCGATGTGCTCCACAAAGATGACGACGTCGCAGGGTGGCTTCAACGCGCGGCAGGATACCTGCGTCCCGAATCGCGAACCCATATGCCGTAGCCCATGAACGACTTAGACCACCGAATCTGCGAATGCCGCCTGTGCCCGCGATTGGTGGAATGGCGTGAACGGGTGGCGCTCGAAAAGCGTCGGTCGTTTGAGGGGTGGGAGTACTGGGGCCGGCCGGTTCCCAACTTCGGGGACCCATCCGCCAAGCGGCTGATCGTTGGGCTGGCGCCCGCAGCCCACGGGGCCAACCGCACGGGCCGCATGTTCACCGGCGACCGCAGCGGCGACTGGCTCTATCGGGCTCTGCACCGCGCGGGCCTCGCCAACCAACCGACCTCCGACAGCCGCGACGACGGGCTCGCGCTGAACGGCGTGATGATCACAGCGGTGTGCCATTGCGCCCCGCCGGACAACAAGCCAACGCCTGCGGAGATCGAGGCCTGCTCGCCCTACCTCGCCGAGTTGTTGGCGTCTCGTTCTTGGACTTCGATCCTGTGTTTGGGCGGGCTGGCTTGGGATCGGCTGTTTCGGCACCTCGGGGCAAGGGCGCCGAAGTTCGGCCACGGTTGCGAGGCGACCCACGCAGACACGACGATCCTCGCGAGCTACCACCCCAGCCAGCAGAACACGTTTACCGGTCGGCTCACCGAGGCCATGCTGGACGACGTGGTGGCGCGGTTCGCCTCAAATTAGCCTGCTTGCAGCGCGACCACCGACTGGGTCGGGAGGTCGAGGGTCAGGCGGCCGTCGGTGTCGGTTCTCAGGTCGAGCGTCGTGGGGGGCTGGTTGGCTTGATGCAACGTGCCCGTGACCTTGGCATTCTTGGGCAAGCCGCTCAGAGTGGCGCGCCCCTTGCCGATGGTGTTCACCACGAGCAGCGATACGCGTCCACCATTCGGGCCCAGCGTCCCGCACACCACCAAGTCTCGGCTGCTCGACAGCGCTTCGACCACGCGCGAACCCTTCGCGAAGACGCCGTCCATCAAGCGCATCACCTCGAACACCGGGTAGGGGGTCGTGCCCGACTTGTCGGCGAGCGGGTAGTTGTCCTGGTACGTCCAGTAGTCCATCAAGGTGGCCCCTGTCAAACGGATCGTGCGCGCGTAGGCTTGGGCGGTTCGCAACGCGTTGTCCCACTTGTCCCAGGGCGATTCGGCCTGCCAAAGCGCCGCATCATGCCCGGCTTCGAGGCACCACACCTCTTTGCCGTAGCGCTTGCCCAGGTCCGCGATGCCTCTGTATACCGAGTCCGGCGCACTCAGGGCATCCCAACTGTGGAAGCTGATCGGGCCGAGGTACTTGGCGATGCGGGCGTCCTCCAGCAACGGCACCGCATGGGCGGCGAGGTTCGAGCCATTGGCGGAATCGGAGACGAGGAACTTTGTTTTCAAGCCCAGCGCCTCGAACCGAGGTCCAGCGATGGCGATGAAGTCGGCGAGTTCCTTGCCCGAGAACTTGAAGTTGACGCCGTAGTCGGGTTCGTTGAAGGAGAAGTACTCGACCTCCGCGCCATACGCATCGCGGGCCTTCACCAAGAACTGCGCAATGGCCTCCGCGCACTCGGCGTAGCGCTCCTTGGGCATGACCTTTCCGCTCTGCTCGCGCGCGCCGGGAAGCATCCACGTCGGCCCCTCCCACACCGAGGCGACCGTGGGGATGCCCCGCTTGGCGAACAACTCGAGCTGTTGGAGCGCCGCACGGGCCGGACCCTCCTCGCGATAGACGCCTGGGGACGGAGCCCAGACCTCCAAGGGTACGCCGATGCGCGCGTGCACCACGTTCAACCGGTCGAGGATCAATCGTCCGACGGCGTCCATCGGCTCGTTGTGGCCATATCGTGGTTGGCAAAAGTTGCCGCCAAGGCCCCGCATGGTCTGGAACGTCTTGCCCGTGTCGAGCGTCACGCGAACGTCGCCCAGTGGCATGGACTCGACGGCCTGACGCTGGACATCGTCCAACGAACGGGACTTGCCGAAGTTCACGATCGAGACGCCCGCGAGTTCGACGGTTTGGCGGCCGAACGCCATGCGGATCGAGGCCATCGCCTCGCCGGGGGCGTAGGTTTCGGCGCTTTGGAACGCGATCACGCTCTTCCGGAACCGGGCGGGGTCCGTGTGGGCTTCGATGCTCGCGCCGACCGATTTGGTCCAAGGCGACGTGCTTCGCTCGAACAAGAACATGGCCACGGCTGGCCCGCCCGAATCGGACTTCCCCCTCAGGTGGAGTTCGGCCAGGAGCACATCGCCTTTCTCCACGCGGGCGACGTTCGGCAGGGTGAGTTGCGTCGCGTTCGAATCGGCGGCATCGCCCCCGATGCGCACCCGCAACGCCCGCGTAAAGCCGCCGTCCGAAGAGACGATCTCGGACTGAGATTGAGTCGCCTCCAAGCCCCACACCGGAACGGTAAGGTGCGCGTCTTTGGCCAGCACGCTCGACCCTGAAGCGGTGGGCTGAGCGCAGGCCAAAGGGCCGATGAGGAGCGACAGCACGCAAGCAGAAGCGAAGGGCCGCATGACGCCTTCTATTCTTGCACTTGCCGCTTCGCGACCAGCCGGGCCACATGGGCCAACGCCTCATCGCCGGCTTCCCGGATAGAGACTCGCGTTGTATCCAAAGTAGTTGTTTCGATGCCGGACGCGGCGCGATGCTCCAAAAGAGCGTCGTTCAGAGTCCGCGATGCGCGAAGCTGCCTCCAGTCGGTCTCCGAAAACGCTGGCCTTCCTCGGGCCACGTTGCGCTCGCCGATGGCCTCTTCGTCGGCGATGAGGTGGACGTCCAGCTCGACGATGGCCATGCTGGGTACGAGGCGTCGTGCCAGCCCCAGCGAAGCCGAGTAGAGGTCCAACAGCGACTTGGCGGCATCGGTGGCTGCAATGCCGAGTTCGTCGGCGATGCGCACGGCCTGGATGCCGATGTGCCCCGGGAAACCTCGATCGGCCACGAGCACCGACGGACCAGAAACCCGCCCCAACGCGACCTCGAGCGAGAACGTGCAATCCGCGAGGATGGCCATGGTGTCCGCGATCCGGCTCACGGCATCGCCGCTCAAGCGCAAGCCCAAGTTGGTGCCGTGGATGGATTCGACCAACCCCTGCCCGACGAAGCAACTCGAGAACTCGTCGAGACGGTCCAGGGCGAACTTCGTGTTCTGGATCGTGCACGCCTTGCGGTCGGCGAGATGACTGGACAGGGTGCTCTTGCCCGTGGCGTCCACACCCAGGACGTTCACCAAGACGATCACGTCGTTCAAAGCGCGATGTCCTTTCGGTACTGCAGACCCTCGAACGAGACCTCCTTTGCCGCACGATACGCCGCTGTGCGAGCTTCGGCCACGCTGGTTCCCACGCCGGTAGCAGCCAACACTCGGCCACCCTGGGTGAGCAAGCCCACCCCATCCGAACCCACTCCGGCGAAGAAGTACCGAGCATCCTCCTGAGGGGTGGGCAGCGAGATGAGGTCGCCCTTGCGGTATTCGCCCGGGTATCCGGCGCTGGCCAGGACCACGCTCACCGCGCACCGCTCGAGCTTTGGGGCTGGGGGCAGGGGTTCGCCGCGCGCCGCGCGCAAGAGCAGTTCGGCGAAGCCATCCCCGATCGCTGCGGCGATGCTCTGGATCTCGGGGTCGCCGAAGCGGACGTTGTACTCGATGCAATAGGGCTCGCCGTCCACCGCCATTGCGCCTGTGAACAGGGTGCCCCGGTAGTCGATTCCAGCTTCGCGCATGGCGCGGAGGATCGGGGCCACCAGCCGCTCCTCGGTCCTCGCGATCAACTCGGGCGTGACCCAGTCCGCCGGACAGACGCTGCCCATGCCACCCGTGTTGGGTCCGGTGTCGCCATCGCCCACCCGCTTATAGTCTTGCGCCACGGGCAGGCTGACGAACTCGGGGCCGTTGCACACGCTCATCAGGCTGAACTCGCGTCCCATCAGGCGCTCTTCCAGAACGACGGTCGCTCCGGCTTCGCCAAGGGTCTTGCGGACCATGAGGTCTTCGATGGTCTCGAGAACTCCGGCGAGATCGGGCGGCAGGATTGCTCCCTTGCCCATGGCCGCCCCGCTCGCCTTGACGACCAGTTGCTTGCCCTCGGCATACCGCTCCTCGGCGTAGCGCTTGGCCCCGCTCGGGTCTTCGAACGTGCGGAACACGGAAGTCGGGACGCCTGCCCGAGCCATGAGCGCCTTCGAGAACGCTTTGGAGCCCTCGTGCCGCGCCCCGTCTTCGCCCGGGCCGTACACGGCGAGGCCCTTGGCGCGCAGCCGGTCGGCCAGGCCCTCGATCAAAGGAGCCTCAGGTCCGACGACCACGAGGTCTGGTTCGAACCGCTCGCAGAGAGCGTCGAGATCGCTTTCGCATTCGAACTCGCGCGCGATGCCGGGATTGCCCCGCGAGACCACGACTTCGGCTTCTTGCGAGAGCTTCCAAGCGAGGGCGTGTTCCCTGCCGCCAGACCCGACCACCAAGATGCGCATCGGCTCCAAGGGTACCGCTTGCGCTCAGTGTCCCCGGGCCGATACCAGGAAGAACCCCAGACACAACACGAACATCGCCCAGACGCCCACGTTCAGGTCCTTGCCGCGGCCCGCCGCCAGCATCGTGACGGGATAGACGACGAATCCCGCTGCCATGCCGATGCCGATGTTGTACGTGAACGAGATGAGTGCCACGACCGTGAACGCGGGCACCAGTTCCTCGGTCTTGTCGAACGGCAAGTGCTTCGCCGCCGAAACCATGAACACGCCGACCAGCACCAGCGCCGGAGCGTAGGCGTGGGCCGGTATGGCCGTAAGCACCGGCGCGAAGACCATCGCCAGAAGGAACAGCAAGCCCGTGGTGACGGCGGTCAGGCCGGTTCTGCCGCCCGATTCGATGCCCGCCGCGCTTTCGATGTACGCGCCGCTCACCGTCGTGCCGACCAGAGGCGCAAGCGTGGTGGCGCTGGCGTCCACGAGCAACGGCTTCTGCACGTCGGGCAGGTTGCCGTTTTCGTCGAGCATCCCGGCGCGTTGGGCGAGGCCGAGCAACGTGCCCATCGTATCGAGAAACGCCATAACGAACACGACCAGCACGACCTGTAGGAACGCGACCGAAGCCCAGTTCGAGAAGTCGAGCTGCATCATGATCGGCGCGGGCGAGGGTGGCGGCGAAGTGAACGTAGTCGGCGGCGCAGCCCAACCCAGTCCAAACATGGCCACCGCGAGCGCGAGGATCACGACGAGGATGCCTCCCGGCATGCGCCGCTGGACGGCGATCGCCATCGCCAAGAAGCCCACCAAACTCAGAATCGTCGGCCCTTGCGACAGGTCGCCCAATCGAAGCAGTGCGCCGCCTGGTTGGCCGAGCGCCACCACACCCATCTGGCTGAGGCCGATCAGGCTGAGGAACAACCCGATGCCCACGGCGAACGCTGCCTTCAGCGAGTTCGGCAACGCGTCGGCGAGCCAGCGCCGGACATGGGTGACGGTCAGCAACAGGAACAACACACCCGCCGCGAACGTGGCCGCCATCGCCTGACCCCACGCCAAGCCCATCGAGCCCACGACGGTGAATGCTATGAAGGCGTTCTCGCCCATGTACGGTGCGACAGCGAACGGTCGGTTGGCCAGAAACCCCATCAGCAGCGTCCCGAACACGGCCACGATGGCGGTGGCGGTGAAGCTCGGTCCCTTGGGCACGCCGGCGGCTTCGAGAATGGCGGGATTGACCACCAGGATGTAGGCCATCGTCACGAAGGTGGTCACCCCGGCGAGGACCTCCGTCCTCACCGTCGAGCCCGCGCGCGCCACTCCGAACAACCGTTCGATCACATCCTACGGACGGACACGCGCGGCCAATGGTGCCGAGCGGTACGATGACAAGCGAGGAGCCGCCATGAACGAACCCTTTGTCACCCTGACCATCTCTGCCGCCGAACGCGAGCGGGGCCGATTCGATTCCGAAACGGTGATGCGCGGTCGCGAGGCCATCCTGCGAGACGGGATGGTGGCGATCGAGGATGCGGTGGACCCCGCGCACATCGCCAAGATCCGCGACCGAATGTTCGAGGACCTGCCCGCCATCTTGTCGCGCACGGATACGCCGTTCAACTTCACGCGCAGCAACGTCCAGCAAGACCCGCCTCCCATGGCCGAGTACCTGTTCCGAGACGTACTGGTCAACGAGTACGTCGTTCAACTCACGGGCTCGGTGATGGGGCAAGGCATGAAGAACGCCTTCTACAGCGGCAACACGGCTTTGGCGCACGGCACCCAGCGACAGCCCGTCCACGCCGATATGGGCCACCTGTGGCCGAACACCGAGCACGCCACGCCGCCGTATGCGCTCATCGTGAATATGCCTATGGTGGACATGGATGCCCGCAACGGAAGCATCGAACTGTGGCCGGGAACGCATCTCGACACATCGGTGGCGATGCAGGACGGCGACATCAAGGTTTCGCCCGAGCGCCTCGAGGCCCAACGAGCGGTGCGCCCACCGGTTCAGCCGAAGATGCGGGCCGGCAGCGTGATCATCCGCGACATGCGGATGTGGCACGCCGGGATGCCCAACCACACCGACCAGCCGCGCCCGATGATCGCGATGATCCACTGGGTGTCGTGGTGGCCGCTGCACGAGAAGTTGACCTTCCCCAAGGGAACGGAGGCGCTGTTCGAGCACCCCGACCTCGAGACCGTCGCGGACTTCGTGGACACGCCGATCCCCTATCTGGGACGGCACACGTCGTACGATCTGCAACCGACCAACTGACGTGTTGGTCATCTTCGCAGGCTTGCCGGGCGTTGGAAAGACGACCATCGCCCGGATGCTTGCCTCGCGTCTGGGTGCCGTCTACCTTCGGGTCGACACTATCGAACAGGCCATGCGCGACGACGGGTTGTCCGACGCCGCCATCGGCGGCATGGGGTACTTGGTCGCCCAGCGCATCGCAACCGAGAATCTCAAGCTGGGGCGCACCGTGGTGGCGGATACGGTCAACCCCTGGGAATTGACGCGCCAGATGTGGCGGGAAGCGGGTTCGCCAAACTTCGAAGTCGAGGTCGTGTGTTCCGATCCGGTGGAGCACCGTCGGCGCGTCGAAAGCCGGCGTGCCGACATCCTTGGACACGCCCATCCGACCTGGCAAGAGGTCCTGGACCGCGACTACCACGCTTGGACGACGCCGAGGTTGGTCGTAGACACCGCAACGTTGCCGCCCGAGGTTGCGGTGGAAGCGATCCTAGGTCGCCTCGACAGCGTCGGGTAAACCGTGAAGCGATGGAATACCGTTCGCTGGGCCGCACCGGCATGCAGGTCTCGGTCGCTTGTTTGGGCACGATGACGTTCGGCTGGGAGCCCGACGACTGGGGTTCCAGCGAGGACAAGTCGCGCGAAGTGTTCGACGCCGCCCTCGACCTCGGCATCAACTTCTTCGATACGGCCGACGTCTATGCGCGGGGCGTCTCCGAAGAGATTCTGGGTCGGCTCATGAAGGGCCGTCGCGATCGGCTGGTCATCGCCACCAAGTGCCACGGCAAGATGGACGACGCCGACCCCAACGCCTGGGGCAACACGCGCCGCCACGTCATCGAAGCGTGCGACGCCTCGTTGCGGCGACTGGGGACCGATTGGATCGACCTGTACCAGATCCACCGTCCGCAACCCGCCGTGCCGATCGACGAGACGCTGCGCGCACTGGAGGACTTGGTCCGGAGCGGCAAGGTGCGGTATCTCGGCTGCTCCACGTTCGCCGCTTGGCAGGTGTGCGAGGCGCACTATGTGGCCAAGGCGCTCGGTGCGAGCGGGTTCGTGTGCGAGCAACCGCCGTACAACCTGCTGGATCGCCGCATCGAGCGAGAACTGCTTCCCTTCTGCCGCACGTACGACTATGGCGTCATCCCGTGGTCGCCGCTGGCGGGCGGGCAGCTCTCGGGCAAGTACCTCGATGGCAAGCCCGCGGAAGGTCGCTACGCAAAGTCCGACCCGATGAACCGCGTCAACGAGCAAACCGCCGAGACCGTGGCGCGTCTGCGAAGCGTCGCCGACGAGGGGGGGATGAGTCTGGCCACGATGAGCCTTTCTTGGGTCGCTTCGCAGCCGGGGGTCACGTCGCCGATCATTGGGGCGCGCTCCGTGGCCCAACTTCAGGAAAGCGCAGCGGCGTGCAAGTTGCGTTTGGATGCCGACCTTTTGGCCAAGATCGACGAGATCGTGCCGCCGGGAAGCCATATCGCGAACTACTACAACGCCAACTTCGGTCCAAACAGTCGGCCCAACGTCTGAAGTGGTCCTATAATGGGGTGAACACAGGAGTTCACCCATGACCAAACGCGTCCTTTTCGGCCTTGCGGCCCTTGGCTTCCTTCTTGCGGTAGGCTTCTCGGGTATGAGCAACGATGCCCAGGCCAACCAAGACACCACGGCGGCCGTCCGCTCGGCGAGCGACCGGTTCTATGGGGCTCTGAACGCGATGTTCAAGGGCGAGTTGGCGCCGATGGAGGCCGTATGGTCGCATCGGGACGACGTGACCTACATGGGCCCGACCGGGGGCTATCAGCAAGGCTGGGCGGCCGTCCGCGAGGATTGGCGGGGTCAGGCGGCGCTCAAACTCGGCGGAAAGGTGACCCCCACGAACGTGCGCATCATCGCGGGCCGCGACGTGGCCGTGGTCACCAACTACGAGGAAGGCGAAAACACCAACGCCGACGGCAAGGTCGAAAAGCTCCGGCTGCGCGCTACGAGCATGTACCGATTGGAGAACGGTCAATGGAAAATGGTGGGGCACCACACCGATCCGCTCCCCTACTTGGCGAAGTAGCCGGGACGTTTTGGGGCGGCAATTGGAAGTACACGGCCGAGGGCTGGGTGCTTTACCCATGGGGTTTTGGCCGTGGATGCGTCATTCCGGACGATCGCCTCGACAAATTGGAGCGTCGCATCGTCGGGATGAATGCGGGTTGTTTGGTGGCTTTCTTCGTGGCTCAAATGCTGGATAGTCTGCTCGAACAGCATGGTCGCCTGCTCATTCCCGTGGTCCTGGTCATGCAGTTGCACCGGCTCGTGTGGTCGGTCCGCCTCGTTCGCACGACCAAGCGCTCGGCGACGCGAATGAGCTATCGCGAGGCAGCAACTCTCCAAGCACGACGGTGTGGTCAGCATGTGATCGTGCTGAGCATCGTGCTGTTTATGGTTCTGTTCTTGGCCGGATTCATCTTCTTGGGCTTCTTCTTGCACAACCCGGCTTATCTGCTTGCCATGCTCGGCGTTTTCCTGCTTGGGCTCCATTCAGTATGGTCGCTTGCGCTGTGGGACGAGGATCGGGTCCGACGCCTGCAACACCGACACAGGTAGGTTCGGCGCCGAATCAGACAGTCACGGCGCAACCACACCGCAGTTCGATCCGCCACGGCGACTGACCCATCGCTTGACCACCCTGCCAGAACCACGTCGCCTCGCCCGTGCGCGGGTCAAAGACCACCACATCCAGCACCCCGTGCCGCAGATAGAACGGCGGGCTGAGTTCGAGGTCCTTCACTTCTGAGCCGGGCGAAACGATCTCGACCACGGCTTGGGGGAGGGTGCGCGTCGCCTCCTGGGTGGCGGCGGGCCGTTCGCAGAAGACTCCGATGTCGGGCCGCCGGATCGAACCATCGGGGAACCTGACGGCCATGTCTTGAAAGCGATGGCACCCACATCCGCCCGGACGTGCCGAAGGTTCGACCGACTGCGCGATCCGCTCGGCTTCCATCGTGTGCAACGGCGACGGGCACAGTTCCCAGATCGGAAGCCCCTCGTGGACTTCGAGCCGGATGCCAGCCTCTTGCGCTTCGTCCATGAGGCGCGTGAGTTCTGATTCGGTTAGAGCCACAGGCATGGCTTCATTGTACGCGACGGGTATCCTGATCTCATGGCACGGAAGGTCGAGGTCAGGGTGTTTCAGTCTCACGAAGAGGCCGAGCTTGCCGACCTCGCCTACTATCGCTCCCTCACCCCCGAAGAGCGCATGGCCATCCTGTTCGAACTTCGGCGGCAGGCTCATGGCGATGACCAAAGACTGGAAAGAGTTGTTACGGTTGTTCAACGAGATCGGCGTTGAGTATTGCGTGGTGGGATCGGTCGCTCTGTCTTGGCACGGCTTCCCCAGGTACACCGGTGACATGGACTTGCTCGTCGCTCCGACCGAAGCCAACGCTCAGAGGGTGCTGGCTGCGCTGGAGCAGTTCGGCATGACGAGCTTGGGATTGAGCGAGTCAGACTTCACCAACCCCGACTTGGTCGTGCAGTTAGGTTATCCTCCATGCCGCATCGACCTGTTGACCTTTGTTTCGGGTGTCTCAACAGAAGAGGTTCTCGCGGAGGCAATCGTGGCTACGATGGACGGGGAACCCACTCGTGTGATCTGCCGAGACCACTTGCTCATCAACAAGCTCGCGACAGGCCGATCGCAGGACTTGGCAGACGCTGAGCGACTTCGTGGCGGCGACAATGCGTAGACTATGGCGGACACGCCCATGGCCTACAACGACTTCCAGCACTTCCTCGACGTGCTCGCCCAGAAGGGCGAGCTGAAGCGCATCGCCGAGCCCGTCAGCCCGTACCTCGAGATCACCGAGATCGCGGACCGCGTGATGAAGGCCAACGGCCCCGCGCTGATGTTCGAGAACGTGGTCGGCCCGCCGCACCGCCTGGGTACGCCCAACCCGCAGAGCGCCGTCCTCAACCAGCCAAGCATCGATCCCGCTTCGCGGCCCATTGGCGAGAAGCGGTACGGCATGCCTGTTGCCATCAACACGATGGGCTCGCGGCGCCGGATGTCGCTCGCCCTCAGCTGCGAGGACTTCGAGGAGCACGCCGAACGCCTGCGCGAACTGCTCAAACCCGAATTCCCCAAGGGGCCGATCGAGGCGCTCAAGAAACTGCCGCACCTGCTGGGCGAGGTCAAGATCGTTCCGCCGAAGCGCGCCAAGGACGGGATCTGCCAGGAAGTCGTGATGCAGGGCGACGACGTGGACCTGACGCAACTGCCGATCCTCACGTGTTGGCCCGAGGATGGCGGCCCCTTCGTGACGCTGCCGCTCGTGTTCACGCACGACCCCAGCACAGGCAAGCGCAACGTGGGCATGTACCGCGTGCAGCTCTACGACAAGAACACCTGCGGCATGCACTGGCAGATGCACAAGCAGGGCATGCGCCAGATGGAAGACGCCGGCGAAGCGGGACGCAGGCGTTTCGAGGTTTGCGTGGCGCTTGGCGGCGACCCAGTGTATGCGTTCACGGCCATCTCTCCCCTGCCGCCGGGCATTGACGAGATGCTGTTCGCGGGCTTCTTGCGGCGCGAGAACGTTCGGTTGGTGAAGGCGAAGACCGTGGACATCATGGTGCCCGCCGACGCCGAGATCATCATCGAGGGATACGTGGACCCTGCCGAGCGGCGACTTGAGGGTCCATTTGGCGACCATACGGGCTATTACTCTCTGGCGGGCGACTTCCCTGTGCTCCACGTGACGTGCGTCACGATGCGGTCGAAACCCGTGTACCCTGCGACCATCGTGGGCGTGCCGCCGATGGAGGATGGCTGGATGGGCAAGGCGGTCGAGCGTATCTTCATGCCCTTGATCCAACTCACGGTGCCCGAGATCGTGGACATGAACCTACCCGTGGACGCGTGCTTCCACAACGTGGCGTTCGTCGCCATGAAGAAGAAGTTCCCCGGGCACGCCTACAAGGTGATGAACGCCGTATGGGGCCTGGGGCAGCTGTCCTTCACCAAGTTCGTGTTCGTGTTCGACGAGGATTGCAACGTGCAGGATATCGGCGAGGTGCTGTTCCGCATCGGGGCGAACTGCGACCCGGCTCGGGACGTGTTGATGTCGCGTGGCCCGGTGGACCAACTCGACCACGCGTCTTTGTCGGAGGGCTTCGGGGGGAAGATGGGCTTCGACTGCACGCACAAGTGGCCGGGCGAGAACGGGTTCTCGCGGGACTACCCCAAGCTCATTCGGATGTCGGACGATGTGAGGGCGAAGGTTGACGCGATGTGGGACCGGCTGGGTTTGTGAGCGGCAAAGACAGGGGGAACAACTCTTGCTATGACCAGTTTCACTGACTAGTCAGTGGCAATAAATGCAGAAAGGTTCTGACTGAAGATTGGCTTCTCACCAAGCACGTTTAATGGTTGCTAACGCGCTCACAAGGGGACTATCTAAAGCTCGTCCATATGGCATTGGACGGGCAAACTTAGGTGGCAGAACAAGTAGCCACCTTATCATCGTGAAATGAAAGCCGCCCTCTCGTCAGGCGTGAGATACTCTGACGTGTTGACGGCTGTGTCAAGCGTGGAAAGGAGTATGTGACCAGCCACCGAAACCAGAAATCCCTGCACGTAAACGATCATACCTGCCGCGATGCCAATGCCCGCGCCAACCCATCCCATTGCGCCCTCGTAGCCGAAAGACGCGACGAGGTTGATTGTGCCTCCAATGATACCTATGACCTTGACGGCACCCCCAAGCTCAATGACGGTACGTGCATTGCGGTAGGCGTCGCGGTACCGCTCGGCAACGGCGCGCGCTCTACCAGCTGCTCTGCAACTTAGAGGCTCAAACCGCTGATTTGTCAGAATCAACCGAAGCTGCCGTCTCTTGGAGCTGTGTAATCCAGTCTGAGCTATCCTGCTCCCCCGACGCTTCTTCCGCCGTGATGTGCTCGCTTGAAGGCGAGCGCTCACGCGAGCAACCACAGCGCCAACAAGAATCGAACACATCTCCGTTTTGCTCGGAGCATCGTGAGCACTTCCACATTCTCTTCTGTTGCATCTCTCTCGTGATGTCCCAAAACAAGCCTCATTACTGCCAGCATCGCCCTATTGTTAGCGGGCTTCAGACCGGAATTGTCCGGAGTCTCGCCAAACATTCCTAAACGATTTGACGGCTGCTGATGCCTGTCCGTGGATGCATTCTACCATAGCTGCGCACCGTCGCCAGTCGAAGGTACGTCCACGCTGTGGGCCCACCGAGTTGGCCTCGAACTCGGGTTCTTGTCGAATCAGAGGGCTCTTTCAGAAGCTCGGGCATGGAGAACAGGCTCGATCGCTTCATTCGTGTTGGCATCCCACGGAATCTGAGCACCCATCGAATGGAGGGTTAGGGCATGTCCAGCGCCAGTTCCGCCTGCGCCTCGGCGAATGCGAATCCCGTCGCGTGCGATCCGATCGCTGTTCGGCGTCTTGACCTTGGTTGCCCCGTAGCGCCGGAGCCCGCGTCGGCATCGAGAGTCACCACCACGTTCGGTTGCTTCGGCCACCACGAGCATATCGCCCAAGACCCGAAGAAGCGCCGTCACGGCAGCCATCACGCGGGGAGCGGTCAGCCAACGACTCAGTTGCCTCGCCCTTCTTTGCGGGCTCGCCATCTGGCACAAAGGCGACCTAAGGCGGAGAACGGAGGATCGCTGGTCGGGGCGACACGATTCGAACGTGCGACCTCTTCCACCCCATGGAAGCGCGCTACCAAACTGCGCCACGCCCCGACGCGAAGGCAGAGTGTACCCAACGAAGGGTAGCATCCGGACATGCTGGGCCAGTGGATGGAAGCCGAAATGCGAGAACAGCCGCGCGCGCTCGCGGCGAACGCCGACCGCTACCACGACGAACTGACCCGGGCGCTCGGCGGGCAAGCGTTCGAGATGGTTCTGCTGGTCGCCCGAGGCTCTTCGGACAACGCCGCCCTTTATGGCCGCTACCTCATCGAGGTGCATCTCGGCATCCCTGTGTCGCTCGCCGCACCCTCGGTGTGGACGCGGTTCGGGAGCGAGGTGCGCTTCCCCAAGTGCCTGGCCGTCGGCATCTCGCAGTCGGGGGCGGCGCCCGACGTGGCCGAAGTGCTCGGCGCGCTCAAGCGGCAGGGGCACGCCACGCTGGCCATCACCAACACTGAGAACAGCTTGCTCACCACCGTCGCCGACCACGCGCTCTTGCTCGGCGTCGGTACGGAGAATTCCATCGCCGCCACCAAGACTTACACGGCTTCCCTTCTCGCGCTCTACCAATTGGTTCGCGCACTGGGTGGGCGGCTTCCCGTCCCCGCGCTGCCCGACGACGTCTGGGTTCAGAGGGCGCAAGTATCGGCCGAAACCCAACTGGGTGCTCTGCTGCGCTCGCAGACTCTGTTCGCCTTGGGGCGCGGCTACGCGTTCAGCACGGCCCACGAGACGGCCCTGAAGCTCATGGAGTGCGCCCTGCTTCCGTGCAAGAGCTACTCCACGGCGGATTTCCAACACGGGCCCAAGGCTCTGGCCGGCCACGGCAGTTGCGCCGTGCTCTTTGGCGAAGACGGCGCCGCGTTGCGTTCGCAAGGCGCTTTGGTGGTGAATGCGCCCGAGCCCGGTCAAGGCGTCGCCGACCCGATCTGGCAGGTCGTGTACGGGCAGTGGCTCGCCCTGCTCGCCGCTCGGGCGCGCGGACTAGACCCCGACGACGCGCAGTTCATCCAGAAAGTGACGCAGACCATCTAGGCTCGGGTAAACCCGGTGCAAATGGCCACCATAGCGACGCCGATCCGCGCCCCGCGAGGCTCCGAACTCACATGCAAAGGCTGGCTGCAGGAAGCCGCGCTGCGCATGCTCATGAACAACCTCGACCCCGAGGTTGCCGAACGCCCCGAGGACTTGGTGGTGTATGGAGGGACGGGCAAAGCGGCGCGCAACTGGGAGTGCTTCCACTGCATCGTGCGCGCCCTGCGAGAACTTGAAAGCGACGAAACCCTGCTCATCCAATCCGGCAAGGCCGTCGCCGTGTTCAAGACGCACGCCGATGCGCCCCGGGTCCTGCTCGCGAATTCGAACCTGGTGGGCCATTGGTCGAACTGGGACGTGTTTGGCGAACTCGAGCGGAAGGGGCTGATCATGTACGGTCAGATGACGGCCGGCTCATGGATCTACATCGGGAGCCAAGGCATCGTCCAGGGGACTTACGAGACGTTCGTCGCCGCCGCTCGGCGGCACTTTGGCGGGTCGCTGGAGGGCCGTTGGATCGCCAGCGGAGGAATGGGCGGCATGGGCGGCGCGCAACCCTTGGCGGCCACGATGGCGGGAGCGTGCTTCCTCGGGATCGACGTGGATCGTTCGCGCATCGAGAAGCGGCTTCAAACGGGCTACCTCGATGTTCTGGCCGAAGACCTCGACGACGCTCTCGCACGCTTACGACAGGCAACCGAGGCAGGTCGCGCCATCAGCGTCGGCCTGGTGGGCAACTGTGCCGACGTGCTCCCCGAGCTTGTTCGGCACAGAGCCGTGCCCGACCTCTTGACCGACCAGACCAGCGCGCACGACCCGGTCGGCGGCTACGTGCCCAACATGATGAGCCTCTCGCAGGCCGAGGCGCTTCGCTCGTCCGACCCAGCGACCTATCGGCGGGAGAGCGTGAGGACCATGGGCGAGCACGTCGCCGCGATGCTGCAACTCAAGGCGATGGGTGCGGTGACGTTCGATTACGGCAACAACATCCGCGTGTACGCCAAGGAGGCGGGCGTCTCGAACGCGTTCGACATCCCGGGCTTCGTGCCCGAGTACATTCGACCGTTGTTCTGCGAAGGCAAGGGCCCGTTCCGGTGGGCGGCGCTCTCGGGCGACCCCGAGGACATCCGGCGCACCGATGCCGCCATCGCCGCAATGTTCCCCGAGAACGCGCCGCTGCAGCGTTGGCTGAAGCTGGCCGGCGAACGCATCCACTTTCAGGGGTTGCCGGCGCGCATCTGCTGGCTGGGCTACGGCGAGCGTTCGCGCGCGGGTCTCAAGTTCAACGAGATGGTGGCCAGCGGCGAACTCAAGGCGCCCATCGTGATCGGGCGCGACCACCTCGATTGCGGCTCGGTGGCTTCCCCGAACCGGGAAACGGAGGGCATGCTCGACGGCTCGGATGCGATCGCCGATTGGGCCCTGCTCAACGCGATGGTCAACACGGCGGCGGGGGCCACGTGGGTCTCTCTGCACAACGGCGGCGGCGTGGGCATCGGCTACTCGCAGCATGCGGGGATGGTTGTGGTCGCCGACGGCACGCCGGAAGCGGCCCGGAGGCTGGAGCGGGTATTGACCACCGACCCGGGGATGGGCGTCGCGCGGCACCTGGACGCCGGCTACCCCGAGGCCAGAGCGTTCGCCGAGCGCGTGGGGTTTGTGTAGCGTCTCGATACCGATCTGGCCGATTCTTGCTTCAATCGGACCAAGTGTCCTCGTCCCGCTCGCGCTTGCGCCGAACCACGATGAACAGATAGATCGGCCCGAGGACGACGCAACCAACGAAGCCCACAATCATGGCCATCGAAGCGAGTTCAGCCGCCACCCTAGCGCCTTCGTCGCGATAGCCGCCCATCGAGGACGCGACCGCGGTCGCCGTGCCGGAGCATCCCAGCGCCAGCACCAACGCCGAAAGGGGAGCGCCGGTCGCCGCGAGCGTCTCCCAACGTGTCAATCCAAACAGGCGATAGAAGCGCACCAACATGGCCACCCGCCAAGTCGCGACCACGCCCAAGAACGTCGAGTTCCAGATCGCCGTGCCGCTCCCATCGTTCCAGAGTTCCACGGGGATCGCGTACAAGATGGCTGGCGGCGAGGTCATGGTGACATACGTCAGCACCACGCCGTAGGTGAAGCCCTCCTCGCGGCACAGCAGCTTGGCATCGAACCACAGCATGAGCGACAGGACGAAGACGTACACCACCGAACCGACGCCGAAGCGTTGCAGGACGATCGCGTTCGGGTCGTCCCACCATCGGCCCATGCCGACGATCCAAGTCGCCACCAGCCCAAGGCCCAGGTGCCAAGGGGTCAGGTTTCGGAGGTCGTCGAGCGTGACCCGGAACGTCAGGACCCTAAGGATGTCCTTGAGAGCCCCAACGGGTCCGCCGCGCACATGGCCTCCCCGATCAGCCCAGCGCCATCGGCATGATGACGCAGAAGTAGCTGTCGTCGTCCACCGACCGGATAACGGCCGGGCGAGAGCTTTCGGTGAGTTCGATGCGGGCGCCCGCACCCGTGATCGGTTTGACGGCATCGCGGACGTATTCGCCATTGAATGCGATGTCCAAGTCGCCGCCCGTTCCGATCATTGGAAGCTCTTCCTTGGCGTCGCCCTTCTCCTCGCTTCGGGAGGAAACGACCACCTCGTTGGCCTTGCCCGAGAACTTGACGCGGTTCGCGCTTTCGCGGGCGATGATCATGACGCGGTTGACTTTCTCCCGGAGTTGGTCCACTTCGACGGTCCACGTCCGGGTGAACTCCTGCGGCACCACGCGTTCCCAGTTCGGGTAGGGCTCGGGAAGCAACTGGCAGACCATCTCGGCGCCATCGGCGGACACGCCAAGCCGCTGATCGCCGAAGCGGATGGTGACGGCTTGGTCGTCGGGAATCGGCATCTTGGCGATCGCGCGCAGGGCCTTTTCGGGAACGATCGCACCGACCTCGGCACCCCAACCCTCGCCGGAAATCCTCCGATGGGCCAGCCGATGCGTGTCGGTGGCGACCATCGTAAGCGATTCCCCATCGTAGCGCATGAGCACACCCGTGAGCACCGGGCGGTGGCTGTCGGTCGCCACGGCATAGGCCACCGAGTCAACCGCAGAGCGGAATGTCTGCATGGGAATCGTCAAAGTCGCCTCGCTGCCCGTTTCGGGCATCGGGGGAAAGTCCTCCGCGCTCAGGGCCATCATGCGGTACTCGGAGTTGCCTTCTTGGAGCAATGCCGAGCCCTGGGCGTTGACCGTCAGGGTGCAGTCGCCTTCTGGCAGCGATTTGACGATGTCGAAGAGCAAGCGACCTTGGAGGCAGACCGAGCCCTCTTCATGGACGAAGCACGGCACCGACCGCTGGACCCACATTTCGCCATCGCAGCCCAGGACGATCAGTTGGTTGCCTGTGGCTTCCAGCCTTAGGTTCTGGAGGATGGCGAGCGGCGTCCGCGAGCTGGCGGCGATGTGCGCCAGCGTGACGGCGTCGAACAGATGAGATCGTTGACAGTCGAATTTCAAAGGGCTAGGGTCTCCTCGAATCAGCCGGCGATCGGCAGGTGATACTGCAGGTGCATGGGCTCTGGCGCCTTGGGCTGGATGTCCACGCCTCGGCTGTAGAGCTTCATCAGGATGCGTTGCATGGATTCTTCGGTCATGGCCGGACGCGGGCTCGTCCTGAGCATCTCGACCGTCTGCCGCAACGTGGTCATGTCGTGGCTGAGTTCCTTGTCGCGGAACCCAGCGGCCTCCATCTCTTCCTCGAGTTCCGCCGGCAGTTCACTGCCCGCGTAGAGGTCCACCAGTTTTCGATACAGTGTGCTTTCGTTCATCGGATCATCGACCCTCCTAATTTGTCTCGAAGCGCCCGCCGCCCCCGGTAGAGTCGCGACTTCAGCGCCGGCACCGTGATGCCGAGCACTTCCGCCGCTTCCCGAGCCGGCATGTCTTCCAGATCGCACAACATGAGGGGCTCTCGGTATTCCATCGGCAGCTCGCTGAGCGCCTGATGGACCGTGATCCTCAGTGTCGTGCGTTCCTCGGTCCCGCCATATTGAGCATCGGTCGGCAGTTCGATCAGCTTATGCTGCCGCATGCGGTCGATGCACAGGTTCCTGGCGATTCGGAACAGCCAAGTCCGAAATGCGCCGTCGGCCCGTAGTTCTCCAGATCTTCTGAGGACCCGCAGGAACGTCTCTGCCGTAGCGTCTTCGGCATCGGAGCGGTTGCCGAGCATGCGCAGCGTATACCGGAACACGCGTTCGCCGTACAGTTCGAATAGGCCGCCTAATGCAGCCGAGTCGCCCTTGGCGAGCGCGCTGAGCCAACGCTTCTCGATCAAGCCGTCTTCCGATTCTTTGTTTGGCATATGAAGGACGGACGCGCCAACCGAAACGGTGCGCGCTACCCCAGTTTATAGCACTTGGCCAAGCGCTGGGTTATCGAGTCCGCAGTTCCGTGAAGAAGACGCGCGGAGCCTGTGCACCCACCGAATCCTCGATTCCGCTGACCACCGCAAGGTAGATCTTCCCTGATTCCAGGGTCGGTGTCGCTTCGGCGTAGACAAAGTCCGTCCCACGGTTTCGGGCCTGCAGGGTGATGGGTCCCGAATCGACGGTCAAGTCCTTGACGGTGCCGTACGCGATGTCGGCGGCACGATAGGTGGGGTTGTCCCCCGGGGTCTGGAAGTCGATGGCCGGCGTGTCGATGCTGGCGGCTCGGTTGAACCCGTGCACGATGTAGAGCCGCGACTTGTTACCGTTCGGGGCGGTTCGGTCGATGTCGAACGTGATGAATCGGGGCCGCTTTTCAAAGTCGGTGCCGAACGCCTTTTGCCCAATGGCCACGGCGATGTACGAACGGTCGTTGGCCGTGTCGAACGTCTGCGACCACAGTTCGAACGGGTCGCCAGCCTCCTTGAGGATCAGACCGTGACCGCCTGCGCGCACTTCTTTGAAGGCCCCATTCGTGCCCGCGTAAGCGACGCCCGCGCCGATCGTGACCAGCCGGTCTTCCTTGAAATCGTCGAACAGCAGGTCCAAAGCCACCGAGTCCGGAACCGCGTTCACGAACTGCACCAGAGGATCCGGTGCGCTTGAACTGGAGATGCTTCCGCCACAACCCGCCGCCGCAAACAGCGCGACACCGAGCGCGGCCGCCGAGATGGAGCGGACCAACGTTTTCACTGAAGACATACGATACCCCGATGCGGTGGGCTCTAGCGCATGGCGCGCAAGGAAGAAACGCTCTCGCGCAGCGCTGCACCCAGCGCCCGCGCCGACTCCTTGGTGTTCGCCCGACCGAAACTGATGCGCAAGGCGCCCTTGGCCCAATCGGCGGGGACGCCCAGAGCCGTGAGGACACCCGACGTTCCGTGGCTCGACGACTTGCATGCCGATGCCGCGCTCACCGCATAGCCGACGCAGTCCAACTCGACCACCAGCGCCTCGCCGACCAACCCAAGAAAACTCAGATTCAACACAAACGGGCTCTGCTTCGAGCAGCGGTTCTCGCGCCAATCGGAGACGCTGGAAAGTTCATCCAACACGATGGCGCGAAGTTCGCTCGCGTGGGCGAAGTCCTGCTCCTGGCGGTCTCTCGCAATCGCAGCCGCCGCACCCATGCCCACAATGCCGGGGACGTTGAGCGTGCCGGCGCGTGCGCCATGCTCCTGCCCTCCGCCGGCGAGCAGCGGGTCGAGGTTGCAGCCCCCGTGGGCGTACAGCGCTCCAACGCCCTTTGGACCGTAGAACTTGTGTGCACTGAGCGACCCGAAACAGATGCTCTTCAGATCGAAGGGCACCTTGCCGACGGCCTGGGTCAGGTCCGAGTGGACGTTTCGCGCCCACGTCCGGCAGGCGGGCACATCGAGGATGCCCCCCATCTCGTTGTTGACCCACATCACGCTGACCAAGTCGGGCGAACTGGTCGGCGGCATGATCGCCTCACCCTGGTTCCGCAGCACTTCCGCGCCCACACAGCATCCCGTGACCGCTACGGACGGATGTTCGAACGGGCTGATGGCGATCTTGCCGTAGCTGCGGAGCACCCAGTTGTTCGATTCTGTCGCGCCGGACGTGAACACGACTTCGTCGGGATCTTCGGCTCCGATCAGGGCGGCCACACGCTCGCGGGCCAGTTCCACGGCCTGCATGGCGCGCATCCCCGCCGAGTGGATCGAGTGGGCGTTGCCGTGGGCCTCGGTGAGGAACGGCAACATCTCCTGAACCACGATTGGGTCCACGGGAGTCGAAGCGGCGTTGTCGAAGTAGTTTTCGTTCATGGCTCGTGGGCCACGACGCTGTGGCCCGGTGAAGGAGGGTTAAGACGTGACGGCCGTGCGATCGAGCGCAAGGCGGACGAGAGCGGGGATTTCGCTGGTTTTGTCGGCCACGGGCACGCCCGCGTCGTTGAGCGCGCTCACCTTGGATTGCGGCGTGCCCGTGTTGCCGCTGATGATGGCGCCGGCATGGCCCATGCGCTTGCCCGGAGGGGCCGTGCGACCGGAGATGAACGAGACGACCGGCTTGGTCATATGCGCCTTGATGTAGGCCGCGCCCTCTTCCTCGTCCGAGCCGCCGATTTCGCCGACCATCACCACGGCCTTGGTGTCCGAATCGGCGTTGAACAGCCGCAAGGCGTCGACAAAGCGCATTCCCGGCAGCGGGTCGCCGCCGATGCCGATACACGTGGTCTGGCCGATGCCGGCGCTGGTGAGTTCCCAAACAATCTCATAGGTCAGGGTTCCAGAGCGGCTCACCAGCCCGACCGGGCCTGGTGCAAAGATGTGGCCGGGCATGATGCCCATCTTGCACTCACCGGGAGTGATGATGCCCGGGCAGTTGCCGCCAAGCAACGTGGTCTTGCCGTTGGCTTTCAGGCGGGCGTGAACGCGCACCATGTCTTGAACGGGCACGCCCTCGGTGATCAGGGACACGAACGGGATGCCCGCGGCTTCGCACTCAAGGACAGAATCCGCGGCGAAAGGAGGCGGAACAAAGATCACGGCAGCGTTTGCGCCAGTGGCAGCCACGGCATCCTTGACCGAATCGAAGACCGGGCGACCAAGGTACTCGGTGCCTCCCTTTCCGGGGGTGACGCCACCCACGACCTGGGTGCCGTACTCGATCATCTGCTGGGTGTGGAAACCGCCCTCGCGACCCGTCATCCCACAAACGATGACGCGCGTTGAACTACCGACAAGAACCGACATGGTGAAGAAACGGACCGTCGGGCCGACCGCGATCCGCTGGCGAGAGTACCCCAGCCGTCGGTGCCCAGCCGAGACGGTGAAGAATGTGTGGAAAACCCGCGACTTTGGTAGACACATGAGCGTCTCTTCTTGTAGACTGGCTCTGCGGTCACAGGCTCCATCATGGCGAAAGGTCTCACCATCCGACAGAAGGAAATCCTTCAATTCGTGCTCGACTACATCCAACGCGAAGGGTATCCGCCTTCGATTCGCGAGATAGGCAAGCACTTCGAAATCGGGTCCCTTCGAGGGGTCACCGTCCACTTGGACGCCTTGGAACGCAAGGGCTTCATCTCCCGCTCGAACATGCCCCGTTCGATCAAGCTGACCCACCCGGCGTACCAAGCGAACCAGCGCGTGGCGATGCTGCCCTTGGTCGGCACGATCGCCGCCGGCACTCCGATCGCAGCCCAGGAGAACGTGGAGGACCTCATCCCCGTGCCGTCCGAGATGGTGCGCAACATCGAACACGCGTTCCTGCTCCGGGTCAAGGGCGATTCGATGACGGGCGAGGGCATCATGCCGCGCGATTTGGTGGTCGTCCGTCCACAGCCGACGGCCAATCATGGCGACTTGGTGGCCGTGATGATCGGCGACGAGGCTACGGTCAAGCGCATCCACTTCGACCGCAAGGGCACGCGGCTTATGCCGAGCAACCCGGCCTACGACCCGATCCCGATCGATCGCGAGGACGCCAAAGTGATCGGGCGGATCGTGGGACTCATCCGCGATTACGACTGTATGGCGTTCTAGCCTGCCGCGTCGCGGTACTCGAGCCCCGAGCGCTCCTCCATCTTGGTCACGCACGTCGCGATCGTCAGGTCGCCCGTGACGTTGAGCACCGTTCGGCTCATGTCGAGAATGCGGTCGATGCCCAGCACCAAGCCGATGGACTCCGGTGGCACGCCAACCTTGGTGAGCACGATGGCGATCATGGGCCACGAGCCACCGGGCACACCCGCGGTGCCCACCCCCGCCAAAACGCACAGCAGAATGACCGTGATTTGCTGACCTAGGTCCAGCGTAATACCGAAGAACTGCGCCAGGAACAGCACCGTGATGCCTTCGAACAACGCGGTGCCGTTCTGGTTGGCCGTCGCGCCCACGGTAAGCACGAACGAGCTGATGTCGCGCGGCAGACCGAGGTCTTCCCTTGCCGACCTCAGCGCTTCGGGGAGCGTGGCATTGCTCGACGACGTGGCGAATGCGGTGAGCATGACCGTTCGAATCCGCCGGAAGAAGTCGAGCGGGTTGATCCGGGCGATCAGCTTGAGCACGACTGAATACGTCACGATTTGGTGGAACGCCAACGCCACCAGCACGAGGACGGCATACCTGCCGAGAGCGCTAAGGGCGTCCAAACCCAGCAAGGCCGTGGTCGAGAAGACCAAGGCAAACACGCCATAGGGCGCGATGGACATGGCGTAGCCAATGACTTTCTGGCTCACCTCGAACAGCCCTTCCATGAATGCCCGGACGGGCAGGGCCTTTTCGGCGGCGATCCCTGAGAGTGCGATGCCGAAGATCAGGCTGAAGACCATGAGCGGCAGCAGGCCGCCCTCTAGTGCGCGCGCGGCTTCTTGGACCGGGTTGGCGGGGATCAGTTCAAGCAGCGTTTCGCCCACCGACTTCGCCTGACCGGCCTGCTCGACTTTCTTCTGGGCATCCGCCTTGTCTGCATACAGTTCAAAGAGCCGGTCTTTCTGAACCTGGTCCAACCCGATGCCCGGCTTCACCAAGTTCACTGCGGTCAGTCCGATCGCCACGGCGATGCCGGACAGGAGCACCGTCATCGCCAACGCCCGAACGCCGACGCGACCCACTTTCTTCGCGTCGCCGATGTCCGCCACGCCCAGAATGAGGGCGGACACCAAGAGCGGCACGACGATCATAAAGATCATCCGCAGGAAGACTTGGCCGATCGGCTTGGCCACGTTGTCCACCCACCATCTCAGGTCGGGGTGATCGGTGCCCAGAGCTTGTTGACAGGCCAATCCGGCGACCGCGCCCAACACCAAGCCGATGAGGATGCGCGTGTGGAGAGGCATCTTGCGAGCGGACATGTGGGCGTTGATTCGCCGCTCGGCTCAGAACTCCTTCCGCAGACTTAGCCTTCGCAGAGTTTGCGGTACAGGTTGATGACCTTGGGGATGTAGTTCTGCGTCTCGCGGTAGGGCGGGACGCCACCGTGACGTCGAACCGCTCCGCTCCCCGCGTTGTACGCGGCCAGCGCCAGCACCAGCGACTCGTAGGCGTCGCCGGTCTTCTTCATGTAGTTGGCGATGTGGCCCCGGATCAGCTTGACCGTGCCGTAGAGGTTCTCGTTGGTGTCGTACGAGTTGCTGACTCCCAGCCCACGCGCCGTTCCGGGCATGAGTTGCCCGAGCCCTTGCGCCCCGCTTCGGCTGGTTGCGCTGGGGTCGAAGCCGCTCTCGACTTGGACCATGGCCAAGATCAGACGGGCGTCCACGCCGAACCGCACCGAAAAGCCCACGATGCCCTCGGCGATGCGGTACGCCTCGGCATCGGAAAGACGCGAGTTCTGCCGCTTCACATAGCCGGCATAGTAGGGCGTCGCTTCGTGGGCACCCAAGCTCCAGTCTTTCGCCACCTCGACTTGTTCCCGCGGGGGGCGCTGCACCGAGCCTCGGGAGGTTGCCGAACCCCGCTGGCGATTCCGGGCGACTTCCATCGCGCGCTCTTGTGCCTGAGCCAGTTCGTGCGTCGTCATATGGCCCTCGTCGATGGCCATGTGTACGTCCGTCACCGGGTCGGACGCTTCGTTCGGTCGGATCGTGCGAAGGATCATGCGGATCGCGCCGGTTCTACCGGCCAGCCACTGGTGGTCGGCCCCGACCCCGGCCACGACATGTTCACCGTCTTCGAGTTCGAGCAGCAAGCTGCGCTTGCCATCGCGCACGAGGCTGCCGCGAACCGAAGCGCGCACTTCGAAGGTCCGGGTGCCGACGGTGGTCAATGCGGTTTCGAGTCCGACTGGGGCGGAGATGCCTAGCTTGGTGCGTTCACCGAGATACCGCTCAAGGGTGGGTTGGGCGAGCGCTTTCGAACCGAGTGCAAGGAACGCGACGCCGCACCAGACCGCCAAGCGGCCCCAGTTGCCCGTCGCATTTCGCGTTCGCTTCATGTTTCGACCGAATCCGGCACGGCGATATCTGGCGGAGAGATCGGGATTCGAACCCGAGAGAGGAATTTCTTCCCCTACCCACTTAGCAGGCGGGCGCTTTCGACCACTCAGCCATCTCTCCGCTGAGGCTCGTGCATTATACACGCAACTCCGGGATCACGTTCGCAACATGCCCCGCACTTCGCTCGCGATGGCTCTGGCCCAGATGCCATAGCCGTCGGCGTTCAAGTGAAGCAGGTCTGGCATCAGCGAGTCCTTCAGCGTGCCGTCGAACCTCACGAAGTGGTGCCCGATGTCGAGGAACCGCACGCCCGGATAGGAGATCCCGCGCAGACCGGCGTTGATCTCGCCCACCTGCACCCGCAACCGGTCGTCGGCCGTCGCTCCTCGGGGGAACACAGCGAGCAGGAGCACCTGCGTCTTGGGCGAGCCCTTGCCGATCGCGGCGAGGATCGCGCGGATGCCTTCGACGGTCTGCGCCGGATTCGACGAGCCGTGGCCGACGTTGTTGGTGCCGATCATGATGACGACCACCTTGGGCTTGGCGGGCAGCATCTCGCCCTTCTGAAGCCTCCATAGGACGTGCTCCGTCCGGTCGCCCGAGTAGCCGAAGTTGGCGGATTTCATCGGCGCGAAGAATTCGTCCCATGCGGCTTTGCCGCCTCCTTCCCAGCCCTGGGTGATGCTGTCGCCGAGGAACGCCACGTCGTACCCACCTTTGCGTGTGACCTCCATCTTGTGTTCGTGCCGCTGCCGCCACCAGTCGGCGTCTTGCGGGACCGGCGTGACCGAGACGGGTTGCAGGAGTGAGGCGAGGCAGAGCAAGGGTGCGAGAAGCATCGCGGTTGAGTTCTCGCTGCCCGGGTTCGGTTCCTTCAGGTTACATGCATCGGATCGGGCCCGGAAGGCGAGATCCAGTAGGACGTCAGCGTGTAAACATGCGCGAACCCGTTGCGTTGGGCGTTCCGCATGGATTCAGAGGCCGGTAGCGCTCCTTGCGCAACGAGGTCCAGGCCTATTTCGGCGGCGACACGCAGCCGATGGGAGATGAGGGCGCGGTGCAGGCCGCGCCTCCGGTGGTCGGGATGCACTCCCCCGCCGCAAAACCACCCGATACCCTCGCTCACCATGAGGCTCGCACCAGCCACGATCTCTCCAGAGGACCGGATGACGAAGCAGTGGCTCCCCGGCACTTGGTACGAATCGGCGATGCCGTCCAGCGTGCCCGGCGCGGCTCCGCCCGGAAAGAACCAGGGCTCGCTGGCGAGGACGTACTCGCGAACGTCTGCGGTGGGGAGTTCTTCGATCACGACGCTCGGCGAATCGGTTGGGTCGTTGTTGGGCGTCCGCGCGAGGATGGCCTCGAACTCGGCGACATCGAACGCAGCCGCGACCACGCGACGCACCGTCTCAGGGTGTGCGATGGGGCTCAACTTGAACTCGAACTTGGAGCAGCGGCCTGTGTAGTGCCCCAAAAGCGCGCGCCAATCGTCGTCGGCGAGTCCTCGATCCTCGCCGATTCCGACGCATTGTGTGAACACGTGACCCTCGCCGCAGAAGGCGGCGACCCCGCCAGCGAGTTCGAGTGCATCGCCCCGCCCCGCGCTGACGGCTCGCGCCAGCCTCGTTGTCTCGGAGCGCTCGAGCCGCTGGATCAGTTCCGGAGTGATGAGCACAAGCGAGTATGGCGTGCGGCTGTTGCAAGGCCGTCGAAGCGCAAGCTAAGTCGAAGTGACGAGCACTTTCACGTCGGCCTCTTCCAATTTCTCCTCGATCTCCGCGAGACGGTCCCAGACTTCCGAGCGGCGAGGTGGCTCGTTGTCGGCCTCCAAGATCACCCACCACCGACCGTCTACGTCCACGATGCCGTCTCTCTTCAGTCGAAACCCGAGCGGATTGTCGATCTGCTGGAGAACGACTTCCACTTGGCGCTGGATGATTTCGGGGGTAAGCGTGGTCATGTCCATACTCCAAGACGCTTGAGAACGGCAGCTGATTCCCTAAGCATTTCCAGTGCCTCCTTCCGCCCGACGGTGCGTCCGTTCCGGTAGTCGGCGTCTGTTCGCGCTTCCCTCAGCACTCTTAGTCCGCGCTTTGCGCGACGTTTCTCGTCCTCGCTTAATCCCGCCACCTGACCCAGCAGGCTTGGGATGTCTTCGTGCGGTGGATTGTGCCAACCGTGCCTGAACGTCTTGCCCGGCTCGCAGACGAGCGAACAGGCCGCAGCGTACGCGGCATAGTAGCTTCGGGCAACGCAGCTGCGCATCAGCCGCTCGTCCTCCCGATCAAGCAGGAGCTGTGCGCAATAGAAGTTATCGCGACTCATGCGTTCCCAAGTCATTGTTTTCGCTACCTCTGGATAGACGGGCCACGCAAGGTTACCCGTGCCGGGTCACCCGGAATTCGATAGCAGAGTCCTGTCCGAGCCGGAGGCTCGTGTGAAGCAATAGGTCCTACAGGCCGAGTCCGACCTATAGGACCTACATAAGCCAAGACCCAGAAGTCTTAGTGGTGGTGGTGGCCGGCGGCGCCCTCGTCTTCCTTTTCGGGCAACTCGGCGACGGCGGCTTCGGTGATCAGCAACAGGCCGCTGATCGAAGCCGCGTTCTGCAGCGCGGCACGAACGACCTTGGTCGGATCCACGACACCGGCGGCCAGCAGGTCGCCGTATTCGAGGTTGGACGCGTTGAAGCCGTAGTTGGCCTCGTTCGCCACGCGGACGCGCTCCACGATGACCGAGCCTTCGACGCCGGCGTTCTCCGCGATCGTGCGCATGGGCGATTCGATGGCGCGTCGAACGATGGCGATGCCGATGTTCTCGTCGCCTTCGCCTTGCAGGTCGGCCAGAGCCGCACCGGCCTTGAGCAGCGCCACGCCGCCTCCGGGCACGATGCCTTCCTCAAGCGCGGCGCGAGTCGCGGCGAGAGCGTCTTCGATCCGGGCTTTCTTGTCCTTCAGCGCAGGCTCGGTGGGCGCACCGACCTTGATGACGGCGACGCCGCCCGAGAGCTTCGCGTAGCGCTCCTGCAGCTTCTCCTTGTCGTAGTTGCTGTCGGTGGTCTCGGCCTGCTGCTGGATCTGCTTCATGCGGCCGTCGATCTTGGAACGATCGCCCTTGCCGCCGACGATCGTGGTGTGCTCCTTGGTGATGACCATCTTGGCGCACGAACCGAGCATGGTCAGGTCCACGTTCTCGAGCTTCATGCCCAGATCCTCGCTGACGAACTGGCCGCCCGTGAGGATCGCCATGTCTTCCATCATCGCCTTGCGTCGCTCGCCAAAGCCCGGCGCCTTGACCGCCGCGAGCGGCAGGTTGGCGCGAAGCCGGTTGAGCACCAGCGTGGCGAGACACTCGTTTTCGACGTCCTCGGCGATGATCACCAGCGGCCGACCGGCGCGCATGACCTTCTCGAGCACGGGGACCAAGTCCTGGACGTTGGAGATCTTCTTCTCGTGGAAGAGGATCATCGGCTCTTCGAACACGGTTTCCATGCGCGAGGCATCCGTGACGAAGTAGGGGCTCATGTAGCCCTTGTCGAACTGCAAGCCGTCCACGATGTCGAACGTGGTGTCCGCGATCTTGGACTCTTCAACCGTCACGACGCCGTCCTTGCCGACTTTGTCGATGACGTTGGCGACCAATTCGCCGATCTCCTCGCTCTTGGCGGAGATGGTGCCGACTTCCTTGATGGCCTTGTGGCCGGAGATCTCCTTGCTCATCGCCTTGAGCTCGGCGACCACGGCGTCGGTGGCCTTCTCGATGCCGCGCTTGATCTGCGTGGCGTTGGAACCGGCGGCGACGTTGCGGATGCCTTCCTTGAAGATGGCTTGGGCGAGCACGGTGGCGGTGGTGGTTCCATCGCCGGCCGTATCGTTGGTCTTGCTGCTCACTTCTCGGATGAGCTGGGCGCCCATGTTCTCGAAGCGGTCCTCGACCTCGATTTCCTTGGCGATGGTGACGCCGTCGTTGATGACGGTCGGCGCGCCGAATTTCTTCTCGAGCACGACGTTCCGTCCACGGGGACCAAGGGTGACCTTGACCGCGTTGGCGAGCTTGTCGACGCCGGCTTCAATGGCCTTGCGGGCGTCGTTTCCGAATTTGAGTGATTTTGCTGGCATGGCGTTAGGCTCCGACCTTGGCTCCTTCAAGGACCGCGAGAACGTCCTCGGCACGGAGGATCACATAGTCCTTGCCAGAGACCGACACTTCGGTGCCGCTGTACTTGCCGTAGAGAACGGTGTCGCCAACGGCCACGTCGACCGGCGCGAGCTGACCGCTGTCCAGCCGCTTGCCCGGGCCGACGGCGAGGACGGTGCCGCGCTGGGGCTTCTCTTGGGCCGTGTCGGGGAGGTAGATGCCGCTCGCGGTCTGCTGCTCCTTCGATGCGGCCTCGACGATGATGCGATCGTGAAGCGGTTTCAGGTTCATTCTTGATGCTCCTATGATTCGAGTGCCGGACGCGCACCGCGCGAATCGGCGTCGGATTGGCAGTATACCGCCGAGAGTGCTAATATCGCCCCGGGACCTTGGTCTTTGGGGCCGGGCGACAACTCCTAGTGATGTGTCTCAATAATACACAGGCGAATGGCGATGGCCGTTCGTCTGT